>JAEAME010000158.1_pt1 | contig 88195 bp, 80 predicted proteins | sample 8958731 | NCBI WGS metagenome assembly JAEAME01 (sample SAMN16933194, study PRJNA681113) | bioreactor sludge metagenome | isolation source: anerobic bioreactor sludge (Control) | place: India:Bengaluru | collected 2018-10-24
TTGCATGCAGGACTGCGTCTCTTTTCTCAGTGGGAAAATTAATCCTTTCCAGAACCGGCTCTGCTTTCTTTGCGCTGAGCACGCCATGCATCGCAGCCTCATCAAGGTAGTGCCATCCCAGATCGTGCAGACAGGCTGCTGCGACTAGCACTTCAGGATCTGCCTTTAGCTTTTGTCCAAGAGTGATGCAGCGCCTCAGTACACGCAGAATATGATCCTTGGCATGCGCTTCTGATGGATGGGGAGCCTTCTGTGTCTCAACGGCAAGTTCAGCCTCAAGTACTGGAATCCACTTTTGCCATTTATCACTCTGATTATCCATATTCCCTTGTCATATCATCTTTATCATTACCTGTTCTTCGCGTCTAACAATTACGCTTGCTGCCTATTACATATTATATCTATCAACGGTTAAGGCACAAGGACTTTTCTAACTTATATACAAGAAAAGATGTAGCGATTCTTGCCTGCGTCTACCAATGTTGCATAGTGTTAGTTCTGAAAAGTAGGCATAATATAAAAAGACAATTCCGTTAGAGCTTCTTGGTTTCACCTTGATGAAATAGTCTGCCCCTCTGAACCTGAATACCAGGCTAACAGATAGCATCACTCTCGACACTGGACGGATGGGCTGTAAGAAAGTATTGCTTCCCGCATGGCACCCATCCTCCTATAGACCTGTCGTGGCCTGGGGGTGCTGCCATGCTTTTAAAAACTTTTGTCCTTATCCCAACTTTTTAAAAAAGGGTGAGGCCATTTCTGACCTCAACTTCCAACGATGCAGTTCCTCGGTTATTCAGCCAGCACTTTTTCCGTCATAATATGCCACTCTGATGTTTTTTCTATAGCACCAGCCTTCATACTGAGACTTTCAAAAATCTTCTATATATGAATTCTGCAAATTCCTTGTCATTTATATGGAGATCAAGTTCAAAAACCTTTATATCGGGTGAAAGAGAACGCCTAAGGGTATTGATGAAGATGCTATCTGATTCAGGGTCATAGAATTCTCTGCCCTCTTGATCTCCCATCGAAAAACCCCTGTGGGGAATCAACACCTCGGTTGACCCCTTTGATTTGTTGAGTTTCTCTGCTATGACCCGTCCTAGAATCTCCATCTCCTCCCCTTCTATTCTCATTACAGAGGACTGGGCGTTGTGGACAACAATTTTTCTATGTCTGTATCTTTCGGGCACTGTCTCCAGACCTAAAAAGTTTATAAAATCAACGCTCCCTGTGGTAACGATCTGAGGGATTCCTTTTCTACCAGCAGCTTCGAGCCTTTCTTTTCCTGCGGACGCGATACCTCCGAACAAATCGTTTCCTATCTCGTTTAGTCCCAATTCGATAGAGCAAACAACATCGTTATCTTTTATAAATTCTTCCATGGCTCTGCCGCCCGAACCAATGCCATGAAAAATAATGACTTCATAACCTTCATTCTCAAGCATTTTCTTTACAATGGTTCCACACTTCGTAACAGCTCCATTCATTTCCATCACTACAGTAGGCTTTTGCTCATCTTCGATCGGACCCATTTCTATCATACCTATCGCTGCACCGACGGCTTCCGCCAGTATACGCTTTGTTATACTATTCAAACCTGCTATGTCACACACAGACGGGATGATTATCACGTCTTTTGCTCCCGCATATCCCTGGATCCCTGCTTGTATCACCTTTGTTGATACAAGAATCTTGGGGAAACCTATAGGCAATTGCTGCAGGGCTTTGGCAGACGTTTGTGAACCCATCCCACCGCCGATGGCAATTACTCCATCTATGATCCTTTCTTCGTAAAGCTTCCCTATTTTTACAGAAAGGGCTTTTGACATAATTTCGCTAGCTTCCGCTTCACGCCCTTTTGATGAAATCAGTTGCTTCAGTTCAAACCCTATTCCCTTCAGCAAATCTTCTCTTTTTATATCGGGTTCAAACGGTCCATCACCGAGGATGCCTATATCCAATACGATTGGCTTATAACCCTTTTCCTCCACAAGTCTCTTCATGAAGGCCAACTCGTCCCCTTTTGTATCAAGGGTTCCAATGAGGGCAATCTTTTTTGAATCGGTCATCACAGGCACTCCGTGTTTAGTTAAAGCTTCACTTTGGCGATGGTTTTAGGATTTCTTTGAATTTCCTCATTGCCTTATCCCTGATTTCCGCCGAAGCTCTGTTGACTGGTGGGAATTTATCCCGCCAGTGATAAGGTCTGCAGGCGTTTATGAAAACTTTTGCCGTGGTAAAATCAAGTTTTTCCCTTTTTTCCGGTGCAAGCATGGGATCAAGAGGACTGGTGAGGAAGCCCGGAACGATATCAATCGCAGTCTCGGGGTCACATCGTGTAGTCACCGCCCATAAAACCTCCTCAAGATTAGAGGGATCTATATCGTCGTCTACTGTTATTATGTATCTACCTGTACAGGCGCCACCCACAAATATGGCACCGGCAGCAGACGCAACTTGCTTCGCATGCCCTAAAAATCTTTGTTTGAGCGAGATCACAGCAACTATCCTGTGTCCTGGTCCATGGACATATACGCCTCTTATCCCTTGTAGTCCAAGCTTCTCAAGTTCTGTCCAGAGCACAGATGCCGTAGTGAGAGGTATCGGAAATCCGATGCTCATGGGCGGAATGAGGGGAGGATTACCGTGGATAATAGGGTCGTCTCTGAAGTATATTCTCTTTATATGGACAACAGCGTCATCACGCCTCCCAGAAGCATAATAGCCTGTCCATTCACCAAATGGGCCTTCAGGCCTTCCATCCTTTTTGGGATTGGGAGAAAAACCTTCTATAACTATTTCTGCATTCGCCGGGATTGGCAACCCGGTGACTTTGCCTATGACCACATCTACGGGCTCATCCTGCATGTGGCCCACCATCTCAAACTCTGAAACTCCCCAGGGCAGAGCCGACGAGGCTGCCGCGAAAATGAGCGGCTGCTGACCGAAGCACATGACAACTGGGCAATCCTCGCCCCTAGCCCAATACTTCTCCCTTGCAATCACAGCATGCTTTCCGGGCGACGCGTAAAAAGCAAGGGTTTTTTCATCGTGGATCATAACGCGGTATGTCCCAAAATTTACCCATCCTTCATCAGGATCTTTCGTTATGGTAGCCACACCTGTACCGATGTACCTTCCCCCATCGAGCTCATGCCATTTCGGCGTCGGGAACTTTAGAATGTTCACATCCTTTCCTTCCATTATATTCTCCGTGATCGGACCTTTACTGACGACCTTAGGCGGATACGAGGTGAACTTGTTCCACTTCTCCATCCAATACTTCACGGCTTCCAAATTACCTAAGCCCTCAGGTACACCAAACGCCACTTTTTGAAAATCCTCCCTGTGAAGTATGTTAGTGGCAATCCTGTAGCCTGCTTGATAACCTTTCACTTTATCGAACAATAATGCAGGGCCATTTCTTTCTGCCATTATTTCGTTTAGTGCCCCAATTTCCAAGTTCCAGTCGGCACCCTCCACTACCTTAAGATCTCCCCTCTTATCAAGGATATTCAGGAATGCCCTGAGATCTTGCGGAACGTTCGTACCAGCTTTTCTTACTACTTTTCTTCTTTTTGACGTCATCACTTTCTCCTCCAAAATTTAGTTAATGTTGCCAGCTCAATCACGTGGTTTTTCGAAGCTACCGCGTTCATCATAACCCCATAATCTTGTTTGGTAGAAAAGTCGCTATCTGGGGAAATAGAAAAAGGAGTATTGCAACGAAAACGAGGCTTGCAAGAAATGGCAGAACTCCTCTGTAAATGGTGCCAAAACTTTCACCCGTTATTTGTTTTACTATAAAGACACCAATGGCAACGGGCGGTATAATGGTGCCGACCATAATGGTAACTCCTACCATAATACCAAACCAGATAGGATCATATCCGAGCTTTGAAAGCGCAGGGAATAGAACTGGCGTAGCAAGTATCATGAAAGCCGTATCCTCGATGAAAGAACCGCCTAGTAGGTAAAAGAACAGGATACCTACCATAATAAATGATCTGTGGACAGGGAGTGACGCAAGCAGATCTGACGTATACTGAGGAATCTCTGTGATGGTAAGAAAACGACCAAAGATTGCGGAACAAGCAATGAGCAGATAGACCATCAAGGCTGTCTTTAGTGACTCGTCTACGGATTTTACAAAAACATCCAGGGTCAGACTTTTCCTAGATAATGCAAGGAGCAGTGCAGCCAACGTTCCAATGCTGCCCGCTTCTGTGGGCGTGAAGAATCCTTTCATAATTCCACCTATTATGCCCACGAAAATTATCAGAACAACCAAGAATTCAGGAAGAGCCCGTGCTTTCTCTTTCCACGTAAACTCCTCCTTGCTCTTGGGCCCAACGGAGGGGTCAATCTTGCACCAAACGTAGATTATTAGAATGAAAAGACCGGCAATCAGCAATCCTGGAATGATTCCCGCAAGAAAGAGCTTCCCGATTGATTGCTCAGTGATGACACCGTAGATAATCATGGCAATACTTGGGGGAATAAGAATTCCAATTGTTCCAACACTTGCAACGATCCCGGTAGACAGTTTCCTGCTGTATCTATATCTTATCATCTCCGGCACTGCGAAATTTGAAAATGCTGCTGCAGTCGCAAGGGTTGACCCACACATCGCTTTGAACATTGTAGCTGCGACAACCGTGGCCATCGCAAGGCCACCAGGGACCCGGCCGACAAACTTGTGCGCGGCGCCATACAGTCTTTGTGCGATTCCTGCATTGTTTGCTATATAGCCCATGAGTAAGAAAAGAGGAAAAACAGTCAACCCGTAGTTAGTGAAATTATCGAAGATATCCTGCGCGACGATAGACCCGGCACTATCAAAACCGGAAAGCCATGCAAAACCAACAAAACCGGTAATTCCTATCGCAAACGCCAATTCTATACCGGTCAAAAGAAACACAAGAACGAATATACAAGCAAGTACACCCAAGACAAATTCATTCATTTCTTTTCCCTTTCCTCGGTGAAAACAGCTCGTAATCTAATACCAAACATGCCACCAAACAGCCCGCTATAATACCGAATGCCACTGGATACATAGGCACTTTGAGAGTCGGGCTTACTGTATTTGTACTGGCCAAACTCCATGCCATCTTAAAAAGGAAGTAAATAGCTATGAAGACAAACAACAGCACCAAAACTCTGGTAATTTTGTCGAAAGCTATCTGAACTAACGACGGAAGTTTTTCAACAACTATATCAACCCTCACATGTGCCTTTTGGAAAAAAGAATGAGGGAGTGCAAATCCGGCCAATAAGCCGCCGAAAATAGAGACAAGTTCATATACACCCATGAAAGGCATTCCAAGGTTGCGCAAAATAACATCTGCCACACTTATGCACATGGTAAAGCAAAGGATCACGCCTGAAAGGAAAACTAGATTATTACTCGCTCGCTTGATCACCCATTCAAATGCTTTCATAATCACTCACCCCTTTTTTAGATAGCTACCCCTAGAGTCAATACTTAGCGCACGCTTCTTTCTTAATAACTCTTGATGTATTCCAGGCAAAAGTTCAAGGATGCCTCTCCGGGCAACCCCTTTTCCTTCAGCTTTTTGACATAATCATCAAGGATGGGCTTAACTTTTTTCTTGGTGATCTGTACTTCTGAAGGTGAGATCTCGAAGACCTTCATGCCCTTGGAAACTGCAAATTCAATGGCCTTTTTTGTTTCATCTTTCTGCAGGTTTGCCGTTTTTTCTACCCACTCTTCGCTGACTGTCTCAATGGCCTTTTGAATGTTGGGTGGCAAAGAATTCCATTTAGCTTTGTTCATGACTACAACCATCCCTGATGGATAGCTCATCCCGGGATTAATCTGCAGGCCCTTGACCAGTTCTCCCAATCTATATATCTTCAACGCATCCATCGGTAGAATTGCTCCCTCAGCCACGCCCATCATTAGTGATTCATAAATCTCTGACAGTATTGCAGAAACAGGAACAGCATCGAGAGCAGAGACAATTGGGGCGGTTCTGCCAGTGACTTTGATTTTTAAATTCTTCAAATCGTTTATTGATTGGAACGGTTTCAGTGTCATAATGCCACCTAAGGCTGTTGAATAGAAGTAAAGCACCTTTACATCATCATATTCTTTTGGTTTAAATTTTTTAAACCATGCGTCTGCCATTTTTGTTGCCTGATAGTCACTTTTTACCCCGAGTGGAAGGTATAACACGTCTGTCATTGGAAACCTTCCGGCCATCCACTGCGGACAAGTCACTGATATGTCAGCAATGCCCCGTGTTGCCACGTCATAGGACTGAGGAATCGGTGCCAGCGTACCGCCACCAAAGAATGAGATCTTGACTCTGCCATTTGTCCTTTTCTCTACCTCCCTACACCACTGCTCGAGCAACGCATGAGGTGAACTAGCCGTTGGGTAAAAACTTGCGTATTTTAAACGAATCACCTTTGTCTCCTGTCCGTATGCTGACAAAGCTACGGCCAAAAGACAAAACAGAAAGACAAAAGAAACTAATACACATCCATATTTCCTCATACTATCCTCCCTTTTTCCCATACCACCCTTCATTTGCCATCAAACTGATACCCTGAATACAAAGTCTCCTTTTTAGAAGAAGTACCACGCACCTATTCTGAATGTATTCATCGTTCCCTGCTTGTCTGAAGTTGCAGTTTCGCCTGCGTACTTCGTGCGGATATTAGAATATTCAATACCAAACCTCATAGCAGGGTTCACATCGTAAGAAAGGTTGACAATATACTGCTGGTTCTTCCAGGGAGCGGGCGAAGCAGCTTGAGTCAATGCAGTCCTGCGGCTAAGGTTGGTCTCCAGGTGAGAATACCAGCCGTGAAAACTGAATTTGTCTGTAAACCAATAATCTAACTGGAACCAGCCACCCCACTGCCTTGGGGCCGCCCAGTCAGGATTCAAAACGCCGTTTCTATTATAATACATACTGGGTACGTTTTGATACCATCCAGGGTTCTGGGTAATAAAACCGGTACCGCCAACACCAAGAGCGCCTGCCTTGTTAACCTTCTTCTCGGGGATGATGGGGACATAGAACTTCGCTGCTACGCCCCATGAATCAACCATTTCGTCATCATAGGAAATACCTAGAGTAGGGTCGCCAATAGTATCCCAGGTCTTCCGTTCCTGTCCGTAGAAACCTCCCAATTCAGCATATAAGAGGTTTGTTCCGATCCGGCCGCAGGCGTCGGTCCGATACTTGATACCAGCTTCAACGAATGGGTATCCGCTCCGGGCAAAATCGTCAACATCACGAGTACCGATGGTGTTTGTGGGGGAGAGTATACCTGCGTAGAAACCAAAACTCTTGGTAAGCATGTGATCCCATATGATCTGTGGTTGTCTCCAGCCTTTCAATGACGTACCAAGGCCCGCATAATCGAGAAGCCAGCCGCCAAAGGGGCCATGAACGCCCCAGCGCTGCCAAGTATGGCCGATGGTCAGGCTGTCTTTCACCCATTCGATCTTCATAAATGCATGCCTCAAGCTGAATTCACCATAATCACCAGTCTGGCCCCTGAAATCGCCCTCGACATAACCCGATGTTTTGCCACCCCACGCTTCTGGACCCTTGATGATCCACCAGAGCCTGCCTTCGCCGCCAGCTGCGAACATGCTACTGTATTCAGCTACTCTGCTCTCGTAAGTACCTCTAGAATCTCTTGCAGCGATCGCGTAATCCGCATTCACTCCTTGATCCGCCCAACCCATGTCAAATTTAATATAGCCGCCAAGCATTAAATCCCACCTGCTTGTAGCACTCCCTGCGAAACTTATTGCAGGTATTGTAAGAAATACTGTAATTGCAACCATTATAAATCTTTTCATTCTTACCCCCCCTCTTGAAATATTTTTATGCTTCAAAAAGCCCGCACCACCTGTTATAGTATTAAGAAATCATAATAAAAGATGCCTTTGATCTTACGACCATTTCATCTGTCTGACCGATTAATTTCAAACAGTACCAATGTCATAAGAACACCATCTCTAATATCCGTCTGTTGAGCTTTTTGATTTGTTATGGAAACAGCACAGCAAGTGCTATGCCATTGACATTTATTTTATAACTCGTTTATATTATTAGCTTTAATCAGAGACCAGTTTTTGGTATTGTCATTTATGTCAAACATGATTGTCATTTTGGCAAGAATTATAGTACACTTCAGGTACAAGTTTCGACATACGGGGGGGAGTGATATAGATGGAAGTAGGGGACCTCGATTTACGCAACCTTTTATCTTTTAACCCGAAAGGCGGTGTCATCCAATTCATGGGACATCGCGTCGTCCTGATAGACGCCCTTGCCATGGGACTCTTGCGGAAAGAACTCATGAGCACCTTCGGGATGTCTGTCGCACGGAACATACTCACCCGTTTGGGTTATGCTCATGGTTGGCTAATGGCTGATTATCTGTATGATTATACGGGTTCCACGAATCCGGAATTACTAGAGGATTTCACATTTGGACCAACACTGCATACATTACAGGGACTGGTCAGTGCCAACAAAAACTTTAGAATGAATATCGATGGTCATCCTCATCATGTCACAGCCATGTGGGAAGATTCTTTTGAGGCAGAGCAACATATCCTTCAATTTGGCATTGGGGAGGAACCGGTATGCTGGACTCTGACGGGCTGGGTGAGTGGCTATGGGAGCCGCAGGGCTGGCAGAGAAACGTATTGCATTGAACACAAGTGCGTGGGAAAAGGCGACGCGTTCTGCTCTATTGAAAGCCGCCCCAAGGAAGACTGGGGAGGAGCTATTGATGATCAGCTGTCTTTCTTCCAAGAGGAAAACATTAGTGGGCTGCTTAAAGATATAACTGCCAAACTTCGCAAAGCAGAGAAGCGCCTGTGGCAACTTCAGAAACTCCTTGACAGTGAAGTCTACCCCCCGGGCATCATAGCAAGCAGCACCATCATGCGGAACACCTTGAACCTTGCGAGGCGAGCAGCCAAAGTTGACTCCTCAGTGGTTGTGACCGGGGAAAGTGGCGTTGGAAAGGAAGTGATTGCTCGGTACATCCACGACACATCTGTGCGAGCCAGCCGACCTTTTATTGCTGTCAACTGCGCCTCTGTGGCGGAGACCCTGCTGGAAAGTGAACTCTTCGGCCACGTCAGGGGGGCATTTACCGGTGCAGATCGAGATCACACGGGTCTTTTTGAGACCGCCAATGGCGGCACAATATTTCTCGACGAGATAGGAGAGATGCCATTGAACATGCAGGCAAAGCTCCTACGAACCCTTCAGGAAAAAAAGATACGCCGCGTAGGGGAGAGTAAGCCTCGTTCTGTTGACTTCAGGGTCATTGCTTCCACCAATCGCAATTTGAAGGAGGAGATCGAAGCGGGCCGCTTTCGCCTGGACTTATATTACCGTCTGTGTATTATCGGACTCGAAGTAGCACCACTTCGGGAGCGGCCAGAAGACATCCTGCCCTTGGCAAGGTTTTTCCTTGATAGCATTACAGAAAGAGTGGGGTGCCCGATAAAGGGCTTTTCGCCGGGGGCCGTGGAGCAACTTTTGCTTTACAACTGGCCGGGTAATGCCCGAGAGCTCCAAAATGTAATCGAACGAGCTTTAGCGCTTTGCTCCGAAAGCACAATAAACGTTGACGATCTTCCTCCGGCCATGCGAAAAGGTGTGTCCACGCCTAGAGGCTGCGATGAAATTAATCCCCTTGACGAAGTTGAACGCAAATATATTCTGGCCGCATTGGAACTGACAAAGGGTGACAAGAGACTGGCAGCAAAAAAATTGAAGATCGGCCTGAGATCACTCTATCGAAAGCTGAAAGAGTATGAGGATTTTGACTCTGCCAACAGTTAATTCCAGATTAAAACAGCCGCTGTGACGCACAAGGCGATGACTAATGAAAAGAAAAGCCCTCTTCTACGGTTTCTGTGGCGTACGTTTCAACTGATGCAAACATAAATTTCCAGATCATTCAAAACCTCGAGCAGCTTCAAGTGGACCTCCATGGAGATTTGAACGTTTTGAACGGGCAAAACCGATTTGATTATTCTGCAGTGCTATTGGTGTAATATACCGTCAGAAAACTGCACTATTAAGTGCGGAGCCAGATTTTTTTGTTCCATGAAGAAGCAACCAGAATTTGCCCTTTCCATTTTTGAAAATTAACTGATGATAAAATTGTGGCTAACACATGCTACTATTGGCATTCAGATATTGACGCAACATAAAGATTACCGCATAAAACATGCACACAGGTGAAGTCTTCATGCTTGTTTAGCCGAGAAATCCTTCATCCATTCTCTTAAGAACGTCTTCCAAGGAACCTGCAAACGGACTAGAGGATTCCATTTTGATGGAGGTGAGTGCCACAGCAAATCCGAGGGAGTCTTCAACAGAATGATCCAACCTTCGCGCCAGATACGATCCCATAACAGTATCGCCTCGGCCCATCCTACCCCGAGTACCCTTGTTAGTAAATCTCGCAAACGTGTCTTTTCCCCTGTTCCGCACCAGCACACCCTCTGAAGACGTTATTATGGTTTCAGAGCTTCCCCAATCTTCCAATATGCCAGCCTGGTCCTGCAAGACTTCGGTTCCCGTCAGGGTTCGTGCCTCCATAGCATCAAGCTTTACGAAATCAGCCATGCTCAGGATTTCTTTTTTCTCAGTAACATCTTTAAGATGGACGGCTCCCGTCTTATGGTCCGCCTGCAACACAAAGCTCTGCATGTCGACCGATAAACGGAATCCGCGTGCCTTCAGTGCTCGCATCAAGTCCAGCTGAAACTCGGGGAAGAATAACCAGCAAAGGGCCACCAGGCAAGGTTTAATCGAGGGTATCTCATCAATACTAAGGCTTGTTCCACGGTTTATGACAAACGTCTGCCTTTCATCAACATTCGCAGTCGGGAAAACGACACGCATTTCAGCTATCTCTCCAGGCTGGACAAAAAGATCAACCCCAGCAGTCTTCATTGGCCCCAAAAGATATTCTTTGCCCGCGGAAATTGTTGTCACCACGGCAATTCTTTTTCCGAGACAGGAAGCTGCCACTGCGGCAAACAGAACCGGACTGCCTAATACCAGGAAGGGGGATCCCTCGAAAGGAATAACCGTACCCATGCCCATCTGGCCAAGGAACACGATATCATAGCGATTCATAGACATCCTTACCTTTGCCTTTCTTTCTTTCCAACTTGTTCTTAGTTATACAGGGTAATCAATAGCATACTGTAGTCCTTGACGACAATGTCTCGTGTCTCAAAAAAACAAACCCGCCTCATCAGGCAAGAAGTTTTATCAGGATTAAACATATGCTCCCGATTGCCCCCTGTATCGAGTCATGATCAAAAAGTAGCTCAGACCGTCATCTACTTTAACTCCTTTAATATTATACGTTGCACCTGGAATAAAATACAACAGTCATACTATAGATAATCATTCCATACTTTTTTGATCTTTTGAACTGTTGTGAAAGTGGGCTAAAGATGGTAAAAAATTGTCAGATAAAAACAATTCAAACGGGGAGATTAAAGGTTATGACGGGTATAGTTTTAAAGTGCGTGATTACCAGAATATGCTTATTTTTTATTGCGTTTACGATCTCAACGGGTGCGCTTTTCTATGAAACTCAAGTTTTTGCTGTCGAAAAAACATTACTAAAAGGAGAAAATAAAATGTCAAATGCCTCACTGAAAGCAACAATTCATACCACAAAAGGAGATATCAGGCTTAATCTTTTTCCTGATAAAACACCCCTAACGGTTCTTAATTTTGTCAATCTTGCCAAGAAAGGATTTTATGATGGTCTCACCTTCCACAGGGTGATACCAGACTTTATGATCCAGGGTGGATGCCCGCTTGGAACCGGAACGGGTGGCCCTGGCTATCGGTTTAATGATGAGTTTTCTCCGGATCTTAAGCACAGCAAGCCCGGGATTCTTTCCATGGCCAACGCAGGACAAAACACAAACGGAAGTCAATTTTTCATTACCCATGTACCAACCCCCTGGCTGGACAACAAGCACGCTATCTTTGGAGAGGTAATTGATGAAAAAGACCAGACAGTGGTAAACAGCATTGTACAGGGAGACAACATCAAGTCTATTACCATTGACGGTGATTATTCAAAGCTTGCTGAGCAAAATAAGGATACCCTTGATAAATGGAACGAGGCGCTGGATAAGCGAGGCAAGTAGATTAAGTTACGCGTATACACATATTCGTAGATCCTACTTTGACCGTTTTACAAATACCATCAGGACAGATGCTAAGATTGATGCCACAATAGCAATAATAAAAGGAATCGTGAAAGAACCTGTTGCGTCCCTTATCTGGCCAGCAAAACGATGAGCAAGGATCGCGCCTGTCCCGTAGAAAATGGTGAGGGCCCCTATAACCGTTCCCATAATCTCCTTCCGAAAGTAATCACCGCCTGCAGCCCCATACATGGGAAACGTGGCCCCGAAAAAGGCGCCAAGAGCTCCTATGCTTGTAAAAAGCCAAGCCTGGTTGCCCCCTGATGCAACGATACAAACAATGCTCACACCAATGCAGAGGTTCGAAAGAAGGATTGTCATCCGCCTTCCTATATAGTCGGAAATCATGCCGATTGAGAGGACGCCAATAATTTGTCCAATACCATGAATCGTGGCCAGCAAAGATGCCCGCTCATAAGGAAAACCAAGTTCGTACCGGGCGTAGTCCACCATAAACGTCGTCGGGATATACAGTGAACCAGCTACGAGCAAATAGGAAAAACCCAGTATCCAGAACCTTGGCACGGTGAGAATTTCTGAATATCTGGTCTTCACAGCCTGGCTCCCGGTGGCTTGAGGAGTGGGTATGATCTCACCTACAGGGGTTCCCCATGGCACGAGTCCCTTGTCCTCCGGTTTACTCCTCAGAAAAAAAAGATTTACAGATACCATAATCAGGGCCGCAATACCAAGAAAATACCAGCAATAGCGCCAGCTCCATTCTGCAACTATAATGGGAAACAATTTGCCCATTGAAGCAAACCCAAGGCCAAAACCGGTAGACAGAATACCAAGAGCCATTCCTCTTCTTTTCACGGCAAACCATCGCTGGACCAATGCGATGATAGGCGTCCACATGGCAGCCGCGCCCATACCAACGATCCCAAAAAACATGGACGCCTGCCAGAAGGAAGCAGATGTACCCATAAGCAGGGTTCCAATGCCGAGTACGACTCCAAACATTGGAATAATTTTTCTCGCTCCGAGGCGATCCGTCAGGTTGCCGGCAAATAATGAAAGCAGAATATAAGTAAGAAAGTAGGCATTAAAGATATCTCCGGCTTGCCGCCTTGAAAAACCCAGGGTGCGGATCATTTCAGGCAATACCACACTGTAGCCTAGGCGAATTCCGTAATTGACAAAGAGATTAATAAAACTGATAAAAAGAATAATCCACGCCCAATGAATAACCGGACTTTTGCCTGAAGCGGTGTCGCCCATAATATCCCCCCTTCTTATTTATATTCAAGATTCAAGATTGCAGATTCAAGATTAAAAGCAGAAAGCTAAGGGTATAATTTGTCAACATCATTAGTCCTTTAATTTGCAATTTGCAACCTTGAATCTTGAATCGATGTTATATTCCCAGCTTTCTTAATTTGCAATTTGCAACCTTGAATCTTGAATCGATGTTATATTCCCAGCTTTCTTCTTTTCTCCTCTATATGTGCGAGTATTCCTTCAACAGCTTTAACTGGATCTTTTTCCACACTTAAAACGCCACCGGTTAGCTGGGGCAAATCCACAGCAAGGAGTTTGACAAGGTTTGGCGCCCCCGTCACAGTGGGAACTGGATTCACATAGGTATAAAGGCCAAGGGCCAGTGCAAAAACGGCATCAATGGTTGCCTTTTGTTCCATGTACTCAGGGGCAACAGCCGCAACTGGAAGGTCAGGAATTGGCACCTGCATAACATTGGCAATGGCCGCCAGAAGATCTGCGAGACGGCCAGTGTCTGTACAGGTTCCATAGCTGAGCACTGGGGGCATATTCAGGGCTTCACAGAGTGCCCGCAAACCTTTTCCTGCAAATTCCTTTGCTTCAGGGCTACAGAGGCCGGCAACCTGCATCGCGGCATTCCCGCATCCCATAGACAGAACAAGAACATCGCGCTTAATAAGCTCTTTGGCCACCCGTACACTGTGAACATCCTGTCCTGTATCACGGAGTGTTGTGCATGAGATAAGACCGGAAACCCCCCTTATAACACCATCCTTTATTGCCTTAAGAAGGGGCATCACTGAACCACCCAATGCTGCAGCAATGCTTTCTGTCGAGAATCCTACTATCGCCTCCCTCATTCCCAAACCTGTTATCGGTTTAATTGTGGCACGCCGCTCCTTAAAATTGTCAATGGCCATCTGTAAAAGCAAAGCTGCCTGTTCCATAGCTTTTTCGGGAATATAGTCAATCCTGTCTGTCACACCTTCAAAAGCAACGAGCTGACTCACGGGAATCAGCTTGAATTTATACTTCTCTGCATAAACAGGATCAACAGACATGGAACAGTTCATGTCGCAGGCAAACAGGTCAATACATCCGCTTGCCAGGATTGCCTCCTGCATGATCCAGTTTCCGGTGAAGCCGTAAAATACGTCGTCCATCTCCCACCGCTGGATCATCTCCTGGCCTGTTTCAATATTCGCTATAACACGAATACCTTTTGCACCCACCGCTTTTGCCTTTTCCTGCCATTCAGACTTACGGGCAAGTTCAACCACGGTAAAGCCGAGAAACGGTTCGTGACCGTTGGGAAGGACATTGACATAATCAGGATCGAGCACGCCGAGATCAACCCGCATCGGGTGAGGCCTCGGTATACCAAAGAGAACATCCTGGCAGAATTCGTTAACAATCTGACTCTGGTATGCCATCGCAATACCAAGGCGCATTGCCTTTAAAGCAAGGCTCACATAATATCCATCAACATTAGTAAGACATGAGCTTGTAGCATACATCATCTCACCATAAATTCCTCCGGGAAATATGCCGAGTCTTTTCCAAGTCTCCTTTCTCTCTTTTGGAGCAAGGGTTTCTACAATGTAGCTGGGCTCATCATATTTCCGGTTAAAATCAGCCTCCACATAATTACAGAGCATCAAGGCAACCTCGTCGTCGGAAAGGGATGTTGGAATGTCGAACCTTTCAGCAAAGGCAAGAAGCTTCTCGGGTTCCTTGATGACAAAAGGCGCATTGCCATTTGCAGCAGCCTTGAGGGTTTTAATGGTTTGTTCGGTGTGGTAATGGTATGTTGATGCACCCATAACATTCCTCAGAAGCATCATTCGCATAGCCATTCCATCGCCGGTGATACCGCAAACACCTCTTTTGTCTTTTGCTACTTCAGCTCGACATGGTCCATTGGAACAGAGATCGCATCGCACACCGCCCAGACAAAAAGGGCACCGCTGATCGGGGTTTCCGCCAATGCCCTGGGCTTCAAAGCGGTCCCAGATATTCGTCATGCCATCCTGTTTTATCCGTTGATACATGATACGGATTGACTCATGGTAGGAAATTCTGTCATCTTCCATTGTCCACCTCGTGCATGCAATATTTATGAACATTATTTTAGTGATAATCGGGACAATAAACAAGGTAAAACATTTTTGAGGAAGCAAAACACACTAGACTGTAAAGTTGGCTGTTTTAGCTTTGTGTGAATCTGCAGAGGTGATAGAATTTCATGCACGCTTCTTCAACGCTTGCCATGATTCTATCATATGCCTTGAGAAGGGTCCCTTCATCGTATTTGAGTATATTCTTGGTTTCGGCTAAGATAACATCGTAGTCGTGTCTTAGAGACACACAGTCCCATAAAGTACAGTTTTCGACACTGAGAGAGTACTGCCTCTCCCAGCTGTCGAGCATCGCATCTTCGAAGCGGACTTCAAGGAGCTTTACCTCTTCGTTACTGCTTAATAGCTTTTGAAAGCGTTCTGCCGTTCCAGCCTGTGGATGGAGGTAATAATGTGCAGTGTATCCTTCAGGGGAGAACCAGAGAAGTGGGTGGAATGAATCCTCAATAGTATAATAGCCACGAGTGATAAGCCTAATATCCGCCAATGGTTCTATGAAATGGCGACATTCAGGCAAAATCTCATAAAGCTCCATGTGTTTTTTATCGCAGAATATGCTTTAACCTTTAGAGGTATTTGTTTTCAGGAGCTCTGCAGATGTCAGCTGCAAGCTGATTGGACGTATTTCATTCTGAGGTCATAGAGAACAGTACCGAGAAGATTCTCTTCGTCCTCTGTAAGGTTGCCGGCTGTCTTTTCTTTTAGGATTTCTATGATGCTTATTGTCTGCTGGGCAAGGGCAAGATTTTTTGTTTTTTCTTTTGTAATTGGATCAGGTAATTCCCCGAGACAAACAAGAGCAGACGTTGTCAAAGAAAGTATAAACGTAGAGAAGTTAAGAACAGTGGTAAAAGCCTCTTCTTCTGCAATCTCTTCGCAGGTTCTCTCTTCGGACTTTTTTTCTGAACCTAACACATCTTTTTCACTGGAGTTGCCTCTCTTATCGGTAACCTTGAAGCCTTTCTGTTCACCATCCATGTCAGCCTCCTAAAGTAGTGTGTCGAGCTTAACGGGCAAAAAGAAAATCTCATCACGTCTTTTTATCTGATAAAGAATATAATTTCTTTTTAGCCCTTCTGCCATAAAAGTATCAAAATCTTTTTTACTCGAAATGACATTATTATTGATTTTAAAAATTACATCTCCTGTCCGTAATCCACATCTGGGTCCAGGCGATCCGCTGATTACTTTTGTCACAACAACACCATCTTTTTCTCTCAATTTAAACTTCAATTTTGGGTAGCCCTTAATATCTGATATTTTTACATTACAGAGTCCTTCATCCATGGGTGCCGGGACGTAATCGCCTACATCTTTGACATCAATATTCATAATTACAGATTTGGGTCCCTTTGCAACTTTAAACTGGACTGATTCCTTCTGTCTCAAAGTTCTGAGCATACTTTGTATCTTCGTCCCTTCTCTGATTTTTTTTCTATTCAGCTCTAAAATTCTGTCGCCAATCTTTACACCATATCTCTCAGCGGGGCTTTGCGGTAAAACCTTGCTAATATATAGGTAAGGGCCTTTTTCATCCCTGCGTTTTTCGATGAAGAATCCAATAATCGGCCTTCTTGCATTACTCTGAAGAAAATTATCAAGCATAGCAAGCACATCATCAATAGGAATCGCAAATCCAATACCTTTACCCTCTCCGTATATCGCCGTCACGATACCAAGCGTATTCCCCTCAGCATCAAGAAGAGCCCCGCCACTGTTCCCTGGATTAATGGCAGCATCTGTTTGAATAAGGTTTGCATATATTTTGTTATTAATTTTCAGGTTCCTCCCAAGAGCACTGACCACCCCAACGCTTACCGAGCTTGAGAGTTCATAAGGGTTTCCTATGACGATCACCTTCTCTCCAACCTTTATGCTTTTTGGCTTCGTGATCTTCAAAAAGGGCAGCTCAGTTTTGTCATTTACTTTCAGCAACGCTATATCGAGTTCCGGATCGCTACCAAGGACATAAGCCTCGTATTCCTTACCATTAATGAATTTGACTCGAATGTTAATCGCCTTTGAGATCAAGTGTTCATTGGTCACTATAATTCCCTTCGGATCGAGAACAACACCTGACCCTATGTTTTCGAACATCTCCTCCTCTTCCTCTTCTTCTTCCTCATTGACAATTAGTTTTTTGAGTACGCTTGTCTTCTTTTTTTCGTCTGTATCCTTTACCCATTCCTGAGTCTTAATATTGACAATTGCCTTACTGGTCATCTCGACGACCTGGACAGTTTTATCTTCTTTTACAGCATGAACAAAAGCTGGTGATAATAAAGCAAAGGACAGCGAAAAGGAAGTAGTGAGCAGTAAGAAAAAAATCTTCTCAGACTTCTCTTTCATAATCCGAGATATACTTATCTGAATAAATTCAAAGATGCAAAGCGAAATAGATGTGATTTTCACTGTAACCTATGAACTATCTGCTAAGAGCTGTTCTAATACCAGTCTTCTTCAACCCGTTTTTTCTTTTTTAATGCCTTTTTTGCTGCATCCAAGATGATATGGGCAATCTCATCCTTACTCAACATAGGTACATGTTTAGCGCTGCCTACCGCTTCGATAATGGTGACTTCATTGTTATCTGAACCAAATCCAATATCCGGCCTTGATACATCATTGGCAACGATGATGTCAAGATTCTTTTTCTTAAGTTTTTCCGCTGCATGATCAAATATGTTCTGCGTCTCCGCGGCAAAACCAATAAGGATTCTCTGCTCTTTGATTCTACCAAGTTCGCCAATAATATCAGGATTCTTTTCAAGCTCAAGCATAACAACGCTTTCGTCGCTTTTCTTCTTGATTTTCTGGCAGGTTTCGTTTCTGCATTTGAAGTCAGCAACAGCTGCTGCCTTTATGATTATTGAGCAATCTCTGTAGTGTTCCATTACGGCGTCTCTCATCTCACAGGCAGTCTCAACTTCTATAGTGCGGATATCTGTCCTTGGTGGAGCAACATAGGTCTTCCCTGTAATCAAGGTAACCTCTGCCCCTCTTCTCTTTGCAATCTTTGCTATAGAATATCCCATCTTTCCGGAGGATTTATTTGTAATACACCTCACGGGATCAATATATTCGGTGGTAGGGCCTGCTGTTACCATGACTCTTTCGCCGATAAGGTCTTTTTCGGTAAAGATGTCTTCCATCTTTTCAAGGACTTCTTCTACAGGGGGCATCCTTCCCTTACCTGATGTTCCACAGGCGAGATCTCCACTCGCTGGCTCCATGAATTCGTAACCTGCTTCCTTGAGTTTTATTATGTTTGCCTCCACCATGGGGCTGCCCCACATCTTTGTGTTCATGGATGGCACAAAAAGAATCGGAACGGTTGTTGCCATTACCATAGTGGTTAAGAAATCGTCAGCAATGCCATTTGCAATTTTCCCAATAATATTCGCGGTAGCCGGTACTATCACCATCTGGTCGGCAATATCGGACAGTGCAATGTGGCCTATTTTTGAACCTGCAAAAAGCTCGAACATTTCATGGACCACTGGATTTCCCGAAAGGGTCTGGAATGTAAGCGGAGTAACAAACTCCATGGCGTTCTTCGTCATAACCACATGGACGTTTGCACCCCTTTTCGAAAGCTCTCTCACCAGTTCGGCTGTCTTGTACGCAGCGATACCCCCGGTAATACCAACTATTATCTCTTTATTCTTGAGCATTGTAAATTGTCTGTCCATATCTTTCGCTAAATGTTTAGACCAATTTTTCGTATTAGCCGTGTGAAGAGATTTGCCTTGGGAATATATACTGGTGAGACTATGTCAACCTTCCCAATCTGCTCGTTGTCGAATTTAACAATAAGCTCGCCGAGTTTTTGACCTTCCCGGATTTCTCCTTTAATGCTTGAAGGTATGGAGGCTTCCTTTTGAATTGTCCCTTTCTTATCGTTTGGGACAGGATACTGAAAGTTGGAACCTGCAACGCCTTTCACTTTCCTGTATTTTCCATCATCGAGGATCACATCTTTATCGATTACCTCTCCCCGCTTAACCACATTCAGCAATTTATACTGGCCAAATGCTTTTTTGAACTTCTCTACCGCTATGTCATCCCTTACTTTTGCCGTCGGGCTTCCAAGAACAACCACGATAAATCTTAAACCATTCTTCTGGGCTGTAGCTACAAGGTTAAAGCCTGTTTCACGGTAATACCCCGTCTTGAAACCGTCTGTGCCAGCCATTCGGGTTAGCAGTTTGTTATGGTTGTTCATAATGAATTTGCCATCCCTGAAGGGTTCGCTTTTAACTGAGGTCCACTCGATGATTTTCGGATATTTTAAGAGCTCCCGGCCGAGCAAGGCAAGATCATTGCTTGAGCTTAAATCTGCTTCCTGTCCTTTAGAGGGTGGAAGCCCATGGACAGAATGGAATTCTGAGTCTGCCATATCCAAAGATTTTGCCTTTTCATTCATCAGCTTGATGAATTCATCTTTGCTCCCGGCAATATGTTCCGCTACAGCATAGGCGGCGTCATTTCCCGAGGCAATCAGCGTGGCTTTTATTAATTCTTCCAGGGAAAAAGTCTCTCCCTCCTTCAGATAAACCTGGCTCCCCCCTATCTTAGAAGCCTCCCGCGAAACCGTTATCTGATCGGTCAATTTTGCTTCACCCTTGGCAACTTTCTCTGCGACAACAAGCGCAACCATGAGCTTCACAACGCTTGCAGGGGGCCTCTTTAGATGAATATTCTCACCCTCAATGACCTTTCCGCTCATGGCCTCCATCACAATATACGCCTTGAAAGGCTCTTCCTTCTCAGCAACAGCCTTGGCTTTTGATGCCTTTTGATTCCTGCTGTTCTTCTTCGCTCCCTCCGCATTTGTAAATGGAATTGCAAGAACAAGAATCAGAAGCACGATGAACAATTTTTTCATTATTTCAATTTCTCCATAAAAGCTTTTATAAAGTCAATCGGGATCGGGAATATTACGGTGGAGTTCTTCTCAGATGATATCTCTATTAAAGTCTGGAGATAGCGAAGCTGAAGCGACATAGGGTTCCTGGAAAGGATGTCCGAGGCGTCAGCCAATTTAGTGGCAGCTTGGTACTCACCTTCCGCCGAAATCACCTTTGACCTCCTCTCTCTTTCTGCCTCTGCCTGCTTTGCAATTGCTCTCTGCATCTCCTGCGGCAGATCGACGTTCTTTACCTCCACGTTGGATACCTTAATACCCCAGGGCTCAGTATGGGTATCAAGTATTTCCTGAAGTCTCTCATTGATCTTCTCCCTTTGTGATAAGAGTTCGTCGAGTTCTGCCTGCCCGAGAACGCTTCTCAACGTGGTCTGGGAGAGCTGGCTTGTGGCATAGAGATAGTTTTCAACAGCGATAATAGCCTTGGACGGGTCTATAACCCTGAAATAGACAACAGCATTCACTTTGACTGATATATTATCCCTCGTAATGACATCCTGGGGCGGTACATCAAGCACAACGGTTCGCAAACTCACCTTGATCATCTTATCAATGATCGGTATGAGGATTATCAGGCCAGGTCCCTTGGGTGCGCCAAGAACCCTTCCGAGCCTGAATATGACCCCTCTTTCGTATTCATTCAGGATCTTGATTGCGCTCACAAGAAAAAACACCACAAGCACTATAAGAAACAGATATGGAATGTACATGATTTTATCCCCCTTTTTTCTTCACTGTTATGATAAGGCCATCTACCGCGGTCACAATAACCTTCTCTCCTTTTGGAATCTGCTCATCGCTCTTTCCGTTCCAGATCTCTCCATGGATAAAAACCTTGCCGTTATGAAAAACATCTGTCTGTGCAATACCCTCTTCCCCAATTAAACCTTCTCTTCCTGTTGTTATCCTGGAAAGTTGTGCTTTTATGGCATAAGATAGCACACCGAAGAAAAATATACCAGTCAGGACTGCCACTATGATGATGGTTGTATATGAGATAGAAAGAATACTTGAAGGAAGGTCAATGAGCATAATAGAGCCTATCACAAGGGAGATAATTCCTGCAATTCCAAGCGCCCCATGGCTTACAATCTTCAATTCCAAGATAAAAAATATAACACCGAGAAGAATCAAAAAAAGGCCTGCATAACTAATAGGAAGGGTTTGGAAAGAATAAAGGGCAAGGATAAGACTAATACCCCCTATAACACCTGGAAAAATGGTACCCGGACTGTAAATTTCAAAAAGTATTCCATAAATACCAATCATCATGAGGATATAAGCCACATTGGGGTCGCTGATATATGAAAGAAACTTGTATTTAAAAGGCATGGCAATCTCGGCAGCCTTCTTACCTTTTGTTTTAAGCACAATTTTGCCTTTTTTCGTTTCCACCTTTTTGCCGTCAATCTTTTCAAGAAGCTCATCAATGCTGGCCGCGACAAGATCGGCCACATTTTTCTCCACAGCGTCGGTAGCCGTTATGGAGGCGCTTTCTTTTACTGATTTTGCCGCCCATTCTTCGTTCCTGCCCCTTTGTTTGGCAATGCTTCGAACGTATGCTTCTGCGTCTTTCGTAACCTTTTCCATCATCACTTTGTCGGCTTTTTCCTGGCCAACGCTTACAGGGTGGGCCGCTCCTGCATTTGTTCCCGGGGCCATAGCGGCGATATGAGACGCAAGAAGAATCACGCTGCCAGCCGATGCTGCCCGAGCACCTGACGGATAAACATAAACGATTACCGGAATATTCGATTCCATAATGCCTTTGATGATGTCCCGCATTGAAGTATCAAGCCCTCCAGGCGTGTCCAAGAGGATAAGGAGCGCCTCTGAACCATTCTTCTCTGCATTGGCAATTGATTCATTGACAAAACTTGCCATGGGAGGATTGATAGTCCCCTGAATCCTGATAGCATATACCTCGTTTGCGTCAACAATACATGGCATCAAGAAAAGCGAAACAATAAAAATGGAGGTTATACAAAGCTTACACATTTTTTATCTGTGAAATTTCTCCTTCAGCTTTTTTTCAACAATCTCCGGAACAAGACCGGTTACGCAGCCGCCGAAACTAGCCACTTCCTTGATTGTCCTTGAACTGATAAAAAAATAGTCTTTACTCGTCATCATGAAGATAGTATCCATCTCCCTGTTCAATTCCCTGTTCATGGATGCCATCTGAAATTCATACTCGAAATCGCTCATGGCCCTCAACCCCCGTATAACTGTCTTGGCATCAACTTTCTTGACATAATCAACAAGCAGCCCCTCAAAGCTGTCCACCTTTACCTTGACGTGATCTTTCACGGATCGCCTGATCAAATCTTTTCTTTCTTCAACATTAAAAAGGGCTCTTTTCTCTATATTATGTGCAATAGCCACGATTACTGTGTCAAACAGCTCAAGTCCCCTTGTCAATATGTCAAGGTGTCCGTTGGTAATAGGATCAAAAGACCCGGGATAAACAGCCAGTCGCTTTCTCATGCATATCTCCTTTCAACAGTAATTTAATCAGCTTGAAGCAGCGTAATGAGTGTATCACCATAACCTTTTAAATTTACTTGATGCCATCCTATGAGATCAGAAAATGCCGGTATTTCTCTCTTTGAATGTTCAACAACTATGATGGTACCAGCATGATAGATTCTGTTAGTTGTTAGTAATTTCATTGTCTCTCCAACATACCCCCTATCATACGGAGGATCCATAAAGATTATATCATAGGAAAAAGCCCTTTTCGCAAGAAATTGGACTGCATATACTACATCCATGGTAAGAACATGGCAAGAATTTTTTAGATCGAGAGAGGAGAGATTTTTTTCGATTATCTTTGCCATATCTCTGTCAATTTCGACTGATGTTACAGATGCAGCATTTCTGCTTAAAGCCTCGATACTGAAGGAACCGGAACCGGCAAAGAGGTCAAGCACCCTTTTTTCTTTCACATTCCCAAGAATATTAAAAATCGCTTCTCTTACCTTTGCCGAGGTATAACGTACACCACTTTTTTCCAGCAAGACTATTTTCCTTCCTTTTAAAAAACCACCGGTTATGCGTAAGGTACTGAACTCTTTCTTCAAGGGTTTTCTATGCACAGTATGGTGATTCACCGAGGTAATAACATCACGGACTTGAAAATAATGCCTGGGAGATCCCCGCAATACGTTCCACTCCCTTCACTTCCCACGCAGTCAGATGGAGGATAACAAGATTCGTATTTTTATAATCATTAGCCAGAAGGTTTAGATAATGTTTCTGCATCTCCATCCTTGCCCTGTGGAATTCGCAATCTGCCTCCTTAACAACATAATTAACCACTATATTTTCAATCTTCAGTAAGTTCTCATTGAATTCAGTAATCACCCTCTCTGTCAATTTCACTCCAAGGGCTTCCGGTATTGTGACGATAAGATATTTCGTCAGCTTTTTATTCCTTATGAATTCAACGATCCGCTCTGAAAGAGCCTCCCAGCTCCCGATGATTTCCAGGAGGGATCGTTTCGAGGCTTTAAATTTCATTGCATCTTTTAGTTTTTCCAGGTAACCGTACATATTCATATAGAACTTCGTGGCAGCTTCCATATGTTTGAGAAAAAGATGGGGTAACCGCAGAAGCCTCAACGTGTGACCGGCAGGTGCCGTATCCCAAACAACGATATCATATTTTCCGCTCTCCACAAGTTCGATGATGAAGCTAAGCATATATTCTTCTTCTATACCTGGAGCTGTTCCGATGTAATCCACAAAGTCATAGTCAACATTTGCGAAAGAGGAAATTACTTCATAGATCTCTTCTCCAAATCTCTCTTTCCATTTTGAAAGAACAACATCTGATGAAATTTCCAAGCCATAGAGTTCATAGTTTTCAGTAATTTTTACTTCTTCATTTCCTATGGATACCTCAAAAATGTCTGATAAAGAAGGGGTCGGATCGCTCGAAATCACAAGCACCCTTTTCCCATCCATGGCCAGTTTCAGTGCAACTGCAGAAGCGCAGGTGGTTTTGCCCACGCCTCCCTTTCCTCCAACCATAATGAGTTTTACATCGCTATCCATGATGTTTACAAGGCCCACGATAATCCTCCTATCGGTCTGAACCTTTTTTTATTTATCGCGCTCCTATCTTACCAATGTATTATAGTATGAATTATTACTGCGGAAAAGAAATAATCTGAGTGTTAATCTCCTCCAGTTAAGACACTCTGCAATGTTTGGTTCAACTCTGTAAGATGGTATGGCTTGATGATTACCCCGCGAAAACCATATTTTCCGAACTCAGTCACGATAAGGTCATTCGAGTAACCACTTGAGAGGATTGCTTTGATCTTGGGATCAATTTCAAGAAGTTCATGTATTGTTTCTTTTCCTCCCATACCGCCGGGCACTGTCAAATCAAGAATAACTGCATCAAATGGTTTACCAAGATTATATGCTGTTTTGTAGAGGGTAATTGCCTCGTTTCCGTTCTTTGCAAACTCAACTTGATAGCCAATATTCTGAAGAAGCTCTCCTGTAATCTCCCGGATCATATCCTCATCATCCATGACCAAGATTTTTCCCTTCCCTTGGCAGGTAAGCTTTTCGTTTAGTTGGTTACATTCAACACCTCGGGACGAAGCGGGGAGGTAAATGGAAAAAATTGTCCCTTTCCCCGACAATGACTCCACACTAATGTGGCCTCCGTGCTTCTTAATGATGGAATGAGAAGTAGCGAGACCCAGACCGCTTCCTTGTTCCTTCGTGGTAAAGTATGGATCAAATATTTTCCCAATGTTTTCCTGGGGAATTCCAATTCCATTATCCTGAATTGCAATCTTTACATATGCTCCCTGATTCATAACAAGGCCTTGCTTGGCCATTTTCTCTGAAGAGATTATATTTTCTGCTTTGATGCGGATGGTGCCTCCATTTGGCATGGCCTGTTGGGCATTAATAACGACATTGTTGATAACCTGGTTAATCTGTCCGGCATCAATATCAACAGGCAAAAGGTCATTCTGAAGATCAAATTCACATTGAATATTCGATCCTGTGACAGCAAAACGGCAAGATGCCTTCAACACAGACTGGATCGCAGATGTAGTTTTTACCGGCGACCCTCCCCTAGAAAAGGTAAGAAGCTGCTGTGTCAGATCTTTCGCTCGGAGTATAGCCCGTTCCGCGTCATTAAACCGTCTCTGTAACTTTTCATCGTCCGATGTTACATACATTTTCACCAAGGAAATGTTTCCGAGAATTACAGAAAGTACATTATTGAAATCATGGGCTATTCCGCCAGCAAGCACCCCTACTGACTCAAGTTTATCGATACGAAGAAGATCCTCCTCACGTTTGTGCTTTTCCGTAATGTCACGGAAAACAAGCACTGCCCCCATAATCTGGTTGTTCTTGCCGAATATGGGGGCAGTGCTGTCAGATATCATTATTTCTTTTCCATCCTTCAAAATAAGAATTTGATTATCCGGAAGTTCGAATGCTTCACCTGTCCCCAATACAGTATCTATAGGATTAGATGCCATTTTTCTCGTTTTACTATCAACTGCATGAAATACTTCCTGAAGGTTCTTGCCGAGAGCTTCCTTTTGGGACCAACCGGTCAGCATCTCTGCAATCGCGTTCATCAGAACAATTTTACCTTCTATGTCTGTTGCAATAACACCGTCTCCAATCGATCGCAACGTTACAGTAAGACGCTCCTTTTCAGCAGATAGCTCTTCTTGAGTCTTTATGCGCTCGGTAATATCCTCGCATGTCATAATTTTTTCTCCAGCTTCAAGAAGCACAGCTCGAAAACTAATAATCTTTTCTGTTCCGTCCTTGCAGGTGACCCTAAAGGTTCTTGGTGTCCTTTCTCCTGGTTGCGTAATTCGAATATCCTCGAGCCACGCCTTGGTTACCTGATGGCGATACGTTTTGTTCGGGTATGCTTTTCTGAACCACGCTTTACCGTCTGGAATATCCGCAAGGTTGTAACCGAATATTTCAATGAATTTTGGATTTATATAAAGGAAATCCCCATCATACGTAATCAGGACCATACCAAATGGCGCATTTTCAGCAAGCAACTGAAATCTCTGTCTTTCCATGTCGAGCGCTCTCTCTGCTTCTTTGCGTTTTGTGATGTCAGTGACAATAGCCTGGATATAAATTTTTCCGGATAGTTCAATTCTGTTGAGACTTACCTCCGAATCAAAAATAGCGCCATCGCATCGACGATGTTGCCATTCGAAGAATTGAGGAAAACCCTTGACGGCGAGGTCAATTTTTTCCATTGCTTTCTGCTGGGATGGAATGCCGTCCGGCTGAACGTCCGGAGAAAGCTCCCATGGGTGCTGACCAGCTATCTGGTCAGCGTTGCACCTGAATATCTCAAGCGTTTTTGGATTGAAATCGATAAAGCGGTTATCGTCCATGATGAAAATTGCGTTATTAGCCGCTTTAAAAAGTGCCAGATAACGATCGGCTCTTTCCCGCAGAGACTCATTCTGTAACGATTCTTGCTTGCCAAGAGGATTATTAACATTGAAATCAGAATCATTGGGATTGGCAGTGTCCATTGTGCATATCTTATCGGTAATGTTTATATCTATCTTTAAGACCTATGAGGATTAAAAAGACCGACAGAGAAAATGGGAAGATAATGCCGTCCCATCAGGGCGGTAACAATATAGAAACCTGAAAGCCCATGGGATGAAAACATAGGGGCAATGTAGAATCCAGCCCCGCAAATATGGTATAAGTCTTCATGTTCGTTGATTCTCACTGCCATTTAGAGATGGAAGACTTTGAAAAAGACCGGAAAGAGGTAATTGAGAAGAGTCTTCAGGATGGATTGCAGTATATACTCACTGTCGGCACTGACGAGACCTATTTTGAAAAGGTTATTCAGATCATTGAACAACATCCCTCTGTTTATGGGGCAATTGGAATCCACCCGCACAACAGTAAGGACTATAACCCGGAGCTTGAAAAAACTATAGAAATAGTATTAAAACATAAGAAAATTGTCGGTTATGGTGAGATAGGACTCGATTTTTTTAAAAATTACTCTCCAAGAGAATCACAGATTCATGCCTTTCAACTCCAGTTAGAGGTTGCCAAGCGGGCTAAACTCCCTGCTATAATTCATTCACGAAACGCAAAGGATGAAACAATCCGGATCCTGAATAAGGCCTGCGATGGTAATCTTGGTGGTATAATTCACTGCTACTCATATGATCTCCCTACTGCAAAACAATTTCTCGATATGGGATTCGCTATTTCCATACCCGGCACGATTACCTATAAAAACTCACATGCCCTAATGGATGTAGTAAAATTCATTCCAATGGATAAACTTCTTGCCGAAACCGACTCGCCTTTCTTGACGCCCCATCCTTTCCGTGGCAAAAGAAATGAACCCTCTTTTGTGAAACTCACCATTGAAAAAATTGCTCAAGTAAAAGGCAAAACCATTGAAGAAACCGCTACACATCTGACTCGAAATTTTGAGAGAATCTTTCTCCATAAAGGCAATGGTTAAAGGGCCGAGGGGACAAGGATGAGAATAATGAAGAAAAGCATGGGAGTGCAGACTATAGAAAACAGAGTAGCATCGAGTACAAGAAGGCATTAAAGGGAGGAAGGATTGAATCCAGCAATAATCATTGTTGACATGCTCCAGGGTAACCTTGGGCAAGAAAGGACGGGAAAGCGAGAGGAAGAAAAGATAATAAAACCCACGGCTGCTTTCCTGAAAGAATGTCGAGCTCTATCAATACCAATCATTTTTGCGTGCGATAGCTTTCTTCAGAATGATTTTATCTTTCAAGGAAGAATGAAGCCCCACGCCATCCGCGGTACAGACGGAACGAAACCCATCCCGGACCTTGAACCACAACCCTCAGATATTATCCTTGAAAAAAGGAGATTCAGTGCATTTTTTAAAACCGACCTAGACCAGACGCTTCGAACCCTGCATGTTGACACAGTTGCAGTAGGTGGAATCAATACCCATTTCTGCGTTCTTGCAACTGCTTTTGATGCTGTGTGTCATGATTTCACAACCGTTATTCTTGAGGACATAAGCGCTGCTTTTAAGAAAGAAATTCACCAAGCCTTCGTTGACGCTTATCGATATAGCGCTATTTACCCAATCTTTCGGGTGATGAAATCAGACGAGTTCTTAACAGAATCCACGCATTTGAAGAATCACGGCATTGGAGAGTAAATCGAGTGGGAATCAAAGATATCAGGCGGCCCAGGGGGTATGCACCGGTAAAACGAATCAATTATAAAAGGCTTGTGATAATCTGTTTGCCCCTCGTCGTTGCCACTTTTCTCTTTGTTTATTACTTTCGATACGTAGCTGACACCCAGCCCAAAAGGCAGATTCTTCGTGTTGAAAAAAATACTGTTTCACTTATCTACCCCGACGACAATGGAAGACTCTCTGAAAATATCGTCGAAATTGACGGCACTGCAACGCAAAAAGATAAGGGAAACTTTATTATCAATGAACTCAAAACAAAAGGTCTGGTCCCTGGCAGCGCATCACTCCAAGAGATGACTATTGACGCTGACGGAATCATTTACCTTAACTTTACAAAAGATCTGCTCCAGAGCGTTGCGGGAAACGATGACATAGGAATCGTATATGCAATTGTAAATTCTTTTCTTGCAAGCTTTCGATATACAAAAAAAGTGCTCATTCTTATTGACTGGAAACCCGTCTATACTCTTCGGGGTACTGTCTATACGTATTTACCAATTGAGTTTAACAAACAAGTGATGGAGGATTAAATGATTGACCCGAAAATATTAAGGGAAAAGAAAGAAATCGTCTTTGAAGGGTTGAAAAAAAGAGGCACCGAAATCAACCTGGATAGGCTCTTTTCGGCAGACGAAAAAAGGAGAAGGCTTATCCAGGAATCAGAGAAGATGAAAAGTGAGCGGAATGAGCTTTCCAATGAAATTGCACGACTGAGAAAATCAGGCGATGATGCGGGGGATAAAATAAGCCACCTGAGAGACGTCGGCAAGAATATCGAAGTGTTGGAGCAAGAACTTCGGGTCGTTGAAAAAGAATGGGAAGACGTGCTTCTCATAATTCCCAATATTCCTCACGAAAGCGTGCCTGTAGGGGCCTCTGACACAGACAACAAAGAAGTAAAGATATGGGGAGAGAAGCCTTCGTTTGATTTTGCGCCTCTTCCCCATTGGGATATAGGGGAAAAACTCGATATTCTTGATTTTAAAAGGGCTGCAAAGATAACCGGGTCACGGTTTACCCTCTATAAAGCAGGGGGTGCGCTCCTTGAAAGGGCTTTAATCAATTTCATGCTCGACTTACATACGAGAGAGCATGGGTACACTGAAGTTCTCCCTCCGTTCATGGTCAATCGTGATGCGATGACTGGGACCGGCCAGCTGCCAAAGTTCGAGGAAGAACTTTTCAAGTTACAGGGTATTGACTACTTCCTCATACCCACCGCAGAGGTACCGGTAACCAATATTTACAACAATGAGATTCTAAAAGAAGATAATCTACCTATCAAGTTTGTAGCATATACCCCCTGTTTTCGGGCTGAAGCGGGCGCCCATGGAAAAGACACGCGTGGGCTGACTCGACAACACCAATTTAACAAGGTAGAACTTGTGAAGTTCACCAAACCGGAGGAATCATATGATGAATTAGAAGGACTCCTCCTTGATGCCGAAGATATCCTCAAAAAGCTTAATATCCATTATCGGGTTTCTCTCTTATGTACCGGTGACCTTGGATTCTCCTCGGCAAAAACATATGACATTGAGGTTTGGCTGCCAGGACAGAACATCTACAGAGAAATATCATCATGCAGCAACTTTGAAAACTTCCAGGCAAGGAGAGCAAAGATTCGGTATCGCAAATCAGGAAACAAAGTTGATTTTGTCCATACCCTGAATGGATCAGGGTTGGCTGTAGGGCGAACAGTTATGGCAGTTATGGAGAATTACCAGAATGCTGATGGATCCATAACCATTCCTGAGGCATTGAGGCCATATATGCATGGCATTACAAAAATTGCCCTTCCCTAGCAAGAAGGTTATCGATTCTCGTAAGAACGAGGGGGTCACTCTCATGTTGCCTGATTTCAACAAGAAACTCCGTTGCCTTTCCATCGGCAAGTGAATAAAAGAAGTCAATTGCATTGAGTCGTAGTTGTTGATCCCCAATATCCTTGAGTGCGTTAATGATGGCGACGAAGGCCCTTCTTTTTCGTGTAAGACCTACCCCGTTTACAAGAGTTTTTTTAATCTCCGGTACAACTTCATCCTTCAAATGGAGAAGCAACGGGTTTATAGCTCTTTTGTCCTGAATTTCTACAAGAAGCCTTATTGCATTTCCCCGTCTTTCCGGATCATCGAGGTAGATCAGTTTTAAGATTGGTTGAACATCAATTTCTCTTTTCTCACGTTTTGCCTTTTCATAAAAATGCCTGTAATCTTTTGACCAGAATATCAGGCTGGCCAGGATACATCCCATTCCTTCCGATGAGAACATCATGGTATCTTTCCATTCGTCTATAAGTTCGAGTGATGCAACATCAAGGAAAGATTCGTTCACCACAGCATTTTGAATGAGGTTTCTGATCTTCTTTTTCTCCTCGAATTCATCAAGCTTCAGAGCATCATAGAGGATCTTTTTGAAATATCTACTGGAGAGCGAATAATATTTGGCATCAAAATATTCGGATTCCCTTACTATATTCCCTTTTTTTAAAAGATCCAGGAATGAAAGGATTCGATGCTTCGGTAGTTTGGTCTCGAAACATATATCATCAATCGAGTATCTCCATAATCTTTTCTCAGCGCTCCCCATTAAAGCCGCGACAAGCAGCCTGAAGTCCCTTTTGTCTGTCATTTTTCCTATGACTTCTGTTAACACTTTTTCGATGTTAAGGGTCGGATTAAGCAATTCGTATTCGATAGGCTTACGAAATCCATTTGAATCGAACAATATCTCCTCTCCATCCCTGGGCTTCAAATCGTGAGAAGTTCTCATAGGACGTATTTCCAAAAGTGATGACAAGGTTATTTTTTCAAACGGACCGTACCAACTGAAGAATGTTTCCTGATCACCTGCCATAACAAGATAAATATTTGTCTGTTCAAGGCAGAAAGAAACGAAACGCTCAAATTTCTCTTTCTCTCTCTCATCCATTCCTATCATTCTTTCGCAGCTATCAAGTATGAAGAAACACGGCCCTTCATCAGAGAGATGCTTACAGATTGATATAATATCAAGCCCTGAGTATTCCAAATGGCCATATCTTTTGGAGATTATATATCTGATCTCATTAACGGGGTTTTTCCATAGCTCACAATAAAAAACATTTTTTGTCATTTCGGAGAGCTGCGGCATAAGGAATGACTGAAGAATTGTTGTTTTGCCTGCCCCAACCTCGCCCACGACAACAGCTCCTCGGGAAAGCAAAAGTTTGTCCAAGAGGTCGGAGATTTCTCTCCAGCGGTTCAAGGGTGTCGTTTCCGACTCACTGTCAGGTGAGAATTTGGGAAGCTCAAAGTAATCTCTATTGTGTGAAAAATAGTTCATTATCTCCCATGTCAATGCTGAATAATGGAAACCCAACCTGCCATTCACTTGTTCTTTGAATAAAGAAAAAAGACTATCTATACGTTCTTTGGCTATATCAAGGACGTGTAGCTCATAGGGAAAATGTGCATTGTATTGAATATTAATATGTCCTTCTCGGCTATTAATTTCGACTTTTGCGTTCTCAGGCCTCAGTATGATGTCTTTTGTAGATCTCCTTCTAAGTTCCCGATGTTCTAAACCTGAATAAAACACATCAAGAAGCGTATGGGCAAAATTGAGAATACTTTCAAGCGTCTTTGTATTCCGAATAATTGCCTTTTTTCCATCATCCTCAATCTCCCATTCCACAGGTATCTTTCTCACCTCATGGGAAAAAATCAGTGAATTCACAATTTCCATTGATGATGGTGGAATGTTGAGTTTTTTTGCTATCTCAAAATTAAGAATGAGCTGCTTATGATGGACAACGTGGCTATTTAAAATCTCCCGGTTCCTGCTCCATCCGAAATGTCTTATTGAATCTGTGTCATGGAGGTAAATTGCACAGAGGAGCACAAAGATTTCGCCCGAAAAAAGCTCTTCTGTGCGCTCCTTTGGGTCCGGTATAATCTTTTCAATTAATTTTTTCAGGGCTTCTGTATGATCTCTCAGGGGAAGATTGACTTTCGGAAAAACCTTCTCTTCGCAGAAAGTTCTCAAATCGAGAAATTTTTGGTAGAGTTTGAGTTCCCTTTCCTTTTCTTTGAGCAGATTTTCAAGCTTCGCTTGCATTGCACCCCCCCACACAGACGAGCAAAGCAATATGGATTCAGGCTTTATTGCATATTCTTTTTATATAATAGGAAGTTTTTGTCTACTTTGCAGCTTTTTTCCATAAAAGAACAAGCGGGCTAGCAACAAAAATGGAAGAGTAGGTTCCCACGATTAACCCGATGAGTAACGCGAATGAGAAATCGAACAATACTTCACCACCGAGCAACATAAGAGCACCCAGGGCGAGAATGGTGCTGATACCTGTTATGATTGTCCTGCTGAGAACCTCATTGATGCTTCTATTCATCACTTTGGCAAGGTCATCTCTCGATTTCATGCCACCCATGTTTTCACGAATACGGTCAAAAACAACCACAGTATCAGAAAGTGAATAGCCGGCTATAGTCAGAAGAGCCGTAATAATAAGGAGGTTCAATTCTTTGTTGAGAATGAAAAAAACGCCGAGCACAACCACTACATCGTGAAAGGTTGCAATCGTTGCTGCTATCCCTGAAATAAAGGTAAATCTGTACCATATATAGACGATGATTCCAAGTATGGCAAGACATACTGCGATGATAGCATAGTTTCTCAAGTCTTTGCCCACGCCGGGTCCGACCATGTTTGACCCCAGAATTTCGAATTTCTTCCCTGAGAGTTGGTTGGTGAGAATCGATGAGACCTTGTCCTGTATTCTTTCCTTGTCTGTATCCGAAAGTTTGGTTTTTATGAAGAAATCTTTTGTCCCACTGATCTCTTGAATTTGTACATCTGAGATTCCACCATCTGTGAGGACTTTTCTCAATATACCGATATCGACCTGCTCGGCAAAACGAACCTGAAAGGTAGTGCCACCGGTAAAATCAACACTAAGATTTGCCCTACCAAGAACAACCATGACAAAAGCGTAGATTCCTATTAAGACCATTATTGCTGAGATAATAAAAGCCTTCTTTCTGAATCCGATGAAATCAATGTTGGTGTCTTTTAGTAACTCAAACATAGCCTTCAGCCTCAGATGCTCAACGTTCTCGGTTTAAATTTCTGAAGAATCCAGTCAAATATTGCTTTCGAACCGAATACTGCCGTAAAAAGGTTAATTATCATGCCGATAAGCAGGGTAATAGCAAAACCCTTGATCGGTCCGGTACCAAATATAAAGAGAACTGCCGCAGTGATAAGAGTCGTAATGTGAGAGTCAAAAATGGCTACCCATGCCTTGGAGTACCCTCCATCAACGGCCGCCCTTACCGTTTTTCCTAGCCGCAACTCCTCCCGTATCCTCTCAAAAATGAGGACGTTCGAATCAACACCCATACCAATCGTTAAAGCAATACCGGCAATACCGGGGAGGGTCATGGTTGCTTTCAAAGCACTAAAAGCCCCGAGGAGATAGATCAGGTTCAGCAAGAGTGCAACACAAGCTATGACACCACACCAGCGGTAATAAATGATAATAAAGATAATGGTCAACAAGGCGCCTAGTATTGTGGCCTGGATACCCTTCCTGATAGAATCCTGGCCAAGCGTCGGGCCAATGGTAATATTCTGCACTACTTTAACCGGTGCCGGAAGTGCGCCGGCCCTCAGAACGATTGCCAGGTCTTTTGCCTCTTCCATCGTAAAGCCGCCCGTTATGGAAGCTCTACCGCCTGATATTCTTTCTTTCACCACTGGTGCAGAATAAACCGTGTTATCGAGAACAATTGCAAGCCGCTTACCAACATTCTCCGCTGTAATTTTATCAAATATCCTGGCGCCTTCACTGTTAAACTCTATCCCTACATAAGGTTCGTTCCTGAATTCCCCGCCGATACTGACCTTTGCGTCAGTCAATAGTTCGCCGGTGAGCAGGGCCTGCTTTTTCAAAAGAATTGGGGTTGTTGTGGCAATCCCTGTTTCCCTGTTCTTGGTGCGCATCATGAGAAGCTCATCACCATCAGGAATACTCCCTGATGAAGCACGGCCTGCATTCTCTTCATCCACCAGTTTGAATTCAAGCTGCGCAGTCCTGCCGATAAGATCCAGAGCCCTCTGAGGGTCCTTAATACCGGGAAGTTGAACAAGGATCTGGTTCTCTCCCTGTTTCACAATTACCGGCTCGGATACCCCGAACTGGTCTATTCTATTTCGAATAGTCTCAAGGGCCTGCCTCACTGCGTTGTCTTTAAGTCCTGCAAGCTCCCTTTCGCTGAGAACAAAATCAACAAAGAATGTATCTCCCTCAGTTTTTGTTGCACCAGCCTTGATATCGGGAAACTCCTTCCCTACGAGGTTGTAAAGCTTTTCTTTCTGCTCAGCCTTAACAGCCACTGCAACGGTGTTCTCTTTCTTATCAAGGGCAAGAAATCTGACTCCATCTCTGATCATTGCGTCCTTGAGGGCAGTAAACTTTCTATCCGACAGGTTTTGCATCATCTTAGCCATGTCAAGTTCAAGCAGGAGGTGCATCCCCCCCTTCAGGTCAAGACCAAGGTGGATCTTATCAGAAGGCAGGTATTTCTTAAGGCTGCCCTGCGGTTCAAAGATGTTGGGCATGCAATAGATAATCGATATTACAAGGAATATCGCTACCAGAATAAATCTGATTTTTAACGATTTAATCACTGTTTAGTAATGCCTTTAAAGAAATTTAAAAAAAGTATACCAAAGTTATAATCATCCCGGTCTTTTGTCAAGAGAATTTTCTCACAAAGAGCGCAAAGGCTTTTACTTTCTCACAAAGGCCAGGGCAATTCTGATGATGAGGACTGCTGCAAACCCCCATGCGAAGGGAAGCCACAACGGAATGTTGAGAAACGTAGGTATGGTATACTGCCATATTCCCGCCTTTGTGGCAATGATTTCCGCTATAGGTCCAAGGATTGCCCCTCCAATATAAAGAACGTGATCTTCTTTATTTGGCCAGAAATAGTACCTTACACCATACGCAGCTATGAGTATTGCTGTAACCAGGATAGTATTCTTCCAGCAAAGAACCGCAAGGAAAATTACAAACCAAAAGATAAAGAGATCCCGCACAAGACAAAGCCTTAAACTTTGTGTTTTACATTTTTGTTTAGCTTCCTCTGCAACACTTTTGTTCACTCCGTTCATCCTCAGCCGCCTCTTTAGTTAAAGTATCACAAAAAGCCCGTCCACTCAAGCTAAGATGGTGAAAACACTTGACAACGCAAGGTGCCTTTGATAGGATGCTTCAGCCAAAATCTCCCGTAAAAAGGAATTCCATCATGAAAAAGATTCCCGGTATTAATAGAGTTCTGATCATCGGTTCCGGTCCAATAATCATCGGTCAGGCATGCGAATTTGATTACTCCGGAACCCAGGCATGCAAGGCTCTTAAATCGATGGGGTATGAGATCATTCTCGTTAACTCCAACCCAGCCACCATCATGACAGACCCCGGCATGGCTGATGCAACCTATGTGGAGCCACTGACGGTTGAAGCCATTGAAAAAATAATAGAAAAGGAAAAGCCTGATGCGCTCCTTCCCAATCTGGGCGGGCAAACAGGTCTTAACCTCGCAGCCGAGCTTTCAAAGAGGGGGACACTTGCAAAGTATAAGGTACAGATTATCGGTGTCAAAGCTGACGCAATTGAGCGTGGAGAGGACAGAATCGAGTTTAAAAATACTATGAATAAACTTGGCGTACCTATGCCTCTATCAGATCCTGCCTATTCAGTCGAAGAGGCGCTTGCCATTGCTGACAAGTTGGGGTATCCGGTGGTCGTAAGACCAGCGTACACCCTTGGCGGGTGGGGTGGAGGAATCACGTATAACAAGGAGGAGTTGAAAACCATAGCAGGCAGGGGCATCGCGGCAAGCCTTATCGGGCAGATACTCATCGAAGAAGCTGTTATTGGCTGGGAGGAGTTGGAACTTGAAGTCGTTCGGGATGCAGACAACAACATGATCACCGTCTGCTTTATCGAGAACATCGACCCTATGGGAGTGCATACTGGAGACTCCTTCTGCTCAGCACCCATGCTAACCATCTCTGAAAACGTTCAGAAGAAATTACAGGAATACTCATACCGCATTGTGGAGGCAATACAGGTTATCGGCGGCACGAATGTCCAGTTTGCCCACAACCCTGACACAGGCAGGATTGTCGTCATTGAAATCAACCCGAGGACCTCCCGCTCCTCAGCCCTCGCCTCCAAAGCAACAGGATTCCCTATAGCGCTTATCTCTGCGAAGCTTGCAGGCGGATACACCTTGAAAGAACTGCCATATTGGCGGGCAGGAACCCTCGATAAATACGTGCCATGGGGTGATTATGTAGTTATCAAATTCGCCCGATGGGCCTTTGAGAAATTCAAAGAGGCTGAAGATAAGCTTGGCACGCAGATGAAGGCAGTCGGAGAGGTTATGAGCATTGGCAAGAACTATAAGGAGGCTTTTCAAAAAGCAATCCGGTCTCTGGAAACAAAACGATATGGCCTCGGTTTCGCCAAGGACTTTAACAGGCGTTCCCTTGAAGACCTCATGACCATGCTCAGCGAACCCTCATCAGAGAGGCAATTCATCATGTATGAAGCCTTGCGAAAAGGAGCCACCATTGACGATCTCTACGAAAAAACCAAGATTAAGCGATGGTTCATTCAACAGATGAAAGAACTCCTTGATCTCGAGGAAGAAATCCTTGTTTACAAAGGGAAAAACATTCCTGACCAGCTCCTCATCAAGGCGAAGGAAGATGGTTTCTCAGACAAATACCTTGCTCAGATCCTTGATATTTCAGAGGAAGATATTCGTAAAAAAAGAATTGCCCTTGGAAAGACAGAAGCCTGGTGCGCTGTTCCTGTAAGTGGCGCCGATGCAGCTTATTACTACTCCACCTACAACGCCCCCGATGAGGTGAAGGTAAGCGACAGGAAGAAGGTGATGATCTTGGGGGGCGGCCCAAACCGCATCGGGCAGGGGATAGAGTTTGACTATACATGCGTGCACGCTGCTTTCACCCTTCGCGACGAAGGATATGAAACCATTATGGTCAACTGCAATCCCGAAACAGTCTCAACAGACTATGATACATCGGATAAACTGTACTTTGAGCCTCTTACGGTTGAGGACGTGCTCAGCGTTTATCACAAGGAAAAACCAATCGGAGTTATCGTCCAATTCGGTGGACAAACCCCCCTTAACATTGCACGGGAACTCGAGCTTGCCGGGGTCAAGATCCTGGGGACCTCGCCCGAAAGTATTGATCTTGCTGAGGACAGAAAGCGGTTTAAGGATGTCATGACGCGCCTTGAGATACCCCAGCCGGAAAGCGGTACAGCGGTCTCCCTTGCCGAGGCCCTGGAAATTGCCCACGACATCGGATACCCTCTACTTGTCAGACCTTCCTATGTTCTCGGAGGGAGAGGAATGGAAATCGTCTATGATGATGAGATGCTTACCTCGTATATCAACGAAGCTGTTGAAATATGGCCGGGACGACCCATCCTTATTGACAGATTCCTCGAGAATGCCATCGAGTGCGAAGCCGACGCCATAGCAGACGGAGAAGATGCCTTCGTCCCATCCGTGATGGAGCATATTGAGCTTGCAGGGATCCACTCAGGAGATAGTGCCTGCGCAATTCCGCCAAGAACCATTCCAAAAAAACATATCGACACTATTAATTTATATACAAAGAAGATAGCTATTGAATTGAATGTCGTGGGCCTCATGAATATTCAATATGCTATAGTTAATGATATTGTGTACATCCTTGAAGCTAACCCACGGGCATCACGGACTGTTCCTTTCGTTTCAAAGGTTACCGGGATACAGATGGCCCGTATAGCAACGCAAATGATGCTCGGGAAGAAACTAAAGGACATGGGCTTGAAACAGAAGAAATACACACATGTTGGGGTCAAGGAAGCCGTATTCCCCTTTAAAATGTTTCCCGAGGTCGATCCAACCCTCGGGCCGGAAATGAAGTCTACCGGTGAAGTCCTTGGCATCGCCGATACCTTTGGGCTTGCTTTTTTTAAATCTCAGGAAGGTGCCGGCCAGAAGCTGCCAGCACATGGAACGGTTCTCATCTCTGTGAAACAAAAAGATAAGAAAGAGATTCTTGCCGTGGCAAAATATCTCCAAAGCGTCGGTTTCAAGATACTGGCCACTGACGACACCCACAAATTCCTGAGCGCCAATGGCGTTAATTCGAGCTTCATCAAAAAAGTCCACGAGGGAAGGCCAAATATCGTGGATGCTATCCACAACAAGGAAATAAACCTGATTATTAACACTCCGATCGGAAAAAACAGCAAGTATGATGATTCTTACATCAGAAAGGCGGCCATTAAATATATGATACCCTATATTACGACTGCGGCAGCAGCTGAGTCGGTCGCCGAGGGCATAAAGGCATATCTCCAGAAGAAAAAGGGTATGACGGTAAAGTCTCTGCAGGAATATCACAAAGACATTCTATAAACGCAGAGGGATTTTCCGAATCGATTTTCTTTTTGATTTTTTTTCATAAACCTTTTATAGTAGTATGAAGCTTGAGGCCATATATATACAGAGATTTATGCAGTATTTGTCTGGAGTGTATAGACCTCTGTCCTTATGATGTTTTCACAGACGAAGAGGGTGAAGTAAAAGTGATAAACCCTGAAGACTGTATCGAATGCATGTCCTGCGTTGAACAATGTCCGACAAAAGCTATTTTTATGGATGACTGATGAAAAACAAGGTGCTCCTCGACAAAAAGGCAGTGGAGAGAACGATCAACCGAATTGCCCATGAGATCATCGAAAAAAACAAGGGTGTGGAGGAGTTAAGGCTAATAGGCATCAGAACGAGGGGTGTTTACCTTGCCCAGAGAATCAAACAGAAGATAGAAGGTATCGAGAATATCTCTCTGCCCCTTGGCGTGCTAGACATTACTATGTATAGGGATGACGTCTTCAAACTCAAGTCTCCGGAGCTAAAAAAAACCGAGATTCCTTTTGATGTAAACAATATCACGGCCATTCTTGTTGATGACGTTATGCAGACAGGACGAACTACGAGGGCAGCAATTGATGCTATCATGGACCTTGGCAGACCAAAGAGAATTCAGCTTGCTGTACTCGTTGATAGAGGCGACAGGGAGCTTCCCATACACCCTGACTATGCCGGTATTGTTCACTCAGCGAATCCTGAAGAAGATGTGATGGTGAGGCTGAGCGAAGTAGATGGTAAAGACGAAGTAATAGTTGTGGCAGCCACATGAACTGGACGAAGAAGGACCTTCTCGGCATAGCTGAACTCTCGAAAGAAGAGATTCTTTTTGTACTGGATACGACAGAATCGTTTAAAGAGATATCGCAAAGGGATATTAAGAAAGTCCCCACCCTGCGAGGTAAAACAGTCATCACCCTTTTTTATGAACCAAGTACGAGAACGAGGACATCCTTTGAGATTGCTGCAAAGCGGCTTTCTGCAGACACAATTAACATCTCTGCAAGCACAAGCAGTTACGTAAAAGGGGAAACATTAAAAGACACAGCCAAGAACCTTGAGGCCATGAGCCCTGATGTAACTATTATTCGGCACAGCATGCCCGGGGCACCACATATGCTAGCCAGGATCGTCGATTCATCAGTCATCAATGGAGGTGACGGCGCCCATGAACATCCAACGCAGGCGCTTCTCGACCTATTTACCATGCGTGAGAAAAAAGGCACCGTTGATGGTCTCAAAATAGCTATTGTGGGTGATATTATCCACAGTCGCGTTGCCAGGTCAAACATTTTTGCTCTTAGGCACTTCGATTCTGAAATTGTCTGTTGTGGCCCGCCAACCATGCTTCCGCCACATATTGAGGAACTCGGGGTTAAGGTAGAATATAACCTAAAAAAAGCCATCCGCAACGCAGATGTTATAATGATGCTCAGGATACAGAAGGAACGGGGAGGCGTTACCTATATCCCCTCCATTAAGGAGTATTCAAAATTCTTCGGCTTGAGCAAGGAGCTTGTTGCAAATGCCAAGAAGGATGTTATCATCATGCATCCCGGCCCTATGAACAGGGGTGTTGAGATTATGGATGATGTTGCTGATGGTCCATACTCGGTTATCCTTGAACAAGTTGAGAACGGGGTGGCTGTCAGAATGGCAATCCTCTATCTCCTCCTCGGGAGGGAGACATGAGCATACTGATTAAAAACGGTAGGGTCATCGATCCGAAAAGCGGTCTCGATGAAGTTATTGATGTTTTTATTAACGGCAACAGCATTGAAAAAATCGATAAACATATCCGGAAAACGGGCAGCAATGTTCATGTAGTTGACGCTTCCGGCCAGATAGTGGCGCCAGGCCTTGTCGATATTCATGCCCACCTGAGAGAACCAGGCTACGAGTGGAAGGAAACGATCATGACCGGAACCATGGCAGCCGCAAAAGGTGGTTTCACAAGCGTCGTCTGTATGGCCAACACAAACCCGGTAAATGACAATAAGAGTGTAACTGACTATATTATCCAGAAAGCACAAGCTGAAGCTTCCTGCCGCGTTTTTCCCTGTGGCGCCATCACGAAAGGGTTAAAGGGTGAGGAACTCTCAGAGATAGGAGAACTTTACGAAGCAGGCATAGTGGCCATCTCAGATGATGGAAAATCGGTAAGAAACAGCGCTGTGCTTGCGAAGGCTTTTGAATATTCTAAATTGTTCGGTATACCGGTCATATCACACTGCGAGGATGAAGACTTATCGAAAGGTTACGTTCATGAAGGTAGGGCGTCCATATTATCTGGACTTGACGCCATCCCTGCAATAGCCGAGGAACTTATCGTAAGCAGGGATATAGCAGTTGCAAAATATGCAGATGCCGCTGCTCATTTGACTCATATTTCGTCAGCAGGAAGTATAAACATCATTCAACATGCCAAGAAGTCATACAAAAAGATCACCTGCGATACTTGTTGCCATTACTTTTCTCTCACCGACGAGGCAACCCTGGGGTTCGACACCAACACCAAGGTCAACCCTCCCCTCCGGGGCAAAGAGGATATGGAGGCAATTAAAGAAGGGTTGAGAAATAACACAATTGATATCATAGCCACCGATCATGCTCCCCACGAAGCTTCATCGAAAGATGTGGAATTTGATATTGCTACTTTCGGTATATCGGGCATTGAAACAGCCTTTGCCCTATCTCTCGCACTTGTGCACGATGGTGTCATAACCCTTCCCGAGCTACTCAGAAAGTTTACTGTAAATCCTGCAAAGTTACTCAAGCTTCCCTATGGACAGATCGCCCCCGGCAAGCTTGCAGACCTCATCATCTTTAACCCTGATAGAGAATGGAAAGTGGACAGGAGTTCATTCCTTTCCAAAGGCAAAAACTCGCCATTCCATGGATGGACGGTAAAGGGGAAAAACCTCCTTACTATAGTTGACGGCAAGATCGTTTACAAAGACAGCTCCTTCAAAGGCTAAGTGCCGGCTTTCTTCTTTTTTTCCAACCTGACCTCCCTTTCCTGTTCGTAGATATCTTCGGTAAGGGTGGCAACGCGCTCCCGCCACCGCGGATCAGCCTGGTTCAACTCTACCTCTTCGTAAAAATCTAATATGCTGTGATTCACGAGCTTGTAAGGGTTATCGTCCGCTTCAATATCAAAAGAAACATGACGAAGCTCATGGCGCAGGATCTTCACCCTGTCTTCGTCAGTAACATGGTCCCAACATTTCTTGTCAAGGGTGATAATAAAATCATAACCCTCCTCGGCATACGCGTTCTTTGTGAGGTGCCGTACAAGATCATTCGACTTCAAAATACGGCCTACCACAACCTGACCACCTGATTTTCTCTTTTTCAGATCAAAGAGAACTCTAATCTTCGCATTCTTAAGTTCTGCAAAATACTGGCTTTTGACTTTTCTGAACATTTCCATAACGGTTTCCGAGACATCTTCATATCTTTGGGCCATCTATTGTATACCTCCTGAAAACTACGCTAGTGTTATTGATAGGCAAATTATCATCAGGCGGATATGAAAAGCAAGAGAAGAAAAATAACAGGCTATGGGCGAGGGGTCATGGGAAAATCGAAGGTTTGTTCTTACCTATCGCCTATCGCCTCTTGCCTATTGCCATTCGTTATTCTCACTTTTTGAAATACTCCCGTGCAGTTTCAACATCTTTCCAGATCCTGCCCTTTAACTCATCAACGCTACTAAATTTAACCTCATCCCGGATTCTGTTTAGAAAATAAAGGGCAATCTCTCGGCCATAGAGATCCTGAGAAAAATCTAAAATGTAGGTTTCAATGGTGAGGCCCTGGCCGTCAAAGGTTGGATTATATCCAATATTTGTCACAGCAGAAAATTTTTTTCCATCAATTTCTACCATACTGATGTATACGCCTCGCTTGGGAATCAACGGAAAATCGCTCTTCAAGTTAATCGTGGGAAAACCGATTGTTCTTCCCCTGCCATCACCTTTTATCACCGTCCCTTCTATCATATAAGGCCTGCCAAGATGGACTCCTGCCTTTCCGACATCGCCGTCCCGGATCATCTTTCTGATCCGGTTGCTTCCAACTTTCTCACCGTCTAAAGTTATTGCAGCCTGGATTTCAAAGAAAAAACCATATTCAGCAGATTTGGAGGCAAGATACTCCACATTGCCCTTTCCTCCTTTACCAAACTTGAAATCATAACCTACAATCAGACCTTTTATGCCAAGTTTTTCCATGAGGAGGCTATCTACAAACAATTCAGGGTTTATGAGGTGAAATTCATCCGTGAAGGGGACAATAAAAAGAACATCAATTCCAGCTTCTTCTATAAGTCTTCTTTTTACATGTAACGGGGTTATCAGACCAACGAACTTTTCTGGTTTTAAGATAGTTAAAGGGTGGGGGTGAAACGTCATAAGCATAGACGTTCCCTTTTGCTCACGGGCTTTTAGCTTTATCCTCTCTATAATCCTTCGATGTCCTAAATGTAAACCATCGTAATTTCCGATAGTAAGAATTGGATTTGCAAATTTCACAGCAATTTCGAGCGACTCAAAGACCTGCATAGACACCTCTTGACATCTTCAGCATATCAATATATAACAACCACTATAGTGCCGAAGTGGCGGAATTGGTAGACGCGCTAGATTCAGGGTCTAGTAGGCAATATGCCTGTGTGGGTTCAAGTCCCGTCTTCGGCATTTTCTTTTAACACATTTTCCGCAGGATGTGTTAGCGTCTGGTGGAAAATGTTCCTACGCTTAACTTACTAAAAATGGTTGACAAATTCCCACATTTAAGATAAAAGATTGTGAAAATTTTTTCAAATGCAAAGAAAGGAGAGCGCTATGAGGGAAGCAGTAATAGTTTCGTGTGCAAGAACAGCAATAGGCCAGTTTGGCCAGTCACTGAAAGATGTACCGGTAGTTCAACTCGGGGGAATAGCAATCAAAGAAGCCATAAAGAGGGCAGGCATCAGGCCCTCAAAGAATAAGGACAAAGAGTTTGCTCCCGATATTTTCGGCGGAAAAACCGACACAGACCTTGAAGCAAAATATTATGATTTTGATCCTGGTTTGAAAGAGGTTGTCATTGATGAGGTCATTATGGGCAATGTCCTTCAGGGAGGCCTCGGTCAGAACTCGGCCAGACAGGCCAGCATCGCTGGAGGAGTTCCCAAAGAGACAGCAGCCTACACGCTGAATAAGGTTTGTTCCTCAGGGTTACGAGCCATAATTAACGGGATCGCTTCCATAGTTGTGGGAGACAATGATGTTGTTGTTGCAGGCGGCATGGAGAATATGAGCATGGCTCCATTTGCGGTGCCTTCAGCGAGGTGGGGTGCCAGGATGTTCGACGCGAAGATGGTCGACCTCATGGTTCTCGACGGTGTATGGGAGATTTTTTATGGCTACCATATGGGTGTGACCGCTGAGAATATTGCGGCAAGATATGGCATCTCAAGGGTGGAGCAGGATACGTTCGGTCTTGTGAGTCACCAGCGGGCAAGAAAAGCCATTAAGGAAGGGCTTTTTAAAGATGAGATTGTACCTGTCATCATTCCTCAGAAGAAGGGTGACCCCATCATTTTCGATACCGATGAAAGACCGATGGATACAACCCTGGAGAAAATGGGAAAACTCGCGCCGGCATTTAAGAAAGACGGCACAGTAACGGCAGGTAATGCATCAGGTCTTAATGACTGCGCTTCAGCAGTTGTCATTATGTCAAGAGAGAAGGCAAACGAGCTTGGCATTAAACCATTAGGCAAGATGATTTCTTGGGCAAATGGCGGCGTTGATCCTGCATACATGGGGCTCGGTCCCGTTCCGGCTATCAGAAAAGCACTGAAAAAAGCCGGTCTTACCCTCGACCAAATGGATGTTATAGAGCTTAACGAGGCCTTTGCGTCTCAGTCGATCGCATGCATCAAAGAACTCGGGGTTAACATGGACAAATGCAACATGTTCGGCGGCGGAGTTTCTCTCGGACACCCTATCGGATGCACCGGCGCTCGTCTTGTAACAACTGCCTTCTATGCCATGCAGCGGATGAATAAGAAATACGCCCTCATTTCCATGTGTATCGGCGGAGGTATGGGCCTGGCAGCAATCTTCGAAAGAGAGGCATAAGAGAATGGAGTACAAAAACCTTTTACTCGAAATCAAGGACGGCATAGCGGTTGTAAAAATAAACAGACCAAAGGCCCTGAACGCTCTGAATTCTGAAACTCTTGAAGAACTCAAACATGCAGGAGAAGCAATTAGTGGGAATAAAGACGTGTGGGTTGTCGTTATCACAGGAGAGGGAGACAAAGCCTTTATTGCAGGGGCTGACATACTTGAGATGAAGGATATGAACCCATATCAGGGCATGGTATTCTCCCAGAGAGGGCACGAAGCTTTTGCAGCCTTCGAGAACATGAACAAACCTGTGATAGCGGCAGTAAATGGCTTTGCCCTCGGCGGTGGTTTTGAGGTTGCTTTAATGTGCGATATCATTTATGCATCAGATAAGGCAAAGGTCGGATTCCCGGAGACAACCTTGGGCATCTTTCCCGGTTTTGGTGGAACTCAGAGAGCAGCCAAGCTGTGTGGCCTGGCCAAGGCAAAAGAACTCATTTTTACCGGGAAAATGATCAACGCTCAGGAGGCTTACGAAATCGGACTTATCAACAAGGTAGTGCCCCATGAAGAGCTCTGGAAGGAAGTTATGGCCCTTGCAGAAAAAATCAGGGCCAACGGTCCTGTCTCCACGGGTTTGGCAAAGGCATTGATCAATAAGAGCCTCTTTCTTGATATGAATTCTGCGCTCATGCTGGAAGCAAAAGACTTTGGTTTATGTTTCGGCACAAAGGACCAGAAAGAGGGTATGACAGCGTTTGTTGAAAAAAGAAAAGCCACCTTTACGGGTGAATAAAAACATTTAAGGAGGAGACTGTGAAGATAGTAGCATGCATAAAACAGGTTCCCGATACTGAAGCTGAGGTAAAATGGGATATTCCAAGCGGAATGCTGAAGAGAGATGCCATGGATTGCGTGACAAATCCCTTCGACGAGTTTGCCCTTGAGGAAGCCCTCCTCACACGGGAAAACAATGATGGAGAGATTGTTGCAATAAGCATGGGCCCGGAAAAAGCAATGGATGTTTTGAGAAACTGCCTTGCCCTTACCGTTAATGAGGTTAAGCTTTGCAGTGATGCAGCGTTTGCCGGTTCCGATACCTTCGCAACCGCGTCGGTTCTCGCAGCAGCGGTCAAAAAGGTTGGCGATGTTGATATCGTTTTCTGCGGTAAACAGTCCACTGACGGCAACACAGGCGTTGTGGGAGCAGCTATGGCTTCGGTTCTCGGATGGAGCCAGCTCACCTACGTTTCAAAAATCCGCTCAATCGATGCGGCAGGCAAGAAGATTGTCGTGGAAAGGGCAATAGAAGGCGGTACTGAGGTGGTTGAGGCAAAGCTTCCCGCAGTTGTATCAGTCCTCAAAGGCATTAATGAACCCCGCCTTCCGAACCTTATGGGTATCAGGAAGGCTTCAAAGATGGAGATTCCCCAGTGGAATGCAGCCGATCTGGGCGTAGACACAGGAAAGGTTGGAACAGCAGGAGCCTCCACAAAGGTTGTGGAAATTGCTGTACCGCCTCCTCGAGGCGCCGGTGAGATCCTGAAAGGCGAAATTGAAGACATGGCAAATACGCTCACCGATAAACTCATTGATATGAAAGTTATTAAATAAGAGGAGGAGGGATAACAATGGCTAATGATGTATGGGTATATATAGAACATAAAGAGGGAGCAGTGACTCCTATGTCATTTGAACTCCTTGGTATTGGAAAGACTCTGGCGGACGGATTCGGCTCCAATCTCTGCGCATTTGTAATTGGTGAGGGAGTTGATGCCATCGCGAAAGATGCAGGCACCTACGGCGCATCAAAGGTTATCGCTGTTGATGCAGGCGTTTTCAAAGGCTTCAGAGCCGATGCATATGCAAAGGCCGCAGCATTTCTCTTTGACAAATACAAACCTGAGGTAGCCCTTTTCAGGGCCACAAGCCAGGGTACTGACATTGCTGCCGCTGCAGCTGCACAGCTCGGTTCAGGCATCTGCAGTGACGCCATCGGGCTTGCCGTTGACGGAGGAAAGCTCAAGATGACGAAGGCTGCCTTTGGCGGCAACTACACCGTCACCGTTGTAAACGAAAAATCCCAGCCCCAGATTGCTACCGTCAGGCCAAAGGCGTTTGCAATGCCTGCGCAAGACGCCTCCAAATCTGCAGAGGTTGTTAAGGAGTCTTTTGTTGTTGATGAGGCAAGCCTGAACACAAAGGTACTCGAGTTCATGAAATCAGCAGTGGCAATCAATCTCGTGGAAGCCGATATTATCGTATCTGGTGGTAGAGGCCTCGGAAGCGCTGAAGGTTTTACGCTTCTTAAGGAACTGGCTGAAGTAATTGGCGGAGGTGTTGGCGCATCCCGTGCGGCAGTTGACTCAGGCTGGATGAGCGTTGAGCAGCAGGTTGGCCAGACAGGTAAGACAGTGAAGCCAAAAATCTACATTGCATGTGGTATTTCTGGAGCTATTCAGCATCTCGCCGGCATGAGAACCTCGGACTGCATTGTTGCCATCAACAAAGACCCGGATGCTCCTATATTCAAGGCAGCAACCTTCGGTATCGTTGGGGATTACAAACAGGTCGTGCCCAAGCTAATTGAGAAGTTCAAAGGCAAACTGGGCAAGTAAGACCGGTTGAATGAATAATAAAAAAGGGGCTTTCGAAGCCCCTTTTTTTCGTTTCAAATAATGTACCATCTAAAAGATGTATAGCTTTTTCTTGTGGCCCAAAGCCTATCGCTATTACTCATTTATGCTATCTATAATTATTAATGATATCATGCATAATATCTATTTGCTTTATGCTGATAGCTGATTTACAATACGGCTATGAAAACTATTGATTGTTCAGGATTGTCTTGTCCGCTGCCAGTAATAGAGACAAAGAAAGCACTTGAAGAAGGTCATGTTGATAATCTTGCTGTTATTGTTGATAATCTCACATCTAGAGAAAATGTCATGAGGTTCCTTCAATCCCAGGGATTTTCTGTTTCAGTGATGGAGGAAAATGAAAAACACCGCATAGAGGCCACAAAAGTCCAGTCAGACGGAAAAGCCATAAAAACTGAAAAGAAACTCCTTGTCCTCATCGATGGGGAGACAGTGGGCCGCGGCAGCGAGGAACTCGGCAAAATACTTATGCGTTCCTTCATTATAACCCTCAAAGAACTTAACCCTACCCCTTGGCGTATTATCTTTATGAACAGCGGGGTAAAGCTTGCCGTTGAGGATTCGCCATACCTTGAGCCACTCAATGACTTGCTGACAATCGGAGCGGAGATTCTCTGCTGCGGGACCTGCCTCGATTACTATAAGCTGAAAGAAAAGCTTAAAGTCGGCAGGATAAGCAATATGTTTGAGATTGCATCATCCTTCCTTGAAGCAACGAATGTGATAAAGCCGTGATTTATCTTGACAACGCAGCTACGTCATTTCCAAAACCCAAAGAAACTATAGAACGTCTCAACGGGTTCATCACCAACATAGGCGGCAATCCAGGGAGAAGCGGCCATAGTCTGTCCGTAGAGGCAGCAAGGATAATCTTTGATGCCAGGGAGAAACTAACTGGATTTATAAATGGCTGCGACTCGGAACGATTCATCTTCACCTCTAACGGCACTGATTCTCTAAATCTCGCAACACTCGGGCTCCTCAACCGGGGAGATCACGTCATCACTACATCCATGGAGCATAACTCAGTGATGCGCCCCCTCATGTTTCTTATGAAGCAAAGAGGAGTAGAACTCTCCGTGGTCCAGTGCGACTCCTGTGGCCGCCTCGACATAGACGAGCTTACAGGTGTCATAAGAAAGGACACAAGGGCCGTTGTTGTTAACCATGGATCAAACGTCATTGGCTCGACTCAGCCCATAGGAATGATCAAAAAGGCCATCGGAGATATCATACTTATAGTTGATGCCTGTCAAACCATAGGCACAATACCTATTGACATTGAAAAAGACAATGTTGACATCATCTGTTTCTCATGCCATAAATCCCTCTATGCGCTGCAGGGGCTTGGGGCTTTATACATCAGAAAAGGGTTGGAATTAACCTCTCTCAGGTTCGGTGGAACCGGCAGTAAATCAGAATCTGTGGAGCATCCGGAGTTTCTTCCTGATAAGTACGAATCAGGAACACCAAATACTCCAGGCATCGCTTCTTTGCTTGGAGGACTTTCCTTCATTGAAAATGAGAGCCTTATTAGGATTTCCCAAAGAAAAAGAGCGCTCCGCGACAGAGTCTTTCAAGGTCTTTCCGGCATCAATCGCATTGTCGTTTATGGCGATAATAGACAAGACAGCGTTTTACCGGTAATATCATTCAATATAGAAGGGAAGCTTCCTTCAGAGGTTGGCTATAGCCTCAACCAACAAGAGATTTACGTTAGGGTTGGACTTCAGTGCGCCCCCATGGCCCACAAAACCATCGGTACATTTCCCGACGGAACCGTCAGGGTATCGCCGGGGTATTTCACTTCAGACGAAGACATTGACATCTTTTTAGAGGCTGTGAAAAAAATTGCACAACAGTGATTTTATCTATATCCTTTTCCATACTATCCACGATGTGCTGCGGGCGGAAAAAATCCTTAAGCAACATGGATTACACCATGAGCTAGTGCCTGTACCGAGGAATCTTAGTTCCGACTGCGGTATGTGCGTTAAATTATCAGACAACAGAGAAAAAACCTTGCCCCTCCTCAGCTCGATCGAAATCTCGGGATGTTATGATAAAGATGGGAAACATATTAATTAAAAATTCAAAATTACAGATTCAAGGTTTAAGAAAAGTCTGAATACTAAAATTAGTTTTTAATCTTGAATTTTGAATCTGCAACCTTGAGTTCATAACTTTCTTGTACTGTGATTGAAATCATTGCTACTCGTCTTTGCGTGGCTATACTATGATACCATGACGGATTTCAGATCATACATAGCACCCGCTGCACGTTGCCTCTCTTTTTTACATATTCTTACTATGTTTCCTGTCTTACTAAATACGGCAAAAAATATGTACGGGAGGAGGTAAGCGATGATCAAAGAAATCAGATTCACCGTCACAGGGATAGTCCGAGAGCCAAATACCGGTGAGTGGTTTCTCGGAAACAAGGGCATGCCCATATGCGCAATGACTGACTTCCACACAACCAAGTTCCCAATTCTGAAGGTGGAAGTCATCGATGATGCGGTAGACATCGTGCCAGAAAAAGCGCAGATAAGGGTTGCCTAAAAGATCACCGGCTAAAAAAGGCCGTTTTGGTCTATTAGTGACAGGAGATTTTCCCAGAGGGGCTATAGAATAATTGCCCCTTCTGGGCACATTTCCTGGCAACAATAACATCTGATACACTTATCATAATCAAACCTTGGATTTTCCTCGATGAATGCAAGCGCCCCTGCAGGACAGACCTTGCAACAGACGGCACAGCTTTTACACAGTTCTTTTTTGAGTCGTGGTTTCTTCACAAAGATTTTCTTCAGGATTTTCTTCACAAAAACCGGCATTGTCCAATCCGTATCCACAAGCTTTGGCATTTCGAAATCTTTTATTACAGGGATACCATCAGCTTGAATCTCATATTTACCAACAAGACCATACTCCAGTGCCTTCCTGGTAATCGGAAGTGGGGCGGTAAGCCCTAAGATTCTTTCGATATAATGATCCAGCGCAAAGGCATCTGTGGATATCCCCATAATTCCATCATTTCTCGCCCTTCCGTTGGATGGCCCATCACGATCCATTGCAATAATACCATCAAGAATCGTTACCGTTGGTCTAACAAGCTGGTGGATATCTATAAGGATAGAGGCAAACAGAGTTCTGTCCTCCCCTGCCTTTAGATGCCATCGTGCTTTTTCGAGAGAATGAATGAAGCCGAATGTGTTTTTTACGCCGAGAGTCAAACCCATCATCCCGTGAGCTTTTAGCTTCGGAAGGTTCACTATTGCATCATAGAGAGAGGGGTCCTCGCCGAGGGTAAAAAGCCGGTATGGAGACACACCTTCTGCGCTCCTCTTTGTAACTGGACTATTGAAAGAAGCGACGGTAAGCCCCAGCGTCTTTACGACATCCATGATGCCTGATGCTTTCAGGGCTCTTTCCATTGATTCGTATCCCGGACTATCCCCAATAAAAACGTCACATGAGCTGTCAAGAAGAAACTCTGCCACCGCCTGCACAATCTTTGGATGAGTGTTAACAGCCTTATGAGGAGCCTTGCCCATGACAAGATTTGGTTTTAAGAGGATTTTTTTATGATGTAGCTGTCTGGCAAGGTCGATGTCTTTGAGGCTACTTTCGAGAAATTCCTTGATATCTGTGACATTGTAATCACGAAACATCCTGGCTATTACTTTTTTCAAGAAATCCTCTTATGCAAACTTTACTTCAAGAAACTTTACGCAGATGCTCCCTTCTTTGCTTTCCCAGCAAATGGTATTTTCTTTATTCTTAAATTTATAAAGTACCCTGTATGACTCACGCTGAACAATCAATTGTCCGTTATCTTCATTGCTCTTCTCTGCAATCATAACTATATCATCCATGAATTCCTTGATTTTGAATCCAAAACGATCCTCAAATAAACTTGAATCCGTAAACCTCTCCTCCTTTGTAGCAAGAATAAAATCATCGCCATCTTTTTTTAGAAACATGAGTGTATTTCCAAAGGGTCCATAAATCTCCATACGAATCTGTGAAGGGTAATTCACTATCAATGACATTGAACCACTGTACTGCATGCCCCGCCAGGACATGTCCAGGTCACACATTGCCTCCATGTACGTGATTTGCTCAGGCCAAGCGATGCGCTGGTCTCTTAGCTGAAAGAGCGCACAGGCTGAAAGCAGCAGCATCAGCCCTACGGTCAGCGGAATAACCTTTTTCACTTCATCCTTTCTTCAAGGACTTTCTTTTTTTCTTCTATCTGTCTCTTCTTATCTTCTTTTTTTTCAAGGCCGAGAGCTTTGTTGAAGTATTCAATAGCCTTGCTGTATTCCTCAAGGGCAGCATAAACATCGCCAAGATGATCAGCGATAGTGGGGTCATCCGGCAGAGACTGAAATGCCCTGAGGAGCTCTGTCAACGCCTTTGCATATTCACCTTTCTTGTAATAGACCCAGCCAATGCTGTCCCGAATGTAAGCATCATCAGGCTTCTTATTCAAAGCCTTCCTGATTTTCTCCTCTGCTTCGGGAAGGTTGATTCCTCTGTCAGCCCATGTATATCCCACAAAATTAAGCGCGTTTGCATATTCTGGATCTACCTGTAAAACCTCATCCATATAGCGAAGGGCAGTGTCGGTTTCGCCCAATCTTTCGTAAAGCATGCCTATCTGATAGAGTATGTCTACGTTTTTTGCGGAAACCTGATGGGCTTCCTTTAAAAGATCAATCGCCTTCCTGTAGTCCTGTTTTTCCTCATAAAGAAGAGCAAGCATCATATAGACATCCGGATTATCCTTTATCCTGTCTAAATACCCTTTTATTGCATAGATACCTTCATCAAGGGCACCTGATTTAATATAGAGAAAGGTGAGGCTCTTTATTGCACCGCCGAATTCCTCTGATTTTGGATCTATTTTAAGAAATTCCTCGGCAGCTTTTTTGGTGTCGCCTTTTCCTCTCCATGACAATGCAAGGTAGTACCTGACTGAGTCATTCTTTGGGTTGGAGGCAAGTGCTATGTTGAATTCCCGAATTGCCTCATCATACCTTTCCTCTTCCAGATGAAGCAAACCTATCTTCACCCTCAGGTTGACATCCTCTCTGTCAAGGTCCGATAGCTTCTCAAATTCATGGATAGCTCTGTTGTACTGTTTCTTTTTTACAAAGATTGTGGCTATTCTCGATCGCGCCTTCTTGTTCAGTGAATCAAATGCAACAACCTTCTGATAATACTCAATTGCCTTGTCAAAATTGCCTTCAACCTCAAAGAGCGTGCCCATATCGAGGAGAGCGGGCTCGAAGTTAGGTTTCAAATCAATAACTGCCTGAAGGTACTCCTTCGCCTTATCGAACGATTTTATTTCGGCATGCAACCGCCCTAAATAATAGAGGGCCATGATATTACTATCATCATAACTGATTATCTTTTCATAAACCGTTATGGCGTCGTTGTATCTTTTTTCAGACATATAGAGAGAACCAAGAAAGAGGTACGCCTCAGTGTCTTCCTGATTTTCTGCAATGCATTTTTCATATATTGTTTTTGCTTTCATGAATTCTCCTCTGGCTGAATATATGCTTGCCAGAAGAATCATAATATTTCTATTATTCTCGTTTATACTAAGGGCTTCTGTGAGGAGCTTCTCTGCTTCTCCGACGTCCCCCTTCTTTAGGAAAAGGAGCGCAATTTCTGCCCTTAGCTCGATAGAGTCAGGGTTACTGCGAAGCGCTGACCTGTATTGCTCCATCGCCTCATCATACTGCCCTCTCACTTCGCTGCGATAACCCTTGAGAAAATCGACGATTGAGGAAGATTTCTCTCCTGCTAAGACCGGCAATGGGAGAACAGCAAGTAAAACAAGAATGAGCACTTTCCGCATAAGAATCAATGATACCATACTATGGGACGAAAAATCTATTAAGGTTGCGCTTCGAGGGGCTAGCGTATCAGCTTTCCAAACCTTGTCCATCGGACAAATTCGATAGGATTGCTTGCGTTGCGATTCCAAGAAAAATAGAGTATTAAAGCCTCACCGACCAGATCATCCCGGTGCACAAATCCCCAAAACCTGCTATCTGCGCTCCGGTCCCTGTTATCCCCCATTACAAAAAGTGAATCCTTTGGAACCCTTATTGGTCCAAGATTATCCTTTGGTGCAATATAGCTCGGCACAATACTTTTATCGAGAAAATGTCCCCACGGATCATCTATTCTCTTTCCATTAACAAAGATGACCTTATCTCTTATCTCAACAGTCTCTCCTTCGGTGGCAATGACCCTTTTAATAAAATCCTTGTCCCTTTCAAGGGGATAACGGAAAACCACAACATCGCCCCTTTCTGGGCTGCCCAGATGGAAAAGGACAATATCGGTAAAAGGTACTTTCACCACATAGCTTAACCGGTTCACGAGAAGATGATCGCCGATAAGAAGGGTTGGCTCCATCGAGCTAGAAGGAATTTTAAAAGCCTGAAGAAAAAAACTGCGAACAATAATTGCTATTATCAATGCAATAAAAAGAGACTCGCCATATTCTCTCCATTTTGTCTTTCTCTTTCCCTGTTGTTCTTTCATTAATCGCTCCAATATAAATCGGCTCTAGGCTGTCAGCAGTTGGCTATCAGCTATTTCCTACATTCTTTCCGGTGCAGAGACACCGAGCAGGGTTAATGCGCTCTTTATAACCTGTTGCAGGATAACAAGCAGTAAAAGCCTTGCCATTGTGAGTTCTCTATCATCAACAATAACTCTCGTCTTATTGTAATAACTGTGGAACCTGCCTACAAGATCAAGAAGGTAGAAAGTTATCCTGTGCGGTTCAAGGCTTTTCGCGCTTCCTTCTATCACATCAAAGTAATGAAGTATACCTTTTATAAGGGTAATTTCATCTTTCTGGGTCAATAAGTCAACTTTGGCTGTTTTCACGAATTTCAGATCAATTCCTTCTTCCTGTGCTACCCTGAAAATACTTTCGATTCTGGCATGGGCATACTGGACATAGAATACCGGGTTTTCATTCGTCGTCTTCTTGGCAAGATCAAGATCAAATTCGAGATGGGCATCGCTCTTTCTCATGAGAAAAAAGAATCGTGCCGCATCCCTTCCTACTTCATTGAGAACCTCCTTCAGGGTTGTAAATTGACCTGATCTCGTAGACATCCCCACTGGCTTCCCATCCTTGATGAGGGTTACAAATTGTATCAAAAGGACTCTAAGCGAATCTTTGTTCTTTCCAAGGGCTTCTATCGATGCCCTCATGCGGGGGATGTATCCATGATGGTCTGAGCCCCATATGTCGATCAGGATGTCGAAATTTCTATCAAACTTATTCTTATGATAGGCAATATCAGAGGCAAAGTACGTCTTTTCGCCATCAGACTTAATTAACACCCGGTCTTCATCCTTTTCGAACATGCTTGTTTTAAACCAAAGTGCTCCGTCTTTCTCATAGGCGTAGCCCTTATCTTTCAGCACATTGAGTGTCTCTTCTACCTCTCCGCCCTCATAAAGCCTTGTTTCCCGGAAATAATTGTCAAAAAAAACTCCAAAGTCTTCAAGATCCTTTTCGATACCGTCCATAACAAAGTCACTTGCAAATTTCGACGTAAATGCGATTGCCTCCGACTTCTCCGTCGGAATTGGAACTTTAGTATTAACAATAAGCGAGGCGATATCCTTTACATAGTCTCCCTGATAGTAATGCCCTTCAAAAGGTTCAGGGTTGCCCTTTAACTCCTTCCATCGTGCATAGGTTGACTGACCTAACGTATCAATCTGTTTGCCGGCATCATTGACGTAATATTCTTTCACAACATTGTAGCCAGCCTTCAGCAGTATATTTGCGAGGACATCACCAACTGCGGCACCCCTTCCATGACCTATGTGCAAGGGACCGGTCGGATTTGAGCTAACAAATTCTATAAGAACCCTTCTGCCCTCACCGACATCGGGAAATAACGAGTCCAAGCCCTTTTCCGATACTTCATTTAAGGATGACCGCCAAATATCATCCCTTATATAAAAATTGATAAAACCTTTTGAAGCAACCTCAACTTTCTCGCAGATATCCTTGAACTCGATATTCTGAATCAATTTATTTGCTATTTCGACGGGGTTTTTTCTCAACTTCGGTGCAAGCAGGAAGGCAATATTGGTCGAGTAGTCGCCATTTGCTTCCTCCCGTGGAATCTCGATGACAATATTGGCATCGAGATCATTGGGCAGGAATCCTGATACCCTGCAGCTTTCAAATGCCGCTTTTATTATTGTACTTATCTGCCGCCTTACCATAAGAATAAGCTCCCTGTTTGACAGAGCAATGTCCGTCCCCTATCAGGTCTTAGTAAGAATTTCTTTATAATTTTCAGGTTTTCGTTCTCGGAGAAGGGGCCATTCCCGACGGACGTGTTGAAGGTAATCAAAATCTATATCTGCCAGAAGGACGCTATCCGCTATTCCGGTTGGCCCTCCTATCAGTTCGCCTTCAGGATTAACGCAGAAGGTTGCTCCATAAAAATCCTGTTTCTCCTCGCTTCCTACCCTGTTAACCCTCATTATGAAGATACCATTCGTTATAGCATTACCAGAGATTACCGTTTGCCAGAGGTGCTGGGATTTAAAGGCACAGGCAGTTGGAGCAAAGACGATATCGGCGCCTTTTAACGATAAGATTCTTGTTCCTTCAGGAAACAAGTTATCCCAGGAGATCTGGATTCCTATTATCCCGTAACCCGTTTTAAAAACCGGAAAACCTCGATCGCCCGGGGAAAAATAAAACTTTTCTTCCCACAGCGGTATATCAGGCACATGAGATTTGCGATAAACACCTGCTATTTCACCTTTCTCGTCAATGACAACACAACTGTTGTAAAACTGCGCTCCATCTTTTTCAAAAATGGGCAGGAGAACGACAACCCCTGCCGACTTCGCCTTTTCTCGCATAGCATTAACTGTGTCCCCATTTATGCCTTCAGCCAGGCCAAAGGCCTCTTCATCCCTTCCCTTGGGAAACCAGGGGAGATTGAAAAGCTCTTGGAAACAAGCTATGTTCGCACCATTTGAAATAGCCGCATCGATTGTACGAAGGGCGTTTTCAATATTCTTGTCCTTGTCAACTGAGCATGCGAACTGAATTCCTGCTATTTTCATCGTTTATTTTCTATTGGTTGCGTGGAGTATAAACCAGGGGTCTAGCTTGTATTTTTTTGAAATATCTTCGATCTGGAGATTACAATGGTTCGAAAACACATCGACCGACAGACCAGCCTTCCACCCCAGCTTCATAAAGAAAGGGGAAAGCTTTTCTTCCATTCTTGAGAAAAAAGAATATTTTGGCCATAAATGATTGACAATAATAATCTTTCCGCCCTTTTTCGTCACTCTTTTGACCTCTGCCATAAGCCGCTCGACATTTGGGACTACACTGACCACAAAAGGCAAAACAGCATGATCAAAGCTGTCGTCCTCAAAGCATATGTTCTCTCCGTCCATTTCAAATAGGTCAACATGGTCAAGGCCGAACTTCTCCTTTTTTGCCTTCGCTTTCTCAAGCATTCTTCTCGTAATATCAATGCCTATAACCTTGCACGATTCAGGATAGAGCGGAAGGGAAAGGCCTGTTCCAACACCTACCTCAATAATCCTGTCACCAGTCCTTATCCCTATCTTCTCGAGACCAAGCCTTATCCTGGGAAAAAAGAACTGAGAGAAGATTATGTCGTAAAACCCGGAATAACGACTATAGATTTTCTGAATTTCTGCTTTTTGCACAAAGAGAAAAGTAACTCAGTAGCAGGGGTATGTCAAGGAAAAAGAGGGAGATAAAATTTCCGGTATTGTCAGTTTATCTCGATACCGGAAACAACTGGGTTCCATATATTTATCTGCGTCAAAAATGATCTGTCTTTCATTGTTAGCTGAAATCGAAAGCAAAGGATTGCCATCTAACAGTATCCCGGTGCAAGTTCGGTTTAATTTGGGTATACTTTTGTCATGAAGGTACTTCTGGTTCAGCCGCCTATTGAAGATTTCTATGATACGTCCATACGGACATATCCGTTGTCGCTCCTCTATATAGCCACAAAGATCAAGGACATCTGTGACGTCTCAATCGTGGATTTCAGGAGCAACAACGATATACTGCAAGGTAGTTTAGACTGATACCTTTTCAAGCGCCTTGTCCCGTAAATTTAAATCTTTCGCGGAACGTCTATGTACACTGACGAGACTGCTACAACAACGCCATGACAGAATCGTTCTTTTCCACCTTGAAAGAAAAACTGGGGCATTCTATACATCCCGCGATCCATGCACCACAAATCATCTTTGTTGGACACATTGAGGTCTTCTATAACAGGATTAGGAGGCATTCGGCATTGAATTATGTTCCTCTTCTGGAACATGACAGGAACCGTGTGGTAGCCCAACCATGTGTCCATGAAAACAGGGAAGATCAAGAAACATGGCAACAACCCGAGGTTATGGCAGGTCTATAGATAGTTTCGTTCCGTATAATCTTACGGCACCCAGAGAAAGTCCCTCCGGATCCACCCGGTTCTGTTATCCTCTGCCCTAACCTTAATCCATGATTTATCCTTTCTTTCTATCTTAAACGAGTCATATTGATGAGCAGGACTCAATGAGCTTTTTTTATAGTGTATGCCGGGGCCAGTTCTTATATTTGCGATCTTCGCTGTGACGGCAGCACAGCGATACTGCGTGGAAACAAGATTCTTATTGATCCAAAGCACATCTCCATCTACGTCTTTCACTGCATACCAGTGGCCTGATAGAGAAACTCCGACTTTGACAAATGGCATATATTTGTTAACTTGCCACCCCGCAGCGTAACCGGTGCCCGGTCCAACCCTTAGGTTAGCCATGGGCACTTTCACGCATAGCGCTTGACCCAGAGATGGAAGCAGTACAAAAAGTGAGACTGCGGTAAGAAAAAATATAGCTTTTTCTTTCATAATCATCCTCCTTCCAGTGTTCTTAATAGCGGCTGTGGTACTGAAGCTGATATGCTGTGGAGTATTTTTTAATATTTTACCCAACGGGGTCCTTTTGTCAAGAACAAAGGGTTCCAAGAGGTTCTTTAATCCTTTATCCAGCATTGGGAGCTGTTTTATAACATCAAAATGTTAGACATGATAATAAGCTTTCACTCCATTTATTCAGCATCAAAAAAACTTGGAGCGATTTCAAAAAAGCACCCAGACCATAACTCAGGTAACCACAAGTGTCTGTTTCGCCGAAAAACTCTGAGTGGTTATGTTGACATTTGAAATATGTTACACTTTAATGTTTCATATTCAGAACAATATCCTTACGATCTGATAAAGGAGGTCGGGGTCATACTTTTCTCCGTTTCACACAATTTGCACAGTTTTTGGGGATATGACTCCTCCCCGCCAAATCATCCCTAAATATCTTTAATGAACTTTCATAATTAAACATCCAAGCCGCAAGGGCCGGACCAAGGGTAATTGTACTTTTTTTTGCGGTAAGTCAGGAATTTACCGGTCCTCTCTTGGAGGATACAGACCACAGTCGGCAACAAAACAAGCAATCATAGAGGTGCAAAAAATGTTAAAGAACAATGAAACAACTTACCACAGCTCGCACAGCACAGTGATGTTATTAGTTATGGTGATCGCAGCTGTCTTGCCATTCTTTCTTTCTGCCAGCAATGTATATGCTGACAAGGTTGTGCTCGATAACGGCGATACCTTATCCGGAACAGTTGTGAAGTTGCAGGAGGGCAAGCTGACTCTCAAAACAGACTATGCGGGTTCTCTCCAGATAGAGGCAGCCAAAATCGAATTTGTTGTTACTGACAAACCGGTAGAGGTGCACACAACGCGTGGAGAAGTTTTTAAAGGAACATTGAAAGCGGTCGATTCAGGGAAATTAACTGTGGAGGAGAAACCTGATCGGAAAACAATCGGGATCGAATGGGAAACGGTATCTGCTATTAACCCACCGCCGAAGGGGGTTTGGAAAGGGAATGTCGCCATCGGAGGTAGCCTCCGATCAGGCAACACGGACCAGGCGGCTTTATCTGTAGGTTTCTCTGTTATGAGAAGAACAGAAAAGGATCGATTCAGTCTGGGATTCCTTTTCAACTATGGCGAGGAAGAAGACGAGGTAACTGCAAGGAACACCCATGGTACAGCCAAATATGATTACTTCTTTTCAAAACAATCCTATGGGTATCTGGGGTTGGAACTTCTGAACGATAAGTTTCAGGATATTCAAATGAGAACGATCGTTGGTCCCGGTTTGGGCTATCAGGTCTGGGAAGATCCTGTGAAAGCTCTCGCCATAGAGGTAGGCGCCTCTTATTTTTCCGACAACATGCGCCATGGAGACGACAACGACTATATCACCGCCCGCTTTGGTCTCAACTTCCGCTATGCGTTGCTTAAGTTCATCATCTTCACCGACAGCCTGGCCTACTACCCAAGCCTGGAAAAATTTGCCACGTACACTCTGCGCAATGAGGCTGCCCTGACAACACCCCTGGTGGCACGATGGGTGCTCAAACTAGCCAACATCCTTCAGTACAATAGCGACCCAGCAAACGGAATTGGCAAGACGGATAATCAATGGATACTCGGCCTTCAGTACCTTTTCTGACAAAAACAGGAAAAAGAGGAACGAGAATAGATCCAATAACAACAATCGTTCACGTCTGCTGGTCGGACTTTTAAAAACGCTGGGCTTCTACAACCTGACTTCCTATTCAGCCAGTAAGCTTGTTGAACGCTGGCATGTTCACAACGCAATCTTCTTAAGGTAATCTCACTGCACAGATGTATTAGTCGGGCAGAAAGACATCTCCCTCATTATGAGGCATCGGAGACAGCGTTACAATAAACCCATTTCTTCGAGAGCGGCAAATTCCTTTTTGGTTGCCCTGGCCACACGATATCTGCGTGCGGTCCAGGAAAAGAAGTCGAGGTTCCCTCCATTTTCCAGCACTATTATAGGTTGTGTGTATGAACTGGCCGGGTGATCTGTGGTAATGGTCGCTTTGATGCGATGGGTCTTTCTTTTTTTGTCAAGAAGATCGGTGTACGATAAGATCATGCGCACCTCCCATGTATATATTATACCATATGCGTTTCTCTGAAATTGAATCAGGACTCAATAGTCGTTGCATGCAGCACGATAAATCCTTCAGGATATTACTGAAGGGCCAATATTGAACAATATGGTTCTTATATTTATCTTGTTCTCAACGGCATCAGAAAATACCCCCTGGGGACTGTTCTTCTTTCCAATCATCTCCATGGAGGTTCTTCAAAAGTCTTTTTAAAAACTTTCTTTACAGACCATGCGACCATGGAATACTCACATATAGCTATCCGAGTGCTTTCATATTCGAAAATAAGCATCCTTAGCAGAATGCCGAACTTTTGTGATTCCATGTTGTACCAACGTATTCACACTACCTGCGTTCATGGCAGCGCTCAAAATATGTACACCTTTTTTGAATTCATTTCTTTTCGCCTATAACTTTAAGAACACTTTCGCGGATCTTTTTTGGCCCGTTTATGCTTGTATTGAAATAACTCAAGCCGGCTCTGTCCATAGAACAGAATATGGAAACGTTTCCTCATCTGAAACATCAATCACAACACTCATATTGCTGTATTTCAATAGCAGGTGATAGTGATCTTTGTCTTTCGTTAAACGGATAGCTTATTTCAAGAACAGATAATCAATCCTCTCGTGGTCGATAAATGCATTGGAGAGCACCTTGTTGCTCATAGAGAGAAAAATCAGTCTATAAAAACATCATTGATGTTCAGCAACGCAGATCAGCAGGGTTGTTCCATCTCATCCCGATGTCTTTTTATGAGAAAATTCTTCTTTCGTTAAAACCAGCCGTCATTACAGAACAACAATCAAGCCCTCAATGCCGGACCATAGGGAGTGAAAACAGAAGAAAATCGGTTCAGAGGCCGGTGTCAGGGATCATGCAAAGGTCTTATCTAACAGTATCCCGGTGCAAGTTCGGTTTAATTTGGGTATACTTTTGTCATGAAGGTACTTCTGGTTCAGCCGCCTATTGAAGATTTCTATGATACGTCCATACGGACATATCCGTTGTCGCTCCTCTATATAGCCACAAAGATCAAGGACATCTGTGACGTCTCAATCGTGGATTTCAGGAGCAACAGGAAGCAACGGGCAATTGCCGAGAATCCTTTCCCTGAACTTGCATCGTACTATCGCAGTGACAGGTATACACCCTTATCTCTTTTTAAACGATACTCACGTTTTGGTGCAGACCGTTTCCAAATCAAACAGAAAATTGCACTGGAGAAACCGGATGTAGTTGCCGTGTCTTCGCTGTTTAGCGCTTACTCTGAAGTAGCCATCGATGTAGCCTGTTGCACTAAAGAAGTAAGTCAGGAAATCACAACAGTTTTGGGAGGGGTTCACCCTACCCTCTTTCCCGAGAAGGTATTGCAGTCCTCCTTTGTTGACTACGTAGTGAGAGGTGAGGGAGAAAGGCCTTTCTTTCATCTTATTGAGTCATTGAGAGCAGGAAAAAGACAAAACGTTACAGGTATTGAAGGGATAGCATCAAAACATCTAGGCAGGTTCATTATACCTGATATTCATATCGAAGAAAACCTCGAACTTATCCCCGACCATACCCTGCTTGACCATGCCGCATATCGCATCGGAAGGAAGAAATATACTTTCCTTCTTACCTCCCGCGGGTGTCCCTTCCATTGCGCATTCTGTGGACGGCCTCCTTTTCCATACCGCACAAGAAGCCTTGGCAGCATCGAAAAAGAAATTGCAGGGTGTATCTCGCTGGGTATCCAAGCAGTTGATTTTGAGGACGATATGCTCACCCTTGATCGGGGGCGATTTCAGAGCGTACTGGATTTGTTCAAAGGGACAGAAGTGACTCTCTCGGCAATGAACGGAATCTATTCCGATAGCTTGGACATTCTTACGATTGAACACATGTTTACAGCGGGGTTCAGGCGCCTCAATTTCTCCCTTGTGGATGCATCAGAAACAATCACCGACCAACAGAAGCGACACAATGCGGATAACTTCATCGGCCTCCTTCCCTATCTTGAGGCTTCTGATTTTCTGGTGGAGACTCACTTCATAATCGGGCTCCTGTCTCAGCAAGTGGAGCACATCCTGGACACGATTATTTTCCTCATGGGCAAACGACTTCTCCTTGGACCTAGCATATTCTATCTCGCGCCGAACAGCGAAGCTTACAGCAATTTTACAGCAGACCATGGTGACGCTGTGCAACGGTTTAGAATGATGCGTTCAAGCGCCATGGTTCCCGTGAATCCAAATCTTCCGCGGGACACCCTGTACACCCTCATGAAACTGGTCCGATTCGTTAATCTTGTGAAACGACTCCTGGATAGCCCGGAGGCTCCGAAACGGCTATCCGACATCCTGGATACGCCTGCCATTACGAAGAATGACCGCGACAATAGAATCCTCGCCACCTTACTCCATGAGCATCGACTCATCTGGTTTGACAGCTCACGTGGCCGGTTCGTGCCTGAACCCCACAACAGCAATCTTGTCAAGCTCTTTTTCGACCGCGCCCGAAACAAACCTATCCGCGGCTTCAAAACCATGAACCAGCTGGTTGTTGATTAAATCAGAAGTTTTCATGAAGATGATTATTGGTACCGGGTTTTCCTGAGCAAACCGTTGAGAGACAAGGAAGCTTGGTCTTTTGCATATGCAAAAGTTCCGAAGTCGAACGGGAGCGAAGTTCGCCGCCTGAGCGAATGAGCGTGTTTGCGGGGAATGCCCTACACCTTAATAATTCAAATTAAAACCAACCTTAAACCAGGCATGTCATTAATTCCAAGCTACTGCCTTTAATAAAAATAGCTTTTTTTCGGGAACTTCTTGGCCCTAACTTTTGTCTAACAAACCAGAAACAAATACAAACATGGAGGCAAGGTCATGGTACGAAAAATTTTTTTAACAGTAGTAATTATTGTTTTGGCTTTTCCGTTTGCAGTGTCGGCATATGTCAGCAGGGATGGAGCAGTAAATGTACGGATTATTTCTGATCACGGCAGTGAGTTCACGAAATACAGAACCTATCCCCGATGCCGTGAGGAAGGCAGATATTTCTATGTAGAAGCATCCAAGGGTGAGCGATACTCAATTCAGGTCACAAACAATTCAAACAGGCGCGTAGGGATCGTTATCGCTGTTGACGGAAGAAACATAATCGATGGCAAGAAATCAGACCTCAAACACGATGAACGGATGTACATCATCGGCCCGCATGATGCCAACACCTTCGAAGGCTGGCGAACCTCAATGGAGAGAACGAACCGGTTTTATTTTACCGGGCAGTCCGACTCGTATGCCGAGAAAGTATTCTCAGATGCATCGGCCATGGGCACCATCGCCGTGGTGGTATTCAGGGAAAAAGCTCCGGACACAGTCCATTTCCATGACCGGCCATCAGTTATGAAAGAATCTCCTGCTGGCAGCGCGGCGCCCCGAACGTCCGGTGTAGGCCTTTCCGCGGATAGAGCAGAGAGAAAGAAGAACGAGCAGGCAGGTACCGGTTTTGGAGAAACAACCTATTCCCCCTCGCGTTATGTAAAATTTGAACCGGAAAGCGTGGTTGCTGACCGAATTGTCATGAAATACGAATGGAGATCAGAGCTTTGCAGGAAGGGGATCATCCAATGCGGCCCCAGGAATAGACTGTGGCCGGATGGCCAGGAATTCGCGCCCATTCCGCGGGACTTTAGAGGTTGATCCGCACCCATTTGTCAATGCGGTGAAAGGCCCTGTTGATCTCGTTCTCGGTCCCGCCAAAAGAAAACCGAATATGCCCCTCTCCGGAGGGGCCAAAACCATTTCCGGGAATACTTATCACCTTGGCTTCATAAAGAAGCCGAAGCGCTAACTCCATGGAGTTCATTCCGGTGCCAATGGTCCGAGGAAAGACATAATACGCGCCCTTGGGTTTTTGGTAGGAAAAAAGAGCCCCTAATCTGTCCAGGTGGCTGCATACTAGCTCCCTTCGTTCATCAAGGACATGAACAAGGTTTTTGATAAACTTGTCTCCTTCCCCATCTTTGCCGTTGGTGGCCCGCAAGGCTGCCAACGCTGCATACTGGCTAATTGTGGGTGCGCAAATGGCAAATGCATCATGTACCTTCAGGACCTGGTTTATGATCTTTGATGAGGCATACATGAATCCCACCCTCCACCCCGTCATGCAAAACATTTTTGAGAAACTGAAGGTCCCTATGAGTCTGTTCTTCAACTCCGGTATGGAAGAAAAGCTCAGATATTCATGGTCATCATAGATGAGAAAATCGTAAGCTTCATCAGCAATTATCCAAAGGTCTTTCTCCAAAGCAAGCCGGGTAATTTCCAGCACATCTTCGTTTGAAAAAACTGCGCCGGTTGGATTCATGGGGTTACAGATAATAATTGCCTTCGTCTTCTTAGTAACAGCCTTTCTGAGACTATCAACATCGAGCCGCCAGCCCTGCTCTTCTATAAGGGGAACAAAAACAGGTACGCCTTCAGCAAAAAGCACCTGCTCAACGTGGGATGCATAGTTTGGGGTTGGGATAAGAACTTCATCTCCCCTATCAATCACTGTGGCAATGCCTGCCGCAAGGGCCTCCATAGCCCCACAGCTGACAAAAATTTCCCTCTCGGCATCGACCGTAATGCCTTTTTTCCATCCAAGATACCCTGCAATCTCATGCTTGAGTTCGGTCAATCCTGGCTGCAGAGAATACTTGCCAATGCGCTCATCATTTATCAGCGCTTCACGTATAGTCTCTGTTATAAACTCAGGGGTCCTGAAAGACGGGATACCCTGTCCAAGAGAAACGGCACCGGGAACCTCCCTTGCCAGAACCGGCATCTGCTTGATAGCTGATACGGAAATTTGAGCTACCCTCCGTGAAATACCTCGGAGGTCCTCCTCTATCCCTACTCTTTTGTACACGGATCGATCGCCCATAGAGATCCTCCTGCTGTTAGCTTACCACAAACCAACGTAACAGCTCTAAATAATTCATCAATCACAATCCACACACATTACGCTTATTCGCCGCTCACTATTCCCATTATCCTTTATTATTTTGTTATTTTGTCGATAACATGTGAAAGCTGGTTTTAACAGCTAATTACTTTTTGCACAGAACAGGGGGCCACAATGGAACCAATAAAAGTTGTTGTTCGATATGCTGATGGCAGGTTGGTCAAGGGTATGACCCAGGATTTTTTTCCCAACAAGGATCGCTTTCATCTTCGTCCGGATACAACCAACCCTGAGGAACCCGCAGAAATACTTATTAGTGATCTTAAAGCGGTCTTCTTTGTAAAGGACTTTACCGGCAACCATGACTATAACGAAAGAAAAGAATATAGCAATGGAGATAAGGCTCAGGGCCGTAAGGTTGAGGTGCTGTTTGTTGATGGAGAAAAGCTTGTGGGCTCTACCCTTGGATACGATCCAAACAGGCTGGGCTTTTTTCTTTTTCCAGTAGATCCGGAAAGTAATAACATACGGGTATTTGCTGTCACAGCAGCAGTGAAAAGCGTCCGCTATATCCAGTAACCTCACTCCTTCATTCCTTCAAAATCTTGCTTCGAATCCTGCCTCTTCTCTTGATAAATGAAGGACAAAAAGCATAAAGTAATAAATATGGTTAACATCGTAATCGCTATAATTATTATTGTAATCGTTTCTGTATTCTCTGCGCAAAATGCTGATCCTGTCTCTATTTCCTTCTTTGCATGGAAATTCCATGCGTCTCTCGCCCTCGTTATTTTTTTATGCGTGTTGAGCGGCGTTATTGTTGGCGTCACTTTGACGTTTCTCTTCAGACTAAGACGACAGCGTAAATCGAAGAATATGGGCCCCGCTGCTCCGCAAGACAAATCTATGAATAAGAAATTTGACGAACGCTAAGATGGCCCACGTGATATATAATAGCCGACAAAAACATTCTGGGATTGATGTTCCTGCCAATCTTGCCATTAAAACTTCTGCATATGATCTGCCCAATGACATTAAACGCTTTTTTGGAAAAACCGGAGTGTGGTGGGGCACATGGAAAAGTCCTCAGCTGGTTTGAAAAAGGTATCTTTACAGGGGCCGTACATCTACGTTTCATGAGCGCATATATAGAGTTGACACCACTAAGTTATTAAGTTAATCTGTGGACAGAAAATAGCCTTTATCATTTGCTTAATTGCTCAAAAAACAAAATAGCTTTATATCGCACCGGCTGTTTTTAATCACAGTTTGTGGGTATAGGAATGCACGGCGTCGCCCCGGTCAACCCAATGCAGGACATAGAAAGAATAACGGGAGCCCGTCAGCGTCTATCGCTCTTTTTCATTCAGCAGCGTTTATCTGCGAAAAAAACTTTACGATAGTCTACCTGGTTGAATTTTTTTACTTGAGCTATCCAGCCACCCTCTTTGCCTCTTCAAGCGCCTTCATATAGTCAGGCTGGTTTGTGACTTCTGGCACGATTTCAACATATCGTACAACGTCTGATTTGTCGATCACAAAGACTGAACGCGCAAGAAGCCTCAATTCTTTAATGAGCACACCGTAAGCGTTGCCGAATGATGCATCCCTATGATCAGAAAGAGTTCTGATCTTACCAATTTTTGCACCTTCTGAAAACCGCGCAATGGCAAATGGAAGGTCCATGCTGATGTTTATTACTACCACATCATCGGGAAGCTTTTCTGCTTTTTCTTCGAATGTTTTCGCTTGAAGATCACAAACAGGGGTATCAAGGGAAGGAGTCACGCTTATAATCTTCACTTTTCCCGAAAAATCTGCAAGCTTGACCTCGCTAAGATCCTTTTCAAGCACTGAAAAGGCAGGGGCCTTGCTTCCTGCTTTCACTTCTTCCCCGACCAAGGTTAAAGGGTTACCCATAAACGTCACAACGCCTTTTCTTTCCATAAGCACCTCACTATATTTTTAGTTACTGCTGTCTTTTAATGTTGTCATCAAACGCCATTGTGTCAATACAGTCAAAAACATGTCACAATGCTTTTCCCATGGAAAAAGCATCACCGAGGGCAGCTCCCACGCCATAGTATTTCCGGAGTTCAGGAGCATAAAGAAGCGGCCTGAATCTACCACCCATATCGGGAAGGTTTTTTTCGTTCAAGATCTCCTCATCGGCCTTGATATTTTTTATCTCGCCAATAAACTGAGTGTGAAGGCCAATCTCTGTTGTTTGCATGAGCCGGCATTCGAGTATGAAGGGGAACTCTTTTACATAGGGCGCATCTACGATATCGCTTCCGATAGCTGTGAGGCCTGCGATGGAGAATTTGTCTTCTCTCTTTCCCGACGCAATCCCAAGATAGTCAACCTCCTTCACATGACTTTCCGAGGGGATGCTCACTGTAAACGCCTCGCGCTCAATAATATTGCCGTAGGTATGGGTGGCCTTTCTCAGAGAAATCCCAATGCATGGAGGTTGAGAACAGACAATGCCAACCCATGCTACAGTCATGGCGTTTGCTCTTCCTTCATTATCGTATGTTCCAACAACAACGATCGGCGTTGGATAAAGGAGACTCTTTGCTCCCAGAGATCTTTTCATGAAATCCTCCTGAATTTTTCTTGGACGCTTGTGCGCATGGCAGGCATTATAACGTATTGGAAAAAGAAGGGCAATCAGTTAGCTGTAAGCTGGTAGCTGATAGCATAGATTCCTACGGGCAAGCCCATGCGCCAAAACATGCACACACTACTCGCGAATAATAATTACATTCACCCGAGCTTAAAAGCATGGTCCTCTGTGTGGCTTGCGTTATGCGTGGGAAGCTTTACGCGAGCACAGCGGGCGCGAGGGGGAGTCTCTGACGGCTAAGCCGGAAGAGGGGACGACGCAAGCCCCGGTAATAGAAATTCAAATCGCATTGTATATGCCTATGAATTGCGCTATACTCTCGCCATGAAGGACTTTTGACAACTTAACCTAAACGGATAGGCCGTTCTCACAACTCACTATTATGAATACATTATCTATCGATCGCATTAACGCAAATGACCAAAGGTTCTGTATAAGCCATCCTCTTGCCGATCCGCTCCTTTTCACATCAATTCAAAGGATAGGCATTATTCAGCCCGTCATACTCCTTAATGCATCACCTTTTGTCGTTGTGACAGGCTTCAAAAGAATAGAAATCGCTCATCAACTTGGCATGAAAGAAATACCATATGTCACCGTTGATATAACCGAACATGAAGCCCTTCTTTCCGCCATTCATGACAATATTCGGCGAGGTCTTAACCTCGTTGAAAAAGCCCATGCCCTCGAACGGATGCTTCATTTAGGCTTTTCTCGAGAAGAAATGTTTGACATGCAAAACATCCTCGGGATGAATCCCCATGAGAAGATGCTGAAAATGCTTATTACGCTTGCATCTGCAGAAGATTCCCTCAAACACTTCATAGTAGAGCGCAATTTATCTTTAAAAAATGTCGACTATCTTATGAGGTTCGAAGTAAGCGAACGAGCTTCGATCATCGATCTTCTTTCATCAGTTCATGTCACAGAAAGCTCAATACGAGAAATCCTTGAGATTTTATGCTTGCTGAAATTAAAACATGACAAGCTGTCTTCAGATAATTTTCCTCCTTCAATCAATAGCCAGGATTTGATAAAAAATCTCAAGAAAATGGCCTATCCCATCCTTACATCGCTTCATAAAAAATTGCAGGATATACGGCACGCATTGGCACTCCCGCCCAACATCGACATTAAGGTAGACCCTTTTTTCGAAAAAGAGTATATTGATATAGGTATCAGGGCAAAGAACCAGGAAGATATCAATCAGGCCCTCGAAAAATTACACAGATTAACCGATGATGGAATACTAGGGAGAATCTTTGATCTCACAAAAGGTAACCTTCGTTGAGGCAAGGGGCAATGTTGTAAGGAATTGTCCCGGCACAAAAAACCACATTTGTTGTGGTTATAAGACTATCGATCTTGTAGAGGGATGTATTCTTTCATGTTCTTATTGTATACTCAAGTCATACATTAACTCTCCTGAAATCAAAATAACAAAAGACTATGAATACATTTTTTCTCAGCTCAGCGAGGCCATCGACCAGGAAAAGAACCATGTGTTGCGATTTGGAACAGGCGAGTTATCTGACAGCCTTGCCCTAGATCGTCGCTATGATCTGAACAGGCCCCTCATTCAGTTCTTCGGCGAAAAAAGGAAGGCGCTCTTCGAATTAAAATCAAAATGGGCATATATTGAACATCTCAGGGAATACCTCAATCCATATACCATCGTCTCTTTTTCGTTAGCCCCTCAAAGCATAATTGACAAGGAAGAAAAAAGGACCAGTCCTCTGTACAAACGGCTGAAGGCTGCAAAACGTGCACAGGATGCGGGATGCTTTGTTGGCCTCCATTTTGACCCTATTATCATCTACCCAGGTTTTGAGAAAGATTATGAATATCTCATACATGATGTTGGAAGGATTCTGGACCTCGGGCGGGTTATCTGGGTGAGCCTTGGTCTTTTACGATTCCCTCCACGCCTCTTTGATGAATTTCTGGAAAAAGGTAGAAAAAACCTGCTTTTTGGTGAATTTATTCGTGGAGAAGACGGAAAGTACCGGTACATCAAGTCTGAAAGGATAAAAATCTATACGATGCTGTACAACCAATTGAAAAGTAAGTCGAATGATCTCTTTGTCTATTTCTGCATGGAGAGGTCTGATATCTGGAAGGCCGTCACAGGAATAAGCCTGTACAATAACGAAGGTCTCATAAAGCTTTTCGATAAAAGAATACACGATCTTTACGGAGGGATTCTATGAAGTTTAAAGATAAGGTTGTTTTTATTACTGGTGGAACAAAAGGACTGGGTAAGGCAATGGCAAAAGCATTTCTGGCTGAAGGCGCCTCTGTGGCCGTAAACGGAAGAAACAAGGAAGCTGTGAAAAAGTTTGAAGAGGAGTTTCAGGGAAAATCCGTTCTCTCATTCAACGCCGATATCACTCACTATGAGGAAATGAACAATGTAGCCTCGCAGGTAATTGAATCGTGGAAGAAAGTTGACATCCTTGTCAACAATGCAGGCATTGTCAATCCTCTTGCTCCTTCAGAAAAAATCAAAAAGGATGATTTTGACCGGACTATTGATATAAACTTGAAAGGAGCATTTTATGCCACACAAATTTTTGGGAAATGCATGATTGAGCAGAAAACAGGACGCATCATCAACATCGCATCTCAGGTTGCTTTTTTTGGGGAGAAAGGATTCCTGCCCTACGCACTAAGTAAAGGGGCCTTAATGATTATGACACGGGAGCTTGCGCACGAGTGGTCGAAACATGGCGTGACAACCTGCTGTGTCGCCCCCGGATTTATTAAGGGTGGCATGAATGAAGGATTAATACGAAAAGAGGTTTTTGTAAATTTTCTTTCAAGCAAGACGCCTATAGGAAGGATGGGAACTGTTGATGAACTCGTCTCTCTCATCCTTTTTCTCGCATCTCCGGAGGCCCAATATATAAACGGTGAGACGATCACCATGGATGGAGGTATGACAGGTTTCACTCAGGAATCACTGCTCGATTTTATTTCCAAAGGAAAATAGCATGGATATTGTAGCATTTATCCGGTTTACCTTTAATAGCCGTTATATTTCGCGATGGATTTACGGCGGGCTTATTATGTGCATTCCGGTGGCCAACTTTTTCTCCCTTGGATACCTCGCGAAAACATCGCGTATCCTTTTGATCGGCAACATTGGCCTTCCTACCTGGGAAGACAGGGCAGCTATCTGGATAAACGGCATCAAGCTCCTTTTTGTTTTTATTCTTTACGAGGCGGTGCCTTTTTTCCTTTTCTCGACGGGATTTTTTCTGACAACCCTCGGTAATATACCGGCTTTTTTTGGAAATATAGTGATTAAGTTCTCGTATCTCGCCCTTCTCATTTTTTCCTTTTTTATTCCCTTTGCCTTTTCAGTATTTTCCGAAAAGATGCAATTCAGAGATGCACTCGAGTTCGAGAGAATTTTTCATGGGATCAAAGAGGTCTTTGTGCCTTATTTGGGCGGTTATCTTTGTGCACTCATTGCCTTATACATATGCAAAGTAATAATCAAAATTCCCTATCTCATCGGATTCATACTGTCCTCATTATGCACCTATTATGTTTTTCTCCTTGCAACCTATTATTTTATACACCTGTTCAAAAAAACAAGCCTGGTTACCATAAGAATGATCGAGGAACGTGTAGAGACGGCTCAAAGCTCATAGCTAATAGTAAACAGCAAGAAGATAAACATATTCACCAACGCCTGAAAGTATCGTAAAATGACAGACAAGGTTTTTGCAGCTACTATTCGCTAATAGCTACCGGCTATGAGCCCCGGGAAAAAGCAGCAGAGGGCAGAGAGCAGAGGGCTCAAGGCAGAGGGGAGAGAGGAAAAAGATACAAGGCTAAGGCAGGGATACCAGGTAACCAACCCATTCTTGGGCGCGAGGGGGAGTCTCAGCGAGCTTGACTTGCTGAGGGAGCGATGTGAGCCCCTTTAATTGACTTTACCCTTTGATTATGCTAAATAAGCTTACGAACGGTGGCTGTAGCTCAATGGTAGAGTACCTGACTGTGGATCAGGGTGCTGCGGGTTCGAGCCCCGTCAGCCACCCCAATAATTGGTTATAAACTAACTCAGCGTGGGCTATTTAAATGCTCCGAGCTGGCAAGGGGATATCTTAATCTTCATCCCTTCACAAACTGCCGAGATCATGGGTTTTGAGATTTTAAATTTTTTTGCAATTTCCCAAGCCGTGGAGCATGGAAGTCGGTCGTTAACAAGAGAAGATTTAATGGCCGACTCAATGTCTGGATTTATTTTATCGGACAATACAGGAATATTCTTTTCTTTCCCGTAACCAAAAAGTCCAAGCTGGCATTTTATAATACGCACTTCAAGAAGATCAATTGTGGTTCCCACATCTGCCGGGGATACGTTTAGCTCCGTTGCTATGCTATGTGCTTCGGCACAGGAAATCCTATTTTCAGATATTTTTTCCTTTATTTTTGTTGCAATCGTCTCATTTAGTGCAGCACCTCGCCTTTTTCCTGCATAATTTCCAGTATCTTTGTGCGTCATAATTAATTCTCCTTTAGTCCCTAACGTTTATGTTGAACGCTTCCCACCTTGGTAAGATCATGCATCTCTCATTCTAGAGATAACAACTTAAACAATTTTATTAAATATGATGCAATCTTGTTTTATTTTCAAGATGATATTGAAAACAGAATCAGACTTTTTTACTTCTAACTTTTTGCTGTTCACGGCATAGCTTGCAGGTTAAACCAAATATGGTTCCCACATCTTTGCAGTCTTCCTAACATAATCAGGGGGAAGACCCTTGACAATCTGGTTGTGCCCGGGCAGCAGCATGTCTATCTCAAGATCAGCAAGTCGATACAATGACTTCTTCAACTGATCGGGATTTGCGCCATGGAGGTCAAAACGACCTATTGCATAATCAGCGTAAACAACATCGCCCGGGATAAGAATCTTTAGGGATGAGTGGTACAGAGCAATACCGCCCATAGAGTGTCCTGGTATATGAATTACTTCCCACTTCATTCCCCCAATATCAAGAATCTCTCCTCCCTCAAGTTTTTTATCTACCGTAAATTTAAAAGCATCGGACTTCAGTCCATACTGCATCTGGCACATGCCCTTAAATTCATTCATACCATACACTCCACGGTCATCTCCCTTTTCAAGCAGTTCTGCTTCCAATTTATGCACCCAAAGTTCAACTCCAGGTATTGCCTTCTGGATTTCGGATAAACACCCTATATGGTCAAGGTGGGTATGAGTCATGATTACACGCTTCACCGATTCAGGCTCTATCCCCAGCTTTTTTATTGATTGTATCTTATAATTACCTTTCCCCGTTAGCCCCACATCAATCATTGATAGGTCATTGGATGCCGGGTCACCAATGACATATACGTGGGAATCCGGAATAAATTCATCCTGTCCCTGTATAAAAAAAACCCCATCATTTACCATTGCCATTTGTCACTCCTTTCGTAAAAAATCATATATCGTATCCTTGCTATCGTAACAGCTCATATTTGCACATATATTTTCAAGTCGTCTATTGTACGTTGAGGTATTGCGGCAGGTCAAGGCAATTCTGCACTTTGACGGTCAACACCACAGTGAGTTTCCATTTAAGAAAATGATGTTATGATTCGATAATTGAACTAAGGAAAATCTTTTTTATGACAGTATCGACAAGCCAAGTGAGCGCTGTTATAAGGACTTACTTGAAGAATACAAAAGATAAAATCGAAAAAACCTCCAATCCAACCATGAATCCGGAGGATGTTCGCGATGAGGTGGCTGTATCTGATGATGCCAAAAAGATTTTATTTGAAAGAATTGGAAAGCGGGTTATTGAGAAATTGAAGAACGAAATGGCACAAAAACCGCTTGATAGCTTCAGAGAATTTCCATAACTTTCTCCCCAGCGATACATTTCAAAGCAATAGCTCTGGTATATCGATAATATCTTGACATTCATCGCAAGCTTTATGACACTGTACTGTATTAGTGTCCCTTCGATCTCTCCATTTCTCTTTTTTGCATTATGTGACTTGCGCTGAACTTTGAGGGATAAAAATCCTTTACTAATGAGTTTACAAGTAGTTTTCGTTGTTTTTTTACCAGCTCATCATCGTGATCATAACCAGTATCTCTATCTATTGCTTTTATCGGCTTTACCATAGCCACTTACCTCCTTCCTTTAGCCTTATAAAATATAATGCAAAAAGGATGCCTAACCATCATATACCGAATGTCGCGTGAAGGCCGTTATACATATCATAAACGTTGTACATCGTTGCTTGTATATAATATTTAGAAAATTCAAAAGGTTTTTCTGCACATACTTTATCCCGTAAACTATTCGTGGTATTTGAAGTGATAAACAAAACCCTATATGATAGGCTACATTTTCTTACAGACGCGAGAGGCGTTTGAATGCATCGATTTTATCCCGGTCACCGACTTTCGCTTTGTCAATACAGCTCTTTAGGAAATCTATTGATTTTTCGTAAGTCTTTCGATCAACAGGAAAAGGATAGCCATCTTTTCCTCCATGAGCAAAACTGAAACGTGCTGGATCCTGAAAACTTGGCGGTGTATCATAAACGAGCTCTGATACTAGGGCAAGGGCCGATATTGTCCTCGGTCCCACTCCGCGGATTCCAATAAGTTCCTTAAAGGTTTTCGGCTGTGATTCATAGATTCCTCTCCAGGTTTTTTGCAATCGCTTCTCATCAAAATCCATGGGTGATATGTAGTGCCTTTTTGGCATCTCAAGCGTAATCTGTCGCCACGTTTTCATCATGGCATCAGGGTGTTCCCTGGTAAAATCAATAACAGCCTCTCTGGCATTCAAGCTTTCCTTTGCAACAAAGTTTAAAACATTTGTTTCCTTATCGCATGTTATGCCTGAATGAGGTTCACATACAACATCAATATCAGTCCGTGATAGCCATTGATAACGTCTGGCTGTCTTTTCGAGTCCATTCATGCCTTGTTGAACGATAGCCCACTCACCTTTCTTCGTTAAGAAAAATGAATGGTGGTAGATCGTGTGTCCGTCCTGTATTGCAGCGTTATCTATCTTGGCACATAGTCGGCTCAATTCTATAAAAGGGCTAACATCTATACCCCATTGTTCCCCGCACAGAGTAAGCTCATCAGGGGTTCGAATAGCCCTTTTTGCCTTCCCTCCACATATTGCAATCGGATAGTCATCGCCAAGGGTGCTGAGCCCTTCCTTTAATGCACCACAGAGCGTTGTAGTTACGCCGCTGCTGTGCCAGTCAAATCCAACGACACATCCCATTGCCTGAAACCAGAGAGGATCAGAGATTCTGGCCAGGAACTCTTCCGGCCCGAACTCCATGATAATGATTTCCATGATTGCAGCAGATAGGCGTTTCATCTTTTGAAAAAGCCACGCCGGGGCTTTGCCGTAATGGAGCGGAAGAGATGTAATCGATCTTTTCATTATTTAGCTTTCAGCGAAAAGCTTTCAGCTTTCAGTTTACACCAATTTCCTCATTATCTTCATCTTTCTTAGATGCTCGGTGACGCCTCCTGATGATTATCCGCAGAAATCCACATATTGTTAGCATAGCTGCGGCAAAAAGGAGAATTGTATAAATGTTGGTAGCTAAATAGCCAACCCATGTAATCCTCTTTTGAAGATACAGTATCCAACGCCTTTCAAGCTCATCAAGCGACATTGATAAAGCCCTTCTGATCGCTTCATCGATGCTATCCCCGTCCTTGAGGTAGTTTATAATGTTCATCACGTTGCCTTGCCCATACTCCGCAACCATATATTCTACTATACTCTTGCTTTCTTCATAGGCAAGGATCAATTGATCCCTTTCAACAGGGAAGCTTCTGCTCAAGGATGCCAGCGGGATTAATCGATGAGACAGCGAGGCCTTGTTCAGATTTGGCTGTCTGTCGCCTACCATAAGTTCACCAATGCCACCGGTGACCCACTGGCAAAAACCTTCATTCAGCCACCGGGGCAGGCGATCATCCGGTATGTTGCTGCCAAGAAGAAGATGGCACATTTCGTGTCTCAAGGTTACCTCGAGGGTGAACGGACTGGCATTCATCTTTGAGTAGTCAACCACAATGAGATTTTTACGAGAATCTGCAAACGCAATTATATAAGGATTGGCAATAATTTCCTGAAACGTTGTATTCTCTCTGATCAACAAAATGGAAGGTTTAAAAGCAATTTGCCATTCCAGAGTGCCTTCAAGCTCTTTTTTAATGCGAGGGTAAAGCCCAACAACCTCTCTGGCAGTATTCTTCAGGGGTTCATCAAATCGGATTATGACATCATTGTCCTGAATAGAAGCTAGGTTATCAGAAGAAGCAGGTGCAAAGGTTAATAGAAGAAGCACGATTACAAGGAAGAAATTAAAGGAAGCTATCAATGTCATTCTTAAATTTATATACCATATCTTTTGATGCCGTGCTTCATACCTATTACTACCTTGAGTTGGACGGGAGACTAAAAAACAGTTGAAGTGAACGGAAGTCACTGGTAGACTAAATGACTTTCAGAAAAGATGAAATTTAAAATTTTAAACCGGAAGTAAAACAACAAAATGCCCCTGATAACGGGGAAAACCTTGGGAGGAAAACATGAAGATTGAGTTCACACAAAAGCAGTACGAGGCATTACTCAAAATAGTATATCTTGGAAGCTGGATGGCAAGCTCAACAAAGGAAAAACCGGAAAAAGACTATGAGAAAATAGAGCAATACGTACTTTCCTTCGCAAAGGATTTCAACATGGAAAAGTTTGTTGGCTTTGATAAGAAGCTGAAGTCTTACTATCCCTCGGAAGATTTTGAGAACTCAACGGATGTGGTTCAACAGATAGATGCCTATGATGAGTATCAGGTATGGGAAGCTCTTGTGTTGTCTCTTTCCCATAGAGATATTGTAAAGAAGTTTGGAGAAAAGAAAGTGGAACAAATGTCCGAGGAGGAGCTTCTTGAAAAAGAATACCCTCTTATTCAAAAGTATGAAGAAGAATTTCGGGAACATGGTTTTGACAACCTCTATGTAAGGTCAAAAAAGCAGGCGCAATAATCTACATCAACTTTAACGAATAAGAAGCAATTATCCCATGAAACAGATACGTAATTTCAGCATCATTGCACATATTGATCACGGAAAATCAACTCTTGCAGATCGCTTGATTCAGTTTGCCCATCTCGTTGACGATCGCCAGTTCAGAGATCAGATTCTTGACAACATGGATATTGAACGTGAACGAGGTATAACAATCAAAAGTCAATCGGTGAACCTCCCCTATGTTAGCAGATCCGGTGAAGAGTTCGAGTTGAACCTCATTGACACACCAGGACACGTAGATTTTTCCTACGAGGTTTCCCGCGCTCTTGCTTCCTGCGAGGGAGTGTTGCTTCTCATCGATGCGTCGCAAGGCGTAGAAGCCCAAACCCTTGCCAATCTTTACGCAGCTATGGAGCATGACCTTATCATCATCCCTGTCATTAACAAGATCGATCTGCCCTCAGCCAACATTGATGGCGTCAAAGAAGAGATAGAAAACGAGCTTGGTCTCAATCCTGAATCTGCGCTATTGTGCTCTGCCAAGGAAGGAAGGGGAATTGAAGAAATTCTCGAAGCAATTGTTGAACGCATACCACCACCGAAAGGCAATGTTGAAAAACCTCTGGCTGCCCTCATCTTTGACGCCCAGTACGATTCATTCCGGGGAACCATAGTGAGTTGCCGGATCTTCGACGGCACCATTAGACCTGGTGACATAATCCGCCCCATGTCCATGGGGGCAACATACAAAGTGGAGGAGGTGGGGATTTTCAGGCTTAAGCTTGAATCTGTCAAAGAGCTTTCTGCGGGCATGGTGGGGTATATTATCGCCGGCATTAAAACGGTAAGCGATACACGGATCGGCGATACCATAACCCTTGAAGCAAATCCTGCACTTGAACCGCTTCCTGGATTCAAGGAGGTTAAGCCCGTGGTTTTTTCCTCCATCTATCCTATCTCTTCAGACGATTATCAGTCTCTTGCAGAAGCCCTCGAAAAATACAAGCTCAATGACGCTGCGCTCGTCTACCAAAAGGATTCATCGGCTGCACTGGGCCAGGGCTTTCGCTGCGGTTTCCTAGGTCTTCTTCACCTCGAGATCGTCCAGGAACGCCTCGAAAGGGAGTTTGACCAATCAATTATTCTCACCGTTCCAAGCGTCCAGTATCGGTTCGAATTGACCGATGGTACAATTGTCACGGTTGACAATCCAGCCCATTATCCGGACCCGACCTATATCAAGCGGACTGAAGAGCCTTATATCAGAGCCAGTATCCTGGTTCCAGAGCGGTATGTTGGGTCCGTCATGAAACTCTGCATGGACAGGCGTGGCGTGAACCAGCGGATGAATTACCCGACTCCAGGAAGGGTTGAGATTACCTTCGATATGCCCCTTGCAGAGGTAGTGTTTGACTTCTACGATAAACTGAAAAGCATTACTCAAGGGTATGGCTCCTTTGACTACGAACTCATTGATTACCGCGAGAGTGATCTCGTAAAACTTGATATTCTTGTCAATGGAGAAAAAGTCGATGCCCTTTCGATAATTGTGCACAAGGACCGTGCGCGCGACAGGGCGGTAATAGTCTGCGACAGGCTCAAAGACGAGATTCCCCGGCAACAATTCAAGATAGCCATTCAGGGGGCCATAGGCGGCAAGATAATTTCGCGCTCCACCATTTCACCATTCAGAAAAGATGTTACCGCCAAGTGTTACGGCGGCGATATTACGAGAAAACGGAAGCTCCTCGAGAAACAGAAAAAGGGCAAGCGACGGATGAGCGTCGTCGGAAACGTGGAGATACCCCAAAGCGCCTTTCTTGCAGCACTGAAGACAGACAATGAGTGACGTAGCTTATAGCTCATTGCTCACAGCTGATAGTAGAAGTAGTTGTTTGCAGATTAGAGCTATCAACTTTATAGAAAACATACAAATAAAATCAGGTAAAAAATGGTGGAACAGTTAGGCGAATCGCCCGGTCTTTACGTTCACGTTCCCTTCTGCAAGACAAAATGCCCATACTGTAATTTCTATTCAGTCACCGATCTGTCCCTGATAGAAGAGTGGTTAAGCGGGATATTGCAGGAGATTGAATTTTATAAGGATACTTTTAATACCTTTGACACCTTATATTTAGGCGGCGGAACACCCACGGTGCTAAGCAACGCAGTTTTGACCGGCCTTTTCCAAAAACTCCGAAGAAAGTTCAGCTTCAAAGATAACGCTGAGATTACCGTAGAGGCCAATCCAGATGACGTCACACTGGAAAAACTTGAATTGCTCAAAGCCCTCGGGGTAAACCGACTAAGCATTGGCGTCCAGTCTTTCAATGATGAGGAGCTAACATTTTTGAAGAGAAGGCACTCCCTCAAGGGCGCCGAAAAGGCTCTCAGCCGAGTGAAAGAAGTGGGGTTCAAAAACTTTGGAATAGATCTTATTTACGGCCTGCCAGGGCAGACAGTGGCAAGCTGGATGGCAAGCCTCCAGAAGGCTCTCACGTTTAAGCCTGCCCATTTGTCATGCTACCAGTTGACTCCTGAAAAAAGTACACCTTTTGGCAAAATGAAAGACCAAGGAAAATTCAAGGTATGTTCAGAAAAGCAAGGAAGAGACTTCTTTCTCACAACATCAAAATTTCTTGAGCGTAATGGTTTTGTTCACTATGAAATCTCAAACTTCTCCAGGGGAAGGAGATATCGCTCACGTCATAACTGCAAGTACTGGCATCATATTCCTTACCTGGGCCTGGGCCCAGGGGCTCATTCTTTCCAGGGCCGGACAAGGTGGTGGAACGTTAAATCGGTAAAAGATTACTGCGATAAAATCAACACACGACTACGACCAACTGCAGGATCAGAGAGCCTTTCGAATGAGCAACTGCGGCTGGAAAAACTCTTTCTTGGCTTAAGAACCTGCGACGGGGTTGCACTGAATGTTGCCTTTCCAGAGTCTCCGTTCAACGACCTTCTTCAAAATGTTGAGAAGACGCGACTGGTATCTGTCCGTAAGAACAGACTCATCCCAGCAAAAAAAGGCTTCCTCATGGCAGACCACCTCCCCCTTCTCTTCCCCTGACCTTTTTCTCTCTTCGCTCTTTTTTGGTTTCCTATTGCCCATGGCCTATCACCTGCATTTTCACTTCATTTCCAGTTTCTTTTCTCACTTTTAACCTCTCACTTTTTACTCCCCTTCCCGCTCGTCCCGCCTTTCCTGCCATAATCCAGATTACCTTGCATTTCCAGTCACATTATTGTAGTATATTCAGTCTTTTCAAATCCTTGCGATTAGGAAGTGAAGATGTACATTTCAATTATCGGTAAAACCGGTTCGGGTAAAACTACGCTATTCCAAGCGTTAAGCGGTGTAGCGAAATCTGTCAACGGTGGCTCTCACGGTATAGTTGCTATTGACGTCCCCGATGAGCGGCTTGAGTATCTGACAAGTATTTTCAACCCAAGAAAAACAGTTTACGCCCGCGTTGATATATCTGACACTATTGCCATCGATGAAGGCGATCTGAAGAACGAAACTCTCAATCAAAAATCGATACAGCAGTTGAGATCGAGCGATGCCTTTTTGCTCATTCTTAGAGATTTTAATAATGAAGAAAATGTCGATCCCATGGCTGATTTTCGTGCTATCTATACAGAGTTTATCCTTGCCGACATGGCGCAGATTGAAAGTCGTATCGAACGCATGGAAAGGCAATACGGAAAAAAGGATAATCCGGCAATTCAGCAGGAGAAGGCGTTGCTGGAAAAATGTCTTGATCATCTTAACAATGAAGCGCCCCTGTCTCTTCTTGCCCTCACGGAGGAAGAGGACAAAAGAATAAGAGGTTTTCAGCTTCTTTCCCGAAAACCCATGATGGTTGTTGTAAATTGTTCTGAACATGAGCTTCCATCATCACAGACAATTGAGACAGACTTACGAGATAAATTACCGGACAATATCCCTGTTCTGGCGGTCTGCGCCAAACTGGAGGCAGAACTGGCCCTTATGTCGCTGGAAGAATGCGCTGTCTTCATGGATGAATACGGAATCAAAGAGACTATTCGCGGCCGTATCATACACCTTGCGGTTAATACACTGGGCCTTATATCGTTCCTTACCGTAGGCGACGATGAGTGCCGGGCGTGGCCAATCAAAAAAGGCATGAACGCACAGGACGCTGCGGGTACAATTCATACCGACCTCGCAAATAAGTTCATCCGCGCAGAAACTGTCTCATATGAAGCCTTTGTCGAGCATGGTGGGTTTGCAGGGTGCAAGAAGTCAGGTCTGTGGCGGCTTGAGGGAAAAACATATATAGTTCAGGATGGCGACATCCTCTCCATCCGGGCTGGAAATTGATTCAGTTCAAGCTGGCATCAATATGAATTTCAACCTTGATCATTCAAATGGTATCAGCCATTCCCCGTGAATCAGAAATTGAGAAGATGAGGAAAATCGATATGATCCTATTCTCGGCTTCTCAGCTTCTGAGTTTCTCAACTTCTGCATTCATCGTCACACGGCAGCAGCCGGAGCCCCTTCCCCTTTCCTCGACTTCTGCATAACAATAACTAAAACAAGGCAGACAAAACCAAGAATATCGCCTACCCGGGAAGGATAGACAAAAGCCAGCGCCCCAATGATTACTACAACCCGTTCAAGGATACTTGACTTCTTCAACAACCAACCCGAACAACCTGATGCAAGCATGCCAATGCCGATAAAAGCAGCTATAATCGTCCATACTCCCGAAGCAACACCAATCCCCTCCCAATGTAATAGGATTGCCCTTCCTGAAGGCAGCACCGTAAATATGAAAGGCAAAAGGAATGCCGTAACAGCATACTTCCATGACATCATAGTCGTCTTGAATGGATCGCCACCCGTTATGGCTGCTGCAGCAAAGGGCGAGAGGGCAGTAGGCGGAGACACCTCGGACAAAAGGGCATAGTAAAAGATAAACATGTGGGCAGCATACTCAGGAACACCGAGCTGTGTTAATGCCGGTGCCGCTATGACAGCAGCGATAATATACGTTGCAGTTATAGGCACAGCCAACCCGATAACCCACAGGAGTATCCCCGTGAATATCGCGGTGACGATCAGGTTGCCGCCTGCATAGCCGATAATGATTGATGAAAGCTTTAACCCGAGGCCTGTCAGGCTTACTATACCCACAATAATTCCTGCAGAGGCACAGATGGCAGCCACATTTAGAACTGTCAATGATCCCTGCTTCAAGGCTTCAATAATCTTTGGCACGGTAAACCACGTTTCTCTCCTTATGAAACAGGAGAGAAAACACACCATAATTGCCGCAAACACAGCCACCTGGGGCGTAAAACCCTTTACGAGAAAAACAACAATGGCAATGAGGGGCAGGAAGTGATAGCCATACTTTTTGGTAAGCTGCCATAGAGTATATTTTTTTTCTATATGTACGGCCTTTAAACCAAACTTCTTGGCATCAAACTCGACCATGAGGAGCAGCCCCCAATAGAAGAGTGCTGCTGGGATGAGGGCCAGCAATATGACATCAACATAGCTGATACGCAGGAACTCCGCAATCAGGAACGCTGCAGCACCCATGACTGGCGGGGTGGTAATCGCCCCCATACCTCCGGCTGCAAGAAAGCCTCCAGCATTTTCTTTATCGTATCCTGATTTCTGGAGCATCGGATACGCAACAGATCCGATGGCAACGGTGTTTGCAACTCCAGATCCGGAGGCCATAGCCAAAAGATATGACGTTGCTATCACTGCACGACCGGAAGCTGTTGGTTTTCTCCCCATAGCAGTAAAGGCAAAATCAACATAAAACTTCCCCGCTCCTGATACAGTAAGGAATGCGCCAAAAATACAAAACATTATGATAATGGAGGATGATACATCTATGGGTACGCCAAAGATACCTTCCAATGTCATATACATGTGACCCACAATTCGTTCAAGGTCATAACCCCTATGTGTCCAGGGTGCAGGGAGCCACGGGCCCACATACGCATATATCAGGAAGATAATGCAGGTGATAGGCATTATAAGACCGGAGGTTCTCCGGGTAGCTTCCAGTATAAGAACAATGAAGAGAATACCGAAAATCATATCCCACAATTCCGGAGTCACCGCTCGATAGATAAAATCTTCAAAGTCCACAAGCATGTAAATGATACACGCCATCCCAAGAAGGCACAGAAAAACATCAAAGATATTGATCTTTCCTTTGAACTTTTTAGCTATAGGATAGTAAAGGAAACAAATTGCCAAAAGAAACGCTACGTGAACGCTCCTCAAAATTTGTGTGGTTACCGGCTGGATCGCAGAATAGATGGCAAATAAGGACATACCAACAGCCAGCGCTGTTATAACTATCTGCCAAAATCCCGTTATCTTTCTCGTTACACCTTCTTCTTCCTCAATCAGTTCCTCAAGTTTCTTCTTCTGCTCTTCAGTTAATGCGGGTTCACGGCCTTCGGGTATCAAGGACTCATTATTGCTATCCATACGCATCCCTCCACAGAAACTTGTTACATGGCACCGGGAAAGACAATGTCTCTCTCCCTTATACTTTGCTGACCTCTATTGCGTTCAATGCAAAAAATTGAGTCGCAGCGGGGGTGCAGTGCCGGTCCAATGCGACTCAATAACTGTTTAAACCGGTACCGTAAAGCCTTTCTCTTTAAAAAACTTTGCAGCTCCTTTGTGGTAGGGAACAGCTTTGTTGCCAGATCCGTCTTTTAGATTTATGTTTAAAGCCTCTTTGTGGATAGCAGCTAGCTCTTTGAGGCGATCAAAGATATTTTTTGTTATGTCATACACCAATTTTTCATCCATATCCTGATGACACATAAGAAGGTTGCCAACCCCAGCAACGTTGGTATCAACATCCACCCCTGTATATAACTTTTTAGGAATAATTGTCTGATAGTAAACAGGGCCATATTTTTCTACCATTTTGGGGATAAGATCCTCATGAGGAATCAATACCATCTTGACCCCCGGTGAAGCAGCAAGATCAAGAACCGAAGATGTTGGGACACCACCATCCCAAAAATACGCATCAATCTTTCCATCTTTCAGTGCTCCAGCCGATTCAGAAGCACCAAGCCTGTCTTTTCTCATATCTTTTTCATGGTTGACCCCAGCCGCTTCAAGAACCCGTAATGCTTTTACTTCCGTTCCACTGCCTGGAGCACCGGTAGAAACCCTTTTCCCTTTTAGATCTGCCACCTTTTTTATGCCTTTTCCCTCGAGAGCTACGACGTGCATCAGGTTGGGATACAGGACCGTTACAGTTCTCAAAGGAAGGGGTCTCCCCTTAAAATTTCCCAGACCCTTGAACGCGTCATACCCTGTATCACCCATGATTAAGCCAAGGTCGGACTTCTTTGCCGCGATAAGCTTACAATTATCAACAGAAGCAGCCGTAACCTCCGCCGCAGCCTCAACACCAGCATACTTGCTCAGGATACTGGCAATTCCTCCACCGATCACAAAGTACACGCCACCCATTCCGCCTGTGGCAATAGAAATCCTCTTCTTTGCCTGGGCAAAGACTTTGCCGGTATTGCCGAGGAGCATTGTTCCACCGAGGACTCCGGTTAACTTGAGAAAATCCCTTCTTTTTACGTCTTTACCTTTCAATAAGCCTTCAAAATCCATAATAGTACCTCCCCTCATCGTTTATCCTTGCACCTTGCATTGCTGCAATGGCGCCGTCTTAGTAGCGCTGTCCATTCAATCTGAATGCGGTGGCTCAAGGTATAGTTGAATTTTATTGTATCGTTAACAGAATTGTCAACTTTTTTTATTATCCTTGGTTACCATCAAAGGCCTTAGTTTACTGGAATGGAAGACGTGTATAGGCATAAAAAACAAATGACTGTTGGAAATGTTTTTTGTATACAACATAAATATCTACCGTGCTCTTCAACGGATTGCTCAGAAATATCTTGACAACATAAAAATGGAGGGGTGAAATATGACTGAACAGCTTAGAACATCTCGAAACCAGCAAAAGGAGTTCTTGCTATGGGAAGGTATCCGGAGATAGACGACAAACTGTTGAGCCTCGAAGAAGCTGTGAGGCGTTTTATCAAGAATGGTTCCCAGATTGCCATCGGTGGTTTTACGATAACCAGGAATCCTATGGCTCTAGCCTATGAAATTGTGAGGCAGCGCATTAAGGATATTCACCTCGTATGCCACTCTCACGGTCAGGCCCTTGATATCTTGATTGGGGCGGGATGTGTTAAAAGACTTGAGATAGCCTATGGCGGGAATGGCAGGTACGCGCCGACGTGCATCCGCTTTAAGAAAGCAATTCAGAGAGGCGAAATTCAATTTGAGGATTATTCAAACTACCAGATGAGCCTCCGTTTTTTTGCCGGCTCACTCGGAATCCCATTTATCCCGACCAAATCAGGCCTCGGAAGCGACCTGATCAACCGAGAGGGTTTTTCTCCTGAGATCAGGAAAGAGAGAAAGGTTCCTTCGAAGAAGTATGTTGTGACTCAAAATCCATTCAACGGCGAGGACGACAAGGTCGTGCTTCTTCCCGCCCTCAATCCAGATGTAGCCATCATGCATGCCCAGTATGTAGGTGAGGACGGAACGGTTCGCATAAAAGGCCTCACCTTTACCGACATTGAGCAGGCAAAATCTGCCGATGTGGTCATTGTTACGTGCGAAGAGATTGTACCCAGGTCATTCATCCGCCTCGATCCTGATCAGAATTCACTTCCACCGTTCTTTGTGGACGCCATCGTAAAAGTACCGTACGGCGCCCATCCTACGGCAGTATACACTTACTACGACTACGATCCCAAGCATCTTAACCTATACAAGAAAGTGGCTGAAGATGACAAGGCGTTCAAACTATATCTTGATGAATGGGTGTATGGCGTTAGATCGCACAAAGACTATTTGGAAAAAGTCGGGAATACCGCCCTCTTTCAGATAAAGGCAAATCCCATCCTCGGATACGCTGTAGGACTGGACAGAAAATAGGGAGGTTCTTATAATGGCGGCTTACACAGACAATGAAATGATGGCACTTGCTGCAGGACGTTTCATTAAGAATGGCGACATCGTATTTGCAGGAACAGGCGTATCAATGCTTGCAGCAACTGCGGCAAAAAGGATCTACGCACCAAAAGCAGTTGTGTTTTTCGAAACAGGAGGAATTGATCCATCATTAGATGAAATACCCATGGCAGTTGCAGACCCTAGAATTATGTACGGAACGTGCCTCAATTCGGGCCTCATCGAAGCCTTCTCAATTGCAGGACACAGACGTCTCCATACTATTGCATTCCTCGGTGCTGCGCAGATTGACAAATACGGAAACCTCAATACAACTGTAATTGGCGATTATCATAAACCCAAGACACGTTTTTCCGGAAGTGGTGGAGCCTGTGATGTGGCTTCCTTGGCATCTGGCGTAATCACATTCATGCAACATCAGAAACGACGTTTTGTGGAGAAGCTTGATTACCTAACGAGTGTGGGATGGTACACAGGGGGGGATTCGAGGCAAAAACTTGGACTTCCGCGGGGCGGTGCAACGGCAGTGGTCACAAACCTCGGTGTAATGAAATTTCACGAAACAACAAGAGAGATGTACCTTGCGGAGTATTACCCAGGCATTACCATAGATAAGATTTTGGAAAACACTGGGTTTCCTGTTGATACATCTCGTGCAGTTGAGGCAGTTCTGCCTACTCCTGAGGAATTGAGGATTTTGCGTGAAGAAGTGGATCCGCAGAAGCTGATACTATAGAAGTAAAATCTATTGTCAAACACTCTGCACCTTTTTTGCCCATACAGATTTGAGGCTTTGGATTGTGCATGGTAAACGTTACATATGTTCATTAATAAAAAATCACTGTCACAAAATGCGAGTGCGGAGAATTTTTTGATTTGTTTCTTCTCTCCGGTCTGTTGGGTTATAATGTATGTCAAAAGATCGATTAATCAAGCTCGAATCGCTAAGGGGGGTCCCCATGTTTATTTGGCCTGATTGCATACCCTGCACCGCTAAGATGGCGCTCGAGACAGGCAGGACTTTAACGCAAGATGTAAGCCAGCTGAGAGTCCTCCTGGGGAAGATTCTCGCCCTCACTCCTATGAAGGGAGGCCGATGGGGCCTCACCGCACCAGACCTTGTTGAAGAGGTGTGGTCTGTTATATGCGAGTTTGCGGGAAATAACGATCCTTTGAAAGACATAAAAGCTGACCAGAATAGAAAAGCTCTCGAACTGGCTCCTTACGCTCGCAAGGCAGTTGCGCAGAGCGATAACCCTTTTCTTGAAGCTGTAAAATTTGCAATAACAGGCAACCAACTCGACGTTATGCTTGATAC
>JAEAME010000162.1_pt1 | contig 87764 bp, 75 predicted proteins | sample 8958731 | NCBI WGS metagenome assembly JAEAME01 (sample SAMN16933194, study PRJNA681113) | bioreactor sludge metagenome | isolation source: anerobic bioreactor sludge (Control) | place: India:Bengaluru | collected 2018-10-24
AAAATTTTCCCCCTATTTAAGGTTATCCTCATTTTTTTCTTTTTTGCTTTTATAAACACTGTGTTGGGGGGGTTTGTTTGTGGGGGGGGGGGGCCGGGGGGAGAGCTTCTTTCAAGAAGCTTTTCCCCGGCGTATCTCCGCCCCCTAACTTACAGCACCTTCTGAATCTCCTCCACGATCATCCGTACGGCCTCGGACATACTGGGGGCGTGAAGTGTGCAGCCGGAAGCTTTGCTATGGCCGCCGCCTCCGAATTTAGCGCATATGAGTGAGACGTCGATTTCGCTTGTGGAGCGGAGTGAGACTTTATAGAGATCATCTGGGCTTGACTGTTTGACCGAAGCGGCGACTTTAACACCGTCTATCGAGCGGGCGACATTGATCAGAATATCAAGGTACTCGTCGGGGACGCCAAGTGCTTTCTTCTGCTCGAAGTCAAGAGTGGAAACCGAGATTGCACCGTCACTAAAGAGTGTGATGTTCTCGAGGGCGACGCGCGTGACCTTGAGCTCGTCAGGCGTTTTGGCGTCGAATAGACGGTAGTTGACATCGGCGTAATCAAAGCTTGTCATAAGCTCGGCGATGCGTTTGTGCGTCGCGGGGGTGGTATTGGAATATTTGAAACAGCCGGTGTCGGTGGCTATTGCGATATATGCAAGGAGGTCGAAGCGGTCGGGGATTGATTTTATGAGGCCCCGGCGCAAAAACTCTCGTGAAATATCAAAGATGATTTCGCCGACGGCAGCAGCATCTGGATCAATGTAGTTGTCGGCATAGATTTCTCCGCGGGCGTGATGGTCGATCATTAGGCTGATTTTATCGCTGAATTTTTCGGCCACACTGCCCATCTGCGCTTTTGACGGCGTGTCGACCGAGACGACACGTGCAGATTCAAATCCCTCGGGTACAGATTCTGGGAGTACGCTTTTCTGAAGTCCTGCGACGGCGAAAGCGTAACGGCGGTGGGGTTCATCGGCAGAAACACAATAAGATGGGCTGCCGGCGGCTTTCAGCAGGAGGCTGAGCGAGAAGGCTGAACCCATCGCGTCTCCATCGGGGTGAGCGTGAAATATTATAATTGTCGGTTTTTTTTCGGCGAGCCTGCTGCAAAGAGCGCTATAATCAAGACTTTTATAATCGGCGGCCTGTACAGTTGTTGCAGGCTCTTTTCCTGTATCAGTCATCATTCTTACCTTTTTCGGCGTCATTTTCATCCGCTGAGTTCTCATCCGATTCGTCTTTATCGTCATGGAATTCGAGGTTGTTGATAAGCGATGCTATATGAGCGCCGTGGGCAATCGACTCATCGGGAATGAATGTCAGCTCGGGGGTAATACGCAGATTCAGGCTCTGAGCAAGCATATGACGTATATAACCTGCGGAAGAACGGAGACCTTTGGCAATTTCCTTTGCATCCCCGTAGAGATGCGAGTAGAATATCTTTGCAAATTTCAGGTCCGGAGTGACCTCCGCCGCGGTGACACTCACAAACGCATCGGTCACCCTTGGATCTTTTACTCCGCGAAGTATCACCGACATCTCGTTGCGCACCTCGTCGTTTATGCGTCCTCTTCTATAATTAGCCATTGTGAGCCCTGCCTTTCTGCCTTGGGTTTAATAATTCATATAGTATTATAACCCTTTTATAAACTATTTTAAGTATACAAAGGTTATTTTATAAAAATCTTTAGCGGAACAGACGGAGGTAAAGCAACCGCTTCTCGCCTGCATTCAAGTATGCCGGCGGCTTCAATAGCCGTCGGCATACATATTTTCAGAAATATTTACTGTGCCGCGTCAATGATAGCGGTGAACTTTTCGGGTACAAGAGATGCACCTCCGATAAGACCGCCGTCGACATTAGGCTTTGCGAGCAGCTCGGCTGCGTTCTTTTCGTTCATAGAACCGCCGTACTGGATTGTCAGGGCGTCAGCTGCTTTCTTTCCGTAAATTCCGGCAACCACGTCGCGGATAACGCCGCAGGTTTCTTCGGCCTGCTCGGGAGTTGCTGTAAGTCCGGTGCCGATTGCCCAGACCGGTTCGTATGCTATTATAATATTCTGCAGCTGGCTCTCGGATATACCTGCGAGGTCAAGCTTTGTCTGCATTCCGACCACTTCGTTTGTGATGCCCGCGAGTCTCTGTTCCTTAACTTCGCCGAGGCAAAGGATAACGCGCAGCCCGGCGGCGAGCGCGGCCTTTGTGCGGAGGTTTACTGTTTCGTCGGTTTCGTTAAAATACTGACGGCGTTCGCTGTGACCGATAATAACCACCTTCACACCGATTGCTTTTAGCATTTCGGCTGAAACCTCGCCGGTGTATGCGCCCTTGGGAGCAAAGTGAACGTTTTCCGCGCCGATTGTGATATTGCTGCCCTCGGCCGCTTTCATCGCGGCTGCAATGGTTACGTAAGGTGCGCAGAATATTATATCGCAGTTATTTTTTCCGGCAACCATCGGTTTTATTTTCTCAATGAACTCCACAGCCTCATCTGGGGTGAAATTCATCTTCCAGTTTCCGGCGATTACGGTTCTTCTCTTATTCGGATTCATAAGTAACCTCCAATTATTTTATATATATGACAGGAAGTGCATGTTATACAGACAATAAAATATTGATGCTGCAGAAAAACAACTCTCCTGGATTGTTCGTTATTAAATTATAGTTCAATTAACCCGACCCGGCGGATCACTCGGCCGGGTCAGGCTATATATCTGTTTATTTATCCTGCAGGCAGGCGATACCTGGCAGCTCGAGTCCCTCGAGGAATTCAAGTGACGCGCCGCCGCCGGTGGAAACATGTGTCATCTTTTCAGCGTAACCGAGCTTCTCGACTGCAGCTGCACTGTCACCACCGCCGATAATAGAGACCGCACCGCTGTCGGCGATTGCCTTGGCAACCGAACGTGTGCCGGCTGCAAAGTTTTCCCATTCCGAAACACCCATCGGCCCGTTCCAGACTACCGTTCCGGCGCCGATAATAGATTTTGCAAAGAGCTCCTGTGTCTTCTCTCCGATGTCAAGACCCATCCAGCCGTCTGGGATAGAGTCGGAATATATGCACATACGGATAGTGTCTTCCTTGTATTCTCTGCCGATCATGTTGTCGACAGGAAGCAGGAAGTTCACACCCTTTTCTTTTGCTTTTTTCATCATGCCGGCAGCAAGCTCAACCTTGTCTTCTTCGCAGATAGACTTGCCGATCTGGTTGCCCATGGCGCGGAAGAATGTGTAAGCCATACCGCCGCCGATGATGAGAGTGTCAACCTTGTCAATGAGGTTGTTGATGACACCGATCTTGTCAGAAACCTTAGCTCCGCCAAGGATAGCGACGAAGGGTCTGGCGGGATTTTCGAGTGCCTTACCCATAACGGTGATTTCCTTCTGAATAAGGTAACCGCAGACGGCAGGCAGATAATCGGCCACGCCGGCGGTGGAAGCGTGTGCTCTGTGAGCTGCGCCGAAGGCGTCGTTTACGAATATGTCAGCAAGAGAAGCCATTTCCTTTGCAAACGCAGGATCGTTCTTCTCCTCGCGGGAATCAAAGCGGGTATTTTCAAGCAAAATTGCGCGGCCTTCCGTAAGAGCGGCGGCCTTGGCCTTGGCGTCGGGGCCAATTGTGTCGGCTGCGAGCAGAACTTCAAAACCCAGAAGCTCACTGAGCCTCTTGGCAACAGGCGCAAGGGTATATTTCTTGTCAATTCCCTTGGGTTTTCCCAGGTGCGAGCAAAGGATAACTTTTGCTTTGTGGTCAAGCAGGTACTTGATCGTCGGCACAGCTTCGACTATGCGCTTGTCCGATGTAATGGCGCCGTCCTTCTGCGGGACGTTGAAGTCGCAGCGTACGAGCACTCTTTTGCCCGAGACGCTTATGTCCTCGATTGTTTTCTTGTTGTAGGTCATTTTTATATCCGCCTTTCAAATGTTGACAAAATATGAACTCAGATTACCATTGTATAGTATAACACATCGATTTGTATTTATCAATATTTTTTTTGAAAATTTTGACTTGTTTGACAAATTAGCGACAATGGGCAATAAAAGAATTTCTTCACAGCGCTGCTTCAGATTATTTATCTGTGATCCTCTTTATTATGTCGTCCACCCCGATTCCGTATGCTGCCGCCTCTTCTCTCTTTTCAATGAGGTATTGTTCCGCTTCCCGGCTGCAAGACTTCTTTGCAGCCTTAAGAATTTGTCTGAAACCCTCGGCAGGATTATACTCGGAGCCGTAGCCTTCTGCTATGCATCTGCCAAGCATGAATTTCGCTGTTGCCGACATTTCGCCGATATACTCAGATAACTCGTCGGTTTCACTGTGGGAAGCCGCTGCACGGAACATCGAAAAGGCATCATTCTCGTCAGCTTCAATGACTTCCCAGCGGGCGTCTTCGATCCTCTGATCATAACCATCGCCCGTGAGGAATACGTCGGCTGTTTTCCTCCTTATAATGCGATGGAATGGGATCATGGAAAGGCATTCTATATCGGCCGGGTCGAAGACATAGCCGAGCGTGTAGGCGTTCCCGAGGTACATTTCGGCTTCAATGCAGCCGTCGACGGCTGATTTTTTCATCAACCCGACAGCTGCGCGGAAGTCGGGAACATCTCCCTCTCCGCGCATCATCATAAGAGCAAGGTTGAACTCGGCCTCTCCGCCGTCCATATGCGACGCAAATGTATAGTATTTTCTGGCCTTCTCAAAATCCGGCAAAAGATATATCCCCCGGTGGTACATGTAAGCGAGGTTGAATGCGGCACGCGGGTCGTGCGTAATTGTCGCTCCGCGGTAGTATTCGTGAAATGCCTCCTTGTACCGCCCGCGCAGAAAAAGCGCGTCGGCATGGACGCAGTTGAAAATATAATCTGAATATTTTCCCGCCATATCACACCCCATAAATTGTTTTGTGGGTATATGATACAGCATAAAAATGCAAATTACAAGTCTTGACTTTTCGGAGATTTTGTGGTATAATAAGAGCGTAGAAAAGAGAATCCTTCCGTTCGGTTGGATTCTCTTTCTATTTTATTTCTTCCTTCTGTACTCGCAGAACCTGAAAACAAGCCCATCCTCGCTGTCTGTCGCCGGGTCGCTTGTCTGCGACTCGCCGCGCGAGATCAGTTCCCACTCATCCGACGCCGCAAGGTTCGGTATAAAAGCGTCGGCATCAAACACCTTTTCGAACCCGGTGATATAAGCCTTATCGCAATATGTAAGCAGGAGGTTATAAACGCTTGCTCCGCCGATGACAAAAATGTCCTCGGATTTATATTTTTTCAACTCGTCAAGCAGTTCTCTCTCCGAATGAACAACCACGGCTCCCTCGGGTGCGAAATCCTCCCGCCGGCTGAGAATTATATTTATACGGTTCTTGAGCGGCCTGCCTCCGGGAAATGTAGATAGCGTTTTCGAGCCGAGTACAACTACCTTTCCGGTTGTGATTGCCGCAAAATGTTTCATGTCAGCTCTGATATGAGCTAGCAATTCACCTTTATTCCCGATACCCCAGTTTCTGTCGACCGCAACTACAAGGTTCATATCGCCACCGGAAATTTGCCGATCTTCTCGCCGTGCTGATAATCGGTGACAGTGAAGCTGTCTGGCGTGAAATCGTAGAAATTAGTGATGTTCCTGTCAAGCTCCACTTTGGGCGCCGGGAACGCTTCCCTCTTTATAAGCTCCTCAACGATCGGTATATGCCGGTCGTATATATGTGCGTCGGCTATGACGTGTACAAATTCTCCGGGTTCAAGTCCCGATACCTGCGCGAACATGAGTACCAGCGCCGAGTACTGTGCGACATTCCATGCGTTTGCCGCCAGCATGTCCTGTGAACGCTGGTTAAGTATAGCACAGAGTTTCCCGTCCACCACGTTGAATGTCATACTGTAAGCGCAGGGGTAAAGGGCCATCTCCGAGAGGTCGGCGAAATTATACATATTGGTAAGAATTCTACGGCTGCAGGGGTTGTTTTTCAGGTCGTAAAGCACACGGTCGACCATGTCAAACATGCCATCTTTGTACTTATGTTTTATACTCATTTGGTAGCCGTATGCCTTGCCAATCGAGCCGCTCTCGTCCGCCCAGCTGTCCCAGATGTGGCTGCGCAGGTCCTTTATATTGTTTGATTTCTTCTGCCATATCCATAGAATTTCGTCAATTGCCGACTTTAGCCCTATCGGGCGCAGGGTCAGCAGCGGGAACTCCTCAGCAAGGTTATATCTGTTAACTACGCCGAATTTTTTCTTGGTATAGGCCGGTTCCCCGTCTTCCCAGTGCGGGCGGACGCGCTCGTCTTTAACCCATGAACCGTTCTCAAGTATATCACGGCAGGTGGCGATGAACGCCTTATCGGCTGAGCTCATGTATTTACCTCACATCATTATTTATTATAAATATCATAACATAATGCACCGGAAAAGTCAATGTGAAAGTCGGTCATCACATTTTCGCCAAACAAACTGTCGTTTATTACATTAACTAATTGACTTTTATGTCGGGCTGTGCTACACTTTATTTGAAAATTTTATCAAGGAGGCATTTTACATGCTGAAAATCGGAGTCCAGTCGGGCGGAATATTCGGCGCCGACCTGGATACAAACTTCCGTACTCTCCGCGAGCACGGTTTTGAGTGCGTCGACTTCAATATCGACACCCAACTTCCCGGCGAGCAGATAAAAAAGGGTGAAGCAAAGGGCTTTTTCGACCAGTCGGTTGAGGAACTCTGCGGATACTACCGTCCTTACCGCGAAGCTGCGGCAAAATACGACATCAGATTCGCGCAGATGCACGGCCCCTTCCCTATGTGGATTGAAGGACGCGACGCCGACATGAACCCTTACACCATTATGGCGACCGAGAAATGCATGGCTGTCGCCGCCTACCTCGGCTGCCCTGCCATCGTCGTACACCCTGTAGACGCACAACGCATTATGGGTAAAGACGGTGAACGCGAACTGAATCTCAATATCTACCGTGCTCTCATGCCTGCTGCGAAAAAATACGGCGTAAAAGTATGTCTTGAAAATCTTTTTGTCAATATCAAGGGCCACTGCTTCGAGGGTCCCTGTGCTGATGTGTCTGAGGCGGTGTGGTACATCGACAAGCTTAATGCCGAAGCCGGCGCTGACCTCTTTGGTTTCTGCCTTGACATCGGACACGCTAACCTCATGAACCGCAATCTTTATTCTTACATAAAAGCGCTTGGTAACCGCCTGACTATCCTGCACATCCACGACAACGACGGTCTCAACGATATCCACATGCTTCCCTATTCCTATACCCGCAACGGGAAGGACACCGTCGTCGAGTGGGACGGCTTTATCAAAGGACTGCATGACATCGGATACCGCGGCGACCTCTGCTTCGAAACCTTCCGCTGCATGGGTATCTGGCCGAAAGCACTGCACAACGAACTATTAAATCTTATTTCCGCCACCGGCAGATATTTTGTATCAGGCATATTGGCGGAATAACGGTGCTTTTCTCAAAAAGCGACCGTAACCATTATATCTACAAACTTAGCACCCGCGGAATGAGATTCTTTCATTCTGCGGGTGCTGTTTTTTATTTATTTGTCTGTGATTTTCGCGAGATTTGTGTTGAGCATCTGAACCTGCTTCGCAAGTACTTTATCGAGTGACTTAAACGTCGAAACAACACTGTTGCTCTTTGCACCCATTATGGTACGAAGTTTCTGATGAATACCCGACAATGCCGAAACATAGACGATTCCGGCGTCGGTCTTTATGTTCTGGACCACTATGTCAAGCATCTCCCAAGACTCGGGGTCGCTTGAGTACTTGTACTTGATCGCGGTTTCATAATAAGCCGGGATAACAGACCGGTTGCTCTCGGAAGCCATTACCTCGAGGAATGCGCTCATTGCATCATAAGAATCCTCCGTCACAGTGGCAGTGATTGACACAACTGTGAACTGGTCATGCGCGAGTGTATGATAATCTTCCTGGTTCTCGTCGAACTTTGGCATTGGAACTATCCCGTACGGGTCGGTCATCATACGCATTTCGGCATTCTCGACCTCCATGAGGCGGAGAGTGACCATTGCGCCATGCCCTTCGGCGAACATTTTACGCATGTCGTTCTGCTCGGCGTCGGCGGCCTTGTGGACTACGACGAATGTACCGGGATCAAGATATGTCTGAAGAAGTTTATCGACCAGATCCGATAGCTTGCCACTGTCGAGTACGTAATCGTAATCACCTTCGGCTGTGCGCCCGAGAATCGGAATGTCGCAACTGATCCAGTAAGGGTCGGAGCTTATATACTCATTTGTGATGAATCCGTAAAGATCCTCGGTGTCGGCGACGTTGTTGCCGTTCTTGTCCTGATAGAATCCCTTGCTGAGCTGGTACTGGTATTCAAGCGTCCACTTTCCCTCCCGGACGGTATCATAAAGATAGGCTATACCATTGTCGTCAAATATCTTCTTGTTGAACATGGTGGCGAAAGTAAAGCGCATGGTTGAAAGTGCAATTGAGCCTGTCGCCGCATACTGCGCTCCGTGGTATTCGATAGCAGAATTCACGCCCTGAGACCAGTAATCTTTAGAGAGATCAATATATTCGAAATCATAAAGATTATGATATATACCGTTTATTGAGTTGTAGAGTGATTGATAAGCGTTGACGAATGCGATATCATAGTCAGGCGAGCCGGCGAGCACCGATTTTTTTACCGCGTCTACTGTCGATGAGTTGCTGTCGGCATAAGGAATTTTGATGTTGTTGATTTTTACACCGAGCCTCGATTCAACGGCAAGGTTGCGGTTGTAAACCGCGTCGTTTACTATTTCACCGTTTAGATCTGCTACAGTTACTTCGTCTACCCACCAGCTGCGGTCGCTTGACGCGATGTTAATGATTTTCTCGCCGAAGTTAAGCCCGGCGGGAACATCGTCATTTGTATATTTGGTTGTCGTTTCCTCAACCGGAGTCGTTTCTGTCGGCGTTACCGCCGTACTGGTATCTCCGGTTTGTTCGACTGGTGCGGCACATGCTGCGACAAGAAGGATCGTCGGAATAAGCATAAGTATGGCAGTTATGCGTTTCATATGTAATCAGTCAATACGAAAAAACGTATTGTTCCTCCGAAAATATTTGCGCCCGGTTACGGTTATAAGCTCCGGAAAGCCGGGTGAGCGCAGAACCCCCGTTTTTCCGATTATAACACAGCGCCCAACGCTGCCAGAGAGAAGCTAAGCTGAATTTTCCACGATTCCTTGGATACATAGTACTAAATTCCGGTTTATTTCGGTACTGTTCTTTACCCCCTTTTGATTATCATATTTTATGCGGGTTTACCTCAGATTATTTTTATGAAAATTGCTGCCCGATATTGATTATTCATAAATCGGCTGATCGGCCGTATATGGATAAAATTTCCCCGGGCATCCATCACTTAATATTATATCTTTGTTTATTGTGAATTTCAACAATTATCCATCAATTTTTTAAAATAATTTTACTTGGTATCCAAACTTCGCTTGCAAAATTTTCGACACATGCAATATCCTTGACTGCGGGTGTGAAATGTGGTATATTATCACCTGGTCGCGCAAAACAAATTATAATTACACGTATGAAAGACTTAATAATGAAAAAACTAAATAGTCCAAAAATCATAAGACGCCTGGCGCTTCTCTGCTCTCTTACTTATATGGCAAGCTATCTGACCCGGATCAACTTCGCTGCGGTCACCGTTGAAATAATCCGGGAGACGGGGTGGGAAAAGACCGCTGTTTCTGCCGTCACCACCGCACTCTTTATTTCCTATGGCATAGGTCAGATAATTAGCGGCTGGCTCGGTGACCACTTCCGCCCTGCCCGTATCATGGCAATTGGTCTGATTTCGTCGGCATTCATGAACCTTTTGATTCCATACTGCACGAGCATTCCATGGATGACTGTAATCTGGGCTCTAAACGGGATGGCGCAGGCAATGATGTGGCCGCCCATAGTCCGTATCCTTGCAGCCGGATGCTATAAAAAGGATTATCAAAACGCAACCGTGATCGTGTCCTGGGGAAGCTCGCTTGGCACAATACTGGTATTCCTGCTCGCTTCCTTCACGGTATCTTTGTTCGGCGACTGGCGTATGCTCTTCCGCATCTCCGCCGGTGTAGCCCTTGCCGTTGTCATCATATGGCTGATCGGATACTCGCGTATAGAAGCTTATTCCGAAAGCGCTGACAATACCGCAGACGCTGACCGCTACCGACCTGATGCAAACGAATATAACTGTAGTAACGACGGTAATGACAAGAAAAAAATGCCAGGTCAGCTCATTACCGTGCTCGGCGTGATTCTCATTGCTGTCATCATTTTGGGTGCCCTGCGGGACAGTATAACATCCTGGCTGCCAAACTATATCTCCGAAACATTCAATCTTTCCAGCGGATCGGCCATCCTGACCAGCGTCATCCTACCGATCTTTACAACAATTACATATCCGCTGGTTCTTTCATACTACCGCCGCTTTTTCGTCAGCGAGCTGCTCTGCGCCGCGACGATTTACGGGTTCAGCGCTCTTTCTGCCCTTTTGCTCTTCTTCTTATCTGACATTAACCCGATTATATCGGTGCTCCTCCTGGCCCTTATCGCCGCCTGCATGCACGGAGCCAACTTTCTCATCATCGGACTTGTCCCCAAAAAATTTGATAAATTCGGAAACGTGTCGATGGTCTCTGGCGTTATAAACAGCTTCGTCTATGTGGGGAGCTCGATTTCCATCTGGGGAATAGCACTCATCGCCCAGAAATACAGCTGGCAGGCCACGATTATCACCTGGGGAGTGCTCGCGCTCGTCGGCGCTGTCATCTGTGTTGCGGTATCAAAAAAATTCCAAAGTTTTTTTAAATAAGGATACGCGGTTTTTTTGTAAGAAGCCTGGTAAGAAACTTTATATAAAAACACTTTACCCACAACAATTTTGAAATTACTTATTATCGAAAAAAGGCCTTAACCCTTATGTCTGCAAACTAAAACCGCTGCCGGTCGGCAGCGGTTTTTTATCTTTAGTTCAGTTTAACAATTTGTATTTTCCGATTATCGGAAGTTCTTTTGCCTTGCCTGTTGCCGCGTTGTAAAGGCCGAGGATAATCAGGGCGAGAACAGCGAGGGAGAGCAGCAGGTTTATTATGCTTCCTATAAACCACAGTCCGATTAGGCCGAAAATACCGCCAATAATTCCTTCAACGATTCCGACGCCGATTTCACACAGGAATAGAATCAGTCCCTGATTGGAATGATAACGTGCGTATTTCGAGTTCTTTGCTGCAAAAATCGGTATAAGCACCAGAAATCCGATGTAAGATAAAATCGCCATGCCTTTGTTTTGATCGATGTCATTTTTGTCAAACTCATTTGTCCTGTCAGGGGTATTGTTTATTTTTCTGAAGGACTCCTCAAAGCCAGAATTACCGGCATTATTGCCGTTTTTACCGACGTTCTCAGAATTTTGGTTTGCTTTTGGTCCGGCACCTGTATCGCCGCCGAGTTTTATACCGCACCCGGGGCAGAAATTTGTGCCTTCATCATACTTGGTTCCGCATTTGTTGCAAAATGGCATAATATATCCTCCGTTTATTTAAATCAGTTGCCGCATCCTGCTTTAACACAGGCTTTTCCCGGAGCTGTATCCGGTATTGTTTTTCCTTTTTTGATTATATGTCGCAAGAGTATCTCACAGGATATATAATGTACCGCCGCTGTGAGGGCCCAGGACACCGGATACGAAAGATAAAGCATCGTCAATGTAGGGTATGCTGCGAACAGGGTATATATCCAGACAATTCTGAGCGCGCATGAACCGATTAGTGAAACAATCATGGGAATGAGTGAACTGCCCATGCCGCGCATTGCGCCGCATCCGACATCCATTATACCGCATAAAAAATATGTAAGGCATATAATCGACATACGGGTTATACCCGCTTCGATTGCACCATCATTTCCCGGAGCGTAAATCCCCAGGAGCTGGCGGCCAAATGTAAACGCCAGAATACCCAATGAAGCTCCGCACACTGCGACCATACCCACTGTGATTGCGATGATTTTTCTTATACGGTGATATTTTCCGGCTCCGATGTTCTGACCTACGAATGTCACTGCTGCGTGATAGAATGAATTCATCGCAGTGTATATGAAGCCTTCAATGTTCGAAGCTGCTGCATTGCCAGCTACGGTGGTCTTTCCGAAGCTGTTAACACCAGACTGGATTAGCACGTTCGAAAGCGAGAAAATGCAGCCCTGAAGCCCTGCGGGAATACCTATCTTGATCATCTTCCATAGTTTGTCCCAGAAAAAACGCATCTCCTTAAGCTCGAAATGCATCAGTCCCTTTTCACGCATCATGAATCCGAGAATCAGGAACATCGAAAGCCAGGTCGATGCCGCGGTTGCGATACCGACGCCGAGAGCGCCCATATGGAAGTTTATTACAGTCACAAGATTAAGTATGATATTGACTATTCCTGAAATTGAAAGGAAGATAAGGGGGTGAGTCGTGTCTCCTGAGGAACGCATCATTGTGGCGCAGTAGTTGTAAACCATACTTGCCGGCATACCGATCATGTATGCCTGCATATACGGTACCGCCTGGGCCAGCACACTCTCCTCTACACCAGTTAGGCGGAGCAGCGTTTCGGCAGAGAAAAAGCCAAATACAGAAACTGCGACACCTAGCAGAGCAGCAGCGGGAATAGCCGTATGCACTGTCCTTCTTACTTCCTCGTCCTGTTTAGCTCCGATATTCTGGGCAACCAGAACTCCGGCACCGACCGATAATCCCATAAAAAGATTGACTATAAGGTTGATGAGGGCACCGCAGGAGCCGACCGCGGCAAGAGCTGTTTCCCCGTCGTCAGCGAAACGTCCGGCAACGACGGTATCAGCGGCGTTGTAAAGCAGCTGTAGCATTCCGGTCAGAATAATAGGTATTGTAAATACCAGAATTTTTCCGAAAAGCGGCCCTTCGGTCATATTAATTTTACGGGCATTAGACTTGAACATATGTACCTGAATTCTTTAATAATAATCAGACCGACTTATTTTATCATAACCGTCGTGTTCTGTCAATTACCCGGGTAATTTCCTCGGTTTTATACAAAAAGACTTACTTGAGTGTTGGTTAATATGTATTATTAACGCATGACCCGGGAGCAGAATGGATGTGAGGCCAACTGCTCCGCCTCATTTCTTTATCGCATGGCAGACTTTTATCAATAGCTAAACCAATAGATTAAGTTTTTGTAAGAGGGGTAGATTTCTCAAAAAGTTCTATCCCCATCGTATCCCTATCATCAATTTACTTCACTATCGCAGTAATAGCAGCGCAGCGTTCCATTTGAATCTACGCATAAACGCTGGGGCAGTGTCGGTTCAGTCACCGAAATACACTTCGGATTCCGGCATTTCTTCCCCTCAGGGCTTATACAGCCGGGGAGCTTCTTTGGCGATTTATCGGCAAGCAATTTTAGAATAAGCGCCATTCTGATGAATTTACCGTTCTCGGCTTCGGCGAAATATTTGGCCCTGGGGTCTGTGTCTACGGAGACAGATATTTCGTCCACGCGCGGCAACGGATGAAGCACGCACATATCCGGCTTCGCCGCAATGAGCTTTTCCGGAGTGAGGATATAACCCTCGCTTATTGAGGCGTTTGCTTTTTCGCTCGCGCTGAAGCGCTCCTTCTGAATACGCGTCATATATAGGACGTCGAGTTCTCCCATATATTCATCGAGCGAAGTTGTTTCGATGAATTTGGTTCCCCGTCCGCCGAGCGTTTCGCGTTTTACATAATCGGGCAGGGCTAAAGATGACGGCGAGATAAGGATGAAGCGTATGTTCTCATAGCGTGACATCGCTGTAATGAGCGAATGCACGGTGCGTCCGTACTTGAGGTCACCGCAGATGCCCACGGTAAGATTATCAAGCCGGCCGAACTCATGCCGGATGGTGCAGAGGTCGGCAAGCGTCTGTGTCGGATGGTAATGGCCGCCGTCACCGGCATTTATGACCGGAACGGCCGACGAAAGGCCGGCGGCACAGGGGGCACCCTCGGTGTAGTGGCGCATCACTATTATATCTGAGTATATGCTGACTATCTTTGCGGTGTCCGAAATGCTCTCGCCCTTAGAAACTGAGCTTGATCCTTCCTGTGAAAACCCAAGGCAGTTGCCGCCGAGGCCGTACATTGCGGCCTCGAAGGAAAGTCTGGTGCGGGTTGACGGCTCAAAAAACAGAGTCGCGAGTGTCTTACCCCGACAGGTCTCAGAGTATCTTTCGGGATGCCTCCGTATATCCTCAGCGGTATCTATCAGAGCGTCGATTTCTCCAACAGTGAGGTCAAGAATATTAATAATATCCTTCATATGCACCTCAATTTTCTGTTTTGTGACCTATCCAGCTCTCATCGGACGGATTGTCTCTGAAAGCTTTAAGGCGCGCGACGTCCCCAGGTTTGATATAACCTTCTGCGGCGGCGACTGCGGCAACTGTATCGAAGTCGGTCACGCTGTGATTTTCGAGCGAGGCGGCCGCGAGTTTCTCAGTACTCTTTTTCATATTGTATGTGAAGATGCTTACAACACCGAGGACAACGGCGCCTTCCTCACGCAGAGCGTCAGCGACCTCGATAACGCTACCCCCGGTCGAGATAAGGTCTTCAATAATCACAACCTTCTGGCCTGGGATGAGCCTGCCCTCAATGCGGTTCTGGCGTCCGTGATCCTTCGCGCTTCCCCGGACATATCCCATCGGCATACCGGTAAGGTGTCCGACGATTGCCGCATGCGCAATTCCGGCGGTGCTGGTACCCATGAGCACTTCGGCCTCGGGGTAATACTTCTTTACGGCTTCGGCAAGCGCATTCTCAACAATGTTTCTCGCCTCGACAGAGGTAAGGGTCAGCCTGTTGTCACAATATACCGGGCTTTTGATCCCGCTCGCCCAGGTGAAGGGCTCGTCGGGGCGGAAAAAGACGGCTCCGATTTTAAGCAGCTGTTTTGCGGTTTCGTTTCTGTAATCCATAATTTTCACATTTCTCCTCTGCAAATGATAAAAATTTTTATATACGGGCGAGTTTAATATCTACCCTAACCAATCAACAGATAAATTCCTTCATACAACGGGAATATGCAGCTACCGGGTCGGCTGCCGCCGTAATCGGACGGCCGACAACGATGTAGTCCGAACCGAGCGCTCTGGCTCCATCAGGGGTAGTTATCCGGTTCTGGTCTCCCACATCCCCCCCCGGAAATCTGACTCCGGGTGTGACTGTCAGGAAGTCATTTCCGCAGACTTTATGCACTTTCCCTGCCTCAAGCGGCGAGCATACCACACCTGCAAGTCCGGCACGTTTAGCGTTCGTCGCGTATCCGGCAACCACTTCGTCAACCGGCAGCTTTATTAAAAGTTCGTCCTCGAGCATCTTCTGCGAGGTTGAAGTCAGCTGTGTCACGGCGATAAGCAGAGTAGAGCAACCTGACTCGGCTATACCCTCGCGCGCCGCCGCCATCATGGAAACTCCGCCTCCGGCATGAACGTTAAGCATGTCGGCGCCGAGTTTTCCAAGCACCGCAGCCGAACGTTTTACCGTGTTCGGAATGTCGTGAAGCTTGAGATCAAGGAAAACATGATGCCCCCTTACCTTAAGTTCACGTACCATGCTGGGCCCGGCTGCATAGAAGAGTTCCATCCCGATCTTGACATAGGGGCGGATGCTCCCGAACTTTCCGAGGAATCTAAGGCACTCCTCGCCCGACGAAAAATCACACGCGATAATTACGTCTTTTCCCATTTATATTTTCTCCTTTTCACACCCCGCTGCTTCTGTCACGCAGGGCGGTTTATTAACGACTCATTCACGATGTGCCGAGCCGATAAGTTCCGCAAGCGACTCGACTTTATATTTTTCCATCGCGCGCGGCAGATCGTTTATTATATCCCGGCAGGCGTAGGGGTTGACGAGGTTCGCCGCACCGACCTGTACAGCGGAGGCTCCCGCCGCCATCATTTTCAGCACGTCCTCGGCCGAAGCAACTCCTCCCATCCCGATTACAGGAATTTTCACACTCGAGTAAACCTGATATACCATACGGAGAGCGATCGGAAATACACCGGGGCCCGAATAACCGCCGGTAACGTTAGCAAGAACAGGTTTTTTAGTTTTCAGGTCTATCTGCATTCCGACCAGCGTGTTTATAAGGCTCACCGCGTCGGCTCCCTCGGCCTCGCAGACCTTCGCCATTCCTGCAATGTCGGTCACGTTGGGAGAGAGCTTGATTATCAGCGGCTTTTTTGTCACCTGCCGTACCCGGCGAACAACGCCTGCGGCGGCCTTAGGGTCTGTTCCGAATGCAATTCCCCCGCCGTGAACGTTCGGGCAGCTGATGTTTATCTCAAGCCAGCCGATCCCGGCGCACTCCGACAGCTGCTCCGCCACATATTCATATTCCTCAAGTGAAAATCCACTTATATTTGCTATAACCGGTTTATTAAACACTTTTTTAAGCCGCGGCAGTTCTTCTTCAATAACTGCCTTAACTCCGGGATTCTGAAGTCCGACAGCGTTGAGCATCCCGCCCGGCACCTCGGCAATCCGTGGTGTCGGGTTGCCATACCTCGCCTCTTTTGTCGTACCTTTGAAAGAAAAAGTGCCTAGAATGTTTATATCATACAGTTCCGCGAACTCGTACCCGTACCCGAAGGTACCGGAAGCCGGAATCACGGGGTTGTCAAGTTTGATCCCGCAGAGGCTGATCTCAGTTTTCACCATATGATCTCCTCCTTTACTAGCACCGGGCCGTCTTTGCATATGCGTTTGTTGCCGTATTTTGTTTTACATGTGCAACCCATGCAAGCGCCGAAACCGCAGCCCATCCGTTCCTCAAAGCTGAACTGTCCGGATACGCTCCCGCTTGCGTCGTAAACGGCGCGGAGCATCGGTCCGGGGCCGCAGGAGTAAAAATAGTCGTACTTCATATCCTTCATAGCAGTCGTGACAAATCCCTTTATTCCGTACGAGCCGTCGGCAGTAGTCACAGTCACATCCGCACCGAGCGCCCGGAATTCATCCTCAAAGAAAACTTCGCTTTTCTTGTTAAAGCCGAGTATCACCGAAACCGGCTTCCCCTCACCACTCAGAATCTTCGCCAGCAGGTACAGTGGCGGCACACCGCAGCCTCCGCCGATAAGCAGCGGGGTGTTACCGCAGACGGCAAGGTCATAACCGTTACCAAGTCCGGTTAAAAGGTCGAGTTTATCGCCCGAATTTTTGCCCGCGAGCACCGCTGTGCCCTCACCGACAGTTTTATATATAAGTGTTAGGGTGTCTCCCTCACTGTCGCAGACCGAAACCGGCCTGCGCAGATAGAAGCCGTCAAGCTTTATATTGACGAACGTCCCCGGACGCCCGGTTTCAGAGGTGTCGCCGGAAAGCCTTAATAAAAAGGTTTTTTCTGCAACCTGAAAATTTTCTTTTACTGTATATATCCCCTGTCTCATTGTCTTCCCTTCCTGTAAACGATCTTCCCGCCGGCGACAGTCATCACGCACTCCCCCCAGACTTCGCGTCCTGCAAAGGGCGTACTTCTCCCCATCGACAGAAAATCCGCGGGATTCACAGTGTATTTTCTCTCAAGGTCAAAGACGGTAAAATCAGCCGCGCCGTTTTCAACCGACCTGCAGCCGATACCAAAGCGTTTCGCAGGTGAAACGCTCATCAACTCCACCAACCGGTGCAGGCTTACGATTCCGGTTTTCACAAGCGCTGTATAGCAAACTGCGAAAGCTGTCTCGAGCCCGACAACTCCCATCGCGCTGCCGGTGAGCCCTCTTTCCTTTTCATCTGCCGAGTGGGGAGCGTGGTCGGTGGCGATCATGTCTATCGTCCCGTCGGCGATTCCTTCAAGAATCGCCTCCCGGTCATACGGCGAGCGCAGAGGCGGGTTCATCTTGAATCTTCCGTCATCATCTTTTATATCGTTATAGTCGAGCGCTATGTAGTGCGGTGCCGTCTCGCAGGTTACGTCAAGTCCGTGCGCTTTAGCCCGCCGGATAAGCTCAACGCTCTCCCGACAGCTGATGTGGCATATATGGTATGCACAGCCTGTCTTTTCAGCTACTTTAAGTTCTCGCTCAAGCTGCATATATTCACTCTCATTGCTTATACCAGAAATCCCGAGCCTGCCGGCATACTGAGAGCCGGCTGCGATATGATCACCGCCCTTGAGCGACACGTCCTCGCAGTGTGAGCATATTATTTTCCCCATCCTCTTCACCCGCAGCATTGCCGCCTCAAGGATTTCCGGAGTCGTTCCCTTTCCGTCGTCTGTGAAGGCGACTGCCTCGGGCATGGACTCAAGGTCGGCTATCTCGGTTCCCCGGCTTCCTTTCGTTATCGCACCGTAGGGTAGCACGCGGATTTTGCTATCACGCTTTATTGCCGCAAGCTCTGCATCAAGCCCCTCCCGCCCATCTGGCGAGGGGTTAAGATTAGGCATTGCGCATACTGTCGTAAATCCCCCGCGTGCTGCCGCAGCCGAACCGGTTTTTATCGTTTCCTTATACGAAAAACCCGGCTCTCTCAGATGAACATGCACATCTGTGAAGCCGGGGAAAACATAACAGCCTTCAAATCCAAGCACCTCGCGGGTCTTCCCGGTCTGGCAGGAAAATAAAGAGGCGGAATCGCCGGAAATGAACACATCGCCCCGATCAAAGCCGTTTTGATTAAAAACATACGCGCTCATCAGCAATAAGTCCATATTTTCCTCATCCGCTCCGTTTTTTTCATTTCAGATAATTATATCACTGTACTCAGATTTTGTCAATCTCGGGGGGGATTTTCATATAAATAAATAAACGCCTCAGCACTGCGGGGTTTATTTTGTGTATTACTTACATATCAACCGCGGTATCAGGAGCTCTTCACTTTATAATAATATCCAAGGCTTTCAAACACCGCTTCTGTTCTCCCGAAGCTGATGTATCTGCGGAATTTTATGCAATTATCACATGAACCTTTCATTCCTTAATAACAATGTAACATTTGTTGTTTAAAATAACTTTACTGTTAAAAAATTTTTCTCCGATGAAAAATTACGCACTTCCCGTTCGATTTATATTATGAAAGGAGCTGAAAAGTTATGGTTGATACTGACGCTAGCGTCAGGCGGGCAGAGCGCGCTGTGCATTTGTATTCGGTGATGCTGCGTAAAATCGCATTCACATATCTAAAATCCATTCCCGACGCGGAAGACGTAGTTCAGGAGGTTTTCATCGCTTATCTGCGCCAGGCACCGGAGTTTACATCCGACGGACATGAGAAAGCCTGGCTTATTAGAGTAACAGTCAATAAAAGTATTGATTACATGAAAGCTAGGAGACGACGGAACCACTCGGAACTGCCAGAATATCTGGCGGAACTGCCGGATGATGAGGGACATGTGCTTGCCGCAGTGCTGTCGCTTGATCCCAAATACCGGCTGCCGGTGCACCTTCATTATTATGAAGGCTATTCGATCGAGGAGATTGCGAAAATTCTTAAAACAAAACCCGCAACAATCGGCACGCGCCTGTCGCGCGGACGGAATTTGCTAAAAGAAATACTCGGAGGGAAAAGTTATGAACAATAATAACATCAGCTGTTACACACAGGCTGTCGACAGCCTTAAACTGAGTAGCGATTTCAACGAAAGAACACTCGCACGCCTGTACTCAGAATCGGAAAATATCAGGCACGAAACACATCTAAAACCCAGAAAACTTATAATACGCCTTGCATCGGCTGCCGCTGCACTGATACTCATAACAAGCGGCATCGCTTACGATATTGGCAGAAGAAATATTGATCTGCCGAACTCGGACGGTGTGAGCGCGCGTTTTACCTATTTCGCACCTTTTTCCCGGATATCTTCTCAGTTTGATCTCGACTCGCTTAGTGAATCCGAGGCCGTGGAGAGCAGCGACCTTATCATATCAGCGAATGTCATTTCAATTAAAAATATAAAAATAGACTTTGGAGGCAGGTTCAGTGAAGACTGGTCAATCGTCACGGCAAGCATCGAAGCAACGCTGAAAGGAGACTCTGCTCCCGGTGACACGATAAGTTTTCTTCACCACAGTCCGCTTGCCACAAGCAGCATATGGGTGGAAGATAATGAAATAGCCAGTCAACTTAATGTCGGCAGCCGCGCAATACTGTTTCTTAAGAAATATAACGAATCCACCGTTTTCTCCGAAAATGGAAACACGCTGTGCCTGGCAGATATTACAGATTACGGTCTGCCAAACGGCGCGCAGTACGCTATAGTCGAAACCAGTGAAGGCCTTGCTTTTTCAGACGCCACATATGTACTCCCCGCCGGAGCAACATATGAGGAAGCAATTGAGCATATCCGGGTAATTGTCGGATAGCGAAATTAATAACATGCTTCCGTGAAATCGCAATTTCACGGAAGCTTTCCAAATATTTCTGATCATCAGATTTTGATACTATGAATATGTCAACGCAGTCCGGTTATCCCAGACTGATGTAAACACCTCTTTTTACCGTAATCACTTGACACCGCTTATATTATTATGATATAATGTCCTGGTATTGGGGTGTAGCCAAGCGGTAAGGCACGGGACTTTGACTCCCGCATTCGTCGGTCCGAATCCGGCCATCCCAGCCAAATAAAAAAGGAGCCTTGCGCTCCTTTTTTTGTTTGGTTCTGTTAGTAAGTTTTTTCAGCCTGGAAGAACACGGAATAAGCTGAGCAGGAGCAATAATGTTTATTGAATCCATTTCTTCACGCATGGATAAATTATTATCATTATTGCATACTTATTTTTTCAACCAATTCGTTCAGATATACCCATCTGTCAGTTTTCTGATCAAGTTCGGTCTTCAATGCTTCGAGCTGACTTGAAATTTCAATCAGACGTACATAGTCGCATGATGCTTCTTCGGCTTTCTTTTGGCACTCGTTGATTTTCGCTTCAAGTGTGTCAATCTCGCCGTCTATTGTTTCAAACTCACGCTGCTCCTTAAACGAAAGTTTAAGTTTTTTCGGCTTCTCCACCGTTTTTTCCGGCACAGACTTTGCCACGGTGTCTGGCTTTACAACAATTGAGGGTATGGGTCGCTTGTCAAGATAATCGGTAAAGTTCCCGGTATAACACGAAACCTTGCCGTTATCCGATATCTCAAAAATTGCATCGGCGAACTTGTCGAGGAAATACCTGTCGTGCGACACGGCAATGACCGCTCCTGAGAACGACTCAAGGTAATCCTCAAGGATTGTCAGCGTTTCAATATCAAGGTCGTTGGTCGGCTCGTCCAGAAGAAGAATATTTGGTGCTGAAATAAGAATGCTCAGAAGATAAAGCCTCCGCTGCTCTCCCCCGCTCAGCTTACCGATTATCGAAAACTGGATGTCGGGTGTGAATAAAAACCGTTCCAGCATCTGCGACGCCGAAAAGGTACCCTCCTCTGTTTTAAGCTCGCCCGCAATTTCGTTGATGAAATCATAAACCCGCATACCCTTATCAAGCTCACGGCATTCTTGTGTAAAGTATCCGATTTTAACGGTTGAACCGATTTCAATTTTTCCCGTGTCAGGAGTCAGACTTCCGTTTATCATATTTAAAAGAGTGGATTTTCCAACACCGTTTCGACCGATAACGCCGATACGGTCACGGCGCTTCACATTATATGAAAAATGATCAATCACACATTTATCATTAAAAGTCTTTGAAATATCATCAATTTCAACCAGCTTTTTTCCAAGACGGCTTGATATCGTCACCATCTGCACAGTATCATCTGTTACCGGTGCTTCTTTATCTTTCAGTGCATAATATCTTTCAATGCGATCGCGGCTCTTAGTTCCGCGTGCTCTCGGCCCGCGCATAATCCATTGATATTCGCGTCGCAGGATCGATTGCCGTTTTCTCTCACTTGACACCGCCATATCAAAGCGCTCTGCCCGGAGTTCCAGATATCTGGAGTAATTCGCCTCATATGAGTATAGTTTTCCGTGAGACAGTTCAGTTATCCGATTCACTGTGCGTTCAAGGAAATAGCGGTCATGCGTCACCATAATAAGCCCGCCTGTGAAACGGGCAAGCCACTCTTCAAGCCAAATCGACATGTCACTGTCAAGGTGGTTGGTCGGTTCGTCGAGAATCAGGATGTCCGCAGGACTGCAAAGCACGGCAGAAAGTGCAACCCGCTTCTTCTGTCCGCCGGAAAGAGTTCCGATTTTAGCCAAGTAATCTGTGATGCCGAGTTTATTCAGCATGGACTTCACTTCATACTCATTTGTTTCGCGGAACTTTGACGGAATATTCTCTAATACCTGTTCAAGTACTGTGTATTTATCATTCATAACCGGGTTTTGTGGTAGAAAGGATATTTTAATATTTCTCTGAACCGTAATAGTACCGGCGTCAGGTGTTTCTATACCTGCAAGAATTTTTAGTAGAGTGCTCTTTCCTGTACCGTTAAGACCAATGATCCCGATTTTATCCTTTTCGCTAAGATAAAACGAAACATCCTGTATAAGCTGTTTATTCAAATAGTTCTTTGAAATATGTTCAGCGGATAATAACATCAGTTCTCCTAAAAAGCAGAGTGGATGAGTACTTTCATGAGCCAACAATCTAGCGGAGCCCACGAAGCCCTTCACTCGAGATCGTTATTTTTATATTAGTTTTTATTATAGCATACTTTTTTAAAAACTTTTAATTTTTTTTTAATTCACTGCCTCAATCCCTCTAGTTTCAAGATTGTCCAACACAAAAATTACCTTATCTATTAGTTCTAAATTTACCTGCAATCACATGTTTGCAGGTAAACATACATCTACCATAGGAAAAGCGAGAAAAACAGAGCTTTCACGAGGAAAGCATCAGTTTTTCCGCTTTTTATTAATGAAACAGCCGGCGTATCCGGAAACCTCCTGATAAGCCGGTTTGTTTATTAAGCAGTAAAGTCAGGTTTAACAATAGTTAGCACATGTTAATAGTCATCCTGTTATTAACTTGCTATTTTCCCTGTATGGCGCTAAAAAACCATCGGTCATTACGAGAATTCTGTCAGCTTTACGGGCAATTTCCATGTCGTGTGTGACGACGACCATTGTTTGCCCGAGAGTGTCACGTAAATTAATCATAAGGTTGAGAACTTCATCGGCGTTATGCCTGTCGAGGTTGCCTGTCGGCTCGTCGGCGAAAAGTATCCGGGGGTAGTGTATGAGTGCGCGAGCGATTGCCACACGCTGTTGCTGGCCACCCGAAAGCTCGGACGGCAGATGGTGCAGACGGTCGGAAAGACCGAGCGAGGAAATGAGGAGCTTTTTCCGCTCCTCGTACTTCTCGAGCCGGCGGTCGCCAGCAGTGAGAGGAAGGATTATGTTCTCGTAAGCCGTTAAGTATGGTATGAGCTTATATGACTGAAATACAAACCCGACGGTTTTGCCGCGGTATTCGGCAAGGTCGTCTTTTTTCATGCAGGTAATATCCCGCCCACCGAGAATGACACGCCCCGAGTTCGGGTAGTCGAGTCCAGCACAGATATTGATAAAAGTGCTCTTACCCGAGCCAGAGATGCCGATAATGGCGACGAACTCGCCCTCATTAACACTTATAGAAGCTCGGTTGACGGCTGTCACCACATTGTCGTACTGGCGGAACTGGCGGATAATATCGGTCGCTTCAAGTATCGGCATTTTTCTTTTTCAGTCCTTTCAACCGGTGCTTTCCGGATTTTTTTATGACTGTGAAATACCCGAGCCAGACGGTGAGGGCGGCGCAGGCAGCGGTAGCAAGGCACCCCCATAACATCGAAGGCATATTGAAGGCCGCGAACCTAAATTCAATGGGCAGTTCAAATACGATGACTGCAAAGCCGAATATCGTCATACCGGCGGGGCATAAAATGACCGCGGCGGTTACAGCAAGCACGGCGGCGATTAGTGATTCGTACGTGAATACTTTCTTTAAGTCCTTCTTCTTTCTGCCGAGGATGAGTAGGGTATCATAATCGGACTTGCGCCGCGCAAAGACCATGCTCTGCGGATAATACCATATGAGCGGGATTAAAAGCGGAGTCATAAAGGCGATAACGCTCAGCCAGACACTGTAGTCAGCCGCGGAACGGAGAAGGATTCCAACGTATTTGCCCGATGCGGCAAGTGTAAATTTGTTTTCCGGAGTGGTGGCGTCAGCCGCCCAACCCCGCAGTTCAACGGTAAGTGTATTATACTCTGACGGAGTGAGGTCGGGGCGGATTGAAAGATTTATTACGTCATATGCCGATTCCAAACCGAGCAGGTCGGAATAAAGCTCACTGTCAACAAATATGTACGGTTGATCTACCTGAGCGGTTATTATTTTGCCGATGACAACTTCAGTATACTGAAAATTCGTCTTCAGCTGCTGCTCGAGCTGATAAAGAGGGTCGAGCGCCGATTGAACCGCAACATTGCCTGTAACTGTTGATTCCCTTGTATATGCAATACGCAGTTTTTGTCCCGCTTCAAGCGAGAAGACTGAGCCAGGGGTCTCGGGCATAACAATTGAAGCGGTACCGCTTTCAACGGTAGTATTTTTATCACCAAGTCCAAGGGATGCTGCTGTCATACCATCAGCACAGGCAAGGGTGAACTGGTTTGTGACGTTTACCGGATCGAGAAGCAGGCGGCCGGTAGTATCCTTAATGCGGCGAGCCTCGAAAAGGATATGCGAGCCGACATCGGCGGCACGGACTTCGGTCGATCTGAAAAATGTAAGTGTATGCCCAAAGTCAATGCTTCTGTAGTTTATTTCAAAGAATTTATCATAACTGCTTGCAACTAAAATATATTCGGTACTTTCAAGCTTCGGTGTACCGAAAGACATTATATAAGAAGATGGAATATCATTCAGCAGCAGTATACTCGCCTGCGGCGAGGCCCGGATTATCAGACTGTCACCGCTTTCGGTGACCTCATATATGTAAAGATAGTAATAGAAAATATCGCCTTGCACGTTTTTAGCAACCGGTACACTGAGATAATATGGGATATAACCCTGTACCGTAGCACTCATACTCGCCGTGCCTCTAATCCTCGGTTCGGAGCCGTAATTCACCCCGATTACGTCACCGGGAGTAGGAATAAATCCGAGAATATCGCGCGGAATGGTTAGAGTAACCGTTCCGTCTGAGTAAGCCGTAGTATTTATCACTGCTTCAGATGTCAGTATTCTGGAACTGAAAATTGAATATGAGATTCCTGTGATGCGTTCGTAATCCTTTGAGTTCAGGAGAAAATACGGATGAGGTACATTTAAAAATGAGCTTCCCCCGGTATATGTCGGGTAGCAGGTCGTGGCGTCTGTAATGCGCAGACGCAGATACTCATATTCCCCATCGCCGTTTATCTGCCCATCTAGGTATGCCGGCATGTCGTCGACGATTTTGATCTCACCGCTTGATTTCGAGACGGCTATCATTATGTAATCGACAGCGTCTGAATCCGGGTCGGTGAGGTCGTTGTAATTGTAGTTGGTGTCGCCAACAGGCAAAAGAACCATTACCTCGCCTTCCTCCGGCATCGGGTCGAACTCATACCCTCCCCCCCTTAAAAACACCGGGTCGTCAGCCACAGCAATCGTCGCCTCGCCGTCTGCGTATACCGCGCTAAGCTGCGCGCAGGATGAAGGATAAACCGTTTGTTCAGGGTCAAGCAGTATATGCGTACCCAACTCGTTTGCCTTCCCTGCCGCGACGGCACTTACTGAGGTCACGCCGTCAATTGAACCGAGTTCATCATAATAATCTCCCTGAAGCACCTCGCCGTCAATTCCGGAGGACGAGGATATCTTAAATTCGTCTATGTTCTCGGATATCGCCGCGGTTTCGCTCATTGATGCCGTCTGGCAGCACACCCATATGATGACCGGCACGGCTGCGGCGAAAGCCAGTGCGACATAATATTTCCGCATGCGCAACACTGATGTTACGGCGTATCTCAATGGGGTAAATCCGAGTGTCAGGCTCCCGGAGCGTCGCGGGGAAACGAAGTTGCCGGCAGACCCTTCGTCGTCGAGCAGTTTCTCACAGGTTTTCGACGTGAGTATCGCAGTTTCAAGCGAGATGCAGAACATCACCGATATTACAGCAATGACAAGCACCATAATGAATGCTGCCGCCGAACCGCGGACCGAGCCACCCGAGGCATAGTGGCAGATAAGGAGCGCTGCTGGCCAGCCGGCCGCCATTCCTGCAGCGAGAGTCAGATACATCTCGGTTCCGAGCATCCGGCGGATTTTCTTTTTAGCGGCGCCGTATGTTATATATAATCCCCAGATAAATTTGTTGCGCTCGGCGGCGGAGGTCGTCATCTTCCAGTAAACCGTTATAGCCGACAACCACCAGATGGCGAGGGCGCCGGCCAGAATTCCGGAGCTGTTGAGAATAACTTCAATATTCTTGTCGAGTTCAGTCTTTTCAGATTCGTCTTTGACTTTTTCAGTGTAAGCAGTATAATTCTGCACTATTTCCTTCTGTTCGCGGATGTTATCGACCCCGGCGATGCAGATTACTGAGAGCAGCGTCTCGAGGAAAAACACCGCCAAAAACATCCCGATGAAGTTTTTCCTTGAGGAAAACAGGTTTTTGAGCGACGGGCGGATGGTCAGATCAAGCAAGTCATGGAAGGATTCCCAGACATCCCAGAACAACGTACCGCCTCCTTTCATGATTTATATAAGTCCCTTTTATTATATAACAATTGAAAAGGCAAAAAAGTTGCAGTAAATTGTAACTTTTCTAAAAAAAATAAAAAAAGAAGAGTTTTAACCCTCCTTTTTATTTTGCTGAACCGCTTGTTCATGTAAACCGCGGCAGGACGCGGGTAGAAAAATCAGATAGTGTTGTCTATGTTACGCTGTTATCCTTGTCCCGACGCCACAGGATGAGGACAAGGAGCCGGCACGCACCCAGCAGAATACCCATAATTACTGAGCTAAATAACAACCCGAACAGTGCATTCCGGGTAAGAAGATAAAAGCCGACGTCTGTAACATGCAGCTGCTCATAAAACGTCGTATATTCAAAGTTGAAGCCGAAAAACGCATAAAAGCCGCAGAAACCCAGCTGAGTCGCGGCATAAATGCCTGCGAATATCCCGATTTCCTTTATATACTTCTCTGAATATTTCGTCATTCTGAAACCCGGATCACGCGATGCGTCCAGAACAGCCCTGCGTTCCCCGCCCATGCTTCGGGAATAAAGTAACGCGTAAAAAATATTAAATAGAAACATCACTATTATTGAAAAAGTTATTGTTGAGCTTGCGGCAAAACCGTCCTCGTAATAAATTGATGTATTAATATCACCGGATAGAAATATACCGTATAGTATCATGCCTGCGACGCGGTATGCCCAGATTATAAGAAACCAATTTACGTATTTGCGGAATGTTTCCTTTTTCATAAAGTCTCCATATATATATCAGTCAGATTTTATTTTACAATATTATTGAAACACATACCTCACTTATTCAAGCCCGAGAATTGTCTTTCTGGGAATATCGCCGAAAATACACCCGCGTCTGATATCTGCAATAAGACTTGATGCACTGTGCACGAGGAATTTTTCATAAAAATCCCCGCCTCAATACCGTTCTGTTTGCCACCACGCCGGTAATTTTCGTTGGCAGCGGGTTTAGCAGCAGGACCGGCACGGTCTCGACGCCCGGTTTTTCGTAATCGTTGAACCTTATATCGGGCATTTGGTGTATCATATTCGGTATTTCGAAAAATTCAGCCAGATAATAAGTGAACAGATGCGAGTCCATGTTGTCTGTTTTAAAAAGCAGTGAATTGTTCACCCAGCCGAGGTTGACCGGAAGCGAGAAGCCTGCCAGCTTTGAGTACCTGTATAATCCATCGCTCATGAAATGCAGTACCATATTTCTTCTGATTGTTGTTAAAAACTTGATTACGTACCGCATCCGATCGCTATCTATAATAAGCTCTGGGTTGCCTGACATGCGGAAAACAGAGCCCCAGACATTTTTTATTTTAATGAAACCAAACTTATTTTCTGCGCAGTATTTTTTCAGTTTTCGCAGGGCGCCGGCTCGCTTAACAAATGCCCGGAGCAAACGGTACAGTTTAAAGAGCAGTATAAGAAGCAGTATCCCTGCGGCAACCTGCCCTATGAATATCAGCCAGCCAATTCCTATTTCCTTCGGATCCATTGACAAAGGCCTCCTCCTTTTACAAATATATATAGATACATTAGCATAGTTTATCATTTCAGGAAGAATTAACCACTGATATTATATTATCATGCGTTCACGTGATTGTCAATACTTTTCATAAGTTTTTTATAAAAATCTATTATTCTATTATTAACATCCAAGCCAATAGGCTGAAGAGTTCCTGAAGGAGGTCTGGGGGAACTCCTCCGAAAGGAGTTCCCCCCAGCGTATCCCTCATCTCTGTACCCTGACCTCACCTGCTGAACCTCTCGGGGTGTATCACGTGCTCGTCGCGCGGGCAGAAGCCAGAGAGTTGTATATCCTCGAGTTCAAGCGCGCGGCGAAGCGCCGACTGTCCGTACCTTTCGCGCAGCGCGTCGACAGTATGTCCGAGCGACTCGCGGCGGGCGCGGGAGGTGGTAACGCCGTCGAAAAGGGTTATCTGCTCGTCAGTCTCGGAAACGAGAGAGGAGCCGCATATGCCGATACTGCGAATTGGCACGATGGCACGCCCGTCAGCACCGTACGGATGGTTGCGCTTGAAAAGCGTCCAGGCCGTATCGAAGAGCTCGGTGTCAAGGTAAGTGGGATTTACTTTACACTGCCGGTCGTACCACTCGAGCTTAGTGTTGCGCACCGAAAGCTTTACGACTGTGCATTTCTTCCGCTCGGCTCGCAGGCGGGCAGCCACGCTGTCGCAGAGAACCGAGAGTGTTATTTCAACGTCTCGGTCGGTGACAAGGTCGCGCGGCGCCGTCGTGCTGTTGCCGATGCTCTTCGGCGCGTACGTGAAGTCAGATGAGAGCACCGCTGAGGTATCCCCGCCGTTCGCGAAGTTCTTTAGCATGACTCCGACTTTGCCGAACATGCCCTCGATCAGTTTTCCATCTGCCAGGGCGAGCTCCCCGATTGTGTGTATGTTGGCATAAAACAGTTTTTTCACGGTAGCCCGGCCGACGAAAAGCAGCTCGCCGACGGGCAGCGGCCAGAGGAGCTGCCGGAAGTTCTCACGCGTGATCTCGGTGGTCGCATCGGGCTTTTTGTAGTCGCTGCCCATTTTGGCGAAAACCTTGTTGTAAGACACGCCGACAGACGCTGTAACCCCCAGCTCTTTTTTGATCCTCGCGCGGATGTTATCGGCTATCTCCCGCCCAGAGCCGAAAAGAGAGCCGCTGCCGGTCACGTCGAGCCAGCACTCGTCGATGCCGAAGCTTTCGACGCGGTCGGTGTATGAGCAGTAAAGCTCGCGCGCCTCTTTCGACACTTCGATGTATTTCTCTATGTGCGGCGGAACAAGGACGAGTGACGGGCACTTCCGTTTAGCCTCGCCGATGCTCTCGGCTGTCTGGACTCCGTATTTTTTCGCGACAGTGTTGCGGGCAAGGATAATGCCATGCCGCGCCTCGATGTCACCGGCGACGGCGACCGGCTTTCCGTTAAGATCGGGCCGGTCGCGACACTCCACCGACGCGAAAAAGCTGTTCATGTCGACGTGAAGGATTTCCCTGTCATATGAAGTTTTATCCATGCGGTCCTCCGGCTGCAAACATATGTTCTTTGTTTTCATTATATCACGAACGCGTGTTCTTTGTCAATACAGCGCAGAATATTTGTTCGCATTATTCCCGAAAATTTGTTCTTTTATGTCCTATACAGATTGACATCAAAGGAAACATGGACTATAATTAATTATGATTTATTTTTTGAATTCTCATGGAGGGATATATGTGCGGCAGATACACCGTTTTCACAGATGCCGAATCTCTTGAGCTCACGGCGATAATCCGCGCAGCCGATTCGAGATACGGTGCCGGCTCTTATAAGACTGGCGAGATATTCCCCACAGACAAAGTTCCTGTAATTACCGGGGCCGGGGATTCAATTGCTGTCGATGTCATGCAGTGGGGTTGGAAAAACGTCCTGCCGCAGCTGCTCATTAACGCCCGGGCGGAAACGGTTCCTTACAAGCAGGTTTTCAGGGAGGATTTTGCCGTCCGACGGTGCGTTGTGCCCTCAACGGGATTTTTCGAGTGGTCACATGACAAAAGCAGGGAGAAAACAAAATTACTCTTCAATATCCCCGGCGAAACAATGCTTTACATGGCCGGTTTCTGGCGACCGGGGACCGGTTTCCTGATAATCACCACCGCAGCCAACGACTCGATGAGCGAGATACACAACCGTATGCCGGTAATTATGCCGAGCTCCTATATCCGCGGATATATTTCAGACCTTTCCCGCGCATCGGCGCTGCTTTTTGAGCCGGCGCCGGGACTTGTGAGAGTACCGGCGGCAGGGTAAGAAGAAGTAATGACGGGAAACATCAGCGCTCGTGCGCCACAGCGAATGTCTGCAGGCGGTTTATACTGTCGCACATGGTCGGAAAAATATTTTAAGATTTATTTATTTTATCAAAAAGCGACCTTTTAACGCCTTGACACCGACGGGGGTTTATGGTATAATTTTTATACAAATATACCAATGACGTGCAAAAATAAGGAGAATGAAAAATGAAAAAGCTTGCCGCCCTCTCCCTTGCGCTTTTATTTGTTCTATCTCTTTCCGCCTGCAATACAGGTGAAAATCCCGATGAAACAACCGCCTCAACCGGCGAGTCTACATATACGATCGAATCCACCTCTCCCGAGTCTACATCGGCAGTCACAACCGCATCGGTGACAACCGCCAAGACAAACACCACAGCTCCCGTGACAACGACCGCTCCGGTTACCACGGCTCCCGTATCCATCACTTTCACGCCAGTTGATAAGACTGTTTATGTCACTGTTGACAACGTATGGGTCCGCAGCAATCCGTCCGCGTCTGGCGACGGAATAGCAACCCTTCATTACGGCGACGATGTGCGCTGCACCGGAACAAGCGCAAACTGGTACAAAATCATATACGGCGGCAAGGAATGCTATATATCTGAATCCTGCTTAACATTCGACAACATCACCGGAAACGACTTTGAAGCCGTGAACGACACCGTGTATGTCACCACCGACGTTGTAAACCTGCGCCGCGGGCCGTCAACAGACACCGAAATACTGCAGCAGGTTACCAAGGACACAGCCCTCTCACGTATCGGCAAGAACACAAGCTGGAGCAAAGTGATCATAAACGGCACTATCTATTATGTCAGCAACAGTTGCCTTTCAACCACGCCTGTAAGCGCAACAACCACTGCGGCACACTGAACTGAATATATTAAAATTATAACGTCCCGGGCGCCTGACGGCATCCGGGACGTTAATTTTTTTCAAAGGATGACTGATACATCACTTTTATTGTGACATATCACGGACTTATATAAGCTCGAGTATCTTCGCCGTCATTTCGTCAGTTGTGAGCTTTCCTCCGATGTCGCCTGTGAGATTTCCTGCGTTAAGCGCAGCTTCAACTGCGTTATCTATGCAGTCAGCTTCCTCGGTAAGGCCGAAGGAATAACGCAGCATCATGGCCGCAGAGAGGATCGTGGCGATCGGATTGGCAATTCCCTTTCCGGCGATGTCTGGTGCCGAGCCGTGTATCGGCTCGTAAAGTCCGCGTGTTCCGTTTCCGAGAGACGCCGAAGGCAACATTCCAATCGAGCCGGTGAGCTGGGAAGCTTCGTCAGAGAGTATGTCGCCGAACATGTTTGAGGTAACGATGACGTCGAACTGTGCAGGATTTTTTATCAGCTGCATTGCGGCGTTGTCAACCAGCATGTCGGAGTACTCAACCTGCGGGTATTCAGCTGCAAGATTGTGCATCGTCTCGCGCCAGAGTCGCGAGCTCTCAAGGACGTTTGCCTTGTCAATACTGGTGACCTTCTTGCGGCGCCCCATCGCGTTCTCGAAAGCGACGCGGCCGATCCGCTCGATTTCCATAACACTGTAACACTCGGTGTCATAGGCTTCAGGACCGTATGCGCCGGTCCGCCGCCCACTCTCTCCAAAGTACATACCTCCGGTAAGCTCGCGGACGATTACCATATCGAAGTCGGCTCCTGAGCGCAGGGGGCATCTTTCCTTCAGTGCCTGGTATAGCTTGGCCGGACGGATATTTGCATAGAGCCCGAGCGCTTTTCTGACGCCGAGCAATGCTTTCTCGGGGCGCAGGTGTCCCGGAAGGGTGTCCCACTTCGGACCGCCGACGGCACCGAGCAGCACACTGTCAGCGGCAAGGCAGATGTCAACCGCTTCAAGTGGCAGCGGAACTCCGACGGCGTCAATCGCGCAGCCCCCGGCAATCACCGGGGTATATTTTATCTCATGTCCGTATTTTTTAGCGACCTTATCAAGTACTTCGGTTGCCTTGTCAACAACCTCGGGACCGATTCCGTCACCTTTCATAAGGGCTATATTGAGCTTCATCAGTTTTTGCCTCCGAAAACACCGGATTTAACCGCACCGACAAGTCCGCCGGCGGTGATTATCGATTGTATAAATTTCGGGAATGGCTCAGCGGCATAGGTTTTACCGCTCGTAATGTTCTTTATGACGCCGGTGTCGAAGTCCATTTCGATCTCGTCGCTGTTCCCGATTTCCTTCGCGGCCTCCGGGCACTCGACGATAGGCAGTCCGATATTAATGGCGTTGCGGTAGAAAATGCGTGCAAAACTCTCGGCAATTATGAGCGAGATGCCGCTTTCCTTTATCGCAATCGGGGCGTGCTCGCGTGATGATCCGCAGCCGAAGTTGCGACCGGCGACCATAACGTCTCCAGCCTTCACCTTCTTAACAAAACTTTTGTCAAGGTCCTCCATGCAGTGGGAAGCGAGCTCGGCTTTATCTGTGGTGTTGAGGTAGCGTGCCGGGATAATCACGTCGGTATCGACGTTGTTCCCGTATTTTAATATATTTCCCCTGACCTTCATTTACCCATTACCTCCTCGGGGCTTGTTATTCTTCCGGTAACAGCGCTTGCCGCTGCGACGTACGGGCTTGCGAGATATACTTCCGACTCCGGGTGTCCCATGCGTCCGACGAAGTTGCGGTTAGTTGTTGCCACAGCCCGCTCGCCCTTTGCGAGAATTCCCATGTGACCGCCTAGGCAGGGACCGCATGTCGGAGTTGAAACAAGCGCTCCAGACTCAATGAAAGTGCGCAACAGCCCCATTTCCATTGCTTCAAGATATATCTTTTGCGTGGCGGGTATGACTATCGCACGGACATTTTTAGCAACTCTTCTCCCCTTAAGGACAGACGCGGCGGCGATTAAATCCTCAAGCCGTCCGTTCGTGCAGGAACCGATGACCACCTGATCGATCTTTATGTCGCCAATCTGGTCGAAAGTGCGTGTATTATCGGGCAGATGTGGAAATGCAACAGTCGGGGTGATTACAGAGAGGTTGATGGTGTATGTCGCGTCATACTCCGCGTCCGCATCGGCCTCATATATTTTCGGGACCTTCGCACCGGTGTCTTTGAGAAATGCAAGTGTTTTGTCATCGACTGGGAATATGCCATTTTTGGCTCCAGCCTCAATTGCCATATTCGCCATACAGAGTCTGTCGCTGACCGAGAGAAAGTGTACACCCTCTCCGGTGAACTCCATTGACTTGTAGAGCGCCCCGTCAACGCCGATCTTTCCGATTATGTGAAGGATGACGTCCTTGCCCGAAATATACTTACCTGGTTTTCCGGTGAGGACAAACTTTATCGCCGACGGCACCTTGAACCAGGCCTTACCGGTTGCCATACCGAAAGCCATGTCTGTCGAACCGACTCCGGTTGAGAAAGCGCCGAGAGCGCCGTATGTGCAGGTGTGCGAGTCGGCACCGATAACGACGTCACCAGCCGTCACAAGACCCTTTTCGGGGAGCAGCGCGTGCTCAACGCCCATATCCCCGCCGTCAAAAAAGTTTTCTATCTCCTTCTCGCCCGCGAAATCGCGGCACATTTTGCATTGTTCGGCGGCCTTGATATCCTTGTTCGGTGCGAAGTGGTCCATAACGAGCGAGACCTTCGACTTATCAAATACATTGCTGACGCCAAACTTTGAGAACTCGTTTATCGCCACCGGTGCGGTGATGTCGTTGCCGAGCACCATATCGACGCCGACGAGTACAATCTCCCCGGCTTTGACCGAGGGCAGTCCGGCGTGTGCGGCAAGGATTTTCTGTGTAAGAGTCATTTTGTTCATTGGCATTCCCCCTTATTTATTTTCGGTCATCGATAGTTTGTATTCAAACGAATCGACGAGGGCAATCAAGCTCGCCTCAAGTATATCGTTAGATACGCCCACCGTTGTCCAGGTGGTTTTTTCGTCGGTCGTCTCAATCAGCACGCGGACTTTTGCTGCCGTTGTATTGTTCTGTTCAAGCACACGCACTTTATAATCGATAAGGTGCATATTCTTTATGGCGGGGTAGAATACGATAAGGGCTTTTCTCAGAGCCAGGTCGAGCGCGTTGACCGGGCCGGTTCCCATCACAGCGGTGATCTCCTCCCTGCCCCCGACCTCGACCTTGACCGTCGCCGACGCCGGCATTCCCCCGGTCGGAACCGGGAAATCGCCCATTGTGCGGTAGAAAACGAGGTTGAATGAGGGTTTGTAGATACCCAGCACCTTCTTGACGAGCAGTTCAAAGCTGGCGTCTGCCGCCTCGAAGTGATAACCGAAATGCTCCATCTCCTTAAGCTTCTCAAGAATCAGGGCTGTTTCCTTTGAATCCTTGTCAAGCTGCGGCGCTATATGCTTTATCTTTGTGAGCACCGTGCTGCGACCCGACACCTCGGACATGAGAAACTTGCGCTTGTTACCGACTGTAGCCGGGTCGATATGTTCGAATGAGCACGGAAGTTTGATTACCCCGTCAATATGCATTCCGGCCTTATGTGCGAAGGCGCTCCCACCGACATAGGGCTTATTGCTGTCGAGCTGTGTGTTCGATATCTCGGCTATCTTTGCAGCTGTCTCGGTTAACATCGGAACATCAGCTGAACTAGTATAACCCTGCTTTAAGGAAACGTTCGGGATGATAGCTGATAAGTTCGCATTGCCGCATCTCTCTCCGATTCCGGTAAATGTGCCCTGTACATGCACGGCACCGGCGTGTACTGCAAGCATTGAAGACGCAACGGCGCAGTCGGTGTCGTTGTGGCAGTGTATACCTATTTTCCTGTCTGGAAAATCGCCAACGACTTTTTGGGTTATCTCATAAATATCAAGCGGCATGGTTCCGCCGTTGGTGTCGCAGAGTACGAGGGTATCTGCGCCTCCCTCTGCGGCGGCTCTGAGTACTCTAATCGCATATTCCGGTGAGGACTTGTAACCGTCAAAGAAATGTTCGGCGTCAAAAATAACCTCTTTTAATTTGTCCTTTAAATATGCGACCGTGTCCCGCACTATATTGAGGTTTTCGTCAAGGCTGATTTTAAGTATCTCGCGGACATGCAGGTCTGACGATTTTCCGAAGATCACGACCACAGGAGTATTTGCCGAGAGGAGAGACTTGATATTCGTATCTTCCGCGGCTTTGATGTTATGCCGCCGGGTGCTCCCGAAAGCGCAGAGTTTCGCGTGGGAAAGCGTCATAAGTGATGCTTTTTCAAAAAACTCAAGGTCTTTCGGGTTTGAGCCGGGGTTTCCGGCTTCTATATAATCTATGCCGAACTCATCGAGAGTTTTCACAATGGCCAGCTTGTCGTTGACCGAAAATGATATTCCCTCGCCCTGCGCCCCGTCGCGCAGCGTTGAGTCAAGAATTTCTATTTTTCGTAGATTCAAGAACTTATCTCCTTCCGGGTCACGATTCGATCAGCTTGTTGATGCCGTTGATATATGCCAGGATACTCGATTCAATGATATCGGTTGAAAGCCCGCGGCCGATCACCGATTTATCGCCATTCCGGACCCTGACTGTCACCTCGCCCAGCGCGTCGTTGCCGCCTGAAACCGAGTGGATGGTGTAGTTTGAAAGCTCCTCGCACAGGTGCCCTGTGATTTTGTCAACCGCCGCGTATGCTGCGTTGATCGGTCCGTCTCCGAGCGAGACCTCCTCCAGGGTTTCATTTCCCTTTTTAAGCCGGATAACGCAGGTTGCGCGGGAATCGCGCGCCGTGTGGACGTCAAAATACTCAAGCTGGTATGTACTGGTCGAGCGGTCGCGGTTGTTGACTATAGTTTCAAGATCGCTGTCGCTTATATACTTCTTCTTTTCTGACAGCTCCTTGACCTTTTCATAATAAGTGCTCAGCTCTGACTCAGTGAAGGTGTAGCCAAGCTCAGTTAATCTCTCCTCGATGGCGTGCCGCCCCGAGTGCTTGCCGAGGACGAGGGCGCTCTTGGTAATACCAACATCCTCCGGCGACATGATTTCATAAGTGGTTCTCTCAGCCATTACACCGTGCTGATGAATGCCGGCCTCGTGCGCAAATGCGTTCGCGCCGATTATCGGCTTATTTATCGCCGCAGTCTGACCGATTATGTTGTACACAAGCTTGCTTGTGCGGTTTAACTGCTTTGAGTCGACATCTGTGTAGCAGCCGAACATGGCGCGCCGCGTCTTTATCGCCATGACGATTTCCTCAAGCGCTGCGTTCCCGGCTCTCTCCCCGAGACCGTTTACGGTACACTCGACCTGCGACGCTCCGGCCAGCACGCCAGCCAGCGAGTTTGCGACGCCCATGCCGAGATCGTTGTGGCAGTGAACCGATATGACGGCCTTATCTATATTAGGTACATTTTCCTTCAAGTATCTTATCATCCGCCCCATTTCCTCGGGAACGACATACCCCACGGTGTCGGGGATATTGACAGTAGTTGCACCGGCAGTAATCGCGGCTTCGATCACCTTTGCGAGGAAAGCCGGGTCGCTGCGCATTGCGTCCTCGGCCGAAAACTCAACGTCAGAAAGGTATTTTTTCGCGCGTGCGACAGCGGCAACAGTTCTGTCAAGCACCTCGTCGGGTGTCATTTTCAGCTTATACTGCATATGTACCGGTGAGGTAGCAATGAATGTGTGAATTCTCGGCGACACAGCGCATTTCACCGCCTCATAAGCCGCGTCGATATCTTTATCCACCGCGCGGGCGAGCGAGGCTACGGTGCAGTTCTTTATGGTTTTCGAAACAGCCTCGACAGACCGGAAGTCTCCCGGCGAAGAAATTGCAAAACCCGCTTCAATAATGTCAACCTTAAGGGCTTCGAGCTGTTTGGCAATTTCTATTTTTTCCTCGATGTTCATGCTGCAGCCGGGTGATTGTTCGCCGTCGCGCAGTGTGGTGTCAAATATTTTAATTCGTCTTTCCATGTGTGCTCCTCATAATACAGTATAAAGCGTTTTTTACCTGTTCACTCGTAATTTATTATCGCGCCCCTGTCCGCCGAGGACACGTTCCTCGAGTAGCGGAGGATATAACCCGAAAGGTCAGTTTTTACTTTGAGCGGTGTCTCTTTTCTGCGTTTCTGCATCTCTTCGTCGGAAACCTCAAGGTTGATTGAGTATGAAGGAATATTGATTGATATTATATCACCTTCGCAAATAAATGCAATAGCGCCGCCGCGCGAGGCTTCGGGAGAGATATGCCCGATTGCCGCGCCGCGCGTCGCGCCTGAGAAGCGGCCGTCGGTTACGAGGGCGACATCCTTATCAAGTCCCATACCGGCGATTGCCGAGGTCGGGCCGAGCATCTCGCGCATACCGGGGCCGCCGGCGGGGCCCTCAAAACGGATAACTACCACGTCACCCTTGTTAATCCTGCCGCCATAAATAGCGGCTATTGCTTCTTCCTCGCCGTCAAAAACGCGGGCAGGGCCGCTGTGCCGGAGCATTTCAGGGGCCACTGCGCTGCGCTTGACAACTCCTCCGTCGGGAGCCAGCGAGCCGAAGAGAACCGCAAGGCCGCCGGTCTTTGAATAAGGTTCCTCAACCGATTTAATGACCGAATTGTCGGTGACGGGTAAGCGATATGCCGGGTCGGCAACGTTTTCACCCATCGTTTTTCCGGTTACAGTCATGGCTGACGGATCGAAAAGTCCAGCACCAATCAGCTTTTCAATAACTTTATAAACGCCTCCTGCATTAAAAAGATCCTGCATATGGTGTCTGCCCGCTGGGGCGAGGCGGCAGAGATTGGGAGTCTTTTCGCTGATGTCGTTGATTGTTTTAAGGTTTATATTAACTTTTGCCTCATTGGCGATTGCCAGTAGGTGGAGTACCGAGTTGGTTGAGCAGCCGAGCGCCATGTCGACAGCGAGTGCGTTTAAAAACGCCTTCTCTGTCATCGCGTCGCGCGGGTGGACATTCATCTCGTATGTTTTCATTATCTGCTCGCCGGCACACTTGGCGAGAATCAGGCGCTTTGAATAAACCGCCGGGATACTTCCGTTACCCGAGAGAGCCATGCCGAGGGCCTCGGTAAGGCAGTTCATCGAGTTTGCTGTGAACATCCCCGAGCATGACCCGCAACCGGGACAGCAGCTGTCCTCAATCGCAGCGAGCTGGCTCTCGTCAATTGTTTTATTCTTATATGCACCCACCGCCTCGAAGGCGCTGTTCAAGTCGAGCGGGTTTCCGCAGCCGTCGTTAAGCGAGAGCATCGGGCCTCCAGATACAAAGAGCGCAGGGATATTTAGCCTTGCCGCCGCCATAAGCATGCCGGGGACGATTTTATCGCAGTTCGGAATGAACACGAGGGCATCGAAGCAGTGCGCACGTACCATGCACTCGATACTGTCGGCGATGACCTCGCGACTGCTGAGCGAGTATTTCATTCCGGTATGCCCCATAGCCAGGCCGTCGCAGACGCCGATGACGTTGAATTCCGAGGGGGTTCCGCCGGAAGCGAGAATACCGTCGTGCACCGCGCGGGATATATCCTTCAGGTGGATATGACCCGGAACGATTTCATTATAAGAGTTGACTATACCGACAAGCGGCTTTCTTATCTGGCTGTCCGAGTATCCCATCGCCTTGAGCAGCGCACGCTGTGGCGCTTTTTCGATGCCCGATTTGATTTTATCGCTATTCATTAACATCCCCCATGCCGCCATACGGCTTTAATATTTTTTCCTACCATACTCACAAAACCCTTTTCATCCTTACGCATTTCATCGCCTTGCCGCAGTTAATGAATTTATAAGCGCCGTCCACTGTAAAACCGCATTTCTCATAAAACATTATCGATCCATAATTCTCCGCGAATACCCATAGGAATATATTACTTTTTCCCGCGGAGCGCGCCATCTCAAGCGCGAATTTCATGGCAACCGAACCTATCCCCTGCCGGTAATAATCAGGATGAAGATACAGTCCGTGCAGCTCGTAAAAGCTTTCGTCGATACCGCCGTCATTGAAAATTTCACTTTTTTTATCCTGTGGCGGAGCGACACACATTAAGCCGACGCTTACCCCGTCTTTCTGTATTATATAATGACCTGTGTTTTCGCCAGTGATTATACGCCTGAACAAATCCGGGCGGGTGGCGTTTTTCTCTTTGATATATTCATCCGAGATTATGTTCTTATATGCCGCTTCCCACGAACGTGAGAGTATTTCGGCCATATCAAGCGCATCATCAGGCCGAGCGCGGCGGATGGTGATGTTCATTATAGACTTTATTTCCCGTCTTTTTTCCAGCTCATCATTGAGCGGAGCTCGGCGCCTACCTTCTCGGAGAGGTGTTCGCTTTCAATTCTTCTCATTGCGAGGAAGGAAGGACGGTTTGCCTGGTTTTCGAGAATCCATTTAGTTGCGAATGTGCCGTTCTGTATCTCGGTCAGCACCTTCTTCATTTCTTTTCTCGTCTCATCGGTGATGAGCCTCTTTCCGGTGACGTAGTCGCCATACTCGGCCGTGTCGGAAATTGAGTACCTCATGAATGACATACCCTGGCCAACGATCAGGTCGACAATCAGCTTCATTTCATGTATACACTCGAAATACGCGCTCTCGGGCTGATATCCTGCCTCGACGAGGGTGTCGAATCCGGCCTTCATGAGAGCCGTCACGCCCCCGCAGAGTACCGCCTGCTCGCCAAAGAGGTCGGTTTCGGTCTCTTCCTTAAAGGTGGTCTCAAGCACACCGGCTCTGGCGCCGCCGATGCCGAGGGCGTAGGCAAGAGCTGTTTCCTTTGCTTTTCCGGTGTAGTTCTGATATACGGCGATAAGGCAGGGGACGCCTTTTCCTTCGAGAAACTGGCTGCGCACGGTGTGTCCGGGGCCTTTAGGCGCGATCATGATGACATCAATGTCTGCCGGTGGGACGATCTGGTTGAAGTGAATATTGAAACCGTGGGCGAATGCGAGAGTTGAGCCCGGCTTAATATTCAGCCTGATTTCGTTCTTATAGAGCGCAGCCTGTTTCTCATCATTGATTAGAATCATTACAAGGTCGGCGGCACGCGCTGCGTCACCCGCGTTCATGACGGTGAATCCGGCTTCCCTGGCCTTCTCAGCCGATTTTGAGCCTTCGTAGAGTCCGACTATTACCTTTATTCCGCTGTCGCGCAGGTTCTGGGCATGCGCGTGTCCCTGGCTGCCGTAGCCGATGACGGCCACCGTCTTTCCATTAAATAAACTGATGTCGCAGTCATTTTCGTAATACATCTTTGCCATAAAGTTCTCCTTAAGATATTTATAAAATTTAAATTTCACTCTGAAGAGATGAGGCACCGCGGCTGACGGCGAGAGCTCCCGCGCGGCACATTTCAATGATGCCTGTTTTCTTTGCATATTCGATAAAAGCATTGAGCTTCGACGGTTCCCCGGTTATTTCAATAATCATCGAATCGGTGTTGAAGTCAACTACCTTCCCCCGGAAGATGTTTACCGCCTCGGATATCTCGGAGCGGGTTTCAGGAGTAACCTTAATTTTGATTAGAAGGTGTTCGCGTAAAACTATGTCGCCCTCATGCATCAGTTCAACCTTTTTCACATCTTGCAGTTTGGCAAGCTGCTTGACAATCTGATCTTTTACATAGTCGTCGCCACGGACGATTATAGTCATGCGCGAGAAGGCGGGGTTTTCGGTCTCGCTGACGTTGAGGCTGTCGATGTTGTATCCACGCCGGGAAAAGAGCCCCGACACCCGCGTCAGTACGCCGAAATGGTTCGACACGATGACGCCTAAAATAAACTGATCCTTACGCATCTGTACGCCTCCTTATCTTACTATTATATTTTCTATCGACCCGCCGGGCGGTATCATCGGAAGTACATTTTCGTCCATGTCGATCATACAGTCAATCACTGCAGGCCCTTCCGCTTTGAACACTTTGTCAAGCGCCGTATCGAGTTCGGTTAATGTTGTCACCCTGATACCCTCTGCACCGAAAGCCTCTGCAAGTTTTACGAAATCGGTCTTCCGCCCAAGGGTTGTGCAGGAAAAACGTTTATCATAGAAAAGTTTCTGCCACTGACGCACCATGCCGAGCACGCCGTTGTTCATTATGATTATTACGAGTGGCAGCCTGTATGTCACCGCGGTTGCCAGTTCGTTGAGGTTCATTCCGAAGCTGCCGTCGCCGGTGAACAAGATGGTTTTAGCTCCGCCCCTTGAAACTGACGCGCCTATTGCTGCACCCATTCCAAATCCCATCGTGCCAAGTCCGCCCGAAGTCAGGAAGGTGCGGGGCTCGAGGAATTTATAATACTGTGCCGTCCACATCTGATGCTGTCCCACATCTGTCGCCACGACTGTCGACGGAGAAGCGTATGTCCGGACTTTTTCAATAACATTCTTCGGGTGCAGCAAGTTATCGATATCCTTCGGGTAGAAGGACATTTCATCTTCTATCATCTTCCCCACTTCCCTCTCCCAGTCAGGGTGGGACTGCTGTTTAAGTTTTGCGAGGATACGGGTGAGGGTTTCCTTAATATCGCCGGTGAGGCCCAGATAAACCGGGATGTTCTTGTCTATCTCTGCGGGATCGATGTCGATGTGTATCACTTTCGCGTTCTGGGAGTAGCGCGCCTTGTTACCTGTCGCCCGGTCGGAGAAGCGTACGCCTGCGGCGATGATCAGGTCAGCCTCTGAATTTGCTTTCGATGAGGCGTACTGCCCGTGCATTCCTGTCATTCCAAGGCAGCGTGGGCAGTCGTTTGAAATTGCCGAGATGCCCATCATACTGAAGCCGATATATGCGTCAGCCCGCCAGGCGAGGGTTCTGACCTCATCACCTGCGCCCGATATCACAACTCCTCCGCCGCTGTATATATATGGCCGCCTCGACCTTCCAATCAGTTCGACCGCCTTATCGATTTCCTCTTCTGAGGGTTTTCTGTACGGCTTCTTTTTTACCGGCTCCGCGGGGATGTAGTCTGCCATAGCGGCCTGGATATCTTTCGGGATGTCGATGAGCACCGGACCGGGGCGGCCCGACTTTGCAATTGTGAAAGCTTCCCGGATAACGTCTGCGAGGTCGTTCACATTCCTTACTATGTAGTTGTGCTTAGTTACCGGCATCGTGATTCCCATGATGTCGACTTCCTGGAAGCTGTCCCGGCCGAGCAGCGGCGAGGCGACGTTCCCTGTTATTGCGACAAGCGGTGTCGAGTCGAGATATGCGGTGGCGATTCCGGTGACAAGGTTTGTGGCACCCGGGCCTGAGGTCGCGAAGACCACACCGACCTTGCCCGACGCCCTTGCGTATCCGTCGGCGGCGTGCGCCGCCCCCTGCTCGTGCGCTGAGACAATGTGTCGGATCCGGTCGCTGTTCTTGTAGAGTTCGTCGTAGATGTTGAGGACAGCACCGCCGGGGTAGCCGAAAACGCAGTCGCAGCCCTGCTCAATCAGAGTTTCAATGATTATCTGTGCCCCGTTCAATTTCATTTTGCCAGCTCCTTAAATGAGTATAAAAAAATCTTACGGCACCTGTGTACCGTAAGATTTACTGTTTATTATTTCCCTGTATGGCTGTACGGGGATCAAACAATGTATTCTTCGCTGCACAACTGCTCATTATTGGCCATGCTGATAATGACTCGTATAATTAGTACGAGTCCAATAATGGCAATAATGGCGTATGCTGCGTGGAACATTATTTGTCTCCTTTTTTTACTTCGTTTGGATTTGATTCAGTTTATCATATCATCCTGTTAATGTCAATTGTGGGTTATTACAATATTATTTGGTTTTGCAAAGTTGATTTTGGCGGTTTATTCTATTATATGCGTGAAGTGTAGCTCAACACACTTTTCGTCACGCCGCCGGAGCGGACAGGGACGTGGTACCCAATCCACTACGACGAAATTTGTTCTCGTACAGTATGCCTTTAATTCGTTTTTTAACAAAAATTTCTTTTCGATATCGAAGAAATCAGCTTCTATTTTTAAAGAAGCCGCGTATCCCTCGTGCCACAGTCCCCTACTTTCTCCACGTCAGCTTTCTTATCGGTTTATCAAGTATCGCAAGTAAGGCAGGGAGAACAAAGACTGTTACAAGGGTTGCAAAGATACCGCCGCGCATTATGGAATAGCCCAATAGCTGTACGGTCGGGAAGGAGCTCGTAAGGCCGAGGACCAGACCACCGAGGGTAAAGATACCGCCGGAAGTCAGAATGGAACGCATCGAGTTGCTCTGGGCGGCTTGCACCGACCCGGGCTTGTCGAGGGTTTGACGAGCTTCCATATAATTTGAAGTAAAAAGTATCGCGTAGTCGATGGTCGCACCGAGGAGGATATTACTGATAATCATATATCCGAGGAATATCATCTGATTACCGGCCAAAAGGGGTATGCTCATGTTCATCCAGACCGCGCCTTCAATGACAAATACCAGTATCACAGGAATAAGCGCAGAACCGAATGAGATTGCTACAATAAGGGCGACTGCTACGATTGAATATGCAGAAATCCGGTTGAAATCGTCGTTGGTGCTCTCCTCCATATCGATGGCTGCGGCGGTGTTTCCGAGAAGATAAACTCCGGCACCGGTATTATATACATCGGTTATCTCGCTGCGGATAACATTTAAAAGCGCTTTTGTTTCCTCGCCCTCCTCCGCGCAGTTAAGAGTCAGTACTATGCGGTTATACCCGCTGCTGCCAACAAGCTGAGCACGGACTGTGGCGGGCAGAAGATTGGAAAAACCGCTTTTTTCTGTCTGAACCCACGATCTGACGCCGTCGATGCCGTCAGTCGCCGCAAGGCGTTCGGTAATTGCAAGCTCCTTTTCGCTGTCTTTCGGAACAAGCAGGACAAGCTGTTCCTGGGGGCCGAATGTAGATTCTATAAGTCTGCGGTTCTGCGTCGCGGCACTGTCCTCGCCCTGCATGGCGCTTACGCCGTATGTGAATGTATTCTGACCCGAGATGAAGGCGGACGGAATTATAATAACAACGGCCAGCGCCGCAAGCAGCCAGCGGTACTTGTATGAGAAGCGCGAGAGACTCCTGCAGTTGAATCTGAAAGTCTTATGCTCTGATTTCGTGATTTTTCTGTCAAGATATACTACGATACCCGGCAGGAGGAAGAAAACAGTAATCAGACTTAATATAATTCCCTTTGCCATCACAACCCCCATGTCGAGCCCGAGCCTGTACTGCATAAACATAATAGTTATGAAGCAGGCGACAGTGGTCAGCGAGCTGGCCGATATTGGCGAGAAGGAGCGGACAAGTGCCACACCCATCGCTTCCTCGGCCCCCTTCCCTTCAGCACGCTCCTTCTTATATCGGTTCAGGAGGAAGATCGCATAGTCAATCGAAAGCGCAAGCTGAAGGATACTCGCTACACTCTCGGTAAGATATGACACACTGCCGAAAATCAGATTGGTTCCCATGTTTAGTACAATAGCTACGACGATGACAATTATATAAAGCAGCGGATCGAGCCGTGACGAACTCATGAGGAAGAGTATAACAAGCGCGATAACAACAACAATAACAGTCGCATTTATAATTTCACCGGTCATCAGCTGTCGCTGATAATAATTCGCGGCAGCATTTCCCGAAAGATAAATGGAATCGGAAAGCCCGATTATATCACCGATTGCTTTATTTGTAGTCTTTGCATAATCACTTTCCATAAATGTGATCGTGAATAATGCGCTGCCATCCTTATACAAGCTGTCAATCTGGCCGTCGAGCCCCGTAAGAATGCCGGTGAAGCTGTTCCCGATGGGAGACGAAACAGCTACAATCTGCGCCGCGTCGATTTCCGGAATTTCAAACGCACCGCCGGTGAGGCCGCTCAGCGCCTCAAGTATATAGGGAAGTTCTTCAGAACTGAATTCGCTTGTCAGCGCTGTGAGAAGGCCGTAATTGTCAGTTCCCTCAACATCCGGCAGTGTATTCATCAACCTCCCGAGGTACGCTACCGCGTCCTCACCGCTGACCGTCACTCCTGATAAATTCATTTCGACTACCTTGTCTGTCAGGCTGAAAAACATACTTCCACTGTCTGCCAGCACCGAGGCGGACGCGCCTAGCTGTTCCTTCGCGGCGGCAATTCCCGCGAGAACACCGGCGGGAACAGGCGATGACATAACGTACGGATTCGTCATATCCACCGAGGAGAAATCAATGCCGAAACCGGCAATCAGCTTCATTACAATGGGCAGTTCAGCCTTTGTGAAGGCTGAGGAGAGCGAATTGAAAATATCGGCGAAAACCGTTCCCTCAGAAGCCGGAAGAACGGCGGCAGCCTTAGCAAGGTACTCCATCGCCTGCTCTGCGGACAGTGGTGTACCGCCCGCGTTGGCGGCGATTACACTGTTGATAAAAACAGGGAGAAATACGCCTGTCTGCGAGATTGCTGCACCAAGCTGATCCTTCATTCCGGCAACAGCCAAAAGGTATTCGGCCGAAACCGGTTCGGTCAGCAGCATGAGATCCTCAAATTCAGACTTTCCCCCGCCTGAAAACATGCTCATCATTTTGTTCATCAGTGCGGTGACATAAGGCAGCTCAGATCCGGTGAACTCGGATTTCAGCGCTATGGCTATGTCATACGGTGTCGCTTCTTCCGAGCGCGGCAGAACCTTTATTATTCGCAGAAAGTATCCGATGGTCTCGGCGGCAGTAAGCCCGGTATTTCCGGCAAGCGGCAGGATAATCTCATCGAGCCATACCACGCCCGACACTCCGTAAACCGCGCTGATCTCACTTTTTATCCGCAGGATTCCGGCGATATCAGCACCTGTCAGCATGGCCGTCGCCGTACCGCCCGAACCGAATTCCGATTTATTGACAGATATTCCGGCTTTGGTGTTTGAGGAGTCTGGCAGGTACCATGTATCGTCGTAATTCACATTGACAAAGGGAATGCATACCGCAGATGCGACAAGTGCGACGGCAAACAGAATGCAGAAAAACAGCCTTTTTTTAATGATGAAGCCAGTCAGTTTTTTCATTTTTTATCCTCCTCCAAAAATGATATTAAACATTTTGTTGATTTTATATCACAATTGTATTATAATAACATTGTGTATGAAACGCAACCGTCAGTTTATTATTTTCCGGAAGATAACCGTCACAGGACGCTGATGTGTACGGTAAGTGACAAAAATAAATGTAAATATTTTATGAACAGAAGGAATGATCATAAACATGTCAGAAGACCGCAGAATACGCTACACCAAAATGGTGTTGTGCGAAAGTCTTATCAAACTTATGAAGGAAAAACCGATCTCGCGTATCTCAATCAAAGCGATCTGTGAGGACGCCGACATAAACCGGGCAACTTACTACGCACATTACATCGACCAGTTTGACCAGCTCAACCAAATCGAACTCGAGTTCATCGAAGGGATTGAAAAACTGCTCGAGAGCATGACCGAAACAAATCCCATTGATATCATAACAAAAATATTCGACTACATCGAAGCAAATCACGACCTCTGCTGCACGCTTCTCAGCCCGAACGGGGATATTGCCTTCGAGGAGAAAGTGTCTCAACTCATACGCCAGAATGTACTGGCATCAATGAAGGATCTGTTTGTCGAGGAGCACTCCACAACTGATTATATTTACACCTACATCTTCACAGGAAGTGTCGGTATAGTAAAAAAGTGGCTCACCGACAAATCCGGAAAGTTCTCATCTCATGACATGGCGAAACTCCTCCTTGGGCTGACCGACAAGGGGACAGGAAGAAAAATATATTAAGAAAGCCCGGCGGAAATCCGCCGGGCTTTCTGCAGACGAAGAGATACGCGGCTTCTTTAAAAAGAAGCCTGGCAAGAAACTATGTATAAAAAAAATAACTTAGTAACTGGGGGATTCCTCCTCCGAAAAGGAGTTCCCCCAGCGTATCTTTATTACAACTTAACCGATATATTCATCACCGAGTTTGCCGCCTCGTCTCCGCGGTCGGAAGCGTTGTTCAGGTGGTTATAAATTTCACGGTATTTAAGAATTTTCTTGATATCGTCTGATTCATAGAGCACTGCCAGGGCGTTATGGTAGGCAGTATTGACGACGTTTTCAAGTTTCTTGGCTTTAAGAGCAAGTTTCGACGCCTTTTCACGTTCAAATTCAAGGCAGCCGACGGCCTGGTAGAGGTAGTTTGCCATCTGCTCGAGCTCGACAATCATTTCCTTTATGTACTGGTCGGGCAGAATGCCGTATATTCGCATATCCATGATTGTAGTCCACATATAGTCGGCTATATCATCGATATTGAGTGAGAGCTGGAAAAGGTCCTCGCGGTCGATGGGGGTCATAAAGGTTTTATTTATTGTGATAATGAGGTTCTTGCGTACGTTGTCGCCCTCGTTTTCAAGCTCCTGAACACGCGCGCCGTTCGCCTCGGTAGGTTCGTCACAGTAGGTTATGACAGCCCGCACGCATTCAAGCGAGATGCGCGCCTGCTCCTCGACGGCGAGAAAAAATCTGTTCTTCTTACGGGGTTTTTCAAAGTGAGAAAATAGACCTTTCTTAACCGGCTTTGCGGCTGATACTGCATCAGCCTCGCTCTCGATTTCTTTTTCTACGGCGGTTATCTTTTCATTTTTGGTGGTCATAATATGTAATCCTCCGTTATTTCACAAGAAACAGGCTGAATAAAAAGTAAAGCAGGGCGCCGAGTATACCGACGATCGGCAGGGTTATGAACCATGAAATAATCACGCTGCGTACTTTCGACCAGCGAACGGCGTTGATTCGCTCGGCCGAACCGACACCCATGATAGACGACGAGACCACGTGGCTGGCGCTGACCGGCACATGCAACGCGTTAGCAGTTAAAAGAACACTTGCTGCGGTTAGTTGGGACGCGAAGGAGTGTATGGGTTTTACCTTGTATATACCTGTTCCAACCGTTTTAATAATGCTGTATCCACCGAAGATTATTCCGAGCGACATACAAAGGCTGGCAACAAGAACCGCAATAAAAGGCGGATATGCTCCGGCTTCCACCGGTTTCCCTGCTATTGCCATAAGGAGCAGAATCATTCCGATCGACTTCTGTGAGTCATGCGTCGAGTGGCTGTATGAGAGCAGGATCATATTAATAATTTGCATTCTCTTAAAAGCTTCGTTCGCCCTTGTATCCATATGTCTGGCAGCAAATTTGAGCAGTTTCATTATAAGATAGCCCACACCGAAGCCAATCATCGGCGCGAGGAATATCATCAGAACCACCTGTGTTAAAAAGTTGCCCCATCTTACGCAATTGAATCCGAAAGCGGCGATCCCCGAGCCGATTACGCCGCCGATGAGCGCATGTGTTGAGCTTGCTGGAATTCCGAATATCCAGGTGATAATATTCCATGTGATTGCTGCTATGATTCCCGCAGCGATAAAAGCAAAAGCATGAGGATCCACATGACCCTTGCTTATGTAAGAAGATTCGGTCACCATGTTCTGTATCGTGGTCGATACCCCGAAACCCGTCGCGAAAAGCGTCAGCGGACCTATAAGTTCAATGGCACCCGAAAAAAGCATGGCTGTTTTCGGTTTCATTGCCCGGCTTGCGATAAGCGTGGCAACCGCGTTGCAACCATCGTGGAAACCGTTGACCAGCGTGAATGAGTATGTGACAAGAGCCAGGATCCAGAAGATCACCGGCATACCAAAAACCTGTGTCAGCATAATTTTTCCTTATCTTTGTGTCAATATCATATATGACAGCGGCAAAGAACATAACTGCCGTGCGACCGGAAGCCTCTATCATAAGGAGTCCTGTCACGCGCAAAGATATCCGCCTGCCGGAATAAATTTTATTCGCAACCCGGTCCAACATAATACCTGAAATTGCGCCTTAATACCTGTACCACACAAATATTTCATCAGGCACAGCCCCGTAATAACGTCCGTACGGGGATTCACTATTTATAATATATTTGTACATTTTATCAGACGTTTATTAATATATAAACCTGTTATTGTGAACAATTTGTTAATTGCCGAGGATACAAAGACAGACTCCGTTCTGCAACGCGGCCAAGCCTTAAAAAACACCGGTAATACATTATATCGGTGAAATAGAAGTTCGCAGTTTAATGGCGATATGATACCATAATAAACCCGCACCGTCAATAGATAATGAAAGCTCACCGGGATTTTCTTCAGCCAGGTGAGTAATATGTTGCGTCCATATACATTTTATGCTATAATCAATCTGATTTGAACAAAAAGAGAGGATGACGGTTATGATCGAACTTCCTGAAGCACTGACACTCGCAAAACAAATCGGTGAGAACCTCCTATCAAAACGTGTAAACGCGGTTCTGCCCCCGTCGAAGCCGCATAAATTTTGCTGGTTTACCGGCGACCCCGCGGATTACGGAAAAACCCTTGCCGGCAGCTCTATAACCGGCGCCGAAGGATTCGGAATGTTCGTCGAAATACTCTTTGATAACGGACAGCGGTTATGCGTAAACGACGGCGTCAACCTGCGCCTTCTTCATGAGAAGGACGCCCCGGAAAATTATCAGCTGCTGATAAAATTCGACGACGGCGACATACTTGCTTTCACCGTCGCAATGTATGGTGGAATTACCCTGCATAACGGATATTGTGAAAACTCCTATTATCTGAAAAGCCGCATGGCTATATCGCCTTTCAGTGCCGGTTTCGAGGTGCATTTTTCCGAAGTATTTACCGGAAGCAAGCCAAATCTTTCGGCAAAAGCCTTCCTCGCCACAGAGCAGCGCTTCCCGGGCATCGGGAACGGTGTGACCCAGGATATACTCTTCAAGGCCGGAATAAATCCTAAAAGAAAAATCGGATCGCTCAGTTCTGAAGAAAAAGTGAGGCTGCTCACCTCAATCGTCTCGGTGCTGCGTAACATGACTGATAACGGTGGACGCGACACTGAACGCGACCTGTTGGGCAATCCTGGCGGATACCGGTCGCTGATGTCGAAAAACTCACTTGACACCGGCTGCCCGGTTTGCAGAGGCAATGTTGTAAAGGAAGCGTATCTCGGCGGCTCGGTATATTACTGCCCCGTGTGCCAGCCGCTTGCCAAATAAGTAAAAAGGACGCCTCTGCGGCGTCCTTTTTTTACGTTATGAATACATGTTGTTTGTCTGCATATAGTCGAAAATCATCTTGCCGTGGCCTTGCTCTTCCTTCTGAATGTGGTTGAGGGTGTCGCGTACCTTCTGATCCTTGAACTCAAAAACACAGGTATCGTATAAATGGGATGCATGCTTTTCGGTTGATAGCAGGTCAGTGCAGAGGTAGGTGTCGTTTTTCTTCTTCTCGTCTTCGTTTGTTCCGTAGACTGCTTTGAATGCAACCTGCTGCTGGCTCTGCTGCCCCTGCTGGCTGTTTTGCGGAACTGTACCGCTCTCCATCTGGGTTAAAGTGTTGTAGTGCTGCTGCTCGATTTTCGCGATTCCCGAGAAGAGATCCTTCAGCTGTTGGTCAGCGGCGCATCCTGAGTGCTTATTGTATTTATCAACGCAGAGTTTTTCCTGATCCTTAAGGTCCTTGATAAGACTTGTTTCCTTTTGAGAAAGTTGCATATTATTATCCTTTCAAAACTTCCGCCGCGTACTTTTAGCGACTGAATTCCGATTTTATTATGCTCGCCGCACTAGATATTATTCCTGCCGTCGCCAGAATTTTTATATTTTTACTGCCGGCATGCCGCAAGTAAAAAAAGCAGCACCACAGCTATTAATATTTATGCAGCATTCATATAGCATCCGAATAACGTACTATGTTATAATATTATCAAACATCTCACCTGAAACTTCAGGTGAATTAAGGAATAAGGAAAATGTACGAACTTTTACTTGACACGGCAAATATCAGCGAACTCAGGGACTGTATTTCAGCCTACCCTGTCGCCGGTGTGACATCAAACCCGAGCATCTTAAAAAAAGAAGGCAATATCGACATATACGAAAGGCTTACTGAAATCAGAAAGCTCTGCGGTAGTAGCCGCAGCCTTCATGTCCAGGTTGTATCCGACACAACAGCCGGTATAATTGACGAAGCGCATTATATTCTCGATAAAATCGGGCGCGATGTTTATATAAAAATTCCGGTGAGCGCCACAGGTCTCCCGGCGATCAAAACCCTTGCCGGTGAGGGTGTCAACGTCACAGCCACAGCCATATACTCCACCATGCAGGGCATCCTCGCAGTTCTAGCCGGGGCGAAATACGCTGCCGTCTACTATAACCGCATGGAAAACGACTGTGTCGACCCCTGCGCTGTCATCAGTGAACTCCGCAGCTTCATTGACGACTCTGGCAGCACCGCAAAAATAATCGCAGCCAGCTTCCGGAACGTCAATCAGGTGACTAGCGCCTATGCAAATGGCGCCCACAGTGCAACTGTCGGAACCGACATAATAAAAACCGCGCTCAGCCTGCCGAGTATCGCGGGGGCTGTCGGGACTTTTACGAGAGACTTTGAAGAGATTCACGGCGCCGGCGCAACGATGAAAACAATCGCATAGGAACGGAGATACGCCGGAGGGACTTTTTGAGAAAAGTCCCTCCGGACCTCTTCAAAAACTTTTAAACTATAGGCTTATCCTAATCGATATTTACCTATTCAACCACCTGTCGGGCTCCACATCCCAACAGACGGCTGAGGTTATATAGTACACAGTCAAAGCAGCCCTGCAGAGCTGCTTTTTTATTTTCAACAAACGGTTTATTGACATTATTTGCTTAATTATGTATAATAAGATATTATGCCCGGCATACACCGGAAAAGCTGGAGGTTTATTTATGTGCGGCAAATTTAATAACAGTGAATACTGGAAAAACACCGATTGTTTTGCTCCTTTTGAAACGCGTGCATTCCGTTTCACCGAAGACATGCGGCCCTTATATCTGAAGAAGCTCGGCATTGGTGAGGGCTGCCGCCTGCTAGACGCCGGCTGCGGAACCGGAGTGTTCGGCCGCTACCTCGCGGCGGGCATGAAAACTGGGCACGTCACCGGTTTTGACATCAATACGCGTTTTATCGAATATGGGAACACAAAGCTCCGCGAACTCGGGCTTGAAGATAAAATGACAATCATATGTGCTGACGGGTACAGTCTTCCCTTCCCAGACGGCAGCTTCGACGCGGTGACAAATTATACATATACCGGCGTTCTCGCCGATCCTGAAGCCGGGATGCGCGAGCTGATCCGGGTCTGCCGACCCGGCGGAGTCGTTTCCGCTGTCGTCGCTTCAAATCAGTTTCAGAAAATTGGATGGCAGGGCGATTATCCCTTCGACGGCGCAACTGAGCTCCAGCTGCTTACCGAACGTGAGCATAAAATCTGGGTTTCAATGAGCCAGCCGAAGGAACTCTCGGGCTGGCACGAGTTGAGATACCCGAAAATGTTTGCCGAACTTGGCCTTAAGCATATCGGGATATACCCGTTTTCGTACATTCTGAATTTCAGCGACGAGTCGCTGCCCGCCGTTTACCGCAAGCAGCTACTGATAACTGAAACCGAGGAAAACATTGACTGGTACTCGGCGCGTTTTACTGAAAACCGCGCCTGCTACCTGAATAACGGTTTTACCGACGCCGACTTTAACCGTATGACCGAACTGATGCACCGGAAAATTGAATATATCCGTAATAATTTTGATACTGACATGAGCTTTGAATGGCTCGGTGGGTTCAATTATGCGGTGACAGGGGTAAAATAAATACTGCCATATGGCATGAATATTTTGAGTAAATCATAGAGTTATTCGGCTCCCGTACCTCCGGCAGCCAGCAGGGATGTGGGGCCCAACTGGCTGCCGGTCTTTTATCGCACAGTTTTTTTGCCGATCAGCTACTAATAATATGAAAAAGTTCCTAGGAATTCTTCCCCGCTCACTCAGAACAACTTTACTATCCAGTAGATTAACCCATATATTGCCCCGGCGAGCGTTCCGTAAAGCAGCACGGGGCCGGCAACGGTGAATATCTTAGCGCCGACGCCAAGCACAGGGCCTTCAGAGGAGCTGTCGAGTGCCGGGGAAACCACAGCGTTTGCGAAGCCGGTGATCGGAATGAGGGTTCCGGCGCCGGCGAACTTTGCGATCGAGTCAAAAATCCCAAGGCCGGTGAGGAGCACCGCTACGAAAACGAGAGTTACTGCAGTCAGTGCTCCGGCGTCTTCCTTCTCAATCCCGCATACATCGGTATATAGTTGAGTCAGCCCCTGGGCAATTGCACAAATCAGCCCCCCGACGAGAAACGCGTTTATGCAGTCCTTCACAACTGGCGACTTGGGGGCGTGCGCGTCAGCGAATTTTTTGTAGCTTTCCTTACTTATGTTCATATTTTTTTAACTGTTTGAAAGGTTTATCTTTCGAACTATCCTCCGTTTTCCGTTTGACCGCTGTTGCCGGAAGGCAGAACGGCGTTATTTATTATCTCCGTCAGACAGAATATTATGTATATTCCTTTTTCCGAAATTTTTCCTGGATAATGAAACTTTTAAAGGTTTTCAACTGTTATATATAGCAGGTGTACATCAAATCCAAACGAAAGGCAACAGACGCTTATGACAGATAAAGTAACGGTGCGCCGTATCCGGAACGGCGATTCCGACAAAAAAGACGAACTTGCCGAAAAATACTATCCCGACGTATACCGGTACTGCGTTTACAGGACCGGCAGCGTTCTCGACGCCGAAGATCTGACGCAGGAAACTTTTCTGCGACTGTTCCGTTATTTCGACAGTTATGACGAGATGCAGAAAGTCAAATCCTACATACTCACAATCGCGTCACACATCTGTACTGATTATCTCACCCGCCGCCAGAGTAACGCCGTGCTCGACGAGAACATTGCATCGGCCGGACTTGATATCTCAACCGATAAAATGCTTATCCGACGGGCCGTCGCTTCGCTTCCCGACGACATGCGCGAAGCAGTCGTTCTCTACTATTACAACGGAATGAAGATTAGGGAAATTGCAGATCTGCTTAAAATCCCACTGTCAACTGTGAAAACACGCCTGTCGCGCGGCAGGTCGCGCCTCAAACAACACCTCATCACCGCCGGATTTAATTGATACCGGCATCCTGTGCCGGGGAATCCGGCCGAAAAAAATCTGTACAGCCGCCAAAGGCGGCACGGAGGTTATATGACAAACCGAAAACTTAAAAAAATTCTTCAAGACAATATGATAGAACCTGATGAAAGTAAAAGCACCATGGCTTCGCAGAAGCAACTGAAAATAAGAATACCCAAAAAGTTAATTATGCGCACCGCCCAGGCTACCGCTTGCCTGGTCGTCGTCGCGGCAATAGCTGTTGGATGGGTCGCGATGGTCAGATTGGTAGGAAGGCCGGGCGAGCCCGGTGCCGAGGGAACCGGGGACGTTAACAATACCGACAATTCAACTGAAACCAATCCCGGTTTTCACGTTGAAGTAACCACAAATGATCATGGCGGCGAAAGTATAAATTTTAAAGGCGACGGCGGGGACTTTGACACACTTAAGTTCACCGGTAAAAAGGTTACCTTTTATTATCTTGACAGCACGCTTTTCCCGGATGTAACCGCAAAAGAGATGACAGGTGAGGTTATAAGCGATACGGTTTACAAGCGAAGTGAATATCTCGGAATGTCCATGGAAATCGAACCGATTTATAAAAATTATGATAATATCGACATCCTGACAGACGATGTCAGAACATCGGTACTCGCGGGCGGGTCAACCGGCATCGTCGCAGCGAACGGAAAGATTATGACTGAGCTTGCCGTCAGCGGTACTCTTTGCGATATGCTGGGCACAAAGTATCTTGACTTCACAAAAAATTACTGGCCGGAAAATATAGTCTCGGAACTCGGTATTGGAGGGAAGCTCTATTTTGCATCCGGGAATATTTCACCGAACACTACTGCGGCACTATATCTGACGGTTTTCAACAAAAGCATTATTTCCGTATACGGTCTTGTCAATCCATATGACCTGGTAAAGTCGGGTGACTGGACACTTGAAAAGATGTTTGAAATGTCGGCTTCAGTCTATACGGACTATGACGGTACCGCCACAGCTACACCAGCTGACCAGTTCAGTCTTATAGCCACCGCCGATGGAATAAACGCACTTGCTTTTACAGCTGGCATCCGGCGGATTGACAACAATAGGAATCCGCTGACTCTTTCCTCGACCCTCTCCGATGGCAGCGCGGCAGCGTTTTGCGAAAAGCTCGCGGCGGCGATAAGTTCAAGAAACGTCTATATAAACGCTTCGGACATCAGATTCACGAAAAATACTCACCTGGTTTACGGCATAACGACCTTTGGAAACGTAATCGAACAAACTCCCGATATTTATGATTCAGGGTATGACATCGGTTATCTTCCCCTACCAAAGTATGACACAGGCTCAAATTATATATCGGCTATTTCCGATAGTGCGGTTTATTACGCTATGACGCAGGGGTCGGATACCGATGCTGCATCTGCTGTAATTCAATATTATGCTTATTCGATCAACGATGTGTTTTTCGTCCTGAGAATTAAGTACAGTTTTGATGAGGAATCATATGAAAATCTTCAGATGATTGAGGATTCGATGACCTTCGACCTCGGGCGTGTGCTTGCTTCCCACCTTGGAAGTCTTGAGTCACTCATACCGAACGCTGTTTCGAGCGGTACCGACGGTATTAAAAACGCGTTTTCAACAACAGATTCGTACACTTCACTTATTTCAGAGCTTGCCTCAGCTCTGAAATAATCAGCCGGCCGGCGGATTGCCTCCCGCTGAGTATAATTCCGACAGTCCGCCCCGCATATGCGGGGCGGGCATCTTTTTTTCGCAAACGGTTTACTTTTCTCCTAAAAAACTATATAATAATGATATATAGCACTATAATTCAAAACGGAGGTGGATGGCATGTCCGGATGGGAAGATTTCAAGAACGACGCCGGAAAGATCGCATCGAAAGCCGCTGTCAAGGCCGGTGAACTGACCGACGCTGCGGCCGCGCGTATCAAGCTCCAGGGGTTCAGACTGCACCTTTGCGAGGAATATGAAAAGCTCGGACGGCTTGCGTATAGGGCTCAGAAGGACGGCGGCGATATAACAACTGCCGCTGTTGACGTTATTGCCGAAATAGATAAGCTCCGAGCAACCATTAAAAAAATCGAGGACGACATAAAAGCGCGCCGGGATACCCGCACCGCGACAGGTGAGGACGACGACGCCCCGGCAGATGACGCCGGAAAGCCTGAGCAGGACTGACGGGAGATACGCTGGGGAAACTCCTCAAGGAGTTTCCCAAAGGCCATCTTCAGGGTTTAAAACTATTTAACCAAATTATCAGAAAAACCTCCCTTTCACGGGGAGGTTTTCCATAATGATTTTGTTTTACAGAAATGACTTCGCTTCGTTGAAGTTGTTTTCCTCAAATGTTATTATATCGCGGGCAAGCTGCAGGGTCTCGGGGCGGCAATCAGTTCTCTCGAAATTGTGCAGCGCGCGAGTGTTCTCAGCAATGCCCATAACCGAGCCTTCCATAAGGAGCTCTGCGATATGGCTCGAGGTTGAATCGGTCATGGTTTTCATTCCCATGCCAACCTTTGCGCTGATTTTAGCCACAGGCCCCTCCTCCTTCGGAGATTCGCCTTCGCTCTCAAGCATCTTTTTCGCTTCGGCAGCGTATTTTTCGTAACCGTCAAGCAACGAGGTCATGTGTGATTTAAGTTTTTCGTCTTCAACCTTCGGCAAAAGATTGATTATGGAATCAGAACCCATCTTCATGTTTTTATAAATCAGTCCCGACAGCTCAGCTGTGCGGGTGGTTGTTGCGTTATCCATTTTAAATACTCCTTGAAAAATTAAAATAAGGCATACACAAATAGTATTTGCGTATACCTTTATTTTTATTATTTTTTTCGTACAAGCTTCTGTGCACGCACATCGGTTCCTACGAAACGGAGTATCCGGTATTCACCGAGTATGCGGCTGGTGATACGGTCGGAATAACGCTGACGCAGTTCGTCCTGTTTCAGATTAGCGCTGATAACTGTTGATTTTTTCAGGTTCAGCCTTGTATTTATTACGTTATAAAGGCAGGCGACTGTGAACTGATTGATCACCTCGGTGCCGAGGTCGTCGATAATCAGAAGGTCGCAGTCGAAGTAGCGGTTTGTCTCACCACCGCCGCCCTGCGTACTGCTGTTCCCGAATCTTTCGCTTTCAAAATCCGAAATCATGCCCTGGGCACTGACGTACGAAACGTCGAATCCCCGCTCTATCACACGACGGGCGACCGCGCTCGATAGGTGGGTCTTGCCAAGTCCTGTTCCGCCGATGAAAGCCAGGTTTCCCGAACCGTTTTCCGAAAAATTGTTGGCGAACCGGTATACCGTCGTCAGTACATTCTCCATTTCTGAATATGTATCGATACTCTTGCTATAGTAATCAAGGGAAAAATTGTCAAAGTTCTGTTCCTTCATAAGCTGCCCGATGCCCGAAGACTCGCAGCCTGCGAGTATCAGTTCGCGCCGCATACAATCGCACATCCGTCCATTTACATATCCGCTGTCGCAGCAAAGAGGACAATCGTATTTAACATCGGTGTAGTCAGCGGGATAGCCATTTTTTATTAACAGCTCTTCTCTTTTCTTCTGGAGGTTCTCGTTCTTCGCGCGGATTTTCGCCACAAGTAATTCAGTGTCGCCGCCGGCTGACATAATAGCGCCCATTATCTCAAGTCCGACGCGCCCGAGTTCGGCATCAATTTCACGTATCCCGGAAATCTTTTCCCGAATCTCATCGCGGCGGCGGTCTGCGTCCTCGCGTGCTTTTTTATATTTATTCTCATATTCAGCCCGGATTCGCCGGTAATTTTCCCTGTTATATCCCATCGGCACCTCCGAAGAATTGATTAATTAAAATTCTATGTATCCGAGTCGCTGTAGCTGCGCTTTAGCGCAGCCTCGAAGAAATCGTTTGTATTGAAACTACTGCCGTTGTCGGCCGATTTGCGTTTCGCCCGCTCGGCTTCAACCTGCTCTGGAGTCGTGATTGCCGAGGCGTACCATCGTTCCATTATTGTGTTCATATATGCCGGGCTGTACTCATGTATTGCGTCGATTGTGATCTCGTAAGCCAGCTCGATCATTTTAAAATCATACTTCATCTCTGTGCTCCAGCGGCCGAGAAAACGCGTCTCTTTCGCTGTGAGTCTCCGGCCCCGCGCGCCTATCATCACCTTAAATTTTCCTTCAAGCTCGCCGTAAGCCTCTCGGCCGGCGAGCGCCGAGGCCAGCGCGTCGGCGTCAGTCACCCCGTCGTCATACATTCCGAAGGCCACCGTCTCGACATACCTCATGCTGGTTTTGTTTATCCGTGCGCAATAATCGAGCAGAACGAATATGAATTCGTCCTCAAGCTTTAGGTATGCGCGCAGTCCGATGAGAATCGAAACCTCGCGCGGATTGAGCATCCGCCCGATGCGTCGCTGCGCCTCATCAACGAACCCGAGCGCTCCCATGTCCTTCTCGAGCAGGTCATTCAGTTCTTCGGTAGTGTACTCCGGGACCCCGGCAGCGCGCATCAGCTTTGCATTCTTTTTGCTGGCGTCGTCACCTGTTTGCATAGCCGCGGCTGTCTCCGGCATGCTGATTACTTCTGCAGCATTTACCGTAGTTTCCGGTGTTGCCGGTTCGCCGATGGTTGTTTTTTTGGATTTTGCTTCATCAGGCGCGATATCCATGACCCCGGCACCGCACCAGTAACCGAGCGCTATATCAAGTTCCTTTTTTGTGCAGCGGAGTTTTTCGGCAATATACGCGGCGCGGCCCTCGAAATTCAAACGGCAGTCGGGCTCGGCGGCGAGAATAATTAAAAGACGCAGTGCAGTGTCTGACGCGCGGCTCACCTTATCGGCAGCTGCAGTGGGAAAGGATGCTGTACCCTTTTCAAAGTCAAATTTAATCATCTTCGGACGTGTCCCCGCCATTTGAGTCGTTAAGCCGGCAGAGCTCATAACTTAGCGTCATAAGGGAATCCCCGAGATGCACGTTCTCGACTATAATGCTTTTCCTGTCAAAATCAAATTCTTTTCCTGTGAAGTTCCAGATACCCTTGATCCCGCACTTCACCACTCTCTCGGCTGCCGGCTGGGCTACTTCCTTCGGAAGGGTCATCACGGCAATGTCGGTATGATTCCCGGCACAGAAAGTCTCAAGATCTTTTATGTCATATACTTTTATTCCGGCTATGGTTTTGCCGATAACCGCCGGCTCAACGTCGAACATAGCAATAACGTCGACCCCTCGCTTCTCGAACATAGGATTGCGCACGAGGGCTGTTCCAAGGTTTCCGGCGCCGACAATGATGGCCCTGAAGCCCGCTCCTACCCCAAGTATTTCGCAGATTTTTGCATAAAGATAATTTACGTTATAACCATAGCCCTGCTGCCCAAAGCCTCCGAAGCAGTTTAAATCCTGCCTGATCTGTGAAGCCGTGACGTGCATGATTTCGGACAGCTCGCCCGAGCTGATTCTCGATTTTCCGTTTCGGATCAGCTCGCGCAGATATCTAAAATAACGCGGCAGACGCTTGATTACAGCCGGAGAGACGTTGTTCTTGTTAAATCCGTTCTTGTCGATCAGGTCTTTGTATTCGCTCTCCTCGGCCATTATTTTATCAAAATCAAAATTATCCATAGAGAGTTCCTTTCTCCGGTGAGATGGTTTGTGTTTACAACAGGTTGTTAATAACATTGAGGAAAATCATGTTATTTTTACTCGCAGGATGTCAATTCGTCTGTCTTTCTCAGATTGCCGATGCATTGAGAGATGTTCCCGCCTTTTCACCGTTCAGATAAGCAAAATATCCGGCGGCGGCCACCATCGCGCCATTGTCTCCGCAAAGGCTGACGGGCGGCACCGCAAAACTTACTTTCATCCGGGAGCACAGTTCAGACAGCGACTCGCGCAAATGCGAGTTCGCCGCGACTCCGCCCGCGAGCACAAGGGTTTTCATGCCGGTAAGTTTTAACGCTGCCTCGGTCTTTTTTGTGACAGCCGAAACTATCGTGTAAGTGTATGAAGAGGCAAGGTCGGCGCGCGGAATTTCCTCACCCTTCTGCTTTTTTTCATTGATGAAGTTGAGTGCAGCAGTCTTGATTCCGCTGAATGAGAAATCAAGTGTGTCGCCTCCCAGCGCAGGAGACGGAAGCTCGATAGCGTGGGGGTTTCCTTCTTTTGCAAGCCTGTCCATCGCCGCACCTCCCGGGTATGGCAGACCGATAACCCGGCCGATCTTGTCAAAGGCCTCGCCCGCCGCGTCGTCGCGCGTCGAGCCGATTTCAATAAAATCGGTGTACGATGTGACTTTATATATCGAAGTGTGACCACCTGACACGACGAGTGCGAGGTGGGGCGGCTCAATATCGGTGTGCGAGAGGTATGCAGCTGCAGCATGCGCTTTGATGTGGTCGACCGGAACAAGTGGGATATCGTTGGCATATGCCAGTGACTTGGCAAAGTTCACACCGACAAGCAGCGCACCAATGAGCCCAGGATGCGAGGTTACGGCCACGGCTCCGATATTTTGCAGCTTCACACCGGCGGTGTCAAGAGCTTCGCGCGTTATGCCTGTGATTGCCTCAATATGTGCGCGGCTGGCGATCTCGGGTACCACCCCGCCGTAAAGCCGATGTGTTTCAATCTGCGACGCCACTATGTTCGAGCATATCCTGCGCACACCCAGCCCCATCTCGACGACAGCAGCGGAAGTCTCGTCGCAGGAGCTTTCCATTCCCAAAATGAACATTATAAAGATTCCCTTATCTTTCCTCTTATCATAATTATCGCCGCCTCGGTTGGCTTTCTATAAAACCTCGGGCGGTGCCCGGCGGCGCTGAAACCCTCGGAAGTATAAAGCGATATTGCCGCCGCGTTTGATTCCCTCACCTCGAGCGAGAGCATCGTGATTCGGTTATTATCCGCATAATCTATCAGCGCGCGCAGCACTGCCCGCGCGCATCCCATACGCCGGAAATCGGGGTGTGTTGCCACATTGACTATCTGCCCCTCGTCGAGAACCGTGACCATCCCGGCATAAGCGGCCAGCCGGCCGCCACTCCCAACCGATGCGAAGGCCACCGCGCGCTCTCCCGTCAGCATGGCAAGACCTTCTTCACTCCAGGGGTCAGAGAAGCAGAGCCGCTCGATTTCGGCGGCCTCGGGAATGTGGATGCTTGAGAAACGCACAATTTCAAAATTCATAATACATATCAGTCGGTTTTTTTAACCGATGATGTATGAGTCTATGATATCCCCGGCGGCGACGCACCTGCCGCTGTCGCGGGAGTAGAGATACGAGGTTCCGTCGGAATAGGATACATAAATGAGATTATAATAAATTCCGGGGTATTGATTAGACAGGAATTTTATCCTAAATGTCGAGTCGGGTGAGGTACCGGGGTAAGCGACGGCTTCGCCGGTCTCCCAGGCGGTGACAACTGCCGTGATTTCGTCCGCTAAGGTTATCTCGGCAACTGCTACAGACAGTTCCTGCTCAACGCAGATATAAATACTGTACGGCGCCATCTGGGCAAGCGTCGGAAGCGTTACGTTATCAGCGTAAAAGACTGTCTTTCCTTCCTCGGTAAGCCACATACGGGGGTCCATGCCCTCTATCTCATAAAATATGACGTTCTCACCGGCGCTCTTCCATTTGGCGTATTCTTTTCCGAGCGCTGTCGGCTCGTAGCATGATGGTGCGTCGGTGTATTTTACACCGGTTTTTTTATCTGTGAATATGTTTACGGTTTTATCGTAAACAAGAGTGTTTAGAAAAAGCGTGCAGGACGAAAGAATAAAGACCAGTGTGAGAAGCAGCGCCGCCGCACGGATAAATCTGCTGTTTTTCATAATTTTCCTTTCAAATATCAGTATCCGAATTGTCCGCTAAGTGAGTCATCGTCATTTATCCAATCGGAAACATCAATTACGCGGTAATCGGTGTCATTATCCCTGACGATAACCTTTGAAATTCCGGCGTTTATTATCATGCGTTTGCACATCATGCAGGAAGTTGTGGCCGGCACGAGGCTTCCGTCCTCCGGCGACACACAGACCATATAAAGCGTCGCTCCCAGCATCTGCTCGCGCGAGGCGGAAATTATGGCGTTTGCTTCTGAGTGAACCGAGCGGCACATCTCGTATCTCTCGCCGCGGGGGATTTTCAACTTGTCACGCATGCAGTACCCGAGGTCGTTGCAGTTCATTCGGCCGCGCGGAGCACCATTGTAGCCTGTGGAGACAATAACGTCGTTGCGCACGATGATTGCCCCGTATTTTTTGCGTAGGCAGGTACTCCTCTCGGCAACAGTGCGGGCAATATCAAGGTAATAATTGTCCTTTGTAACTCTTTTCATAAAAATCCCCGTATCGCCCGCGGAGGGCGGCTTTAACAGATTTTGCCTGAAATATCCCTTGGATGGGACAGGGTGTACGATTACATTATACAATTATAGCGTATAGGCGCGCATAAATCAAGTTGTTTGATAAAATTTGCACGATATATGAGAACCCCGGCGGACGATTTTGTCTGCCGGGGTCCTGAAGGATGATTCAATGCTCAACTCTCAAGCTGCCTGCCAAGGAAGCCCGCAGCCGTTTGGATCAGTTTTGACTCGACCTCGCTGCTGATCGTGTCGTGCGGGCGCTCGCCCGATAAGTCTGCGACCGACGCCACACAGCCGATTATATCGCCTTCGCTTAATATCGGCATCGCGCAGCTGATATAATGTGTGTCGTTGTCGGATATAACCGGCAGTTTGTCACCGCCCTCGCGCCACATATAAAGGGTACGGCTCTCTATTATCGCTTCCATTTCATCGGAAAGAGCCTTGTCTGTATACTCTTTTTTGGAAACGCCGGAGCTTGCGATAACTGCGTCGCGGTCGCAGATCACAACCGCCATTGAGCAGGTTTTATGCAGCGTCTCGGCATACTGCGATGCAAACGCAGCCAGCTCGCCTATCGGCGAGTATTTTTTGAATATAACTTCACCTTCGCGGTCGGTGTATATCTCAAGCGGATCCCCCTCGCGTATTCTCATAGTCCGACGGATTTCCTTCGGTATAACTACGCGACCCAGATCATCGATTCGACGAACAATTCCTGTAGCTTTCATATATAATACTCCCTATGAACACTATTTTAAAGCAGTTTTGCTTGCTCTGTTAGTGTTTGTTAATAGCGGGGATTTATGCGTTTATACTAAAATAATTTGATTCTTTGCTGAAATTATGATAATATTATGGTAGCTATTTAAGGACTTAAATATCGGAGAATCATAATGAAGAAAAAAATTTTTAAAACAATAATCCGCACACTTGCGGTTATACTGCTCGTTTTCAGCCTCGGATATGGTTATTATCTTCTTTTTATGAACCCGCGGCGCGGGACTGTGGACAATTTTACCGCTTCCCTTCCTCTTGGCGAGACGCTGACGAACGATGAAGCCCGAGAAGATTTGAAATATTTATTTGACCATCTCCGCAGCCGTCACCCGGCGTGGCTTGATGGCTCGGATGAAACTGTTACCCGGGTTGAAGAACAATACGAAGAAGAGTTATCAGCACTCGGTGAGAGTGTCACTGTGCTCGAACTGTGGCGGGCAGCCGCGCGCATAGTGTCACCCCTTCACGACGGGCACACCTGGGTAAACTGGAATGGTCAAAGCCTTTATATCGATGACATTACACAGCTGCGCGAATACAACGACCCGGTGGAGATAAACGAAATTCCGGTTCAAGACGTACTGTCTGAATATCTCAAACTCAGCTCATATGAACTGGACTTTTACGCAAAAGCAAAATTTTATGACAAAATGATAGTTATTCAGTCGTGGCTTGAACTATGCGGGGTCGATACGACAAACGGCGCGACCTTCACATATGAGACAGAAAACGGCAGAGTATTCCGCACATATAAATTCGTGCCGATCAACAAGGTCACCGGTTACAACCCCGGCTCGAATGACAGCCGGTGGGTTTACTACGACATAGATGTCGGGAAAAACCTCGGTATATTCACACTGAAGGCCTGCGATTATAACGACGAATACCGCAGCGTACTCGGTGAATTCTTCAATAAAGTCACAGAAAACAAAATTGAAAACATCGTAGTCGACCTGCGGGGCAATGGTGGCGGGGATTCACGCGTCGCCAATGAATTCCTGAGTTATATCGACGTAGACAGTTACCTGGGCTGGGACAGTTCGGTACGTCTCGGAAATTTACTTATCAATAACAAGAATATAAAGCATACAAACAATAAAAAACCGGTTGTTTTCAGCGGCAAGGTTTTCGTAATGACAGACGTCTATTCTTATAGCTCGGCAATGGATTTTGCGATGCTTGTGGTGGACAACGGCATAGGCGATATCGTAGGTTCGGCCTCAGGTAACAATCCCGAAAGTTATGGTGACTGCCTTTATTTTGAATTGCCCAACTCAAAGCTTGCTCTGAGCGTATCATATAAAAAGTGGCACCGGATCGATAAAAGTAAGAGCGCCCTGCCGCTCCTGCCCGATTACGAGGTACCGGCCGGCGAGGCTCTTGAGAAAATATACGAGCTTATAGGGAAATAACTGAGAAATCCGGTATGTCTATTAACTCCGGAAAAACTAATCTAATTAAATTATATTTGTGCAAATTGTGTCAAAATATTTTATTAGACTTGACATATCGGCAAAAGAGTAATACAATCTTTGTGATAAAGGCAGAACTTTTAAAAAGTTAATTCATACTGCCGTTAAATATGGTAGAAAAATGAAATTATCGAACACGATGGGGTATGTCGAGAAGCGTTTCGGAACCGAGCGCGCTATCGAACTCTATAAGAAAGCCGGATTCGAGGCGCTCGATTACACGCTCAACCAGATGACGGCTGACGAAAACATATTCAACAAGGACAATTACAAAGAGCGAGCCGAATACATACGTACATATGCCGGAAAAACCGGCATCAGTTTCAACCAGACACACACTCCCTTCAGTTTTGACGTAAAGATCTGGAATAATCATTATGATGACATCGTCTATCCCCGCGTCCTACGTTCTCTTGAGATAACCGCTCTGCTCGGCGCAAAAATTGCGATAGTCCACCCGATACACCACATGGTTTTCAGCGGGCACGAGGAAGAAATTTTTGAACTGAACATGAAATATTACCGTGGCCTCATACCGTATGCCCGCGAATACGGCATTAAAATCGCCATTGAGAACATGTTCCAGGCAGATGCGCTGCGCAAACACATCGTAGACGACACCTGCTCGCGTGCTGATGAGTTTATCAGATATATTGACACGCTCGACAGTGAATACATCACTGCCTGCCTTGACGTCGGGCATGTCGGCCTTATTATGCGTAAAGACGAGGCAGAGGATATGGTAAGGGCCCTCGGGCATGACCGGCTGGGCTCGCTTCACATCCATGACAACAACTACCGCGAGGACCAGCACCTCATTCCCGGCATGGGTCTGCTCCACTGGGACAAGATCACCGCTGCGCTCGGCGAGATAGACTACGCCGGTGATTTTACATATGAGGCCGAAGGCACATTCCTTAAAAATTACGACGACATATTTTTCCCAACCGCGCTGAGCTTTATGGCCGACGTCGGACATCACCTCATGAGAAAAATCGAGAGCAGCCGGCCGGCAAAATGAGCCGTGTTGCGTGACATCAACGTTTTTGGGGCTGCGGGATTCATTTCCGAGCCCTTTATAAATTTTAATAGCATCCGAAAGGACATCAACAAAATGATAAAACGCCTGGCGGGCAGCATAAGAGAATATAAAAATGTGACACTGATCACACCCGCTTTAATGCTCGGTGAGGCCATTATTGAATGCCTCATTCCATTTTACATTGCTGAACTTATCAATAAAATAAAGGCGGGATGTGAATATACCGTCATACTCAAATATGGCCTGATCCTTTTCGTCATGGCCTGCGTTTCGCTTTTATTCGGGGCTACTGCCGGGTTCACCTCGGCGAAAGCCTCGGCGGGTTTTGCAAAAAACCTGCGGCATGACATTTACTACCGGGTGCAGGACTTCTCATTTGGAAACATCGATAAATTTTCCTCGTCCTCTCTCGTAACCCGGATGACTACCGACGTCGGGTATGTGCAAATGGCCTTCATGATGATCATCCGCATCGCCATCCGCGCGCCGTTGCTCTTTATTTTCTCAATTATCATGGCCTATGTTATGGGCGGGGCGCTTTCTACAATGTTTATAATCGTTGTTCCCTTCCTAGTCGTAGGACTCCTTCTGGTCGCGAAGACCGCAATGCCGGCTTTCCGTCGCGTTTTCCCCAAGTATGACCGGCTTAACGAGTCAATTGAGGAAGATGTCATGGCGATGCGCACCGTCAAGGGATTTGTAAGAGAGGAATACGAGAAGAAAAAGTTCGGAACTGCATCGGACGAGATCAGAAAGGACTTCACAAAGGCCGAACGCATAGTGGCGCTGAACACGCCGATCATGCAGGTCTGCCTTTATTTTAATATGATCTTCGTGCTCTTGGTCGGCTCGAAAATGGTCATAACCGGCATGGGGCTTGACCTTGACGTTGGTCAGCTCTCGGCGATGCTCACCTACGGCTTCCAGATATTGAGCTCGCTTATGATGCTCTCTATGGTCTATGTCATAATCACTATTTCCTCCGAGTCGGCACGCCGTATAACCGAAGTGCTTACAGAGGAGCCGGCGATTAAAAATCCCGAAAATCCGGTTACGGCACTCTCCGACGGCTCAGTCGATTTCGATCACGTGAGTTTCAAATACTCCGGACACGCCGAGAGACACTCGCTCTCCGACATAAATCTTCACATAAAATCAGGTGATACGGTCGGCGTACTCGGAGGCACCGGCTCAGGAAAGACGACACTGGTTCAGCTTATCTCAAGGCTCTACGATGTAACCGAAGGCAGCGTAAAAGTCGGCGGCGTCGATGTGCGTCAGTACGACCTTGAGACGCTGCGAGGTGGGGTTTCAGTAGTGCTCCAGAAAAACCTGCTCTTTTCGGGGACCATCGCGGACAACCTCCGCTGGGGTAACCCGGATGCGACCGACGAAGAGCTTGCCGGTGCCTGCCGTCTTGCCATGGCCGACGAGTTCATCCGCTCCTTCCCCGACGGGTACGCAACAAAAATCGAGCAGGGCGGCACCAACGTCTCGGGCGGCCAGAAGCAGCGGCTCTGCATCGCGCGAGCGCTCTTAAAAAAACCGAAAATACTCATTCTTGATGACTCAACAAGCGCGGTTGACACCCGCACCGACGCACTGATTCGCAAAGGTTTTAAGGAATACCTCCCCGAGACAACCAAGATAATAATTGCACAGCGCGTTGCCTCGGTTATGGACGCCGATCTGATAATAGTTCTCGATGGTGGGATGATAGCCTCCGCAGGCACACACCATGAACTGCTTAACACAAGTGAAATCTACCGCGAGGTCTATTCCTCGCAGACGAAGGGGGGCGGAGACAATGCCTGAACATATAAAAGCGAAAACTCAGCCGCCTAAGGCTAAAAAAGGCACTTTATTGCGCCTCATCAAGCTGCTTTTCAGCTACTACCCCAAACTTATGCCCATAACACTTATCTGCATTCTCTTTTCCTCCGCCGTCTCGGCGATACCGTCCTTCTTTATTCAGAAAATCATTACCATCATCGAAAAGTGGTACACGACCGGTGACTGGAACTCGGCGAGAGCCGAAGTCATCCCCGCCGTCCTCCTTCTGATGGCACTCTATGTCCTGTCTATAATTTCAATTCTCCTCTGGACGCAGCTTATGGCCTATATCACCCAGGGATTTCTGCATAAGTTGCGCAAAACCCTCTTCGACGGAATGCAGGAGCTGCCCATACGCTATTTTGACACACACAAGCACGGCGATATCATGAGCCACTACACAAACGACGTAGACACCCTGCGTCAGCTCGTTTCCCAGTCGCTCCCGCAGCTCCTTCAGTCATGTATGATTGTTTTGTCCGTATTCTGCGTCATGATTTATTTCTGCGGCTGGCTGACTTTACTCGTCCTCGCCGGTGCAGGCATGATGATCATTGTCACGAAAAAGGTCGGCGGCGGCTCAAAGAAATACTTTATACGCCAACAGAAGGCAACCGGTCAGCTCGAAGGCTATATCCAGGAGATGATGAACGGCCAGCGGGTCGTCAAGGTCTTCTGTCATGAGCGCGAAAGCGAAAAGGGATTTGACGAGTTGAGCGGCGCTCTCGCCGAGGACGGCTACCGTGCCAACGCCTACGCTAACATCCTTGGGCCTATAATAATGAACATCGGCAACTTGCTTTACGTGCTTGTCGCCCTCGTTGGCGGACTGCTTCTTATATCCAAAGTACCGAACTTCAGCTTCTCGGGGCTGCCGCTCGGAATCAGCATAGTGGTTCCATTCCTCAACATGACCAAGCAGTTCACCGGAAACATCAACCAGGTGTCGCAGCAGGTCAATTCGGTCGTTATGGGTATGGCCGGTGCCGACCGTGTGTTCACCATGATGGATGAAAAGCCCGAAGCCGACGACGGTTATGTGACGCTCGTCAACGCAGAGATTGCTGCTGATGGGACTGTCACAGAATCGCCCGTCCGAACCGGCGTCTGGGCATGGCGTCACCCGCACACCGACGGGACTCTCACCTACACCCGCTTATCGGGCAACGTGCAGCTCATTGACGTTGATTTCTCGTACGAGGAAGGTAAGCCAGTCCTTAACGATGTGTCTGTTTACGCCAACCCCGGCCAGAAGGTCGCCTTCGTCGGGGCGACCGGCGCCGGCAAGACCACAATCACTAACCTGATCAACCGTTTCTATGACATTGCAGACGGCAAGATACGTTATGACGGAATCAACATAAACAAGATAAAGAAAGCTGACCTGCGGCGCTCGCTTGGCCTGGTCCTTCAGGACACAAGCCTCTTCACCGGTACCGTCATGGACAACATCCGCTACGGCCGGCTTGACGCAACCGACAACGAATGCCGCGCCGCCGCTGCCCTCGCCGGTGCCGACGACTTCATCACCCGCCTGCCCGACGGATATAGCACAATGCTGACAAACAACGGCGCTAACCTTTCCCAGGGCCAGCGCCAGCTGCTATCCATCGCCCGCGCCGCCGTCGCCGACCCCCCGGTGATGATACTAGACGAGGCCACCTCCTCAATCGACACCCGCACCGAGGCAATCGTCCAGCGCGGCATGGATAAACTCATGGAAGGCCGCACCGTCTTCGTCATCGCCCACCGCCTCTCAACTGTCATGAACTCCGATGTCATAATGGTCCTTGACCACGGAAGAATCATCGAACGCGGCAGTCATGATAAACTGATCGCCGACCGCGGCACATATTATCAGCTTTATACCGGAGCGTTTGAGCTGGAGTAAGATGCGTGGGTACGGAACTACGCGGCCTCTTGTAAGAGGCCTGGCGAGAACTTTCATAAAAACAGTTTAACTGTTCGACAATATTATCCGTACGCAAAGAGCCACGGTGGTGTGTGTTGGGCCCCATTTCCTGCACACACCGCCGGGACGCGGAAATGCGAGGTAGTCGAAAAAAGATAATCAATTTTCCTCCAATTAGGCAAACCTCTCGCCGTAGCGAAAATTACGCGAATGCCTGCCGCTTCCCACGCAGCAAGAGAGCCACACCGCATCCTCGAATCCAAGGTTCGATACTACCGGATAATTAAAAGAATTAATAAAAAATCGATAGCTGCCGTCAGACCTCAATAATCTGACGGCAGCCGATTTTTTATTCTTTACAATATATATTTATAGCATCCCGGAGGAACTCCGCACAACCGGGCCGTATCTTCTCATAATGAGCCTTGAACCGCTCATCATTCACATACATCTGCGCGAGTCCGCGATGCCCAGCTTTCGTATACATTCCTTCCTTCCAGAACATGCATAACCACTGTCTGTGCAGGTCGCATGCCTCCTGCGCGTCTGCGCACCCCGGGTCACCGATATCCATGGCACGCTTCAGCAGCTCCGCCATTTTTACTGTGAGCTCCTCCTGACGCTTCCACTGCTCGTGTGTCATCCCGGCAAGTTTCCTGTTCGACTCGGCGACAGTCGCCTCGCCGTATCTTTCGTGGATTTCCTTACCATACTTTTTTTCGTTTTCCTCTATCAGCTTCTTCTTGAAGCCCTCAAATTTCTCGTTTTCAGACATTGATTCTTCTCCTTCCAGCGACCTGATGGTTTTCGTAACGTTTTTAATAAGTGTATCAATTTTTGCTTTCTGTTCGCATAGCGCACTTAGGTGATTGCGCAGTGCTGCTGCCCTGTCGAAATCCGGCGAATTGATGATGCTGCGGATTTCATCGAGCGGTACACCCAGTTCTCGGTATATAAGTATCTGCTGCAACATGTCGATCTCAGCGCTCCCGTATATACGGTAACCGTTCGAAGACACCCTTGCGGGTTTCAGCAGCCCTATTTCATCGTAAAACTGCAGGGTGCGCCGGCTCACACCCGACAATTTCGCAAGTTTTAGCACTGTGTATTCCATTCCCCAGCCTCGCTATCTATCTGTATGTGTAAAATTAACCTTACAGTTATATAATAAACTATCACGTTACGTTATTGTCAAGGGGTTTTATAAAAATTCTATGAATTTTTTTATTTCATGCGGCAGATGATATGATTAAATTATGTTTTCTGGGAGTACTCAATGAAAACCGTCAAGAAAATTTTTTCCTTCTTTATTTTGTCGGTAATAATCGTCCTCGGCCCCTGCTCCGCCTGTAGCTATAATTCTCTGACCCGACAGTCCGACATCGACACATACCGGGCAGTTTCATCCGGCATAAATTCTTACGAACACGAAACAACAGTAAATGACCCCGATCCGGTCAGCGTCACACTGATGATGGCCGGTGACCTGCTGCTCCACCGGTTCGTCCAGATCAGCGGAAAAAAGGCTGACGGCAGTTATGATTACAACCCCGTTTTTGAAAATGTAAGGGAGGAAATTTCATCCGCTGATATCGCGATCGTCAATCAGGAGACGCCGCTCGCGGGGGATGCTTTCGGGCTATCGGGCTACCCATTTTTCAATGCGCCCTGCGAATTTGCCGATGCTATTGCATGGGCGGGGTTCGATGTGGTACTTCAGGCGACAAACCACGCTCTCGACCAGGGAAAGTCAGGGCTTATCGCAGGTCGCGCCTACTGGTCAGAGAATTTTCCCGAAATAAAAATCGCCGGAACCGCGCTCTCTGAGGAAGAGGCGGCCGGCGTCTGTGTCGTCGAGTGTAGCGGGATTAGCATCGCAGTACTCAATTATACTTACGGTACAAACGGAATTCCGCTGCCTTCCGGTATGCCGTGGATAGTCAGTATGCTTGACGAGTCAAAAATCCGCGCCGATATCGCTAGGGCAAAGGGTGTTTCCGACTTCATTGTAGTCTGCCCGCACTGGGGGATCGAGTATGCACATTCGCCCTCATCATCACAGCGGACCTGGTGTGATCTTTTCTTCGAGTGCGGCGCCGATCTTATTATCGGGACGCACCCGCATGTCATACAGCCGATTGAATGGTACGAAGACGCTGCCGGACGCAAAATGCTTGTTTATTGGTCGCTCGGGAATTTCGTGAATTCAACAGCTGAGACCGGATATGGTGTTTCCAACCGGATGATGGGGGGAATGGCCAAGGTTATGCTGACACGCGGTGCCGACGGAAAGATTTATATCAGCCAGGCTAATGTGGTGCCTGTTGTCACACAGCTTAATGAAGGGTATGGAGGGGTCACCGTATACCCTTTCTGTAATTATAACGCGGATTTGGCACAGAAAAATTTGCTTGTTCGGGAAAGAGATCCTCAATTTTCATATGAGAATTGCAAAAAAGTGTTCAAGGAAATTTTCGGGGAGTATTACAATTAAGTAATCGTGAGGCTTCTATTTTTTGAGAAGCCTCGTCTCCGATTCCTCCGCCGCTCGCGTCCTCACCTTTCCGACATGGGTTTATATTCACTTCTCGGGTGAACGTTCATATAATCAGGGCGGATGATTTTGCCGCCGTAAATAAGCTCCTCTATGCGGTGGGCGCTCCAGCCCGAGATACGGGCTATGGCGAAAATGGGTGTATAGAGTTCCTCGGGGAGACCGAGCATTTCATAGACAAAGCCGCTGTAGAAATCGACGTTTGCGCTGACGCCCTTGTACATTCTGCGCTCGCTTGAGATAAGCTGAGGTGCGATTTTCTCTACCTTTGAGTAAAGCTTGTATTCGTCCTGCCGTCCCTTTTCGGCCGACAGTTTTCTTACGAAGCGGCGAAGTATGATTGCTCTCGGGTCGGAGAGCGAATAAACGGCGTGGCCGATGCCGTAGATGAGACCCGAGCGGTCGAACGCTTCCTTGTGCAGCAGCTTTTTAAGATAGGATTCTATTTCGTCGTCGTCGCTCCAATCGCGCACAGCATTTTTCATCTCGACGAACATCTGGTTGACCTTGACGTTTGCCCCGCCGTGCTTCGGGCCTTTGAGTGAGCCGAGCGCGGCGGCAATCGCCGAGTATGTGTCGGTGCCGGAAGAGGAAACAACATGCGTCGTGAAGGACGAGTTGTTGCCTCCGCCATGCTCGGCATGAAGCACCAGCGCTAGGTCCAGAACGTTCGCCTCAAGCTTTGAGTATTTGCTGTCGATTCGCAGCATATGAAGTATGTTCTCCGAGGTGGAAAGATCCGGGTCGGGTTCGTGGATGAAGAAGCTCTTGTTGCCGTCGATGTAGTAATCAAAAGCCTGATAACCGTAAATCGCCATCATAGGGAAGGATGCAATAAGCTGCAGGCACTGGCGCAGCACGTTTGCGATCGACGTATCGTCGGGGTTCCGGTCGTATGAATACATAGTCAGCACGCTGCGCGCCATAGAGTTCATGAGGTTCTGGCTGGGTGCTTTCATGATCAGGTCGCGCACAAACGAGGTTGGCAGCGAGCGGTAGCCAGCAAGGGTTGCGCGGAACTTCTCAAGCTGCGCGGCGTCTGGCAGCTCGCCGAAAAGCAGAAGGTATGTTATCTCCTCAAAGCCAAAGCGTTTGTCCTCCATAAAACCGGCGACAAGATCCTCGACATCATATCCTCGGTAATAAAGCTTACCGTGGCAGGGGACCTCCTTCCCGTTGACAACCTTTTTAGCTGTTATTTCGGATATTTCGGTCAGCCCCGTGAGCACTCCCCGACCGTTCAGGTCACGCAGCCCGCGGTATACATTATAATCTGTATACATTGACGGGGTGATATGGCTCTCTTGGACACATTTTTCCGCAAGCTCCCTTACCTCGGGGGTGATTTCTGAATAATTCCTCTTTGCACCTGCCATATTTTCTCCTCCATTTTCTCAAGTAGCAGTAAAACAACTATTTTATATGCTATATTTTATCATATTATTAAGTAAAAGTCAAACTAGGATTTCCGACACGGCTTGCCCCCCTCATCCGGCATGATATAATCATTATGACTGTAGACGAAGGATACGCGGCTTCTTTGAAAAGAAGCCTGGCAAGAAACTTTATAAAAAATAACCAAATAATTCACATAATATTGTTTGAAAGCTTTTGCGAAGCTTTTCTCGAAAAGCGACAGTAACCCTTATATCTATAAGCTGAGCCCGGCAGGATTTTCATCCTGCCGGGCTCTGATTACTGTATCCCAGCTTATTTTATTACCTTAACCACCCACTCATTATCGCTTATTGTGACGTACATGCGTTCGCTGACTGCATAGTTGCCGGTCATGACGTTACGCACAAGAGCAGACTCAGCGATGAAGCTGCCGGTGACGGCGCCGCGTATTATATATGAGACTGAACCAGAGAAGGTATACTCGGAGCACTTTTCATTCCAGACGGTAGCATACGGGGTCCAGACCGAGATATATCCCTTCATCTGCTGGCTGCCGGTGTTATACATCCAGGCGTTGCCGTATCTGCCAGCCGATACTGAAACATTACTGTTGCCGCTGACGCTCGAAACGAATCTCGCGCCGGTCGGGATGCAGTCGGAGATATTGAAGCTTGCATAGGTCCGGTCAGACTTGCCGCTGAAGTTCAGAGTGACCATATAGAGACCGGATTTCGCGTCGTAAGGGGTAATGGTCTTGATAACGCTCAGCTCGCCGGTTTTTTCTGTTCCGTCAAGCGCATCGGCCGGGCTTCCGCCGTAGGCTGCGCGGACGCGGATACCCTCGTCAGCCGAGAGAATTTCAAGTGAGTCAAAACCGGTCTTCGTAAGCCGCAGAACGTATGAACCGCCTGCTGGTATTTCTATCTTCTGAATTTCCCCGTCTTTTCCGAAGCGGTAGGAAAGATTTGTTTCAACCTTTTCGGTAGGCATAAAGTATTTTACATAAGCTGCGAGTTCAAGGCCATAGTATTCGGAGGCTGAGACGTGAGTATTAAGGTATTTAGCCATCTTCTCAGCATCAGCCCTGGAAAGACGTGCGGCGGTGACGAGGGCAAGGGCTGTAAGCTTGATGCTATCCTCGGTGTTGCCGCCCCTGATATAGAGTTCCCCGCCCTCGGCTTCGGCAGAAGACGCCGACTTGACCGCGGAATACATTTCGTTTGCCGCCGAGAAGTCTCCGATATAAGCGAAGGCTGCTGCAAGATAGAGTTTCGCCTCGGTTGAGAAGTTCGTGCTCCCCCCCGCTACGCGATAAAGCGAATCAAGCACCGGCTGGCCGAGGGCTGCGAGCCCGAGATAGGCCGCCGAGAGCTCGGCGTCGTCTGTGTAGCTCTTGCCTCCGACATAAGTATTAAGAACACTTATAATGTCTGCCTTGCGGTATTCAGTTAAAGCTTCAGGAGCGATCGCGCTGATCTTCGCTGTCAGACGTATGTCGCCGGCACTGTAGTCGAAAAGCGGGATGAGACCGCTGCCGGTTGTTGACAGTTTATCCTTGATGTCTGCCAGCCCGTCGGTACCGTCTGAACCGAAGAGCTTTTCGGATGCCGCAAGTACGACATAGTACGCCGCCATTGCGTCGGCTCTCGTGCCGCTGTAATTCCTTCTCGTCTGGTTCACGACGTCAAGGTATTTGTCATAGCTTGAATTGTAGAAGGAAAGGGTGAGCGGATAGGTGAGAGGCGCGAGATTCTTTATATCCGCGATGGTTATGTCTTTGCGGACATCAACAATGTTACCACTGCCGACAACGCTGAATGTCACCTTTACGCCGTCGCTGTATGAGCCGCAGGAAGAGGTTACGGTGACGCTGTAAGTCCCTGTCGGCAGGCTGCCAAAATTGAACCAGGCAGTCTCGCCGGTCTTGCCGTCTACCTTGAGTTTGCCGACACTCTTGCCGGCGGCGTCGACGATGTCGGCGCTGTAAGTCACCGACCTGACACCCGAGAGCGCTGTTCCGTAGGAACGGGCAGAGACGGTGATATCGTCACCCTCGATATAATAATTGCATGAAGAAATATTAATGAAATACGGCTGTGTACAGATAACATCCGACACACTGCTGCCGAGTGTTCTGTCTGTCACCTTCGCCGCGCTCATGTTTCCGAGAGCCAGAGCGGTGAGGCGCCACTCTGTTATGTTGTCGGGAACTGTGAAGTTGAAGACCGCGACCCCGTCAGAGCCGATGGTAATCGCCTCGAACACCGGGTTATCCGAGAAATTCTCGCGGATATAGACGCTGGTTATGCTGCCTGAACCTGAGGTATTATCGGTGAGCACGCCACTTTCCGCCTTGGATGCGTAGTCAGTTGGAGAAGCGGCCTCTGCTGAATAATATGCGCGGGAATCAGAATCGTTGTTTATTGCCACCTCGCGAAAAATATCGAATCTGCCGTCGATATTAACCGACACGATGGGAGGAGTGTATCTGCCGTAATAACCATTGTAGTAATCATAATAAGCATACTTAGCATAATAATACGGAATCACGCCCGAGCCGCCGGCCGATGTAAAATAATCCTTTACTGCAGAAAGCGATTGGTCGCCGAGTGCGAAGCAGGCTTCGTCGACAACGCCGAGCAGCACCGTTCCGGTGACGGGATTGCCGTTTTTATCAGTAACCTTTATTGTGACTGCTGCCTTCTGACCGGGCGTGTATGACACGCTGTCAGGGAGAATTTCAACTTTGAGAGAATTGTTTTTTGTGTAATCATAAGCAACCGACGCGTATCTGGACTGGTACTGGGAAAACCCGCTTCTGTACTGGTACTGGGAATCGCCGATGACTGTGGCGTATACCGTGCAGTAGAGCGCCATGCTGTCGGTAAATGTGAAGGTAAATGAAGTTTTGCCGTCGGTGACCTTCTGGATTGCATAACCGTTAGAATCGTAGACGGTATAGAGGACCTTTCCCGATACAGGCTGCTTGTTGTATAGGTAGGACACGGTGACTGTGTCGCCGACCGAGTAGGCCTCCTTATCTAGCATCAGCTCATAGTTGTACCATATATTATTATAGGGGGTCTGATTGTCGTATTTCACAGCCCAGACCGTCATGGTGTAGTTAGCCCCATTCTTGGCGTCGTAATAGGACACTTTGTAGTAATAGTATCCGTTAAAACCCTCGACTTCCATATGGTCAAGCCGGATGACGCCGTTCACGAATTCGGCACTGTAGCTCTTCACTACCGTTTCGTATGAATGCGTGGTATAATTCTGGTACGTGGTCTTTGTGATCGGGTTGTATCCCGTTCCGGTGCTGACTCGTACATTCTCGCACTTGTAAAGCAGGATTTTTACACTTCCTACCGCCGGGTCTCCGTAGATATTCTCCGGGAATTCGGGGTAGGTGAGGTCTGCAGCAGTCTTAAGACCCGAAGTATCGGTTTTGTTGAGGTAGATTTCAGAATAGTCTTTGCTTATACGGGCGGTGCGCAACTGTACGTCGCTGTGGAAATAAAGCACCGAATTATAGGTTGTGAGCCTTGTTGTCTCATATCCCATGAGCTCGGCGAAGAGCTGGATTGACATCGGATAAGTAAAAGTCGCCTGGGGGTACGCTGAAGTCTTAATCGTAATTTTAACTGTTCCGTCGCTGTCGGTCACCTTCTCGTCGCCGAAGGAGAATGGATCGTATGAGTAAACGCGGAAGCGGAGCCCGGGCGCCGGGGTGCCGTCGAAGAATGAAGCTTTAAGGGTAGCGCTCACCGTGTCGCCGAGAACATAGAAGAGCTTATCGAAGGTGATTGACGCTTTGTATACCGGCTTATCCTCCTGCGTTACACGGATGTACTTCGAAGTGACATAGGTTCCGTCGGCCAGACAGAACATTGCGTAAAGACTGTATCCGGCGTAGCTCTCTATCGGCAGACTTCCTTTGAAACTGCCGTCAGCGCCAACTGTCACAGTACCATAAGGAATGCTGCCGACATATACGTAAAGACGAGCGGGCATCGTCTCCTCACCGCCGGGGGTGATAACACCGTAATAATTGACCGTGTCATCCGAGAAATAGACCTCGCGGTCGGTATACAGGTATTTGCAGAAATATTTCTGCACAGTATCTTCATTTGCTATAAGCGGAACGACGATCTCCTCGCCGCCGGCGCTGACCTTTATATAAGCCGCATTGTTTTTTCCGTTGTTGACCATCATGGTGCCGACAGAGCTTGTTGTACCGGTCAGGGTTTTATAAGCTGCCTGGCCGCCATCTGTATTCCAAAGGTCGACACGGTCAAAAAAGTCGGCTGTGACCGCAGCACCGGAAACAGGTTCTCCGGCGACAGTGTTGACCCATAAGAGTGTTTCGCCGTCGCAGCTCTGTGTGTGAACGCGCAGGTCGGTGACCTGAATCATTATCTGGAAATCCCTCGCATACTCCTTGCCGTTCCAGTTTCCCGAAATGGTATAGTCGACGAGATAAATACCCTTCTCAAGCTGCGGTAACGAGAAATACATACGGCTCGAATAACTATTGTTGTAGGTATCTCTTGCGACAGGTTTGATATTATAATCGGCGATTTTCTGAAGCCCCGCTGTCGGGAAATAATAGTTCTCATCAGAATAAAGGTAGTCGGCACGAACAGCCTCGTAGGCCTTCATAGCATCTATTGCTTCAGCGGCACTGCCATAGCGACGGACCGTCACAGGCACGTCATTCTGCTTTGGTGATATGTTATTATTGTTATAAAGCGTATAATTAATCGTGGGGAATTCCGAGGGTGAATAAACAGTCTCAGTTGATTCTGTGTAAATCGTCAGTTTATTTGTACTGCTTGTCGCTTCCGAGACGCCGGTGCGGAATTTTGCGGTGTAGTCTTCGGCCAGTTTCTTTCCGGAAGCTGAGGTCAGCCCGCTTTTCACACTTACAGTATAAACAGTGTTCGTCTCAAGGTTTTTGTAGGGCACGAAAACCACCGTCTTACCGTCGGGGTAGATCTCAAATCTCCCGGCAATCTCTGGCGAGATCGAAATATAATCGCCGAGTATTGCGTCGCGGATCACCTCAGTGAAAGCAATTTCAATCCCGGTATTGAGTGGAACATTTGTTGCAAGGTCTGTCGGGAGTACGCTTCTAACAACCAACTCGTTTTCGGTCTGGAAAGCGAAGCTGCTGGTGGGGTTCTCAGGGTTTCCGACTGTGAAGCTGTAAACCTTTCCGGCGTCAAGGCTGCCGGCCTCGGGAGTCAGCAAAAATTCTGTTTCCGACTTTGCCAAAACAGTAAAGGCGACAGCCGGTTTCACTGTAAGGTGCTGAGAAAGTGTTTCTACATTGGTCTTCCCCGCCGTTTTTATTGTGAACGTGGAGTTGACCGGAATGACGGCTGAACGGTCGTTATTTGCCGTAACCGATACCGATGAAAGAGCCTCGGGCAGGTAACTTACCCCGTCTGCGGTATAGGCTTCTCCCGAAAAAACGAAACCTTCAGTCTCAGCCGTTGTTTCATAGCTGTTTTTCTTTGTTCCTTTGCATGAGGAAAGTACTCCGACAAACATCATCGCACACAGGAGCAAACTTACGACGCGCAGAGCGATTTTCCTTCCGGATGCGGTTTTCTTTACGGTCATTTCCGTGTCCTCCGATAAAATGAATTATAATGGCCTATCAATAAATGTAAAAAATTACTGTTATCTCTAATGACGTATGAGGACGCTCAAATGTTCCGCGGATAGACAGCAGTCTTAAAATATATGGTTACGGAGATGCGTGACGGGACGGGACGGGACGGGAGGCACGCCTCCATACGCTTAAGCAAAACGCGCCACCTCTCTTGTATGGGAGGTGACGCGCCGTGCGGCAGACTTAATTATTCTTAAGATTGATCAGTCTCAATATATTTCTCATTGTGATGGCGAAATTCTCCTTTGTCTTCGGACCGCTGACATTCAGTGGCTCTGGCAGACGGTTAATAGAAAATACCGCGCTGACTCCTTCGGCATACGCGGAGTCAAGACACTCGTCGTACCCGCCGACAACAGCAACTACAGGTACGCCGGCGGCCCTGGCCCGGCGGGCAATGCCGATCACAGCCTTGCCACGAAGCGACTGTGTATCAAGTTTTCCCTCCCCTGTAAAGACAAGGTCGGTACCCCGGAGCAGTTCGTCGAATTTCACCGTGTCGAGCACTGTTTCAATGCCCATTTTAAGGGGTGAGCCGAGAAAGGCCGCCATTCCGGCGCCCATCCCGCCAGCTGCTCCGCCGCCTGGCAGAACGCTCACGTCAACCCCGAGGTCTCGCTTCATTATCCCGCAAATATGAACCAGTCCGGCATCGAGATTTTTAACCATAGCGGCGTCAGCGCCTTTCTGAGGTGCGAAAACATAAGCCGCGCCGGTTTTACCGTAGGGCGGGTTGTCGATGTCGCACATGGTGATTATCTCAATACCCTTCATACAACCGGCGTTACCCTCAATCCATGCAACATGGGAGAGCGTCCCGCCTGTCGGCACGAACTCACTGCCGTCACTGCGCAAAAAGCGGAAACCGAGGGCGGCGGCCATGCCGCAGCCGGCATCGTTTGTCGCCGAGCCGCCAAGCCCCATAATAATTTTCGTACAGCCCCGCGACGCCGCGTCGAGCATCAGCTCGCCAACGCCGTACGTCGTGGCGATCATAGGGTTTGCGCGCTCGCCGGCAAGCGGCAGCCCGGCAGCCGCTGCCATCTCAATAACGGCCGTTCTGCCGTCGGGGAGTATGCCGTAAAAGGCGTCGACCTGCTCGCCGAGAGGTCCTGTGACGCGCATTTCAATTCTCTTACCGCCCATTGCCGAGAGGAAACAGTCGACACTCCCCTCTCCCCCGTCGGCGACTGGAACGGCTATCACTTCACATCCCGGGTATACCGCAAGTATCTCGCGGCGGGTGATCTCGCAGTTCTCACCTGAGGACATGGTACCCTTGAACGAATCTGGGATGACAATAACTTTTTTTAATTTATTATTCATGGTTCACCTGCATTGGCAGCTCGAATCCGAGCGCTTGATTCCGGTCGCATATAGCTCTGACTCCCAGGCGGCAGAGCATGCGGCGTGTTCTTATCATTCCGGTGTTGTGGGAGTTCAGCCCTTCGCCGCCGTCGCTGTAATAAAAGCGGTTACCGGCCTGCATCAGATATTTATTTGCGTTTATTGCGGCATAGCACTCCTCCGACACATTCCCGCAGCCGTGGTGTGCTATCTGGACGACATCGGCCGGCAGCTCATTCCGGTGCTTTGTCAGCAGCTGACGGTTACAAATCCATTCGCTGTCGGAGAGGAAAAGAATTTTCTGCCCGCCGGCAGTGAGTCTGAGAACCATGCTCGAGTCGTTCATATTCATCTTCGGAAGCAGTGATCTGTCGACGCATGCGGGGGTATGCAGAGCGTAAAATGAAAGTTGTCCTACGTTCACACTATCCCCCTCTTCGAGTTTTATCACCTCGCAGCCAAGTGTAGAGGTGGCGCCGAATATCGCGTCATACGCTCCGGCAAGAGCCGGGCTTTTCTCAGAGGAAATATCGGTGTAAAATTCTCTCGGAAGAAGAGCGTGATAAAGCTTTTTTACCTTAACTCTCTCCCGGTACTTCCCGGGGTCGCGGCAGAGCTCGGTAAACACGCCGTAGTGGTCGGAGTGCATATGTGTCAGGAACCAGGCGTCGACCGTCGGTATACCGCCGCCAGAAAGCTGCCCGAGTGCACTGAGAAGAAATTCAGTTTCCTCAGGGTGCCCCCCGTCAATAACGGCGAGCAAGCCGTCCGAGGTACGGAAAACGAAGGACATTATGTTCCAGTTAAGCTGCCCCGTCACCGGAAGCATGTACATTGCGTCGCCTGGAAAACGCGGCAGGTTCACTGAGCGTAGCGCCGCCGTGGTATAATCAAAGCGGTAATTTCCGGGTATCGCCGCATCCGGGTTATACAAAGGATACCTGAAGTCGCCGCAGAGAAAATCATATCCGAGTATATCTTCGGTAAAATGATAAGCCGCGTATACTGTTCCCTGCCCTCCGTCATCAATATAGCGGTATGCCGAAGTGTATTCGTGCGGCGATTTATCAGGGATGCCGAATCCGGTCAGATAAAGCCGCGTGCCGCACATCCGCAGTGTATACTGCCAGATTCCGTCCCGGCTGCGATCGAATACAATGTCGTCAAGCATCTCTCGCGAGGTTGCTCCGACCACAATTTCATATTTATCCGGCATAGCAGCGTCATTTACAACCGGAAGTAAAGCTCCCGTCACCAGCATGATCTTCTCGCGCAAAAACGCTGCGGCGCGGCGCTCGTTAGGCGTTGGATTTTCCGGGATGACAATTCGATAGTTTTTTAAAGGATACATAAGCTGTCTCCTATTTTATAAAAGTCAGGTCGGCCATCACCGGGCAGTGGTCGCTGCCGTTAATGACACTGCTGTTGTATAAAGTCGCGTAATAATCGGCCCTTACATTTGCCTTCGTCACTAAAATATGATCTATAATTGAACTGTTGAAGAGCGGCATCTCACCAAGAGTGTGATATGTGTTGGACAAGAGGGTATCTGACGCCGGCGAAAGCTTTCTCACACTTTCAAGCGTCCCGGAGGTCAGCTTTTTATAGGCATTGTTTCCAATGCCCGTGTTCATGTCGCCAAGTACCATGACCGGCACACTGTAATCAGCCTCGATCTTCGCGACAAGTGCAGTAATCTCACCCGCGTCCTGGACGCGGTAAGCCTCTGCCTGTGTCGGGTCGGAATACCATGTGAGGTGAGTACTGATGACGGTAAACCTGCGTCCGTCGGATTTGCGTTCAAACAGCGCCCAGGTGTAGGACTTCGAATTTGATTTATCGCCGTCAGGCCGCTTCTTAACCGTCTCAAACTGTTTATACCCAGAGGCGGCAACGGTATATAACTCCGGGAGATAGTAAATCGGTGTATAATTGTAGGCAAACGTAATGCCGCCAAGTCCCGGATCAGGGTTGAAGGGCACCGGCTCGTAACCCGAGGCCTCAAGGAGCGGGTCGAGCGCGGTATGCCATTCGCGGCTCATCTCCTGCAGGCAGAGCACGTCGGGAGCCGACAGCACGAAGGTTTCGTACATGATGTTCACCCGGGTGAGCGAGAAGTTGTAGAAATACACATTTGATGACATTATGCGGATATCGGAGCCCGGGGTTTTTCCGGTTATCCCGTATTCAGTGAGGTCAACGCTCCCGCCGGCGAGTTTACCCGCTGTAAGTTCGAGCGATTCCTTACTGCCGTTCATCGGCAGATACTGCTCAGAGAATGCTTTGTACGCCTCATCAAGGGCAAGAATTGTCCCGGCAGCGAAAATCAGCCTGCCGTCTTTAAGTTCAACCGAGTAATCAACATAACCGAGTGTCGGCTTCCCGCCGGAATAGTAATCCGAAGCCGCTGCACGCCCGGTGTCGCCGAAAAGTATCTCATGCGCACCCTCAGGCGATATGGCGGGCAACATTAAAAGCGAATATCCAGTGAGAGAAGCGACACGCTCGCAGAATTCTTCCGCTGCGTCATCGGCATCAGTGCCGTATATAACATTATATTCCTTTATGTTCACGCCGTCAAGCGTCAGCTGCTCCATAGCATAATCCGCCTCCCGCAGATAGCTCTGACTGCCCTGTAAAGTAATACTGCCGTCGTCAGCTTTGTCATAATACCCGCTTACAAGGCGATCAATGAAATAATTGAGCGCGCGCAAGATGTTAGAGGAGGTGTGCCCGCCGATTACAACCGTACTTTCAGTGATACTGTATCCCCAGTCCTTGTAGCGGAGGGATGAGGTGAATTCAGCACCTTTAGCACGCCCGCAGTCGCCAATGATTATCTCGCTGCCCGAGTCTTCCGGAACAAGCGAGTTTTTGACCGGAATATCCTTTCCGGTGATCCCTTCGAGCGTCTTTTTTAGCCGTGTTACTGTACTGAAAAGCGTTTCGTCGGCGCCGTCAGCGTACACTATCGAAGGAGTTTTACCGTCTGAAGTCAGGATATGGAAGAGCATGTTATTCTCCTCAGTTGCGGTGCTGTCGCTGCCGGAACCGGCTTCACCGGAAGACTCCGCTTCCAAATCTCCGGTTCTATGGCATGAAATAAGTAATATAACACTCAACAATAACATAAAAATTATAGCACAGTTTTTTTTCATATGTACCCTGATTAAAACACGGGAAAGCCCGGCGGGCTTTCCCTGAGTTCATGATATTTTTCAGTCCTTTTTACGGCGCAGAGCCGGAATCACAGCGAGAAGAACCGGCAGAACCGCGAAAGCGGCAGCCGAGCCGCAGCCTTTATCCTTAGCAGCAGCGGTCGTCGCTGCTGCTGTTGTTTCAGCAGGAGCGGCTGTGGTCTCAGGAGCCTTCGCAGTTGTGACAGCAGCAGTGGTCTCCTTAGCAGTTGTGACCGGGGCGGTAGTTACCGGCGCAGTTGTGACCGGAGCGGTGGTTACAGGAGCAGTAGTTGTGACAGGAGCGACCTCACCGGGAGCGAGGAATGACAGAAGGTGAGGCGCGAAAGAAGCGCACCAGCCGTCCTGAGCCGTTATTATTGACTTCGTAGTATCGTCAAGGACACAGCGGTATCGAAATTCGCCGTTGTTTCCTGCCGAGTCGAATGTCTTGTTGAGGAAGTGGATATAGAAGGTGTCGGGGAGATTAGTGAGCCCGGCATTTGCAGCCAGCTCCGCTTTGCCCAGCTTGACCTCATATGTGGTCAGCTTATTCGTATCGTCGCGGGTGAAAGCGGTAGAAAGGTAAATATCCGGGTTATATGTTGTTGCAGATGTACCGGATGAATTATAAACCATTATCGTGTTCGCGACGAATGCAGTTTTATCATCGTAAACCGAAAGGGTCATGGTCTGACGGTCCATACACTGATAGAAGGTGTCCCCCATATTGAAGCCGAATGAGAAAGCCATATAGCTGCCGGACGTTGTGCCGACACGGTACTTGTAATATGGCTCATTTACGGTTATACCGAGATATATGTAATCGCTGTCAGCTGTAATGCCGACTTTGACTTCATCCGGATAACCCGTGAATGTATCGCTGCTGAAGCTTACGCCCGGGGTGTTCTTGTCAAAAATGATGGTGTCGTAATACTCGCCGTCGGTGACAACGCCGTCAGTGCTCGGAGCGGTGCCGCCGATACTGACATAATTAGTCTTCTGGCCGTAATCAGCATAATTGTAGGGTACGATCCCGCCGGTCGCACCGACTGCGATAACGCCCGCGGTAATAACCAGCGCAAGGGAAACTGCTAAAGTAACAAGATGCTTTTTCATAAAATTCCTTTCATCCAGGTATAAATTTTTGTATTCAGTCTAAGTCATTCAGTTTGCATTGCCGGTGATTGCTGTAATCAGGGTATCTATTTTTTTATCGTATATTGTCTTGGTAGCCTTGAGCATCGAAGCCATGGTATTTGTCTTGCTTTTGATAACCGTGATTATATTATTCATGATTCCGAGGTCGTTGTTGAATATATAGGCAAAGTCGAAGAATACCGTGTTGTACATGATATCGACCATCTGCGAGGTGTCAGAGTCCTTGGCGTACTTTGTCTTCAGTACTATTTCATAATAAGCCGGAAGAAGTGTACGGTAGGACTGTGCCGCAAGTGCTTCGGTTATAATTCCGTTCTCTTCAGTGTTATTGACATCGATCGGGATGCAGTACATGTGCATTCCGGCCTGCACCGGTGTGCAGTAGTTTTCCTGAGTTGAGTTATACTTGGGCATCGGAACTATCCCGTAATTTTCCATCAGACCTGAATACTGAGTCTGACCATAATAGAGCCAATGATTGTAGAACATGATATTGCCATCCGAGAAAACAAGCGGGGTTTTATCAGCCGGGTATGCTGATTCGGTGCCGTAGAGCATATTTATCAGTTTGTCGACCATCTCCGAGGATTTTTCGGTGTCAATGTTAAGCTCGGGATAACCGTCCGAGCCGCGCACTGTCAGTTTGCTGCCGGTCGAGTAATAGTAGCCGATGAGAGCGTTGGAGTTGTCGCAGTAGGCAAGCCCATATCTGTCACCCTCGTCCCGGACGCCGTTTCCGTTCTGGTCGCTGTAAGCCAGCGCCGACAGTCTGAGCATTTCGTCCCAGGTCCAGTTGCCGTTTTTGACTGTATCGTAAATGTTATATCCGGACGATGCAACTTCAAGTATATCGGTGTTGACATAGATGCCTTCCATTGAGTAGATCATTGAGAGCGACAGGCTTCCGACGCCGAAATAGGTTATGTCGTCAATTGTCAGCTCTTCGACAATGCTCTCGGACCACCAGGGTTTTTCAAAGTCAATATAGGGAACGTCATAAAGGTTTTTCAATAAGCCTGTAGTTGCCATGGTTGAGATCGGGGTCGAGAAGCCGGCGATAAGGTCATATGCTCCGTCGCCTGCCATAATACTCGCCTTGACTTTTGGCAATGTAACCGAGGCGTAGTCAGACCAGGAACCCTCGGCCATGACAACAATGTTGACGTTCAGCAGTTCTTCGACCGCGGTGTTACGCTGGTAAATAGAGTCGTTGAGTATCTCACCCGTCATCGTGTCGGCCTTCCACTCATACTGCTCGACGTTGCCGCGCGTATGAACGACGAAGTCGCGTCCGCCAAAGTTAAGGCCTGACGGTATGTCGGGATTTATGATCTCACGTCCGTACTCATCGTACTTAGCCTGTGTCCCTTCCGGCGTACTGGTTTCGGTCGCCGCGGCCGTGCTCTCACCTTCATTCTCTCCGGATGTGCAGCCCGGCAGAAAGGTCAGCGTAAGAGATACAATGATGAGAAACGCGAGGATACTGCTTAAGGCTGATTTCTTCATTCGTTTATCTCCTTATAAATTTGTATTTATTGAATCTCCGGGAACTTCCCGGTAGTGGCTGTTATATCAATCTCATTGTGCCCAGAAATCCCTCAGTGTTTCAACAGCTTTTCTCACAAGCAACTCACCACCCTCATGCCCGACGTTTCCGCTTGAAACATATGCGCTGTAATGGCTGCCGCGCTCGGCTCTCGCCGTCGGCAGATATCCGCCTGAACCAGAGGCCAGTTCGACAAGGAATGTCTGTTCCGCCGGGCTCATGGCTCGTATTATATTTCCGTAATCAAGGAACAACTCGAACGGGAATGAGACGAAGGCCGCACTCCCGAAACGCAGAAAATGCATCTCGGCGTTATACAAGCCGTGGTTTTGCTGGTAACGGTATCTGACAATCGTTCCGGCGTAAACGTGCAGCGCCGCGCTTTCACGGTAATCGAACCCTGATGCGGTTGCCGCGAATTCGTCAATTACCCTAAGCGCATTTCTATACTCCTCGATCGTCACACGGCGCAGGGGAAGCTGAACGATCTGGGAGCGGTGCCGGAATTCTGCATTACCCGTGAGTAACGATAAATCAAGTTCCTCATAAACCGAAACGATTTCATTGAACACTCTTTTAGCAACCATGCGGCAGCCTGAGATATCGAACATCGAAGGGTCGGCTCGGCGGGTCGGGGGATTGTCCCGGATGATGTTCGGGTCACTTACCGGCGTTTCGGGTTCAACCCAGCGGATTAGGTCGCGGGGGCAGAGGTCGCCGGCAGCGCCGACGAGGGCGAGCAGGTTGATTCCACTGCCATATTTTTCACGGAGCATGGCCTTTGCCTTACCCCAGTAGTCGGAGGAAACAAAGCTGCGGTGTTCAAGTACCTGTGCTGGGCAGGAAGTATTGGCTATGACACCGGTCAGTTGCTTTTCCTCGTCAAAAG
>JAEAME010000163.1_pt1 | contig 87748 bp, 82 predicted proteins | sample 8958731 | NCBI WGS metagenome assembly JAEAME01 (sample SAMN16933194, study PRJNA681113) | bioreactor sludge metagenome | isolation source: anerobic bioreactor sludge (Control) | place: India:Bengaluru | collected 2018-10-24
AACGGCTTCAACTGATCACGCACCTGACCAATGTGGGTGACAACAAAACCCTGATAGCCCATCCCGCCTCTACCACACACGGACAAATGACCGACCGTGAATTGGAAACGGCCGGCATCGGGTCCGGTACCTTGCGTCTTGCCGCAGGCATTGAACATATTGAGGATCTGAAAGCCGATTTGCAACAATCCCTGAGATCATGCCCCTGATGAAAGAATCAACTTATTACAGCCGGGAACCCTTTCCCCTGGAATGCGGCGAAGTCCTGCCCGGCATAAAGATCACGTATCACTGCAGCGAAGGCGCCCCGGAAAACAGACAGGTGGTATGGATATGCCATGCCCTGACCGCCAACTCAAACCCTATGGAATGGTGGCCCGACTTTACCGGGGACGGAAAATTATTTGATCCCGGCAAGCAATACCTGATATGCGCCAATGTCCTGGGATCCTGTTACGGATCCACCGGACCCGATTCAGCCAATTTCCCGCTGATTACAGTCAGGGACATGGTCAGGGCCCACGAATTGCTCCGAAAACACCTGGGTATCGGGCGTATTTACCTTCTTACAGGAGGTTCAAGCGGAGGTTTCCAGGCCCTGGAATGGAGCATCAGCCATCCCGGGATTGTGGAAAACCTGTGCCTGATAGCCTGCAACTCCAGAATAAGTCCCTGGGCCACAGCCTTGAATGAATCCCAGCGTATGGCCCTTTGGGCAGATCCCACCTTTGAGCAACCCGGTACGCCTCAGGCAGGCTACCGCGGTCTGGCGGCAGCGCGTTCCATTGCCCTGCTCTCCTACAGATCCTACGAAGGATACTGCAGCACGCAACCCGAAGCATCGGACGACACCCTTTGTGCTTCGAGGGCCGGATCGTACCAGCAGTACCAGGGGCGGAAACTGGCAGACAGGTTCAGCCCATACAGTTATTATTGCCTTACCCGGAGCCTGGACTCCCATAACGTCGGAAGGGGACGCGGAGGAACTGAGAAAGCCCTGGCAGGGGTACGGGCACGCACCCTTTGCATTGGAATTGACAGCGACATACTTTTCCCTTTGTGTGAGATCTACTTTATGGTAAAGCACATACCCGGGGCCGCTTCCGAGGTCATAGTTTCCGACTTCGGACACGACGGTTTTTTACTCGAACACGAACAAATTACATCAGCATTATGCAGGTTCTTAAATTCGGAGGCAGTTCGGTAGCCGATGCTTCTTCCTTCAGACGGGTCCTTGAGATCATCCGCAAAGCTTCGGAAAAAGACAAGACCGTAGTCGTGGCTTCTGCCTTGGGCGGAGTAACCGACACCCTCATCCGGACCGGGAACCTTGCCGGCCGGGGAGACACCCTGTACCTGGAACAGATCAACGATCTGGAAAAAAGACACCGAACGGTCACTGAAAGCCTCCTCCCTCCGGATTTCAGGCATGAAACGGATCAGATCCTTTCGCAACTGTTTGAAAAATTGCGGGATATCTGCCGCGGGGCTTTTCTTATCCGGGAGATCAGTCCTGCCACTTCAGACCTTATCGCCGGATTCGGAGAGCTGTTTTCCACCAGGATACTGGAAGCCGCCTGCACCTCAATGGGAATGAGCTGTCGTTGGACAGATGCCCGCGAGATCATTAGGACAGATCGCTCTATCCCCCTGCCGGTGGTCAACCAGGGGGTCACTTACAGAAATATCAGGGAAATGCTGCGCTCCAATCCTGCCAGGATCATCATCGTACCGGGGTTTATCGCTTCCGACACGGAAGGCAGGACTTCCACCCTCGGAAGAGGTGGATCCGACTATACGGCATCCCTGATCGCCGTCGGTGGCAAGGCCCGTATGTTGTGGATCTGGACAGATGTGGACGGCATGATGACGGCAGATCCCAGGATCGTTCCTGATGCACGCACCATTGAAAACATATCCTACAAGGAAGCACTCGAGATCTCACATTTCGGGGCACGCGTCGTATACCCGCCCACCATACAGCCGGTAGTGGCCAAAGGGATCCCCATTATGGTGAAGAACACATTCAATCCGGACGGCCCGGGAACGCTTATCGAGCAGGACCCGCCCGTAGGCAACGAAAAAATCCGGGGCATCTCGGGAAGCAACCGTATTGCACTCCTTTCCATGGAAGGCAGCGGCATGGTAGGCATTCCGGGCTATTCCAGCCGCCTTTTCAACACACTGACTCAACAACAGATCAATATCATCCTTATAACCCAGGCTTCCTCGGTACACACCATGCTGGTGGCCATAGAGGAAAAGGATGCCGAAAAAGCGCGGCAGGCAGCCGATGAAACATTTGCCTACGAGATATCCTTACAGAAAGTGGAACCGCTGAAAGTGGAAAGCGGTTTTTCCATCATCAGCCTGATAGGTGACGATATGAAAAACCAGTCCGGAGCGGGCGGCCGCATGTTCGAAGCCATCGGGAGGCGTAACATCACCATACGGGCCATTGCGCAGGGATCATCAGAAAAAAACGTTTCGGCAGTCGTCAGCACCCAGGACGTCCCGGAAGCCATACGTGCCGTACACGACGAATTTTTCGGTTCTCCCGTAAAACAGGTCAGCCTGTTCATCGCCGGGTGGGGAAACGTGGGAAAGAGCCTGACGTCCATGATTTTTACCCAGAGGCAACATTGGATCACCCGGGAAGGGATCGCCGTTCACATAGCCGGGATATGCAACAGCAAAAGAGTTGTCGTTAAAAAAGAAGGACTGGAAGAAGAAGATATCCAAACGGCCCTTTGCGGGAATGGGACTCCGAACATAAACGGGTCGTTCATTGATACAATGCTCGAAATCAACCTGAGAAACAGCATCTTTATAGACTGTACCCCGGACAGGTACCTGGCAGCCCGGTATGCGGACATCCTTTCTTCCAAGATAGCGGTAGTGACATGCAATAAAATCGCCAATTCCATGGATATGGCCTATTACAAAAAACTGAGGAGTATTTCCTTACGTGAAAATGTGCCTTTCCTTTACGAGACCAATGCAGGAGCAGCCCTGCCCGTAATAGCGGTCATCCGTCAAATGAACCGGTGCGGCGATACCCCGCTGAGGGTGGAGGCCTGTTTGTCCGGCACCCTGAATTATATATTCAGCCAATACGACGGTACGGTTCCCTTTGATGACATTGTCCGGGAAGCCTCCCGGCTGGGATATGCCGAGCCGGACCCTTTCAACGATCTTTCCGGAAAAGATGTATTGCGCAAAGCCCTCATCATAGCACGGGAATGCGGCGTTGATATTGAGGAAAACCAGGTTGCTCTCACACCGTTCCTCCCCGGGCACTGGCCCGACGAGGAACATTTCAGAAGACTTTACGCCGACAGCAAAAGGAACGGAGCCCGTCTGAGATTCGTGGCCCGCATGGAAGGTACGCAGGTGTCTGCTTCTCTGGAGCAGGTCCTTCGGGGGCATCCGTTTTACGACCTTACAGGTACAGACAACGCTGTTGTCCTGTACAGTCGTCTGTATCCCAACGGAATGCGCATTGCAGGGGCAGGTGCGGGTGCAGAACAGACGGCCTCGGGATTGATCAATGACATTTTACAGAGCATATGATAGATAGAATCATGGTGGCCGGCGCCACCGGACTGGTGGGGCGGACCATGCTCCGGATACTGGAAGAAAGAAATTTTCCTGCCAAAGAACTCATCGCGGTGGCTTCCGAACGTTCTGCCGGAACAAGCATCCCTTTCCGGGGAAAACAGGTGACGGTCACCACAGCAGAGAAAGCCCTGGAACGCAGGCCCGGGATAGCGTTGTTTTCTGCGGGCAAGGAAGTGTCCCGGATCTGGGCTCCGGTTTTCGCACAATCAGGATGCCGGGTGATTGACAATTCCTCGTGCTGGAGAATGGACGCAGGTGTTAAGCTTATAGTTCCCGAGATCAACGGCCATCTGCTGGGAAGAAATGACCTGCTGATCGCCAATCCCAATTGTTCCACCATACAGATGGTCATGGCTCTGGCTCCCCTGCACCGGAAATTCCGCCTGAAAAGGATCGTGGCTTCTACCTACCAGTCGGTTACCGGCTCGGGACAAAAAGGGCTGGAGCAACTGGGGGCAGAACGCCTGGCCCGTGTCGGGGAAAAACAAGCTCCGGCGGCCGGATCGATCTACCCCTGTCCCATTGACCTGAACGTCATTCCCCTGATCGGGGACCTGACCCCGGACGGATATACGGCAGAGGAGATAAAAATGAAAGAGGAAACCCGCAAGATTCTGGACGACCCGGGGATCAGGGTGTCGGCCACAACGGTACGCGTTCCCGTAGAGGGAGGACATTGCGTGGCAGTCAATGCACAATTCGTACAACCTTTCTCTATGGATGAGGTCTTTGCCCTGCTGGGTTCTTTTCCCGGACTGGTGCTCAACGACGGGCCCGGCAGGACGGGTTTTGCCGTTCCAAGGGAAGCCGGAGGGACCGATCCGGTCTATGTGGGCAGGGTGCGCAGGGACACCTCGGCAGAAAACACGCTTGACTTGTGGACGGTAGCCGACAATTTACGCAAGGGCGCTGCCCTCAATGCCGTGCAGATTGCCGAGCGGTTGTTGGATCTGTAGGTCAGAAGGGCAGCAATGTCCGGGTATATCGCAGGGTCTGCAGCCGTTCGATGGTTTGAGGGTCTATGTTGTCTCTTGAAAACGGGACAATATCGGTATCCCTTTCCGTTGATCCGGGCAGGCGGCCGTATTTGTATTCATAGGTAAACCGTCCCAGGGAATCCACCCTCTCGGGATGTTCCGGGTCCCGGAGTGGTACGGAAATGTAAAAATCGGCGGAAGGGGTACCCAGCCTGTGGGAAAGGATCCGGTCGTTCAGCAATGTGTAATAAAGTTGTTGCGCTGTTTCAAAAGCCGGATCTATGATGTCAACATTTTCAGCTATCAAATGGCGGTACGGGTACCGGTCTCCCTCCCGGTAGTGACGCAACTCCTGCAACATGGCCCTTATGGTTTCAATCTGGTAAGGATAATGCGTACATCCCAGCACCAGGTAGCGCAACGGTTTGGGATCCTCGCTGGCACGCAGCTTTTCTATCAGACTCAGCAAATGGTAGCGGGCGTAATTTTCAGGAGCGTTCAATTGCAGTCTGAAGGGATTTTCCGGGGTTCCCTCGTACAGCATCCTGCCCATGGAAAAATCAAAGCCGTAAGCCGGCAATAACGAAAGATCTATCCTGTGACTGGAATGATCCTCCGACGGGCCCCTGTATGATCCCCGGGGTGCTGTGGCCAGGGGGTCTACATAGTCCCTTTCCCCGTCGACGGCCTCTGCAAAGCCCATAGATCCGTGACTGACTACCATCAGGTCCCCGGAACATCCCTTTTCCCGGGACAGTTTTTCAAAAGTGCGTTCGTAACCGCCCGAGGCTACCGTTCCGGTTGTAGCCAGCACACCCACTGCAGACTCTTCTCCCGGTGTCATCCTGTTGAGGGTGGCGTTTACCCCCGCATGGATCACACCAATGGCTTTGATTCCGGAACCGCTTTCCTCCAGGTAGGCGTTGATGTCATCCAACCCGTAAGCAGTAGCTGTATTACATGCCACGACCAACACTTTTGCCCGATGCCCCAGAAGGAACAGGGCGTCCTTGAATATAAGCTCGCGCAGGAAATCTGTTTTACCTTCGGCCGGATAATTCCCGTAAGGCATATTGGCCTGATCTCCCAGATAAATATAATGCTCACTGTCCAGCAAACGGCTGCCCAGGATGGCTTCCATTACGGTCAAGCCCCCGGTCCCGGAATCAAAAATACCTACGGGCAACTGATCCCTGACTTGGGGATACGTGGAAAAATCGGTGTAGTAAACCGAGCTTGTATCATAAAGAGCCGCTTCCATGACGGGTATGTGAGCCGGCCGGCCCTGGCAGGCTGCCACAAGGACCCATAACGTAAGTATCAAACTTCTTTTCAGGTGCATTACATATCTATTTTAAAATATTCCGGTTTTCTGTTCCTGTAAAAGACCCCGTAGCGGTATCCGCATTGTTTCAACACCTCGGAGTAATATCCAAACCTGTCCCCTATCCGTTCCGGTCCGTGGGCATCTGAACCCAGGCTCACGGCATCGCCTCCCAGTTCCCTGAAACGTCTCAGGATCTGCAGGTCGAGTTGGGGCGTTCCGTAAGGGAAAGACTGGTAAGTTTTGGTATTTATCTCGAAGGTTTTTCCGTTTTCTGCCAGCATTCGCAAAATGGGATCCAGTATTTCACCAAAATCCTTTAGTGAAATTATATGCTCCCGGTAAGGGGCATATCGTGCCACATAATCAAAATGACCCAGTATGTCATAATCGGCAAAGCCCTCTATACAGTATAAAATGTCCTCCAGATAGATGCTGTAGGCCTTTTTATAGTCGTACCCGTTGTAGTAACTCCCGTGATACGGGTCTGTTCCCCTGACAAAATGCATGGAAGCGATGACCGTATCAAAAACATGGTCCCGCATAAAATTCTTTACCGATCCCATACTGACCGGCTGTATGCCAATTTCCGCACCACGCAGCAAAACAATCTCAGGAAATTTCTTCTGCACAGTTTCAATCTCCTCCTGCTGTTTTTCCACATCAAAGGTAAAAAGCGCTATACCTTCCGGGGCATCAAAATCGTAATGGTCCGAAAAACAAATTCCGCGGAACGACTGCTCCACGGCCTGTCGGGCAGCAGTTTCCAATTCCATCCGGCTGTCGGGGGAATGATATGAGTGTATGTGGTTGTCGAATCGGATCATTGTTTTACAACCGACGGGAATCCTTTTCGTGTTCAGACAAAGGATCCCCGTCGTTATTATTGGTTCACTGAACGGGTTCAGGCGTTTTTGAACGCCTTTAAGCCGGCAAAATGGGATACTTTACCCAATTCGTATTCAATGCGCATGAGCTGGTTGAATTTTTCAATCCGTTCCCCGCGGCATCCGCTCCCTGTTTTAATATGGCCGGCATTGACTGCTACTGCCAGATCGGCAATGAAACTGTCTACAGTTTCTCCGCTGCGGTGCGAAACAAAGCAATTGTATGAATTCTTATTGGCCAGTTCAATGGTTTCCAGGGTCTCAGTCACTGATCCGATCTGGTTTAGCTTGATAAGAATGGAATTGGCCACTCCCTTTTCTATGCCTTTTGCCAGAATCGATTTGTTGGTACAGAACAGGTCGTCTCCTACCAGTTCAATTTTGCTCCCTACCGTATCGGTAAGATTTTTCCATCCTTCCCAGTCGTTTTCCGCCAGTCCGTCTTCAATGGAAACTATGGGGTACTGTCTTACCCAGTTTTCCCATATTTTGACCATTTCCTCGCTTGAAACAAGTTTCTGTGTACTCTTGAAGAATTTGTATTTCCCGTCTTCCCACATCTCGCTGGCGGCAGGATCAAGGCATATGCTAACATCTTCACCGGGTTTGTAGCCGGCTTTTACGATCCCTTCCAGGATCATTTCCACTGCCTGTTCGTTGGTTTTCAGGTCCGGGGCAAAACCACCCTCGTCACCTACCCCCGTACTGAGGCCTTTGGATTTGAGGACGCTCTTGAGGGCGTGGAAGACCTCGGCACCCATCCGGATGGATTCACGGAAAGAAGGCGCGTTGTGTGGCGCGATCATGAACTCCTGGAAATCCACCGTGTTATCGGCATGGGCTCCCCCGTTGATCACGTTCATACAGGGAACGGGCATGAGATAGGCATTGCTTCCTCCCAGGTATTGATAGAGCGGGATTCCCAGGCTGTACGCCTTTGCCCTGGCATAAGCCATGGAAACACCCAGGATGGCATTCGCCCCGAGTTTGCCTTTATTGGCTGTCCCGTCCAGATCGATCATAAAATAATCGAGCTCCCGTTGGTTTGTAAAACACTTGCCTTCAATGGCTTTGGCAATGGTGCTATTCACATTGGACACGGCTTTCAACACGCCTTTGCCGTTATAACGTTTCTTGTCCCCGTCACGCAGCTCCACTGCTTCCCTTTCTCCTGTGGATGCCCCGCTCGGGACCATGGCCGCAGCCCTGGAACCATCTTCCAGCATCAGGTTTACTTCAACGGTGGGATTGCCTCTTGAATCGAGTATTTCAATCGCTTCAACTTTTTTGATTTTCATTATCTGATCCTCCAGTATTTAATGTTTTATCCTGCAAATTTACAGCATAAAAATGAATTCGGAAAAAGAACCCGAAAAAAAAAGCCCCTCGCTGATTTGAGGGGCGTTTTTGTGGTGCCACCGGGAATCGAACCAGGGACACAAGGATTTTCAGTCCTTTGCTCTACCAACTGAGCTATGGCACCATTCTTGAACGGGGGAACAAAGGTAAATATTAATTTTTTGCCGGCAAAATTTTTTGTCTTATTAAACCATTTGATCCAAACCACATCAAATGAGTAAATTTGTCGAATTTTTCACCAACCCAGACTTTTGAACAATATGAAAAGGAAGAATATCATTATCCTGAGCTCTGTGGCCATTATAGCCATTGTACTGATCATCATTCTCTCAACAAGAAAAAAAGACGGTTATATCCCTCAGGTGGTTAAGGCACAGCGTGGTCTTTTCGAGATCGTCGTTACAACTACCGGGGAACTTGAGGCGGAGAATAACATCAAGATCGAAGGTCCCGCAGGAATGCGTGCCAGGAACGTCCGTATAGGTGAAGTCAAGATCCAGGACCTGGTGGCTGAAGGAACCGTTGTCAATCAGGGAGACTATGTAGGGATGCTGGACCGTACTTCTGCCGAGAATTCTCTGAAAGACCTGGAGGATGAACTCGAAGCGCTTCAGGCCAGGTTCGAAAGTTCACTTCTGGACACTTCCCTGACACTAAGAGCCCTCAGGGATGATATTGAAAACCAGCGTTTCAATATTGAAGAAGCCAAGATTGCCGTGGAACAATCCATCTATGAACCGCCTGCAACGCAAAGACAATACCAGAACAACCTGGAAAAGGCTCTCCGCTCCTACGAGCAGGCGCTCAGCAATTACGACCTTAAGGTAGACCAGGCCAAGGCTGGCGTTAACGATGTACTTATTGAACTGAACCGTAAAAAAAGGCAATTGGACGAGCTTCGTGAGGTACTTAACAATTTCACCATCTATGCCCCCAGTGACGGTATGGTCATTTATTTCAGGGACTGGAGCGGTGAAAAACGCCGCATCGGTTCTACCATAAGCGGATGGGACCTGGTAGTCGCCACCCTGCCCGATCTGAGCAATATGCTCTCCAAAACCTATGTGAACGAGATTGACATTGCCAAAGTACGTCCCGGACAACCTGTCCGGATTGGCGTGGATGCCTTCCCCGAAAAGAGCTATACGGGAGTGGTGAAAGAAGTTTCCAACGTCGGTGAGCAATTGCGGAATGCAGATGCCAAGGTATTCGAAGTGATCATAAAAGTGAACGGACAGGATGAGATCCTCAGGCCGGCCATGACAACAAGCAACCAGATAGTGACCGCTTCCCTTGATTCTGCGATATCCATCCCTTCCGAAGCTATTTTTGAAAGAGACAGCATTACTTACGTTTACAAATCCAACGGAATACGCCAGATCGTAGTTAAGGGTATTGCCAACGAAAATTTCACGGTGGTAGAGCAGGGTCTTGCCGAAGGAGAGGAAGTCTATTTGTCCTTACCACTGAATCCTGCCAAATTCAAGGTACAGGGTGAAGAATACATACCCGTAATTAAAAAGCGGATTCAGGAAGCTGCCGAAGCAGAAAAGAAAAAAGCAGAACAAAATATGGAAAAGGGAGAAAAACGCGTCATGATACGTTCGGGACAAATGCCTCAGGACATGCAACTGCCCGAAGGCGTTACTTTACCCGAAGGTGTTACCCTGCCACAAGGCGGATCGGCTCCCCAGGGAGGAGGTCGCAGAATGATTCAACAGCCTGCCACACAACAGTAAGAGACGATTCCAATGAATATTTTTTTCATAAACAGATACATACACGACATCCACATTGCCGTGGAATCGATCATCAACAACAAGCTGAAGAGTTTTCTGACAGCTCTGGGGATCGTTTTCGGAGTGGGAGCCGTTATCAGTATGATGGCCATTGGGAACGGAGCCCAGCAGGAAATCCTTGACCAGATAAAAATGGTCGGTGTCAATAATATTGTGATCCTTCCTGCCACAGTAGAGGATGTTGATGAAGAAGCATCCGGAACCTCAGCCAGTCAGACCAAGAAATTTTCGCCCGGACTGCAACTTTCAGACGCAGAGGCCATTCGTCAGATATTGCCCTCGGTTAAGCATGTTTCTCCCGAAGTAAGTGTATTTACCTACATCACGTTCAATGGAATCAGGCAACCCGCCAAAGTCCTGGGAGTAACGTCCGAGTATTTTCAATTGTACAGCTTAGGGCTGGAAGCCGGCGATTTTTTCACTCCCGGGCAAGAGATCAATTCTATGGCTGTCTGCATCATTGGTCACAATGTCAAAACCCATTTCTTCCAGCAAAATGATGCCATTGGTCAATTCATCAAATTCGGGGCAAACTGGGTCAAGGTGATCGGGGTTCTTGCACAAAGCGCTTCCGGGGCGGAAAAGCCCAAGGAAAACGAGGATGCTTCAGGAACTGCCTCCAGCGCCCGTTCGGGTTCTCTTGGAACCCTGGGATCTGAAAGCATGGGAATGCAGGGATACGACGACCAGGTGTTCATCCCCATACGCACCATGCTGCTGCGGCAGGAAAACAGGGCTCTCGCCATCACCAATCCCGTTTCTTCGAGCGGAGGTGCCGTGGTTATGGGCGGAGGCGGACGCCGCCGTGTTGTGATCAGCAACACTTCTTCTTCCTCCTCATCGGGCAGCTCCAATTACCACCAGCTGGACAGGATCACCGTACAGGTACACGAGACGGACCAGCTCACATCCTCCCAGGAAGTGATCACCAGGATGCTCCGGCGCCGTCACCAGGAAGTTCCCGATTTTGAGGTCACCGTCCCGGAGCTGCTTCTCAAACAGCAGCAACGCACTAAAGACATATTCAACATAGTGCTGGGAGCCATTGCCGGAATATCCCTGCTGGTGGGAGGTATAGGCATCATGAACATTATGTTCGCCTCGGTCATGGAAAGGACCAAAGAGATCGGCACCCGGCTGGCAATCGGAGCGAAGAAGGCAGATGTGATTGCCCAGTTCCTATCCGAAGCCATTCTGATAAGTGTGGCAGGAGGAGGGATCGGCGTCATTGTAGGGGTAGTGTTATCGGTCCTGATAAAATCCTTCTTCGATATTACGACCATTATTTCCTTTTCCTCGGTAATCATTTCATTTGGCGTATCAGCCGCCGTAGGCGTAATATTCGGATATTCCCCGGCAAAAAGAGCCGCTGAACGCGATCCTATTGAATCTCTCAGATATGAATAAAATTATGAAGATACACGTTACCTTTTCTGCTTTATTATTATCTGTGCTTTTCTCTGCACAGGGCCTGCATGCACAGGATGACACACATACGGCAGATCCCGGATCCGGTGAATACATTTTGCAATCCTACAACCTGACACTGGAAGAAGTGCTGACCCTGGCAGCCACCCAGTCCAACGAAGCGCTGCGAGCCAGGAATACGTTCCAGGTAGGTTACTGGGAATACAGGTCATACCGCGCCAATTTTCTGCCCTACCTCAGTTTCACCTCCCAGCTGCCGGAATTTTCCAGAAGGATCGTGGATGTTCCGACCATAGATCCGAACACGGGAGAAGTCAGGCATGAATATTCCTCGGAATTCTACAACATTTTCAGCGGGGGGCTGTCCGTTCAGCAAAACCTGCCCACGGGAGGTTCCGTGACGATAAGTTCATCACTCCAGCGTACTGACCGCTTTAGCGGCTCTTTCAACAACCACCAAAGCACCGAATACCTTTCCACTGCCCTGAATGTCAGACTCCGACAATCCATTTTCGGGGTTAACGAAATGAAGTGGGACCGGAAGATAGAACCGTTGAAATACGAAGAAGCCCGGCGCAATTATATTGAAAGCATGGAAGCCGTCAATCAACGTGCGATCCAGCTTTTCTTCAATATGGCCATAGCCCAGCAACGCCTTGCCATCTCTGAATTCAACCACGCCAATAACGACACACTTTACAACATTGCTGCCGGTCGTTACGAACTGGGCACCATCGGGGAGAACGACCTGCTCCAGTCAGAGCTGGCTTACCAGAATGCCTTAAAAAAACTAAACGAGGACAGGCTGAACCTGGAAGATGCCGGAAATCGTTTGCGTTCCTATCTTGGATTCAATGAAAGGGTGGAAATGAATATCGTGATTCCACAAAACATACCCGACGTTCTTCTGGATGTGGAGCAGGTACTGCAGCTGGCCTTTGACAACAATCCGGATATGATCACCTATGAACGGCAGCTGATAGAAGCCCAGAAAAACGTGGCCCAGCAAAGGGCCAACCGGGGTTTCCAGGCCAATCTGAACGTTGCCTTTGGCCTGAACCAACAGGCATCCGGATTCTTCGATTCCTACAAAGACCCAAGGGATATGCAAACCGTGAGTATTGGACTTACTGTGCCCATACTCGACTGGGGGAGGGGCAAGGGTATGGTGAAAATGGCCCAGAGCAACGAAGAACTGGTCCGTCGCCAGGTGGAACAGTCCAGGCTTGATTTTGAACAGGACATCATATTGAATGTAAGGCAATTCAACATGCAGGGGCAACAGTTTCTCATTGCGGCAAAAGCCGACACCATTGCCCAGAAACGATACGACGTGGCCAAACAGCGTTACCTGATAGACAAAATTACCGTAACGGACATGAACAATGCCCAGCTTGACAGGGATGAAGCCCGGGTGGGTTACGTACAGGCACTCTTCAATTACTGGAGGTATTATTATGAACTACGCGCCATCACCCAATTCGATTTTCTGGAAAGAAAACGACTGGACGCCGATTTTGAAGCCCTGGTAGATTAAACAGGCATTCCATAACACCGCCTGCGACGGTGCATGCGGTGCTCAAAAAGCTTCCACTGGCTCTGGACTTTGACATTGTCTTCAAGTTCAGGGCCAGTTTCCGCATATGCCACTCCCGTTTTCATGGCATTGACAATGCTGTTGTATATGATAATGGCGTTCACTCCCCTGTTCTGGTAGGCAGGCATGACCCCAATGTGATACATATCCAGCACCTTTGATCTTCTGATATCCAGCATGATCCCCAAAAGACCCAGGGGAAAGAGCCTCCCTTTACCCAGCCTTACGCCACGACTGATCGAGGGCGCCATAAGGCCATAGCCTACGATCTCTCCGGCCTTGTTTTGCACAACGGTGATATAATCCAGCTTACAAATGGACATCAGCAGGTTCGCAAAGTCCATCAATTGCTTTTCGGAAATGCGGACCACACCGAACAATTCGGAAAAGGCTTCGTTCAGAACAGGCAGTGCCTCCCTGAAAACCGGCTTGAGGTCTTTTACCTTTTTAAATTTTCTTATGGAATAACCGTACCGGTCCATAGCTCCCAACGCCAGGCGCTCGAGGGTCGGGTCCATGCTCCGGGGGAGTTTTACCTGGTATTCTACCCAATCCACCTTCTTTTTCAGGCCCAGGCGTTCCATATGCTCTGTATAGTAAGGATAATTGTACTGGGTGATATACATATCCATCTCTTCAAACCCTTCAATAAGCATTCCCATCTTGTCCATATCCGAAAACCCCAGCGGGCCCACTACTTCGTTCATATCCAAAAACAAAGCCCACTTCCTGACTTTTTCAAAAAGGGCTTTCGAAACCTCGTGGTCGTCAATGAAATCAAATCGTGTAAAACGCATCTGACGGACGTTCATCTTGTAATTATAGGCGTTGTTCAGAATGGCGGCAATCCTGCCGGCAACCTTTCCGTCTTTATATGCAAGGAACATTTTGCAGGACGCATAATCGAAAGCCGCATTTTTACGGGGGTCGAAATCCCGCATTTCTTCCGATATCAATGTCGGGACGAACCAGGGGTTGTTCTTGTACAATTTTACAGGAAATTCAAAGAATTTTCGTTTGTCGGCCCTTGAAGAGATCTCTTTAACAGTTACCATATCGGAAACAAATATAAAAAAAACACGTAAATTTGCACTTTAATCAACCTAATATAGTGCTTACTCAATATTTATGGCAACAACTGCAGACTTTAAAAACGGGATGTACATTTCTTTCAATGGAAAACCCTGTTCCATCATCTGGTTCCAGCATGTAAAACCCGGGAAGGGTGGTGCCTTCGTCAAAACCAAACTCCGCAACCTGGAAAACGGACGGGTGCTTGAAAACACTTTCAATGCGGGAGAAAAGGTGGAAACGATACGCGTTGAAAGACGTCCTTACCAATTTTTATACAAGGACGACATGGGCTTCAATTTCATGCATACCGAAACCTTTGAACAGATATCCCTGCAACCTGATTTGGTGGAGAATCCTGACCTCATGAAAGAGGGCCAGTATGTGGAAATGATGTTCCTGGCGGATGAAGAACGTGTGCTGACATGCGAATTGCCTCCTTTTGTTGAAATGGAAATAACCTATACCGAGCCGGCCGTTAAAGGCGACACGGCATCTACAAATGCCATGAAAGCGGCCACCCTGGAAACCGGCGCCGAGATCATGGTCCCGCTCTTCATCAACCAGGGAGAACGGATCAAAGTGGATACACGCACCCGCGCATACTCGGAACGGGTTAGATAATATACATCATGAAAAAATGGCTGACAGGCTTTACGGCGCTGCTATGGCTTCTTTCCTGCAATTCCGCTGCAGAAGTACCGACCCCGGAACAGATCGCTGCCGGGATCTTTGAGGGACAGTTCCAGACAGCAGAAAAGCTGATCGGACAGTACACCGCCTCGGCCCCCATGTCTCCCGAAGAAAAGCTCCGCTGGGAATGGGAGGTGGAACGCATGCACAGGATCTCCCTGGATTTTAACAGGACCGGAGAAGAAGCCCTGGAATACATCCGCCGTTACATACCCGATGTAACGGAGGAACAAATAAAAGCATGGGAAGCATCGGGAGCTTTGGAGTACATGGTGATCAACGGGGAAAAACGTTATTTTTCAAGGGCCTTCCGGAATCTTTTCCGGATCGACAGCACTTGCCGGGCCAGGTTCCTGGAAGTGAACGGCCCTGACCGGGACGTCAAGGCGCCCCTGCTGCAGGAACACCTTCCTTCCATCGTGGAACAGACACTGACAAAAAAGACGGAAAGGGTTGAACCCCGGACCTACACCATCACCTACACCCTTACCGTTCCGGCCAACACCGTCCCGGAAGGGGAAACCATCCGGGCATGGATGCCTCTTCCCAGGACCGACGTGGCACGTCAGAACGGATTCCGGCTGTTGTCGGTATCCGATCCCGTATACATCATATCACCTGATGCGTTTGTCCACAAATCCATATACATGGAGCAAGCGGCCGTACAGGACAGGGATGCCGTATTTGAATATACATTCACCTATACGGCACTGGCACAATACCATCATTTTGATCCTCTTAGGGACTTGTTGCCCTACGACACGCTCAGCCCCCCTTACCGGGAATACACCAAAGCCTGCCCTCCCCATATCCTTACCGGCGGACCCGTTGCGGAACTGGCAAAAAGCGTAGTGGGAGAAGAGACCAACCCGTTCCTGCAACTCCAGAAGATCTTCACCTACATTAGCCGGACGTATCCCTGGGCAGGTGCCAGGGAATACTCGACCATAGAAAGCATTCCCCTGTACGTGCTGGAAAACGGTCACGGCGATTGCGGTCAGGTCAGCCTGCTTTTCATCTCGATGTGCAGAAGCCTGGGGATCCCGGCCAGGTGGGAAAGCGGGTGGATGCTCCACCCCGGAGAGGTGAACCTGCATGACTGGGCCGAGGCTTACATGGAAGGTATAGGATGGATTCCGGTTGACCAGTCATTTGGTCTTCAGGAAGAACCGGTGCGCCTGTTTTATTCCCGTGGCATGGATGCATACCGAATGGCGGTAAACACAGGCATCGGCGGAGCTTTTTTCCCTGCCAAGATACATCCCCGTTCAGAAACGGTGGATTTTCAACGGGGAGAAGTGGAATGGCGCGGAGGAAACCTGTATTTCAACCGCTGGTTTTACAAACTGACGGTGCATGCTTCCGACAAATAGAAACACCGTCGCCAAAAGGAAGCAATACGGCTGAAACCTCATCATCCTGCATGACAAGACGGTTGTATGCCCGGATCCCTTCGGTCTGGGCATCCCTGTTACGCTGATCCCAGACTTTTCCATCCCAGAGCACATTGTCGGCTACGATATATCCCCCCGGATCCAGCAGTGCTTTCACATCCCGGTAATACGTACAATATTCTCTTTTGTTGCCGTCAATGTATGCCAGCTGAAACCTGCGTCCCTCCCTGTGCATCTGCGGAACTACCTGTAATGCATCACCCGTATGCAGGACAATGCGCTCCTCCAGTCCGCTGCGTCGGAACGCCTCCCGGATCAGGTCGTTGTGTTCGTCGAAAATTTCTATCGTATCTATCCGGGCCCCCGGCTCCAGTCCCCTGGCCATGCAGATGGCAGAATAACCGGTAAAAGTACCTATTTCCAAAACGTTTCGGGGACGGATCATTTGTACCAGCAACGTAAGAAAAGACCCCATAGGCTCATTCCCCAGCATCCTGGGATGTACAGTCCTGTACCGGGTTTCCCTTTCCAGCCATTCCAGGACGGGTCCGGTTCCTTTTGAATGATCTTCCAGATACCTTTGAAGCGCATCCATGGTTAAAAATACACTAGCGTACACCTTCCGGAGGGATCCCAGACATGACGGGCCGCTTCCAGTACCTGAGCAGCCGTAATTTCTGATATCATGGAAAGCATCTCACCGTGGGTGATGACTTTCCCGAAAGAAAGAATGCTTTTGCCCATGGACAGACATTGCACTTCATGGTTGTCTTCTGTCACGGACATCTGTCCTGTGAGTTGTTTTTTTGCCCTTTCCAGCTGGAGGGTGGTCATGGAAACGGTGGCATACTCTTTCAACACCTTTTCCGTCAATTCCCTGCAACGGTCCAGGTTGGGCCTGTCGGTCCCAAAATATATCCCTGCAAAACCCGTATCCAGGTATGGAGAATAGGAGGCCTCTACTGTGTATACAAGACCGAACTTCTCCCTCAGCAACATATTCAGACGGGCGTTGGAAGCCGGGCCCCCTATGATATTCATCAGTAACACGAGTGGTACCCGGTTCCTGTGACCGAGGGGATAAGCAGTTGAACCGGTAAGGCAATGCGTCTGGTAGGTCCCCCGTTTTTCCGTTTCATCAAACACCGTGGCCGGACCGGCAGAAAATGTTCCGGCCGTACCCCCTTCACGGGGAACTCCCTTTCCTGAAAATGCATGCAGTCCGTAGTATCTTTCTGCCAGCATCCCGGCTCTCCGGGGAGCAATGTTCCCTACAATAGTCAGCGCCATTCTTTCCGGAACAAACCTTTCCCGAACATACTGTTTCATATGCCCGGAAGTAATTTTACGTAATTCGCGCGGCACTCCCAGGATGGGTGTGGCCATGGGCGTCCCGGCAAACAGTTTTTCCTCAAAACGGTCGTATATCAGGTCCATCGGGGAATCCTTGTAGGAACGTATCTCGTCCAGGATCACTTCCCTTTCCTTGATGATCTCGGCGTCAGGGAATACTGAATGAAAAACCAGGTCAGACATAAGTTCCAATGCCTTATCGGTATCTTCCTTCAGGACTGTGGTATGTAAAACAAGTTCTTCCTTGGTGGTAAAAGCGTTGACCTCCCCTCCCAGTCTTTCCAGGCGGTTGTTGATGTGATAGGACTTTCTGCGAACGGTCCCCTTGAAAAGCATATGTTCGCAGAAATGAGCCAGTCCCGACAAACCCGGCGGTTCGAATCTTGTCCCTGCCAGGGTGGTCAAAGCACAGTAACTCACCGGTGAGGATGTGTTAAAAACGGCACATTTCATTCCGGAAGAAAGGGTTGTCAGACTGACCGGTTTCGTCATTTTTTCCATAATGGGCACAGGTCGCAAAAATAGGGATTATTTCTTATCTTTGCACCTTATGGATCAATTTGTAGTTTCAGCCCGGAAATATCGTCCACAACAATTCAATGACGTTGTTGATCAGGACAATATCGTTACAACACTGAAAAATGCCATCCAGAGAAAACAACTGGCACACGCTTATCTTTTTTGCGGCCCCAGGGGCGTGGGCAAGACAACCTGTGCAAGGATATTCGCCAAAGCCATCAATTGTCTGGATCCCACTCCGGACATGGAAGCATGCGGAACATGTGAGTCATGTATTTCTTTTGCGGAAGGCCGTTCCTATTCCATTCATGAACTCGATGCGGCTTCCAACAATTCTGTGGATGACATCCGCGAACTTATTGACAAGGTCAGGATCCCTCCCCAGATTGGCAAATACAGCGTCTATATCATAGACGAGGTACACATGTTGTCCCAGTCTGCCTTCAATGCATTCCTCAAAACCCTTGAAGAGCCTCCTTCCTATGCACTTTTTATTCTGGCTACTACAGAAAAGCACAAGGTCCTGCCTACGATTCTGTCCCGCTGCCAGGTATTCGATTTTAACCGGATCACCATAAAGGCTATGACCCGCCATCTGGCCGGGGTCGCCGTGAAGGAAGGTGTTACCGTAGGACAGGATTCCCTTCAGGTCATTGCCCAGAAAGCCGACGGAGCCATGCGGGATGCCCTGACCCTCCTGGATCAGTGCATAGCTGTCAGCGGAAAGGACGTAACCTACCAGCAGGTCATTTCCAACCTGAACGTACTCGACAGGGAATATTATTTCCGCCTGACAGAAATGGCGTTGAAAAATCAGTTTGACAAAATGCTGCTGCTTTTTGACGAAGTGCTGGGCCGCGGATTCAACGCCCTCCATTTTATTGGCGGACTGAGTGCCCATTTCAGGGATCTTCTGGTATGCAAACAGCCTGAGAGCCTCCCCCTGATCGAATACGGTGAAGAAACAGCCGGCAAATTCCGCGAACTTGCCTCGCGTTGCTCCCTGCCCTTTCTTTTCAAGGCATTACACATCTGCACCCAGGCCGAGGCAGGATACAAACAAAGTAATTATCCCAGGCTCCATGTAGAAATGGCCCTGATCCGGCTGAGCCAGGCTGACAACACGCCGGCTGCAAAGCGGCCTTCCGATTCAGAACCGGAACAACGCCCGCCGACCGGCAACAGCGTTGCGGCTGCCATTGAACCGGAGACACCCCGGCCAGCTCCCGCACCCTCAGAAACACCCCGGACACCTGTTTCCGGCGGATCTTCCACCGTCTCGATCAAAAAACTGATGCATAAAAACCAGCTGGCAAAGGAACAGGCGATGGAACCGCAGGATCCACAGGAAGAATCCCTCGTAAAGGACCTGGACACGGAGTCCCTGGAAAAAGTCCTCCCGGGGCTTTTCGACCTGTTCAGGGACAAACCCAACCTGTCGGCAACCCTGTCACGCCGTCCGCCGCAGATCGTGGACGGGTTCAGGGTCCAATTCAGGGTAATAAACGAACTTCAGAAAACCTGGATAGAAGAACACTACGGGGCGGCAATTGACACATACCTTCGTAAGTCCTTGCACGATAAAAGGATATGTATGTGCCTGGTGGTAGAGGAAATTTCGGAAAACTCCCCTTCCAACACCTGTTACATGCCGGAAGAAAAAGCCAGATTCATTGCAGAAAAAAATCCCGAATTCGCAGCGCTCAGGAACGACCTGAACCTGGATATAAGTTAATCTTTGAAACGTATGCGCTTACATTGCCACAACCTGGTAAAAAAATACGGTTTGAGAACCGTAGTGAAAAACGTATCCATCCACGTAGACCAGGGAGAGATTGTAGGTCTTCTGGGTCCGAACGGAGCCGGAAAAACGACCAGTTTCTACATGATCACAGGCCTGATCAAGCCCAATGCGGGAAAGATATACCTGGATGACGAGGAGGTCACCTCCTACCCCATGTACCAGCGTGCTCAGAAAGGCATAGGGTACCTGGCACAGGAAGCTTCCGTTTTCAGAAAACTGAGCGTCGAGGACAACATTATGTCCGTGATGGAATTATCTCCTTTTACAAAGGCTGAAAGAAAGGACAGAATGGAACGGCTTATTGCTGAATTCGGTCTGCAGACCGTACGCAAAAGTTACGGGATACAGCTTTCGGGAGGAGAAAGGCGTCGCTGCGAAATTGCCCGGGCACTGGCTCTGGACCCCAAATTTATTTTGCTGGACGAACCCTTTGCCGGCGTCGATCCCATTGCGGTGGAAGACATTCAGCAGATCGTGGCACAGTTGAAAACAAAAGAAATCGGTGTGATCATAACCGACCACAACGTTCACGAAACACTCGCCATAACTGACAGGGCGTACCTGTTGTATGAAGGAAGCATTCTTGAAAGCGGCACCGCAGATGAGCTGGCCTCCAATCCCGAGGTCAGACGAAAATACCTGGGACAGAATTTCGAATTGCGTAAGATCGTTCCTTTGGACCAGATTGATCATCGGAGGGAAGAGGACACGCACTGGGAGGAGTATTCCGAAGATGACCTGACCAGGGAAAAAGACGTCATTTGAAAGAAATGCCGGTCAGTCCTATGATCCGGAGTGCCAGTTTCTCATAATACTCCGGCTGAAGGTAACTGCGGTATGACGCAATATGGGTTCTGAAACGATCCATGTTTTCTTGGTGTACCGGGTCGGCCGGGGGAGACTCCATGGTCAGGGGATTGATAGGTTTCCCGTTTTTCCAGACACGGAAATCCAGGTGGGGGCCGGTGGACAGACCCGTACTTCCCACATACCCTATGACCTCTCCCTGGGCAACGCGTTTGCCCACCGTCAGTCCTTTGGCAAAACGGGACAAATGCAGATAGGCTGTGGCATACACGCTGTTGTGCTTTATTTTCACGGTATTGCCACCGCCCCTGGTATACGTCCTTTCAACCACCACTCCCTCCCCGATGCTCATTACCGGAGTTCCCGAAGGTGCAGCGTAATCAATCCCGGTATGGGGACGCACTACCCGTGTTATGGGATGTCTTCTGGCATAACTGAACCCGGAGCTGATCCTGGAATATTTTAAGGGGGCTTTCAAAAAAGCCCTTTGCAGGTTCACCCCGTCCGGATCCCAATACCCAGGAAGGCTGTCCTGTACAAAACGGTAAGCCATAAGACTGCGTCCCGAGCGGATAAAGGCCGAGGCCAGGATGGGACCCGCCTCTACTTCTTTCCCGTTGAGCATGTAGGCCTGGTAACAAGCCCGGAACGAATCTCCCTTCTGAAGTCCGAAGAAATCAACGGTCCATGCGTACACCTCTGACAACCCGTTTGCCACAAGAGGATTGTATCCTGCATCCTCAAGGTCCTGCCACAGAGAACTGTTGATGGTAACTTCTATACTTTTTTCTTCAATTTCGAGCGGAAACTCGGACCGGGTAACCAAAAGACTGTCGGTCAGTGAAAAACAAACATGCGTTCTGAAATTCTCTTCGTAGATCATATAGGAGGGCAAGGAAGAACCGGGCTCGTAGAGAAGCGTGTAGGCATTTCCGGCTTTCAGTTTTCTCAGATCAAATACGCCCCCGGCTTTTTGGGTCAGATTCATTATGAGCCGATAATCCACCCCCCTTCGCTGCAAAATGGCGGCAAAATTTTCATTCCGTTTAACCACATCATTTTCCGGTTCGTAATTTATAAGGGGCAACCCAAATAGATGGCAAAAATCTGCCACTATTCCTTCCGGGACTGTTTCGCTGATCTGTCCGGGGATGCTTTCAGAGCCCTCTTGATTCCGGTTGCAGCCCGAGCACAACGCACAGAATATCAATAATATAAAAACGGTTTTTCTCATAACGGATCATTTCTTCCAATACAAAACTAAAAAATTTTGAGCCAAAGTGGAAAAATTTGTAATAAAATGGAATATAGTGGAAAAGTTTTTATATTTTTGCACTTAACATTTAACCATACCTACGTGGCCAAATTTATCGGAGAATACAATGCGAAGCTTGATGACAAAGGTCGTCTGGTGTTTCCTTCTGCCCTGAAGGCACTGGCGGACACCGATATTCCGCTTCGTTTTGTCGTGAAGAAGGATCTGTTCAGTCCCTGCCTCGAGATGTATTCCTATGATGAATGGGAAAAACAGTCCGAAGCGGTGAAAGCCCGTTTGAATCCTTCTTTCAACCGGGAACATGCTGTACTCTGGCGTGCTTATATGAGCAACAGGGCCGTCGTCGAACCTGACGAAAAAACAGGAAGGATTTTGATTCCCAAATATTTACTCAACATGATAGGCGTTAACAAGGAAGTGATTTTTGCCGGGGCCGATTTTAAAATTGAATTGTGGCCCAAAGAATCCTATCACGCGAGTCTGATCAGTGAAGATGACTATGTATCACTTGCAGAAAAGCTCCTGTCATAATATTGCCTCCTATGGGTTTGTATCATATACCGGTTCTTTTGAAAGAAAGTATCGCATCCCTGGCCATAAAGCCCGGGGGAATATACATAGATGCCACATTCGGCGGAGGAGGCCATTCCCGTGCCATTCTGGAGCAACTGGGACCTGAGGGCCGCCTGCTGGTTTTTGACCAGGACCCCGATTCTCACAACAACCTGCCCGATGACAGACGGATAACCTGGATACAATCCAATTTCAGATTCATACACAATTTTTGTAAACATCACGGCGTAATGAAAGCAGACGGCATCCTTGCAGATCTGGGTGTTTCCTGGCATCAGTTCGATACCATGGAACGAGGCTTTTCATTTCGGTTTGACGCGCCGCTGGATATGCGGATGAACAGGGTATCGGAAAAAACCGCGGCCCGGGTCGTGAACGAATACCCCCGGGAAGATCTGGCAAATCTGCTGTTCAGGTACGGGGAACTGAAAAATTCCGGGGCGCTGGCTTCCGCAATCGTGAACGCCCGCACAAACAGTCCCGTAAACACCACGGGGGAACTGAACCGTGCCGTTGAAAGACTGATCCCCCGTTATGCGGAACATAAATTCCTGGCCAAAATATACCAGGCGCTCCGTATGGAAGTAAACGACGAAATGCGGGCACTGGAAGGCATGTTGCACCAAAGCATCCCCCTGATGCACAAAGGCGGAAGGCTTGTGGTGATCACTTACCACTCTCTGGAAGACAGGATGGTGAAGCATTTCATAAGGGATGCCTCGGCAAAGGGATCGCTCAGGGCGATTAACAAAAAACCGGTGCTCCCCGCAGAAGAAGAGATCCGTGAGAACACCAGGGCCAGGAGTGCCAAACTCCGGGTTGCCGAAAAAACGGAGGACCTTGCTTATGCGTAAAGGGGAACAGATCATCTCGACTTTGCTCGGAGGAAGGATCTTGCTGGAAGGGATCCTCTCCAAACACCTGAAATTCATACTGTATATTTTTTTACTGCTGATCCTGTACATAAGCATGTACAACGCAGTAGAGAGGACATTGCTGGCCAATTACAGACTGGAAAAGGAACTCCAGCTGCTCCATGCCGAGTATACAAGAAAATCCGCTGACTTGATGAGACTTAGCCAGCAACAGGAAATTGAAAAACAACTGAAGGCAAAAGGATCGGAGTTGCAAGCTCCGCAAAATCCTCCGGCCTGGATAAAAAGCAACCCATGACCACATCAAATAAAATGATGATAGTCTATATTTTTTTTCTGCTGATCGCATTGATTGCCGTTGGCCGGATCATTCGTCTGCAGTTCTTTTCCGACTACAAAAACCAGTTGGATGCAATCGTTTACAGGTCCATTGATATCCCGGCTTACCGCGGCAGCATTCTGAGTTATGACGGACGGGTACTGGCCAATACGGTTCCCTTTTATGAGATCAGGATGGACTGTTCCGTTCCCGACGATATCATGCTGAACCGACACCTGGGAGGGCTTTCCCTGGCTCTTTCACGCTTTTTTGGTGACAGATCTGCCGCCCAATACGAAAATGAGATCATGCGTGCCCGTGTTGAAAAACGTCCGGGATATCGCAACCTCGCCCTGGGAAACCGACTGGTGTCACACGAAGAACTTGAAAAGATCAGGCAATTCCCCATCTTCAACGAGGGCCAGTACCGGGGAGGTCTTATTGTCAATGAAAGGGAAAAAAGAATTTATCCTTACGGACGCATGGCTTACAGAACCATCGGTTATATAAGCCAGGACGAACAGACGGGTGTAGGTATAGAATACGCCTACAACTCTTATCTGAAGGGAATTCCCGGCAAACAAAGGGTCCGCAGGCGTTCGGGGGATGACAAATGGGTACCTGTTTCCAGTACCCCTGAAATCGTTCCCAAAGACGGCCTGGACATCGTTACCACCATAGACATTGACATTCAGGGGGCGGCAGAAAGGGCCCTGAGAGAACAGCTCTCCATAGATGCGACGTTCGAGGGGGCAACGGCCGTGGTCATGGAAGTCGAAACGGGAGCCGTAAGGGCCATTGTGAATATGAAAAGGATGCATGACGGTTCTTACGACGAGACCTTCAACTACGCGATCAGCGAATCTACCAATCCCGGCTCCACCTTTAAACTGGCCACATTGACGGCCCTGCTCGAAGACGGATACGTAAAACTTACGGACAGCGTGGAAACAGGAAGGGGCGGATGGCGTTATTACGGCAATACTTTCTCGGAGGCCAGCGGGTCTTACGGAACCATAACGGTTCAACAGGCCTTTGAAAAATCGTCCAATGTGGCTTTTGCAAAACTGGCCGTAGAAAAATACGGAAGCAAAGAGAAACAGTTCATCAACAGGATCTATAATATGAAACTCAATGAAAGGCTGAATATTGAGCTGATCGGAGAGGGACGCGCCCGCATCCCGTTCCCCGGAGAAGCCGGCTGGTCGCGTCTCTCTCTGCCTATGATTGCCATGGGGTACGAAATGCAGCTGACGCCGCTTCATGTACTTACGTTTTACAATGCCATAGCCAATAACGGGAAAATGGTCACCCCCTATTTCATAGAATCATTTTCACAACACGGACGGATAATGGAACAATTCAGCCATTCACCCCTGAGCGGGACATTGTGTACCCCCTCCACACTCAGGGCTGTCCACAAGGCTTTGCGGGGTGTGGTGGAAAACGGGACCGCTTCCAGGATCAATGATCCCCGTTACAGCATATCGGGAAAGACCGGTACTGCCCAAATAGCCTTTGACGGAGCTTTCGTTCACGACGGGTACCGCAAGCATCAGGCTTCCTTCGTAGGGTACTTCCCTTCTGAGGAACCGAAATACAGCATGATTGTGATCTTGTATTCAGGTGCCACAAGAAGTAATTTTTACGGGGCTTCCTGGGCCGCTCCGGTATTCAAGAAAATCGCAGACCATATATACATCACCAACCCTTTCTGGAACGCCCCCCTGGAGGCTCCTGAAAAAGCAGCATAAACAAATGTACCGGTATGCAACTGTCTAAACTAACTGAAATTCTGAAAGAAACCGTGATCACGGGATCGCTCAACGCGGATGTGACAGGCATCAGCCAGGATTCACGACAAGTGACCAAAGGCTGTTTGTTTGTTGCCCTTCCCGGGACCCTGACTGACGGACACCTGTTCATAAGGCAGGCTGCAGAAAACGGGGCGGTTGGGGTGGTTTTCCAGCGTGACTGCCTTGAGGACAGGTCTGTTATTGATTCCTTATCCGGCCGAACCGCATTCATAGAAGTACCCGACACCCATCAGGCACTGGGGTGGCTGGCTGATGCCTTTTACGACCACCCTTCCGCCAAAATGGTGCTTACAGGAGTGACGGGAACAAACGGGAAAACCACTACGGCTACCCTGCTCTACAGGATGTTCGGACAAATGGGGTATCAATGCGGATTGATATCCACCATAGCCAATTACGTCGGCACAGAGCAGTTGCCTGCCACCCATACAACACCCGATGCCTTGACCATCAACAGCTTGTTGGACAGAATGTGCCGCTGCGGATGTACCCACTGTTTCATGGAGGTCAGTTCTCACGCGGCAGCACAGAACAGGATCTCAGGATTGCATTTTTCCGGCGCGATTTTCACCAACCTTACACACGACCACCTGGATTACCACAAAACGTTTGCCGCCTACCGTGATGCCAAGAAGCATTTCTTTGACCTGCTTCCCCGGCAGGCATTCGCCCTGGTGAACGACGACGACAAGAACGGAAAGGTTATGATACAGAACTGTCATGCCGGGACCTATACGTACGCGTGTAAAAAAATGGCCGATTTCAAGGGGCGTGTGCTGGAACATTCGGTGGACGGAATGCTGTTGAACATCAACGGCACAGAAGTATGGAGTTCATTCATTGGAATGCACAATGCCTATAACCTGCTGGCCGTTTACGCCTGTGCAGTCCTGTTAAAAATACCGGCAGAAGACGCCCTGAGGAATCTCAGCTCCCTGACCACCGTCAGCGGCAGGATGGAATACGTAAGGGGCATAAACGACCTGACTGCGGTCGTAGACTACTCCCATACGCCGGATGCCCTGAAGAATGCATTGCTGACACTCAGGGATCTTCTGAAACCGGGACAGGAACTGGTTTGCATAGTGGGATGCGGGGGAAACAGGGATAAAACAAAACGGCCTCTTATGGCGCAGATAGCAGACCAGTATGCGGATCTGTGCATTTTCACTTCGGACAATCCCAGATTTGAAGATCCCGAATCCATTCTGGACGATATGATGGCAGGGCTGAGCAGGGAGCAGCAAAACCGCCACCTGCGTATTACGGATCGTTTTCAGGCCATAAAGACAGCACTCAGAACGGCCCGGCACGGAGCCATCATCCTGGTGGCCGGAAAAGGCCACGAAACATACCAGGAAGTGAAAGGCGTGAGACATCATTTTGACGACAAAGAGATCCTGACAGAACTTTTAAAGACCGGATGATATGTTATACCATTTATTTGAATACCTGAAACAAAACGTGGATTTTCCCGGGGTGGGCCTGTTCCGCTACATTTCTGTACGGTCCATCTTTTCAGTGATCATAGCATTGCTCATTTCTCTGACGGCCGGAAAATACATCATTGCCCGTCTGAAAAGGAGCCAGATCACCGACACGGGAATCAAAACGGGAGAAAACGGAAAATCCGGGACACCTACCATGGGCGGGCTTGTGATCATCGTCTCGCTGCTCGTATCGGTATTGCTGTTGTGCGATCTTACCAACCTCTACGTGCAATTGCTTCTCGTATCTACGGTATGGCTTGCAGTAATCGGGTTCCTTGACGACATGTTGAAATTGCGCAGCAAATCAGGGAAAACAGATACCCGGTTTGTCCGCTTTCTGGGGAAACTGCAACGCAGGGACAAAGACGGAATGAAGGGGAAACTTAAGATCTACGGACAAATTGGACTTGGTCTGATCGTCGGACTCTCCCTGTACATGAGCGATAAGGCGGTGATAGTCGAGATCGCCCACGTTCCTTCGGAAATCGAGACTACGGAACAGATCGAGGATATGAGGTATATCCGTCATGTGAAGAGTACCAAGACTACCATTCCTTTCCTGAAAGACAATCTTTTCGATTATTCCTGGCTTACGCCCTTCAAAGGTAAGGCGGGCCAGAAAGCCGGATGGCTTGTTTACATTCTGGTCGCCATTTTCGTCGTTACGGCCGTATCCAACGGGACCAACCTGACCGACGGCAGGGATGGTCTGGCCACCGGCACGGTGGCCATCGCAGGGATCACCCTGGGGGTGCTTGCCTACCTGTCGGGACACATAGTCTATGCAAGGTATCTGAATATTATGTACATCCCCAATTCAGGGGAAATGGTGGTGTTTATGGCAGGGCTTACCGGGGCCCTGATAGGATTCCTCTGGTATAACGCCTACCCTGCCCAGGTATTTATGGGGGACGTGGGGAGCCTGACCCTCGGTGGCATTGTGGCAGTATTTGCCTTGATGATCAGGGTGGAATTGCTGCTGGTCATTCTTTGCGGAGTGTTTTTAGCCGAAAGTGTATCGGTGATCGTCCAGAGGTTATGGTACAAGTATACCCGTATCCGTGCCACCCGACAACTCATGGCCCGGGGACAGTACAAGCCGGGGGAAAAGGTGCCGGGAGAAAGGATTTTCATACGGGCACCCTTACACGACCATTATATATTCAACAAAAGGGATGTGGAAGGTACGGTACGTTTGAAGGGCCCCGTCGAACCCATAGCAGAACCCAAGGTGGTGGTGCGTTTCTGGATCATTAGCATACTGCTTGCCGTTTTGACGATCGTTACATTGAAAATCAGATAATCATAACTTTATATGAACAAAAGACTGGTCATACTGGGAGGTGGAGAAAGCGGCGTAGGAGCTGCCGTTCTGGCAAAAAAACAAGGGTACGATGTGTTTCTTTCCGATTCAGGGGTCATTCAGCCACGGGCCAAGGAATTGCTGGAGGAACACCATGTGACTTTTGAAGAAGGCATGCATTCCCTTCCCCTGATCCTGACCGCCCATGAAGTTGTCAAGAGCCCCGGAATACCCGATTCGGTCCCCGTCGTGGAAGATATTCTTCATGCGGGAATACCTGTCATTTCGGAAATTGAGTTTGCGGGAAGATATACCGGAGCCAGGAAGATCTGTATCACGGGAAGCAACGGCAAAACCACCACTTCCTCACTGATATACTATCTTTTAAGGAACGCTGGACTGAATGTGGGTCTGGCAGGGAATGTCGGACAGAGTTTCGCATACCAGGTCGCCACACAGGACCATGACATATATGTTCTGGAACTCAGCAGTTTCCAGCTCGACGGCATGTACGATTTCAAGGCCGATATTGCCATTCTCCTGAATATTACCCCCGACCACCTGGACAGGTATGACCATGACCTTAGGGAATATGTACGGGCCAAGTTTCGCATCACACAAAACATGCATGAAGATGATTGTTTTATTTTCTGTCGTGACGATGAAATTTCAGTGGAACACCTGAACCGGATCGTGCTGAAAGCCAAAATGCTGCCTATCTCACAAAAAGCAAGCGTTCCCCAGGGGGCCTTTACAGACGGAGAACGGATGTTGGTCAAATACGGTGATGCTGAATTTGAAATGTTCCTGAATGAGCTTGCCCTCCAGGGAAAACACAACGTATACAATTCGATGGCCGCAGCGCTTTCTGCCAAGATCATGAACATTGGCAATCCGGTGATCCGGGAGAGCCTGATGTCTTTTAAGAGCATCCCCCACAGGATGGAGCAAGTGGCCAGGGTGAGGGGCGTTCTGTATATCAACGATTCCAAGGCAACCAATGTCAACTCCGTGTGGTATGCGCTGGAAAGCATGAAAACTCCCGTTGTGTGGATCGCGGGAGGCCAGGACAAGGGAAACGATTACACCCCGTTGTACGACCTGGTAGCGGAAAAGGTCAGGGTCCTGATCTGTCTTGGCCTGGACAATGAAAAACTCCACGGGTCTTTCGGGGACAAAGTCCCCTGTATCATTGACACGGCAACTATGGAAGATGCCGTTGCACGGGCTTATGAAAACACAACCCCGGGAGACACCGTGTTACTGTCTCCGGCCTGTGCCAGTTTTGACCTGTTCCGAAATTACGAGGATCGTGGGGACCGGTTCCGCGAAGCTGTAAGACACTTATAAAATCAGATCATGGGCAGGAAAACAAACAAATGGGTAAAAGGGGACACCTCCCTGTGGGCATTGATCATCATGTTTTCTTTGCTTTCACTCGTATTTGTATATTCCTCTTCCAGCCGGGCTGCCGTGATGGAACACACCTCGACTTTCAGCATCATGCTCAAACAAATGGGACACATATTGTTTGGGATAGTTTTCATATATCTGCTCCATATTGTTCCATTGAAATACTACCGGATTTTCTCTTACTTTTTATTTATCGGTGCCTTTTTGTTGGTTTTACTGACATTGTTCATGGGCGAAAGCCGGAATGAGAGCACACGCTGGATCTCGATCTTTGGGTTCAGCCTCCAACCTTCAGAATTTGCCAAACCCGCCCTGGTCCTGTTTGTGGCAAAAGTACTGGAAGACAACAAGCTGAAAACCTTCCGGGAATTCATGTGCAGGTTGATCCTGCCGGTATTTGCTTTCATTATTCCCATAATCTGGGAAGGTTTTTCGACCGGCGCCCTTTTATCTGCCACTGTATTCATCATGCTGCTTGTATCGCAGGTCCCATTCAGGCACATCGCAAAAGCCGCCGGAATAGTCATCCTGGTAGCCGGACTGTTCTACGGAGGGCTGTTACTGCACAAAACACTAAAGAAGGATCAGGGAACAACCATAGCTTCCTCTTCACGGCTGGAAACCGTTGAAACACGTATTTCCAGCTTCCTGGGTATCGGTGAGGCAAAAGAGAAAAAGGAAAACGATCAGGTATTGTATTCAAAAGTGGCCATAGCCACAGGAGGCATAGGCGGAAAGATTCCCGGAAACGGGACATTGCGTCATGTACTGCCTCTTTCCAACAGCGATTACATTTATTCGATCATTGTGGAAGAAACAGGTCTTATAGGAGGCGTCTTTGTAATTGGCCTGTATTTCTGGCTGCTTTACAGCGTGATCGTTATAGCCAAAAAATGTGAAAAGGTTTTTTCGGCCATGCTTGTATGCGGCCTGGGGATCATGATTGTTCTCCAGGCCCTGGCACACATCATGGTTAATGTCGGGATCATGCCTGTTACAGGACAGACATTGCCGCTGATCAGTTCCGGAGGCTCTTCGGTACTTGCCGTAAGTTTTGCTTTTGGAATGATGTTGTCCGTCAGCAGGGCCCTGGAAGACGAAAGCCTGTATTCGCTGGAACTTCCGGGAAATGAAAAGAAACCAATTGTTAAAGAAAATGAAAACCCGCAAAAATCATAGGATCATTATCAGCGGAGGGGGTACCGGCGGTCATATTTTTCCGGCCGTATCCATAGCCAACGCCATCAGGATGAAAGATCCCGGGGCCGAGATCCTTTTTGTGGGAGCTTTGGGGAGAATGGAAATGGAAAAGGTCCCTGCGGCAGGTTACCCGATCAAAGGACTGCCCATTGCAGGCCTTCACAGGGAATTTACGCCCAGGGCCGTAGCCGCCAACCTGCTGCTGCCCGTAAGGCTGATACAAAGCATTTTAGCTGCTATCAGGATCATTAGGGAGTACAGACCTTCTGCTGCCGTAGGTGTGGGAGGATATGCCAGCGGCCCCCTTTTATGGGCCGCCGGACAAAAGCGTATACCATATATACTGCAGGAACAGAACAGTTTTGCGGGAAAAACCAACAAAATCCTTGCAAAGAGAGCCGTTCGGATTTGTGTGGCTTATTCCGGAATGGAACAATTTTTTCCCGCCCCGAAAATTGTACTCACCGGAAACCCCATACGAAAAGACATCCGTCCTGCAGACCTGAAAATGCAAAAGGAAGGCCTCGGTCATTTTCAACTGGACCCTGAAAAGAAAACCATACTTGTTATTGGCGGAAGTCTTGGGGCCGGGACGCTGAACCGTTGCGTAAGGGAATTCCTGCCGCGTATGGAAGCTCAAAACATTCAGATCCTGTGGCAATGTGGAAAAAACGGCATTGCCGGCGCGAAGGACGCAACCGGGCAATTCCCCGGAATTCCTGTCTGTCCGATGGAATTCATACACAGGATGGACCTGGCATACGCTGCTGCAGATCTGGTCATTTCCAGAGCCGGTGCGGGCAGTATCTCGGAATTGTGTACTGCAGGCAAGGCCTGTATTTTCGTACCCTCTCCCAATGTCGCCGAGGACCATCAGACACACAACGCCCTGGCTTTGGTCAGGGAAGGGGCTGGCCATATGGTTCCTGACAGGGAAGCCCCGGCCGTACTGATGGACAAAGCCCTTGAATTGATAAGCAACGACAGGGAGTTGAAGCGCCTGTCAGAAAACATATTGAAACTGAGTCGTCCCGCTGCCGCGGAACAAATTGCTGAAATGGTACTTGAATTATGATCGGATATGTATATTTTCTGGGAATAGGAGGAATCGGGATGAGCGCCCTGGCAAGGTATTACAGGCATACCGGGGCTTTTGTTGCCGGATATGACCTTACGCCTTCAGCACTTACGCTCGCTCTGGAAGAAGAAGGGATGGATATCCATTACACGGATGATCCCCGTAACATACCCCCTCAAATAATGGAGAACCGGGAAAACTGCCTTGTCATATATACCCCTGCACTGCCCTCAGACCATAAAGAATGGCAACTGTTAAGGGACAAGGGCTTTGACATCATTAAAAGGTCCGTGGCCCTGGGCCGGATTGCCCGGGACCACCACACACTGGCAGTTGCCGGAACACACGGCAAGACAACCACCTCTACCCTCCTGGCACATATATTACAAGATTCGGGAACGGGCTGTACGGCTTTCCTGGGAGGGATATCCAAAAATTACAATTCCAATCTGCTGCTCAGCAACAACCGGTTTTTGGTGGCCGAAGCAGATGAATACGACCGGTCTTTCCTGCAGCTTTATCCGCAATGGGCTCTGGTCACTTCTGCCGATGCCGACCATCTGGACATTTACGGCACCCATCTGGCCGTGAAGGAGGCTTTTGCAAGTTTCGTTTCCCAGGTTGTGCCCGGCGGTGCCGCGGTCATTAAAAAAGGTGTTCAGATCCCCTTGCAACGGCTTGAAAAAACGGATCTGTTTACCTATGACTATGAGGAGCCCTGTGATTTTTTTGCCCGCAACCACTCCATCGGAGCAGGAGGCATCTATTCTTTCGACCTGATACTGAGGGGAAAAACGATTCCGGAATGCCGTCTGGGAATCCCCGGAAAGATCAACGTGGAAAATGCCGTGGGAGCCGCCGCACTGGCATCCCTGTGCGGGATCCCTGCACCGGCCATAAAAAAGGCGCTTGCTTCGTTCCGGGGTGTATCCAGGAGAATGGACGTACGCTACAAGTCAGAAAGATATTGTTATATAGACGATTATGCACATCATCCCAACGAGATACGGGCTGCTGTCCAGTCTGTCAGGGAATGGTTCCCGGATCGGAAGATCACGGGGATATTCCAGCCTCACCTGTATTCAAGGACAAAGGATTTTGCAAAAGAATTTGCAGAAAGTCTGGATCTTCTGGACCAGGTGGTACTGATGCCCGTATATCCGGCAAGGGAAAAACCGGTTCCGGGAGTTGGGGCTGAAACCATATGCGACAAAATGCAGCTCGGTAACAGGCGCATCCTCGATGCGGAACAAATAATCGGGTTCATCAGGACCGCCCGTCCGGATGTACTGCTGACGCTGGGAGCCGGCAATATTGATCGTCTGGCGGGACCCGTTACCGAATGCCTGAAAGAAATGGACCAATGAGCAAATTGAAAAAAATACTGCATATCACCGGATACCTGGCCCTTACAGGTATGCTGGGAGCTTATTTCTATTTCGCCTCCCTCCTGGTACGGGAAAACACCCAGGACAGATGCCAGGACATTGTCATAACAATAAGAGACAGTGTGCACAATCCCCTTACAGGGGCAGGCGATGTGGCCCTGTTCCTGGAGAACAGGGGGATGAAAATGCTGGGACGTGTGTTTTCTGAAATCGATATGTACAGGCTGGAAAAGGACGTGGAATCCTTTGCCTCGGTAAGACAATGCAATGCCGTACGCACCATAGACGGCACACTTAGACTGGAAATTGAACAGCATATGCCTCTTTTCAGGCTCGATACACATTCGGGATCGTTCTTCATTACGGGGGAACGGTACATGTTCCCCCTTGTCAGTCCTTACAGGATGCCTGTACTTACCGTCAGTGCGCATGTGCCTTTATCCTATCCCGCATCGTACAGGGGCCTTATTGACTCTTCAGACACCTGGCTTACAGAGATGAGCCGTATGATGGCTTATATCTCGGCACACCCGTTCTGGAAAAACAGGATCCGGAAGATACAGGCAAAAGATCCGGAAGAAATTCATATCATTCCCCACGAAGAGGAGCCTTTGCTGATGATAGGGAGCCTGGATAATTTTTCATACAAGATGAACAAACTTCTTGAATTTTACCGCGTTCTGGAACCACTTGGAGGGAAGGGGAAATACAGCCAGGTGGATGCACGGTTCGGGGAACAGCTGGTGTGCAAACGAAAGAAATGATGAAAAAAATTAATAAAACCGTTATACCCATGGAAAAAACTATTTCTGTAATTGATCTTGGCACCACCAAAGTGGTATGCCTGACAGGCACAAAGACACAGGAAGGCTACAAGGTAATCGCATCGTGTGAAGCCCCCTCACAGGGGATTATGAGGGGGGAAGTGGTCAACAACCAGAGTGTGCTCAATACACTCAAACCGCTTCTGGAAGAACTTGAGATCAAAACAGGCAAGCCGATAAAAGAAGTGATCGTCGGGATTGCAGGACAATACATCCGTTGTAAATCGGTCAGCAGTAATATAAACCGCTCTGATCGCACCCAGGAGATCTCCCAGGAGGAAATTGACCGCATGTGGCGTAATATGTATAATTCACGGGTGGAACCCGGGGAAGAGATTCTTCATGTTGTCCCCCAGTCCTATCATGTAGATGAATACAGAAGCATCCCAAATCCCGTAGGCATGTATGGAAGCTGCATTGAAGCCAATTACAAGTTGTTTATTGGCAAGAGCGTTTCTGCCGAACACACAAAAAGAAGCATTGAAAGTGCCGGGCTGAAACTGTCCAGGCTGGTCCTCGAGCCCCTGGCCACGGCTGAAGCGGTCCTGCAGGAAGACGAAAAGGAATTGGGTGTTGTGATGGTGGATATCGGAGGAGGCACCACAGACGTGTTGGTATACCACGACAATATCGTACGTCACACGGCCGTCATTCCCTTTGGAGGAAATGTGATCACCGAAGACATCCGTCAGGGATGCGAAGTTACTTCAAGACAGGCAGAACAGATGAAGATCCAGTACGGATCCTGTTATGCAGACCTGGCACCCGAAAACAAGGCCATCATCATATCAGGGATCGGCGGCAGGGAACCCCGGGAAATTCCTTTCAGATACCTGGCCAATATCATTGAGGCAAGAATGGACGAAATTCTGGATGCGGTATTGTACGAAATACATCAAAGCGGATATGCGGACAAACTTCCGGCCGGACTCGTCCTTACCGGAGGCGGATCTCTGATGACCAATCTGCCTCAGTTTATCAAGTTCAAAACCGGATATGACGCACGGATTGCACGTCCCCACGGGATCAACACGCAGGACTGCCAGGAAGTGAACCAGGTCACACATTCCTGTGCGGCAGGTATGCTCATCAACGGATTTGAGGCACAGACCAACTATGCGGCAGAACAGAGCAAAAGCCTGGTAGAGATATTTTCATCTTCAGAAACACAGGCTTCAGGCTCAAAAAAACCTGAAAAAGTAAAAAAGACACAGAGATCCGGTAAACAAAGAATGATCATCGGCAATATATTTGATGATTTGAACCGGGTTTTCAGAGATACCGACGACAAAGCGTAACTATTATGGAAGAAAAAGAAGAATTCATCCCCCTGAACTGGGAAAACAACCAATCCATCATCAAAGTCATTGGGGTCGGAGGCGGTGGGGGAAATGCCGTAAGCCACATGTACCGTTCCGGTCTGGGTGATGTGGATTTTGTTATATGCAATACAGATGCACAGGCACTGGAAATGAGTCCGGTACCGGAAAAATTGCAGCTGGGAAGCGTTATTACACGTGGCAGAGGTGCCGGCTGCAATCCCGATATTGCCAAACAGGCGGCACTGGAGAGCGAGGAACGCATCAGGACCATGTTCGGGGGAAATACCGAAATGGTTTTCATCACCGCAGGAATGGGAGGCGGCACAGGTACCGGGGCTGCTCCCGTGATTGCCCGTATAGCACAGGAAATGGGTTTGCTGACCGTTGCTGTCATCACATTGCCGTTCCGTGACGAAGGCAAGGATTTCTTAAAACGCGCACTGGACGGTGTCCAGGAAATGCAGCAATATGCAGATTCCATGCTGGTCATTGATAACGAAAAATTATACAAGGCTTACGGAGACCTGAACATTTTTGAAGCGTTCCAAAGGACTGACGACATCCTGAATACGGCAGTCAAGGGGATTTCCGAGATCATTACCCGTCCCGGATTCATGAACGTAGATTTTGCCGATGTCAAAATGGTAATGAAACAAAGCGGGATGGCCCTTATGGGCACCGGTGCCGGCTCCGGTGAAAACAGGGCCCTTACGGCGGTTGAATCGGCTTTCACGTCTCCCCTGCTCAATGATGCCGACCTGACCCGCTCGAGGAATGTACTGATCAATATAACGTCCGGAAAAGAAAAAGCGTTGTCCATGAATGAACTGTCACAGATCATGGGATATATTGCCGACTATACCGGCGGTGTTTCCAATTTCAAGCGGGGTATTATCTGTGACCCTTCCCTTCAGGACGAGATTCGCGTTACCGTGATCGCAACAGGGTTCAGTATCCACTCCCTGCCCCCCATTGCCGTTTACGGGAATGAAAGCGGAAAAGAGAAAGCACACAAGGAATCGGTTTACCTGAACGGGGAACCGGCTGCGGATGACGGCACGGAAATTGTGCCTGCACAGGAAAACCCCGCCTACGAAGGGAACGGGCAGGAATTCCGTGTGACAAACAACAGAAGCGAGTTCAGGGTCCCGCCGGCAACGATGCCCGCACCTGCGGCTCCCCAAAAAAAGCCGGTGCTGATCCTGGATCAGGACCAGAACATTACCGAACTGGAAAACATCCCGGCTTACAAAAGGAAACAAGCACAATACAAAATGAACCATCCGGGGGACATCACAAGGCCGGCAGCCAACAAGATGGAAGAAAAGAACGGCCAGCAAAGACTGAGTTCGGATAACGCATACATACACCAAACACAAGATTGACATGCAGACAGAGAATGTCAGGGTGCGATTTGCCCCAAGCCCCACGGGGCCGCTTCATATGGGCGGAGTTCGCACCGCACTTTTCAATTATCTTTTTGCAAAAAAACACAACGGGACATTTGTGTTGCGCATTGAAGACACCGATACCCAAAGGTATGTCCCCGGAGCTGAACAATACATCATAGAAGCACTGAACTGGTGCGGCATAGTTCCTGACGAAGGGGTGCTCCCCAACGGCACACCCGCATCCGAAGCCACGTCGCGTCATCCTTATGCCCCCTACCGTCAAAGCGAACGCAAACCGGTTTACAGGAAATATGCCCTCCAGCTGGTGGAGCAGGGTCATGCCTACTATGCCTTCGATACTCCGGGTGATCTGGAGTCGCTCAGAAAAGAAGCCGAAGACAAGGGGGAAACCTTTCTTTACAACCACAGTGTCCGGGACAGGACCCTCAATTCTCTCCACATGTCATCAGATGAAGTGGCCAGGAGGCTTGAAGAGAACAATTCCTGGGTTATAAGGTTTAAGGTGCCTGAAGACCGGACCGTAACGATGCAGGACCTTATCCGGGGAACAGTGTCTGTTCATACAGAAACGCTGGACGACAAGGTGCTCTGGAAAGCTCAGGACGGTCTTCCCACTTACCACCTTGCCAATATTGTCGATGACCGCCTGATGCAGATATCGCACGTCATCCGGGGTGAAGAATGGCTCCCCTCGCTTCCGTTGCATTATCTTTTATACGAAGCTTTCGGATGGCAGGAGCACAGACCCCTGTTTGCACACCTTCCCCTGTTGCTGAAACCCGACGGAAAAGGAAAGTTAAGCAAACGGGACGGTGACCGGATGGGATTCCCCGTATTTCCGCTGCAGTGGCTCAGTCCCACAGGCGAACTTTCGAGGGGATATCGTGAAGACGGGTATTATCCTGAGGCGTTCGTTAACCTTCTGGCTTTACTGGGGTGGAACCCCGGGACTGAACAGGAGCTCTTTTCCATGGAAGAACTTATCGAGGCTTTTTCTTTGGATCGTGTCACAAGATCAGGGGCCCGCTTCAACCCGGAAAAAGCAAAATGGTTCAACCAGCAATATCTCAGAAACCGTTCCGATGCACGGCTGGTTCAGGATTTTATCCCCCTGCTCCTGGAAAAAGAGATCAAAACGACTCCCCTGAAAGCAGAAAAGGTAGTCTCCCTGGTCAAGAACAGGGCCAGTTTCGTAAACGAGTTCTGGGAACTCTCTCATTTCTTTTTTATTCCTCCGGCCTCGTTTGACCCCGGCCTGCAGAAAAAATACTGGAAACCGGAAATACCCGGTCTTATGAAACAGGCACGTGAAGTCCTGGACGGATGCGTACCGTTTGATGTCCCGTCCATAGACAAGGCCCTGCACCGGTGGATGGAAAAGGCAGAGCTAAAGACAGGCCAGGTAATGAACGCATTGCGACTGTGCATCGTCGGAGAACCGCAGGGTCCCGGCATGGCTGACATTATGGCCGTCATCGGGAAACAGGAGACCCTGGAAAGGATCGATCATGCTTTAAAAACATTGTGATATGACCGCGCAACCCCGGTGGTGGCCTTTGCTGTCAACAAATTTCCTGGGTGTTCTGAACGATAATTTTCTAAAAACACTGGCGTGTTTTGTTGCCGTCACCTGGGTGGGCGCTGAATACGAAGCCCCCCTTGTCTCAGTGGCTGCCGGATCGCTTGTGGTACCGTACGTGTTCCTTTCTCCTCTGGCCGGCAGATGGTCGGTGATATTCAACAAGATAAGGGTGGTAAGGATCGCCAAGTTTGCCGAGATCCCCATCATGCTCCTGGCGTCTGCGGGATTCCTGTTGGAACATGTCTGGATGGTGATGATTGCCATTTTGCTGATGGGTACCCAGAGCAGCCTGTTCTCTCCTTCCAAATACGGACTCATCCGTGATATCGGGGGGACAGGACATATAGCACTGGGGGCGGGACATATGGAGACTGTTTCGTTCCTGGGCATGATCCTCGGGACCATGCTTGCTTCTTTTTTTGCACAATCGGTCCCCTCCTGGGGCCTTTCCCTGATCTTTCTGTTTTTCGCCTCGGCAGGATTTGCTTCCGCCATGTGCCTGAGGGCCCGGGAATCCCTGCCTGAAACGAGCCCCGAAACGGCAAGTCCCCTGCGCTATCTGATCCGGAGCATGGGGAAGGCAAAACGATATAAGGGCCTGAACAGCGTAGTGATCGCTTTGTCCGTGTTCTGGTTCGTTGCCGCCATGATACAAATGACGTTGCTTGTCTATTGCCGCAGAGACCTGTACATGTCAGACTTCCAGACAGGATTGGTTTTAACGGCAGCTGCAGTCGGAACGGGGGCGGGCTGTTTTCTGTCGGGCATTCTGGCAGGGAAGTGGAACAGAAAGATTTTCGTACCTGTCTGCGGAACCGTCATTGCCCTGCTTTTTCTGTGGGTTTATTTTTTTGATACAGGAGGCTTCTGGTTCGGGGCATTATTCTTTATGACCGGACTTTTGTGCGGATTGTACAAAGTACCTTTTGACGCCGCGATCATTCAAAAGGTCCCAGGTCGCAACCTGGGGCATATGCTGGCCTATTCCAACCAGATATCCTTTATTTTCATCCTGGGGGCTTCGGGAGCGTTCGCACTGATCACAAAATTCACCCAAATACGTGCGGTGTTCCTTTTCCTTGGCCTGCTCATGGGTATCACCACCCTTTTTGTGGTTTTTTCTAAGTATCTTTGGAGTACAAAACAAGAATGATGGTATTTGAAGAAGCTCCCCTCAAAGGCATATGGATCATCACACCACGCGTAATGGCGGACCGGAGGGGCTATTTTATGGAATCTTTCCTGAAAGAAGCGCTGACCAGCCGTGTCGGACCTGTCGAGTTTGTTCAGGAGAACGAATCCCTGTCGCATTTTGGCGTAACCCGCGGATTGCATTATCAGAGAGCACCTTATGCTCAATCAAAATACATCCGTGTGGTCGAAGGTGAGATCTTTGACGTTGCCCTGGACATCCGTGAAGGATCTGCGACCAGAGGACAATTTTTCTGCATACATCTGGATTCTGTCACAAAGAAACAATTGTTCATTCCCGGAGGATTTGCACACGGTTTCTGTGTCTTGTCCGAAAGAGCCATTGTCCAGTATAAGACAGACATTCCCTACCACCCTGAATCAGAAGGTGTTTTTCGATTTGATTCCCCTTCACTGGGGATTCCCTGGCCCCTCCCTTACGAGCAGATGATACTCTCGGAAAAGGATTTCGGGGCACCACCCTTTGCTTTTTGAATGAAGATGTTGGTAATAGATAAGAAAGCCCTTGCAGGCCCTGTTCCCGGTCCGGATGTTCTTTCAGGAGAAGGTATGATCATCTGCATAGACAAGCCCCTTACCTGGACCTCGGCCGATGTGGTACGCAAGATCCGGTTCCGGCTGCAGCGATACTGGCAGATCAAAAAAATCAAAGTGGGTCATACCGGAACCCTGGACCCGCTGGCCACAGGACTTTTAATCATCTGTGCCGGAAAAGCCACAAGGCTGTCAGATCAATTTCAGTCGCAGGAAAAAGAGTATGTAGCCGGGATCACCTTCGGGGCCACTACCCCGTCCTTTGACCTGGAACACCCTGTCGATAAAGTCTTTCCATGGGAGCATATTACCTTTAAAGACGTTGAAAATGCACTGCATCAGTTCATTGGTGAACAAATGCAACTGCCGCCGGTATATTCAGCTAAAGTGATAGAAGGTGTAAGGGCCTACGAGTTTGCACGGCAGGGAATGGAAACACCTGAAATGAAGACGAACCTGATCCGGATCCGCTCCCTGAAGATCCGCTCGTTTGATCCTCCCGTCCTGACCCTGCAGATACACTGCAGCAAAGGGACCTATATCAGGGCCCTTGCCCGTGACCTGGGACAGACGCTCGGCAGCGGAGCTCATCTTACATCTCTTCAACGCTCAGGATCGGGGAATTACCGGGTGAAAGATGCCATATCCATTGAAGATTTTGATGCTTTTTTTAATTAATTGAAACTTTTTGCAAAATAATACGTATAATACGTCGTTTATCTATTCATTAAAACGATCGTATGAAGCTTTCACAATTCCTGTTCACCCTTCCCCCGGCATCAATAGCCAGCCATCCTGCAGCAAACCGTGATGAATCGCGCCTTATGGTGCTTCACAAAAAAACGGGGGCCGTTGAACACATGATATTCAAGGACATCATCCATCTTATGAAGGAAAATGATGTCGTAGTATTCAATAACACCAAAGTTTTTCCGGCCCGTCTCTACGGAAACAAAGAAAAAACCGGTGCCGAAATTGAAGTTTTTCTGTTGCGGGAACTCAACAGGGACCAGCGCCTGTGGGATGTTCTGGTGGATCCGGCCAGAAAAATCCGTATCGGCAATAAATTGTATTTCGGCGAAAATGACGCCCTGGTGGCAGAAGTCATAGACAATACCACTTCACGGGGAAGAACGCTCAGGTTCCTGTGTGACGGCACATACGAAAATTTTAAAACCACCCTTTTCCGCCTGGGGGAAATGCCTATTCCCAAATGGATCCGAAAACATGTGGAACCTATTGACGCGGAACGATACCAATCGGTATTCGCCAAGGCCGAAGGAGCCGTTGTTGCTCCTGACGGAGCGCTCCACTTCAGCCGTGAACTGCTCAAACGCATGGAGATCAAGGGCGTAAAAAGCACGGAGATCACACTTCATACAGGGATGGGGCATTTCAGGGCAGTCGATGTGGAAGATCTTTCAAAACACAAAATGGATTCTGAACCTGTGGTCATTCCGGCTTCCAGTGCCCTTACGATCAACGGTGCCAAAGCGGCAGGCAAACGTGTTTTTGCAACCGGAATCGATGTCCTGCGCGCTGTGGAAACTTCGGTTACCACCAAAAGAGAAATAACGGCATATGAAGGCTGGACCAACAAGTTTATATTCCCTCCATACGATTTTTGCATTCCCGATGCCCTCATAACAAACTTTCAGCTGCCTCAGTCTACCATGCTTATGTTCGTTGCGGCTTTCGGCGGCTACGACACTGTCATGAAAGCTTATGAAACAGCAGTCAAAGAGAAATATCGATTTGGCGGCTACGGGGATGCCATGTTGATTATTTGATCCTTTTGCCCTATATTTGGGAATGATCCGTGCTGAAGAAGAAATATGGCGGTGTGCCCTGAGCCTTTGTCTGAGGCATGAAGGCGGACTGGCCAGAAGATTGTATGATCATTACGGCAGTGCCGCTGCCGTTTTTCAGGAACCTGTCACAGAACTCGTCCGTCACAGGGGTGTGAGAAGGACCCTTTTGGAAAAAATGACAGACCCCGGCATACGTGAACTTGCGGTACGGGAGACGGAGTGGCTCAGAAAATACCATATCAGGACGCTGTTTCTTTACGATGAAGAATATCCCTGCCGCCTGAGGGAATGTGCAGACGCCCCGCTGCTTCTGTACGCGGCCGGACCCCTCGACATGAATACCGGACCGGTGCTGGCCGTAGTCGGCACAAGGTCGGCAACTCCTTACGGAAAATCCTTGTGCAGTCAGATCATTAACGGTTTCAGCCCACTGGGAATACGTCCCGTCGTGGTCAGCGGACTGGCGTTCGGGATCGACATCACGGCACATAAAGCTGCCCTTGAAAACAATTTTCCTACCATAGCCGTGTTACCTACCGGTATAGATACCATCTATCCGGCCACCCACAGGGATACCGCTGCGGAAATCACGCGTCAGGGAGCTGTGGTCAGTGAATTTCCGTCCTCCACACAGGGAACCCGTCATAACTTTTTACAAAGGAACCGCATCATCGCCGGATTGGCCGATGCCACTCTTGTTGTGGAATCAAAAGCCGACGGAGGTGCCCTGATAACAGCCCACCTTGCCTGTGACTATGCCAGGGACGTGCTGGCCGTACCCGGAAGACCTGCAGATACCTGCTCGGCCGGCTGTAACGAACTGATAAAGATGAACAAGGCAGCGCTGGTGACGTGTGCGGAAGATGTGGCGGATATCCTGGGCTGGGAAAAACCACGTAAGAACAAAAACACACTGCAGAAAGAACTGTTTGACTCTCTGGACCAGAAAGAGAGGCTTGTTTTAAACGGGATCAGGGAAACAGGAGGTGACATCAACGCGATGGCCGAATCTCTCGGCCTTCCTTTTCCCGAACTCTCGGCTTTGATTACTACCCTGCAGGTCAAAGGATTGGTCGAATGCATGGAAAACAAAGAATACAGATCCCTCCTATGATAGACACACACGTACATCTTTACGATCAGGCCTTCAATGCAGACAGGCACGAAGTGGTTTCACGGGCGCGGGAAGCGGGCGTCCGGTGCAGCATCCTTCCTGCCATTGACAAAAGCACGTACCAGGCACAGAGGGACTGCCTGAAACAGTATCCGGATTTCTGCCACAAGGCAGCAGGACTGCACCCCACCTCGGTCAGGGAAGACTATAAGGAGGAACTCGGGTTTGCATTTCACAACACGGGCGGAGCGGTTGCCATAGGAGAGATAGGCCTGGACGCTTACTGGTCAAGAGATTTTCTTGAACTTCAGATACTTGCGTTTGAAGAGCAGATCGGGTGGGCAAGGGACCTGGACCTCCCCCTGATCATCCATTCCAGATCCTCATTCCCGGAATTGCTCAGAAGCCTGAAAAGATGCAGTTCTCCGTACATGCGGGGCGTCCTGCACGCGTGGTCCGGCAGTGGGGAAATCTTCCGTGAAGCAAACCGCTACGGCCGTTTTATGATGGGCATAGGAGGTGTCGTCACGTTCCGAAATGCCCGTCTTGCAGAGACCGTCAGAAATACAGACCTGACGGACATCGTTCTGGAAACAGATGCCCCCTGGCTCAGTCCGGTCCCTTTCAGGGGAAAGCGAAACGAAAGCTCCTATTTAACATATATCGCAGAAAAGATCGCTCAGGAGAAACAGATCAGCATGGAAAAAGTTGTGTCACAAACCACACAAAATGCATTATCTTTGTTCTTTAACAAAAAAACATGAGTAAAGCAGCCGTTCTAGTTATCTATACCGGTGGTACCATAGGGATGAAAGCGCATCCTGTTACCGGGGAACTGGTTCCCTTTCGTTTTGAACACGTGATGGAGGAGGTCCCGGAACTGCAAAAATTCGGATTCACGATCGACACCCACTCTTTTGATCCCGTCATAGATTCATCCAATATCTTTCCCGATTTCTGGGTCAGGCTCGCCACCCTTATTCGGGACCGTTACCAACAATACAACGGATTCGTGATCCTCCACGGTACCGATACCATGAGTTATTCAGCCTCTGCACTGAGTTTTATGCTCGAGGATCTGGAAAAACCGGTGATCTTTACCGGGAGCCAGCTTCCTATTGGGTTACCCCGTACCGACGGAAAGGAGAATTTTATTTCTGCCGTCGAGATCGCAGCCGAAACGGATTCCCTTGGTCACGCCATCGTGCCTGAGGTATGCATTTTTTTTCAGGATGAATTGTTTCGGGGCAACCGTACCTTCAAGTATAACGCCGAAGAATTCAGGGCTTTCCGTTCACCCAACTACCCTCCTCTTGCCGAAGCGGGAATCCACATAAAATACAACTACAAATCCATTCGCTACCCGGAACAATGGGGCCGCCCCTTACGTATCCACACCAGGCTTGGGACCAACCTGGCAATTCTCAAAATATTTCCGGGCATAGAGCAGAAAGCTGTTGAAGCCATCCTCAACATGGAAGGTCTGAGGGCTGTTGTGCTGGAGACCTACGGACAGGGGAATGCTCCCTCCGTGAAATGGTTGCTGGACCTGCTTGCCGGTGCCGTCGGAAAAGGGATCATCGTGCTGAACGTCACCCAATGTCCGGCCGGAAGTGTCTCAATGGAATCATATGCCTGTGGAACAAGACTTAAGGAGGCCGGCGTTTTGGGCGGACATGACATGACAACGGAAGCCGCCGTAACCAAAATTATGTTATTAACAGGACAATATAATGACAATGAAAGGGTTAAATATTTTCTTTCACAATCTTTAAATGGCGAATTTTAATACACATGTTTGGATTAAAACTTTTTTCAGTAACTTGCGCTGCTTTTTAATGATTGTCATTGAAGGAGAGGTGGCCGAGTGGTCTAAGGCGCGCGCCTGGAAAGTGCGTAAACTCCAAAAGGGTTTCGCGGGTTCGAATCCCGCCTTCTCCGCCGGTTTTTATTTGAAAACGTTTGATAACTATAAATTCTTAACTCTAATTATTCAACAGAAATGAAAAAACTTTTCGTATTTTTGGCAGTCCTTGGGTTCATTACCATCTCTGCTCAGTACGCAGTCGCACAAACAGCTTCCCCGGCAGGTGAAACAGAACAGGTTGAAATACCCGTTCACCAGCAACTCAAGACCAAATTCATTGAAGGCGGTCCCGGTTTTATGGCAATCATTCTGCTCTGTCTGATATTCGGACTTGCACTTGCAATTGAACGTATCATTTATCTGTCACTGGCCGAAACCAATACCGCAAAACTGCTGAACAAGGTGGAAGATGCCATGAAAGACGGTGGTATCCCCGCTGCTATGGAAGTATGCCGGAACTCGCGCGGACCTGTAGCCAGCATTTTCTACCAGGGACTTTCCCGTGCCGACCAGGGTCTGGAAGTTGTGGAAAAATCAATTACCTCTTACGGTTCCGTACAGATGAGCCAGTTGGAAAAAGGGCTTACCTGGATCCAGTTGTTCATTGCCATTGCCCCTATGTTGGGATTTATGGGAACGGTTATCGGGATGATCGGGGCATTTGATGCCATTGAGGCTGCCGGAGACATTTCCCCCAACATCGTTGCCGGTGGTATCAAGGTCGCTCTTATCACAACTGTATTCGGTCTTATCGTGGCCATCATCCTTCAATTGTTCTACAACTACCTGATCGCCAAAATTGACGGCATTGTCGTAAAAATGGAAGATGCTTCCATCGCAATGATTGACATTTTGGTTAAATACGAAAAATAAGAAGTTGCAATGAAGAAAATTTCAAAAATAACCGTATGGGTACTCTTCGCAATCAGTATCATTCTCACCGTGTTGTATGTGCTCAACATTAAGGGAGATAGTCTGGATGCGTGGACCTACACCTATCTGAACTGGGCCTATGTTATGGTCGGCCTGTCCGTTCTCCTAATAATCCTGTTGCCGATTCTTACTTTCAGGCAAAGGACGGTTAAGGTGAAATCCTTGTTGCTGATCCTGGCGATCGCCGTAGTGCTGGTCGGAGGCTCATACCTTCTGGCCCCGGGAACGCCCGTGACGATGGCAACCGGTGTGGTCAAGGAAGGAACGGTAGTTAAAATTACCGATACAGCCCTCTATATGACATACATCCTTATTGCATTTTCGGCCATTGCCATTATCGGTGGTTCTGTCTATAATGCCCTGAAGAAAAACTAATCCAGTAAACTTTAAATTATTATGGCAAGACCAGCAGGTGACATTAATGCAGGCTCAATGGCAGATATCGCTTTCCTGCTGCTGATATTCTTTCTTGTTACCACCACTATGGATGTTGAGACCGGTATCCAACGCCGTCTTCCTCCCATGCCTGATGAAAACCAGCAAACAGAGGTTGAACAGATCAACAAACGTAATATAATGGTGGTACTGATCAATAGTAGCGACCGCTTGTTCGCAAGAGGGCAGGAAATGCACATCACCATGCTCAAGGATAAAGTCAAGGAATTCCTGACCAACCCGGCCAATCTTCCCGATATGCCGGAAAAACGTGAAAAGGAAATCGAAGGCTTTGGAACCACCATGGTTTCCCGTGCTGTTGTATCTCTGCAGAACCACCGCGGCACTTCCTACAATGCTTACATCCAGGTACAGAATGAACTGGTTAAGGCGTTTAACGAAGTCCGCGACGAGTTTGCAATGCAGCACTTCGGAAAGAAATACGACTCCCTGGAAGAGGATCAGCAACGTATCGTGAGAGATGCCGTTCCGCTGAACCTTTCTGAAAGGGAACCCAGCGAAGTTAAATCAAGAAGAAGATAGGAGGAGTCAATTATGGCAAAATTCAAAACAAAAACAGGAAAGGAATTGAAACCCCTGAATACCGCCTCACTCCCTGATATCGTATTCATGCTGCTTTTCTTCTTTATGATTTCCGTGAGTTTCCGTCAGACAGAACGTGTCGTTACCGTCAGACTTCCCGAAGCTACCGAAATAGCAAAACTGGACCGCAAGGACCTCGCAAGCTATATCAACATAGGGACTCCCATCCCCGCTTACCAGGGACAATACGGAACAGATGCACGTATTCAGCTGAACGATTCATTCAGCACCATTGAAGATATACGTGACTTCATTGCGGCTTCACGTGAATCGATGCCTGAAGGAGATCGTCCGTTAATGACTATTGCCCTGAAGGTAGACGAAAACGTGCATATGGGTATAGTAACTGATGTAAAACAGGAACTCCGCCGTACTTCAGCCTTGAAGATCATGTACTCGACACGACGTAAAGCAGAACAGCACAATTTCTGAAAAGTCAGTGCAAAAAGGAAAAGCCGCATAGTTTTGCGGCTTTTTTTTTATCTTTGTGTTTCACTTAAACACGTGCAATTATGAAACTATTATCCGCCGTTTTGGCTTTTATTGCGATACTGGGATGCCAAAAACCCGAATCACATGCAAAATTTGTTTTTTATTTTATTGGTGACGGGATGGGACTTGCACAGGTATCTCTTGCCGAGGCTTATCTGGCCGACAGCAAGGGCAAGATCGGCTCTGAAGCCCTTAGTTTCACTCAATTCCCGGTCCTTGGTACTGCAACCACATTCAGCGCAAGCAATATTATCACCTGTTCTTCTGCCGCAGGGACAGCTCTTGCAACAGGAGTGAAAACCAACAACGGCATGCTGGGCGTAACTCCCGACACCCTTGACCTGGAAGCTATTACCTACAAGATCAGGGATGCCGGCTATAAGGTTGGGATAACCTCTACCGTAACTCTTGACCATGCCACTCCCGCTGCTTTTTATGCCCATTCCGCTTACAGGAACGATTATTACCATATTGCCGTTCAATTGCCGGAAACCGGTTTTGATTTTTTCGGGGGAGGCGGTTTTATCCAGCCCGAAGGAAGGGAGAAAGACCGTACCTCGGTCATTACGCTTATTGAAGATGCCGGGTATTCCATCGCATATGGAATGGAAGCTTTTGAAGAATCCCGTAACGCCCAGAAAGTCGTATTGCTGCAGGATAAAAGCAAAAATTACCTGGATGCCCTGCCCTACGCCATCGACCGTAAAGAAGGCGATATGACACACGAAGACATTGTACGGGCCGCCGTTGAATTCCTTGAAAATGAAAACGGATTCTTTCTGATGAGTGAGAGCGGACGTATAGACTGGGCTGGACATTCTAACGACGGTAAAACGGCTATCCTGGAAACCCTGGATCTGGATGAGGCCGTACAGGTTGCCGTTGAATTTTCACGCAAACACCCGGAACAGACACTGATCGTTGTCACCGCAGATCACGAAACGGGAGGTCTGTCACTGGGATGGGAAAGTCAGTACAACATGTATTTTGACCAGCTGGCCGGACAAACTGCCTCCATAGACAACGTCCTCGCTTCAAGAGACAGGGATATGGTGCTCAACATCAGGGAAATGAACAAGAAATCGCGTATTGGCTGGACTACTTCTTCGCACACCGGTATCCCTGTTCCCGTATATGCCATGGGGACAAACAGCCATCTTTTCTCGGGCAGGATGGACAATACCGATATTCCCAAAAAGATCTGCCAGGCGATGGGCATTGCGTTTTAACGCATAAAACCATTCATTCGTCGGGGGAACACTGTGTGTTCACCGATTTCCTGTTGTGTTGAAAGATATCTGCCTTTATTTTTGCGGCATATCAATTAAATCTTTATCCATTATGGAAATTTTAGACAAACAGGAACAGGATGTCGACAGAAGACCTGAACATAAAAAAAATGTTTCAGGAGGTATCGTTGTCGGGCTTATCTTTATCATTGCAGGTATCGTATTGATCTTTTCGAATGCCGGTTGGATCTCCTCCGGACTACGACGTGTGATACTTTCATGGCAGATGCTGCTCATAGCTATCGGTTTGGTTTCACTGGCCAGAAAACAATTCACACAGGGAATCATCTTATTGCTTATTGGTGTCTTTTTCATTTTGCCCCGCATCGGGTCCCTGGGATTGGTCCCAGGTTTTGAATGGTTCACGCGGTTCAATTGGGGAAATATGTGGCCATTGGCCCTTGTAGCTGTGGGGATACTGATCTTTACCAAATCCAGAAGAGGTGAATTCCCGGGTGCGCATCACAGGTGTCGTCCCCACGGCCATACCGGCAGGGAAACCACCCGGTTTGACAACGGATACGTGGATTATTCCATGGTCTTCAGCGGGTCCGACAATGTTTTCCTGGAACCGGTATTCCGCGGAGGCACCATAGAAAGCGTATTCGGAGGAGCCACCCTGGATCTGAGAAAGACTACGTTACAGGAAGGCGTGTCGTACCTCAAAGTTTCTTCAGTTTTCGGAGGGATCACATTGTTTGTACCCGCCGAATGGAATGTTGAGGTTCAAAGTGAATCGGTATTCGGGTCATTCAAGGACAACAGACCTTTTACGGCCGATGTAGACAAGAATTCCAAGCTCATAATTAAAGCAGAATGTGTCTTTGGTGGTGGAGAGATCAGGTAAATACAGGATCACTGCAACGGCAGGCGTTGTCCTTCTGACAGGGCTCCTGTTTGCTTATTTGACCGGATCCGTCGTTTCTTTCACCTGGTATGAAATACTGGCCGACGGGATCATCATGGCTTTCTGCATGATGGTCCTGGGCCTTTTTACACAAAAAATGCATGCTTACGGCATGCCTTCCTACGTACAAAGTCTGATCTTCTGTGCCGGAATAACAGGGATCCCCGTGCTGGCCGTTTACCTGTACCTGGACCCTGTGCCTTTTCATCATTTTGCCCGTATCATTCCTTTACGCGTTTTTATTTCCGTTCTTATCTGCCTTGTTTTTTTGCTATGGAGAAAATCAGGACAAGTTCAGAAAAGGACCGCCTCCCCTCCCCGACAGCCTGTTGTAAATCCACCGGCTTCCCGGGACTATCCGGACAAAGTACTTGTCAGGACCGGAAACGGGATTAAGGTCATTCCGGCAGAAGAACTGCTTTATATTCAGGCAGACGGAGATTACATATGGCTGGTGACAGAAGAAGGAAAATGGCTGAAGGAGGAAACCATGAAACATCTTCAGGAAACATTGTCCCCCTCCGGGTTCGTAAGGATTCATCGTTCCTTCATAGTAAATGTTTCCAGGATAAGCCGCATTGAACGGTACGGCCAGCAACAACTTATCGTTCTGACAAACGGCGAGTCCGTTCGGATCAGCGCATCGGGATACAGAACGCTCAAGGAAGCTCTTGGTTTTTGAGACCGGATTTTGTTTTTTGCTTACCTTTGCAAAAAAAAGAAATGGACTACAAGATCAAAGATTCCGGACTGGCCGTTTTCGGAAGAAAAGAGATAGATCTGGCTGAACGGGAAATGCCGGGACTGATGGCTTTACGGGCCCGGTACAAAGACCAGCAGCCTCTGCGTGGGGCACGCATTACCGGAAGCCTCCACATGACCGTACAAACCGCAGTGCTTATTGAGACACTCAAGATGTTGGGCGCCGATGTACGTTGGGCGTCCTGCAATATTTTTTCAACCCAGGATCATGCGGCAGCCGCGATAGCTGAAGCCGGCACTCCTGTGTTTGCCTGGAAAGGTGAAACGCTGGAAGAATACTGGTGGAGCACCTTGCAGGCCTTGTCTTTCCCCAACGCCCCGGGCCCTCATTTGATTGTTGATGACGGTGGTGACGCCACACTGTTGATTCACAAAGGAGTTCTGGCAGAAAAAGACAACACCACGCTGGATGCGATGGATGGCAGTACCGAAGAAAAAGTAATCGCCTCCCTGTTGCGTAAAACGCTCAGGGAAAAACCAGGCATGTGGGCACGTATGGCCGAAGGCATGAAAGGCGTAAGCGAAGAAACAACAACCGGAGTACACCGGCTTTATCAGATGTTCGAAAAAGGAGAGCTGCTCTTTCCTGCGATCAACGTGAACGATTCGGTTACCAAATCAAAATTCGACAATCTCTACGGTTGCCATGAATCTCTCGCAGACGGGATCAAACGGGCAACTGATGTAATGATCGCCGGCAAAGTCATTGTCGTGTGCGGATACGGAGATGTGGGCAAAGGGTGCGCCCGGAGTATGCGATCCTACGGAGCCCGGGTCATCGTTACTGAAATTGATCCCATCTGTGCCCTGCAGGCGTCTATCGAAGGGTTTGAGGTAAGGAAGCTGGAGCACTGCCTGGAGGAGGGACGCATATTTGTGACAGCTACCGGAAATTGCGATGTCATCAGGCTGGAGCACATGAAAAAAATGCGGGATCATGCGATTGTCTGCAATATTGGTCATTTTGACAACGAAATACAGGTAGAGGCGCTTGACAAATACCCCGGGATCAAAAAAATCAACATCAAGCCTCAGGTAGATCAGTATGTGTTTCCCGACGGACGTTCCATCATCATGCTTGCCGAAGGCCGCCTGGTCAACCTGGGATGTGCCACAGGTCATCCCTCCTTTGTGATGAGCAATTCCTTTACCAACCAGGTGCTGGCACAGATCAGTCTCTGGAACACACAACACAAACTGGGAGTCTACCAGCTCCCGAAGATACTGGACGAAGAAGTGGCCCGGCTGCATCTGGATTACCTGGGGGTTGAACTGACGACACTGAATCAGAAACAGGCAGATTACATAGGGGTTCCGGTTGAGGGGCCCTTCAAACCGGATTATTACAGATATTAATCACCATGACAGAATCACGTACCAAGATCATTGACCTGCTTAAGATGCCAGCCGGTGGAACCGTACAGGTAAAAGGATGGGTCCGCACAAAAAGAGGAAATAAAAGCATTGTATTTATTGCCCTCAACGATGGTTCAACCATCCATAACGTACAGATAGTGTACGATATGAACGTATTCAGCGAAGAAGAATTACGACCGGTGACAACAGGCGCCTGCCTGAGAGTCAGGGGAGAACTGGTCCCTTCATTAGGAACTGAACAGTCCGTTGAGATCAGGGCAGAGGAAATGGAGATATACGGAACAGCAGACCCTGCAGCTTATCCTTTACAAAAAAAAGGACACAGCATGGAATTCCTCCGGGAAATTGCCCATCTCAGGCCCAGAACGAACACTTTTGGGTGTATTTTCAGGATCAGGCACGCCATGGCTTATGCCATACATAAATATTTTAACGACAAAGGGTTCGTATACCTCCATACGCCCATCATTACAGCCTCTGACTGTGAAGGAGCGGGAGCCATGTTCCAGGTGACCACCCTGGATCTTAAAGATCCCCCCAAAGGGAAAGACGGTTCAGTGGATTTTTCAAGGGATTTCTTTGGCCGGCAAACCAGTCTTACGGTAAGCGGGCAATTGGAGGGAGAGCTGGGAGCTATGGCTCTTGGCGAGATCTATACCTTCGGTCCGACGTTCCGGGCCGAGAACAGCAATACACCGAGACATCTGGCCGAATTCTGGATGATCGAGCCGGAAATGGCTTTTTACGACATCCATGATAATATGGACCTGGCAGAGGACTTCATCAAATACCTTGTCCGTTATGCACTGGAGAATTGCGCCCCTGACCTGCAGTTCCTGAACAACATGATAGACAAAGAATTGATCAAAAGGCTGGAAGGCGTATGCGATACGCAATTTGTCCGGCTCTCCTATACGGAAGGTATAGATATCCTTACAGGGAGCGGTCAGACATTTGAGTATCCCGTATCCTGGGGAATCGACCTGCAAAGCGAACACGAAAGATACCTGGTCGAAAAACATTTCAAACGACCCGTCATCCTGACCGATTACCCTAAAGAGATCAAGGCTTTCTACATGAAAGAAAATCCTGACGGAAAAACGGTAAGGGCGATGGACATCCTGTTCCCAAAGATTGGGGAGATCATCGGGGGTTCACAAAGGGAAGAAGATCTGGAAACCCTTGTACGGCGGATTCGGGAAATGAACATGTCTGCAGAAAACCTGGACTGGTATCTGGACACACGCCGATTTGGCACGGCCCCCCATTCGGGTTTTGGTCTCGGGTTTGAAAGATTGCTTCTTTTCATCACGGGAATGACAAATATCAGGGACGTGATCCCGTTCCCGCGAACCCCGAAATCCGCAGAATTTTAGTTATGTTGGTAATTGGCATTGCCGGTGGAACCGGTTCCGGAAAAACGACTGTTGTCAATAAGATCCTCGAACGTCTGGATCAGAAGCAAATAACGGTAATCCCTCAGGATTCCTATTACAAGGACAATTCCCATCTTCCTCTGGAAAAAAGACAGGAGTTGAATTTTGACCATCCTGAATCCATTGACTGGACATTGATGGTGGAACATCTCTTGCGTCTTAAGGCCGGCCTTCCCATAGAACAGCCCCTGTATTCGTACATCACCTGTACCCGGTCAAAAGAAACCGTTCACATTGAACCTACCCAGATCATCATCGTGGAAGGGATCCTCATTTTTACCGACCCGCCTCTTAGGGATTGTCTGGACATGAAGGTATTTGTAGACGCAGATCCCGATGACCGCTTATCCCGTGTCATATCAAGGGATATCATTGAAAGGGGACGATCGGTTAACAAGGTACTGGACCGTTACGAACGGACCGTTAAACCCATGCATCTTCAGTTCATTGAACCGACAAAACGCTATGCAGATATCATCGTTCCCCAGGGAGGGCACAATACGGTAGCCATCAACATGCTGATATCTACCATAGAACTGGCCCTGCTTACCAGGTAACCGTTGTCTGCCATGAAAAAGGAAACAAGAACAGGACTGTATCTTACCATCATCGTTCATCTAACGGCACTTATTGTGTTTTTGTCGTTTCAGATATCTTCCATGTTAAGAAAAGAGTCCTCTTTTGTTCTTGATTTCACACAACAGGAGGAATTGGAAGCGGAACAATACCGCGAACAGATGAGGGCCGAACTGAGTGCGGAGATCGATGACCTCATCTCGGGAATTCAGCGTCAGTCAAGAAATGTCGCGGTAGATGCCACCCGCAGGAATCAAAATCTGAAAGATGACCGTCACACGGATCCTTCGGAAGTCTACCAGGAGGCGGAAGCATTGCAGAAAAGACTGGATGCTGCCAGAAGAGAGGTGGAGGAACAGGGCGGTGATGAGGAAACAGCCCATCTGAGAGAGAACGAAAAAAAACAGGAAGCAAAACCATATACGGGTCCCGCTGTACTCGAATATACCCTTGAAGGGAGAAAAGCCATGAACCTGCCCATCCCTGTATACAAATGTCTGGGCGGGGGAGATGTGACAGTCGCCATAGAAGTCGACCGGAAAGGATACGTCAGGAAAGCCGCAATTATTGCCGGTTTTTCTTCCAGGGACAGGTGTTTGCAGGAATTTGCCATAAGAGCTGCCACACAAAGCCGTTTTACAGCATCCACCGAAGCCCCGGCTCTCCAGCCCGGTGAAATTGTATACCGTTTTATTCCTCAATAAGTATTAATTGTGTACTTTTGAATCGTGAATTCTAAGGAATATCAGGAAATAAAAGATTTGCTCGTACAACTATCCCGGAAAATCGATGCGTTGTATGGTGCGCCGCCGGCTCCTGACGGGATCAATGATTTTGAACTGGAGACTTTCTCTGAAAAGAGGACGACAAGCCCCGAAGAACAACTCCCGAAACCAGTCGGCAATCCCGTTTCTCTTTCCCCGGACGAGGCTCCTGCCATCCCTGCGGAAGGATCCGGTGACAGACCTGAACCCGGAACGGTTGGAGATCTGTTCACCGGTCTGGCACAACGCCCCACCCTGGCCGATTCCCTGGCTAAGAGCCGGAACAGGGGACCTCTCAGGGAAATCATTCCCCTTAACGACAAATTCCTTTATCTGAAAGTCTTGTTCTCGGAGGATCACCACTTGTACGAAAAAACCCTGTCTGACCTGCAATCCCTGCCAACCATGCAGGATGCGGAAAAATACCTTGCCCTGCATTTCCCTACATGGGAATTGTCTTCTCCCGCAGTACAAAAATTTCTCAGCAGGCTCGAAGATGTGTTCTAAACTTATCATAGTTCCTACTCCGATAGGGAACCTGGAAGATATTACGATCAGGGCACTGAAGGTCCTGGAACATGCTGATGCGATCCTGGCCGAGGACACGCGCACAAGCAGTATTCTGCTAAAAAAATACGGGATCGGCACGCATATGGAATCTTATCACAAATTCAACGAACACAAACAGCTGGATGCGATCGTTAAAAAGATCTCAAAGGGAACTACGGTTGCCCTGATCAGCGACGCCGGGACTCCGGGGATATCGGATCCCGGATTTCTGTTGGTCAGGGCCTGCATACTTGCCGGTATCGAGGTGGAATGCCTCCCGGGTGCTACAGCACTGATCCCTGCCCTGGTAAACAGCGGATTCCCTGCTGACCGGTTTTGTTTTGAAGGGTTTCTGCCACTGAAAAAAGGACGACGCACCCGTATGGAAACACTTGCCGGAGAAACACGTACCGTCATTTTATATGAATCACCTTTCAGGCTCGTTAAAACGCTCGAACAGCTGAGCCTATACCTGGGGGCAGAAAGAGAAGCCTGCGTATGCAGGGAACTGTCCAAATTACATGAAGAAAACAAAAGGGGCACTTTGTCAGAACTTTGTCTGTGGTTCAGGGAAAATACGCCTAAAGGAGAAATAGTCATCGTGCTGAAGGGAAGAGGAAAAGGACATGAGGTGGGGGAATAGACAACATTACATCACTTACGCCTATGCAACCGGCGTCATTTTATTTTTTGTTTCAATAAGGATTCTTTGTGCCCAGCCGGTTTTCAAAGGACCCGATCAGGAACGGCAGGCAACAGAAATGTTCAGACAATACTGTGACACATCCTCTCAGGTGAAAGGACGGCTGCCGGCCCGGAGATCCGGTGTGCCAAAACAGGATACGGTAAGGGTCCCGCGCTCCTATACCCCCTTCGTTCCAGGAAGGGTAGAACTCAACACGGCAGACAGTGCCGAACTCGTTAAATTATACGGAATCGGACCTTATTATGCCATGAAGATCATCAGGTACAGGGAAAGACTGGGCGGCTTTGCCATTCCCGAACAACTGCTGGAAGTGGAAGGCATAGACACGGATCGTCTGGAAGGATTTTATGACAAAGTCTTTACCGACACCTCCTTTATCAGGAAAACAGACCTCAACACAGCCACAGAAGACCAACTGGCCTCACACCTGTATATCGGAAGGTATCTGGCACGGTGCATCATAAGATATCGTCAGAGCAGAGAAACAGGCACCTGTAGCATGGAAGACCTGGTTAAGGATAAAATTTTAACTGATGAACAAGCTTTGAAAATCAGATGGTATCTCTTTTAAGTAGTGTTTTTTTTTATATTTGCAGGATATATTATTCCCAACATGTAAACATCCTATGAGTATACTGGTTACAAACAACGTGGTGAAGAGTTTCGAAGGACACCTGGCCCTGGATCAAGTCAGCATTGATGTACCTGATGGAAAGATCTTCGGTTTGCTGGGCCCCAACGGTGCAGGCAAAACCACCCTTCTGAGGATTGTGAATCAGATAACAGCTCCCGACAGCGGGAACGTGTTTTTTGACGGGCATCCCCTCACGGCAGACGATGTGTTCCGCATCGGGTACCTCCCCGAAGAAAGGGGTCTGTACAAAAAAATGAAAATTGGCGACCAGGCCATGTACCTGGCCAGACTTAAAGGCATGACGACTGCAGAGGCGCAGTCAAGTCTCAAGTCCTGGTTTGTCAGGTTCGGGATACAAGCCTGGTGGAACAAAAAGATTACCGAGCTGTCCAAGGGGATGGCTCAGAAAGTCCAGTTTGTGACCACCGTCATGCACAATCCCAAACTGCTTATACTGGACGAACCTTTCAGTGGTTTCGACCCCATCAATGTAGACCTTATACGGAACGAGATCATCCGGTTGAAAGAGAAAGGGACGTCAGTCATATTATCTACCCACAATATGGAATCAGTGGAAGAGATGTGCGATGAAATAGCCCTGATAGACAATGCCAGGCTGGTCGTTGCCGGAAAAGTTCATGATATCCGCCGTATTCACGGTGACAATCATATTGAGATCCTTTACAGGGCGTCTCTTCCCCTGAACGTCCATGAACTTGGGTCCGTCCCGTTCTCAGTGATCTCGGAAGGGAAGAAGGACGGATCGTATCAGATGGTCGTTGCCCTGGAAGAAGGACACGGGACCAATGAAATATTAACCTCTCTCCTGCCCCGCACAAACATAATCGGTATGACTGAGATCATCCCCCGCATGCATGACATTTTCATTAAACTAGTAACGAACAAGGAGGAACGGAAATGAATATCAAGAAGATAAACCTTATCGTAGGGCGGGAATTCGCAATCCGGGTGAGGAAAAAATCATTTCTGATCGCCACCTTTCTGACGCCTTTGCTCATGGCTGCGCTGATCACTGTCCCTTCCCTGATGACTACGGTTAAGGATAACAGGAACAAAATCATTGAAGTGATCGATCCTTCTGGAATTGGTGAAAGTGTTCTTGAGGATCAGGCTTACACAACGTTTACCTTTCGCAAGGAAGGAGACCTGGAAGAGTATAAAAAAACTTTTGACTCCAGGGACCTTCACGCCGTATGTGTCATTGAACCCGCAGAAGGCAATTCGGCAGAAGTCCGCATGTACAGCACAGGGCAGATAGATCCGGATATCCAGAGGTATGTGTCCAGACAGATAAGCAGCGAAGTTGAGAAACGAAAACTGGCATCATACAATATTCCACAGCTGAAAGAGATTATGGAAGACGTCCGGACAAACATCCAGATAAAAACGTTAACCTGGACCGAAACCGGAGATGAAAAGGAAACCGTTAAGGAAGTATATATGGCCATTGCCTACCTGAGCAGTTTTTTGATTTACATGTTCATTTTTATGTACGGATCCATGGTCATCCGTGGAGTAATTGAAGAAAAAACAAATCGTATCGTAGAGGTCATCATTTCATCTGTCAAACCTGTGGAACTGATGTTGGGCAAGATCGTGGGTGTTGCCCTTGTGGCCCTGTTGCAGTTCCTGCTATGGATACTGCTCACATTGATCATATTGCTGGTCGTTATGACTTTGATCGGCTCGGGAACGATTTCCCAGATGACAGAGGCCGCCCCCCAGATCCAGGGAGGTTTGGCTGGCGCCATCGCTTCTTTCGACACGGGGAACGGGATGCTTACCGGGATTGCCAGCACGTTGTCCCAAATACATTTTGGAAGCTTTCTGACCAGTTTCTGTCTGTATTTCATTGGCGGTTATCTGATGTATGCCTCCATGTTCGCCGCCATAGGCTCGGTATCCGATGCTGAAACAGACACACAACAATTTCAGCTGCCTATCACCATTCCGCTCATACTGGGACTTTTCATCATGATGCACACCTTTCAGCATCCTCACAGTTCCTTATCGGTCTGGGCCTCAATGATCCCGTTCACATCGCCAATGGTGATGCTCGCCCGACTGCCTTTCGGTGGGGTTCCCTTGTGGCAGCTGCTCGTTTCCATCACGTTGCTCTTCCTCACCTTCCTTGGCGTCGTGCACTTCTCGGCAAAGATCTACCGGGTAGGTATCCTGATGTACGGCAAAAAAGTAACCTGGAAAGAATTATGGAAATGGATGCGATACAAAAACGGCTGACAGGGATCCTCCTGGCCGTTGCACTTGTCATGACGGCCGGTCTGACCTTTTCCCGGGCGCAGACTATCAGGGCAACCCGTGTGCTCATGGACACGTCGCTGTACCAAACCAAAGCCTCTCCTGAAGTCCGTAGTATCCTGGACAAGTATTCTCCGGAACTCAACCGGAAGATGGGAAAAGTCGTGGGATATGCCACAGTTGACCTGGATTCATATCAGCCGGAAAGTCCCCTGTCCAATATGGCCGGTGACGCCCTGCTGGCCATTGCCAGAAGACATTACGGCCTGGAAAAAGTGGATTTTGCACTCACCAATTTCGGTGGCATAAGGACTTCCATTCCTGCAGGAGACCTGAAATTGTATTATGTTTACGCAGCCTTCCCGTTCGAAAATTCACTGGTTCTGGTAACCCTGAAAGGATCCCGGGTCAGGGCTCTGTTCGAAACTTTCGCCCAAAGTCAACGCGTGGAAGTCCTTGCAGGGGTAAAGCTGAAGATCGAAAACAGAAAGATCACGGCATTGACCATAAACGGCAAACCGCTTGACGATAATAAAAACTATCATATTGCCACTATAGATTTCCTGCTCACTGGCGGTGACCGGATGACGGCACTGAAAGACAATCTTGGGGTGGATTATTCCGGCATTACCCTTCGGGACGTGATCCTGGAATACATTGGCGTATTTGCGAAAAACGGAGAACCTGTACCGGCCCGAAAAGACGGACGGGTTGTTATTACCAAATTACCGGAAGAATGAAAACCACAATCATGCATAAGATCTTTCTGGTCCTGATGACGACCCTCCCGCTGTCACTGATTTCCCAGGACCTGGTAATCATCCACACAAACGACTTTCACAGCCAGATAGAACCTTTCCGCACCGGAAGGAACGAAGGCTCCGCCGGCTTGCTGAGTCTGTCAGGATATCTTGAGCAAATGAGGAAGGACCATCCTGACCTGCTGTACCTGGATGCCGGAGACTATAACCAGGGAACACCGTATTTTAACCTTTTCGAAGGCATGGTGGAAGTGGAAGCCATGAATGCTCTGGGCCTGAATGCCACAGTTCTGGGAAATCATGAATTCGACAACGGGCTGGAAGATCTCGTCAAACGGATCAGGAAAGCGGAATACCAAACACTTTGTGCAAACTACGACATTGCATACCGTCCTCTCAGAAAACTGGTCAAGCCCTATACCATATTCAGTGTCCGCGGGAAAAAAGTGGGAGTGATCGGACTCACCCTGAACCTGAACGGGCTCACATCCAATGAAGTGTTGCGCAAAATGCATTTCAGGGACCCGGTAGCCACAGCAAACCGACTGGCAGCCAGGCTAAAGAGAAGAGGATGCGACCTGATCGTCTGTCTGTCACATCTTGGCCTGAACGGGGATACGGATCTGGCCCGGAAATCGGCAAACATTGACCTGATCATTGGCGGACATTCACATTCCTTCCTTGAAGAACCTGTGAAAGAGCAGAATAAGGAAGGCCGGGAAGTGGTGGTTGTACAGACAGGAGCCTACGGCGTATATGCCGGACGGATTGATATAACATTTTAACCGGGCATCTGTATGTTTCTGGAAAACCAAAAAAAGAACGGCCGGATAGAAGTGATTTGCGGATCTATGTTCTCAGGGAAAACCGAAGAACTTATCCGGAGACTCAAGAGAGCCCGTTTTGCCAACCAACGGGTCGAGATCTTCAAGCCACTTGTTGACGTAAGGTATTCCCAGGAAGAAGTGGTTTCGCACGACAGTCACTCCATTCCCTCAACTCCCGTCGACTCGGCAGAAAGCATCCTTCTGCTGGCACATAACGTTGATGTGGTGGCAATAGACGAGGCCCAATTCTTTGACATGAACCTTGTGAGGGTATGCCAGGTGATGGCCAACAACGGGATCCGTGTGATCGTGGCAGGCCTGGATATGGATTTCCAGGGAAATCCCTTCGGCCCGATGCCTGACCTGATGGCCGTTGCAGAACACATCTCCAAGGTACATGCCATATGCGTACGTTGTGGAGATCCCGCACAGTATTCCCACCGTCTGAGTGAGAGCAAGCGGTTGGTGGAACTGGGAGAGAAAGACGTATACGAACCTTTATGCAGACATTGTTTCAATCAGATCAATAATGAGCGAACATCAATACACACATCTGGAAATTAACGTTTCCAACATAAGACACAATCTCAGGTACTTCCGTTCATTTCTGTCCGCCAATTCAAAATTGCTTGTTTTAGTGAAGGCTTACGGTTACGGCCATGGAATAGGGGAGTTCTCCCGTATCCTCGAAGATAACGGAGTCGATTATCTGGCAGTGGCTTTTCCGGGGGAAGGCGTGGCGATCAGGGAGGCCGGCGTCAGACTTCCCGTTATTGTTTTATCCTCAGGAATGGAACATTATCCGCTTTTGATCCGTAACCGGCTGGAGCCGAGCCTCCCCTGCCTGGAAGCCTTTCAGCGCTTTGTGCGTGAAGCTTCTGCCCTGGGGCAACACGATTACCCGGTACATATCAAGCTCGACACCGGGATGCATCGCCTGGGATTTGAGAAAGCAGAACTGGAAGCCCTTACAGAAGAACTTCCCCTTGCCCGTTCCGTAAGGATCGCCTCTGTCTTCTCACATTTTGTGGCATCGGGAGATCCCGCCCATGATGATTTCACCAGGACCCAGATCGCCCGTTTCGAAACCCTTTCCTCATTTCTTTCAGACCACCTGGATTACAAACCCATTCGTCATTTGCTTAATTCCCCGGGTATCGAGAGGTTTGCCAAAGAAGCCGGGTACGATATGGCTCGTCTTGGGATTGGCATTTACGGAATGTCGTATGTTGACCGATCCAGGCTCAGACCTACCGCCTATCTGAAAACGCCCGTTTTACAGGTTAAATATGTAAGACAGGGGGAAACCGTGGGGTATGCCAGGGCTGGCAGGGTTACTGTCCCGGCAGCAAAGATCGCAACCCTGGCGATAGGTTACGCAGACGGAGTGAACCGTCATCTGAGCGGTGGAAAAGCCTGTTTTTCTGTAAACGGGCACAGAGCTCCCACAATTGGGAACATATGCATGGACATGTGCATGCTGGATGTAACCGGAATTGAAGTAAAGCCCGGAGATATGGTCACTGTATTCGGAGATGATCCCACCATTTTTGAACTGGCGGATATCCTTGGGACCATCCCGTACGAAATACTGACCTCGGTGGCATTCCGGGTTCCCCGTATTTACAAAATGTGATCAGGCAAACATTTTACAGATCATTTCCATCAGCAATTCTCCGTCCCCGGCCTCTCCCCGGCCGGAAGACTTATACAGACTGTCATACGCACACAACAAGTCCATTGCCTTAATGGTACGGGGAAATGTAAAGAAACGCGCTGCCTGGACCGTTTCTTTGAAAAAATAATAATTGCCGCCCATGATCTTTCCAATCTCTTCAACAGACATTGCGGGATGCTCCATTCTGAGGGCATGGTATTTTAATATCCTGGATAAATGCGTATACATCAGACTGATGATCATTACCAGGGGGTATTTTTTTGGATTGTCTGCAAAATACTGCACGATGGGCTGCACTTTTGCAAAATCCCCGTCGGTAATGTGCCTGAACAGGGTAAAAGGGCTGAAATCCCTGCTGATCCCAACGGATTTTTCAACCATATCGGTAGTAACGGCCCATGTTCCCTCCGGCATGAATAGAAACAGTTTTTCCAGTTCCATTACTACCCGCTGCAGGTCGGTTCCCAGAAAATCTGCCAGCAGACGTGCCGCCTGCGGTTCTATCCGCGTGTTCCTTTCCTGTAGAAAAGAAGAGATCCATTCAGGCATCTCGTAATCCCTGAGCGGGACCGATTCTAGTACTTCACAATATTTTTGAGCGTTTTTCCAGAATTCGGTTCTCTTGTCGACAGATTTGCCCATAAAACAAAGCACCAGTACACAGGACGGATTCATAGATTTGAAATACGCGGCCAGCGTATCCAGTCCCTTGAGCTGCTGGGCTTCCTTAACAATAATAACCTGTCTTGGAGCCATAACAGGGTACCTCCTGGCATTGTCCACAATGAGGGCCGAAGTGACATCCTGTCCGTAAAGGACCATCTGATTAAAAGCTTTCTGATCCTCTGTGAGAGCCTCGGCAGCAACCAGCGTGGCAATCTTATCTACATAGTAGGGTTCTTCTCCCATCAGCAGATAACAGGGTTTGTATTTCCCCTCCCCCACTTCCTTCAGGATCCGTCTGTAAGAGGACAACGTTTCTTTTGCCGTAGTTTTAGCCATCCGACAAATTTACATAAATTTGCACAATGAACAGTCCGTCTGTCATATATTGTACCGTAAGAAAAAAATGGGTGGAGCGCACTCCTGAAGAGGAAGTCCGCCAACATATCATCAAGCATCTGCACCTTGTCTGCAGAGCTCCCCTGCATCTGATGACCTGCGAATATCAAGTGAAATCACTGCATCACAGAGCCGACCTTGTTCTCCATGACAGGAACGGGAACCCGCTTGTTCTGGCAGAATTCAAGGCCCCTTCTGTCCCTGCCGACGAAAAGACCATTGATCAGTTGCGCAGATACAATGCACAGATACTTGCCCCATATCTTCTGATAAGCAACGGGAATCAGACCTATTTCTGGAAAATCGACAAAACCGGCAAAACCTACCATATGCTCGGGGATATTCCCCCTTATGAAGAATTACTTGATCAACAACTCCGTAATGAAAGCTCCTCTGAGATCTAAAATATTCCGTATCATTTCACAACAGGCTGCCTTGAAAAAAGTACGCGCTTTTGTCATTGGCGGTTATGTGAGGGATTACATCCTTAAAAGGCCAAGCACCGATATTGACATCGTCGTAGAAGGGAACGGCATGGAGGTGGCCGCGGCTGTAGCCTCGGTCCTGAACGTTCCGGTTACCCGATTTAAAAATTTTGGCACGGCCAGGATCCAATACAGGGGTTTGGATATAGAATTCGTCGGGGCACGGAAAGAATCTTACCGTTCCGATTCGCGCAAACCTGTCGTGGAAGACGGGACCGTGGAGGATGATCAGAAAAGACGCGATTTCACGATCAACGCCATGGCATTCAGTTTGCAGGAAGAAGATTACGGAATACTGACAGATCCTTTCAACGGATTGGAGGACCTGAAGAACAGGCTGATCCGTACCCCGCTGGATCCCGATACCACCTTCAGTGATGATCCCTTAAGGATGATCAGGGCCATCCGCTTTGCCGCACAACTGGAATTTTCTTTAGAGAAGGAGGCTTTTTCCTCCATAGTACGGAACACCTCCCGGCTGGAGATCGTATCCCAGGAGAGGATCACTGCCGAACTGCAAAAAATCATGGCCACCGGCAAACCTTCCAGAGGCCTGGTTCTTATGGAGGAAAGCGGACTGCTCGCACGTATCATCCCGCAGCTCTCTCTGCTCAAAGGCGTTGAGACGATGGACGGGAAGGGACACAAGGAAAATTTCGCCCATACGATGGAAGTCCTGGACAATGTCGCTTACCGGAGCGACAATATATGGTTGCGTTGGGCCGCCTTGCTGCACGATGTCGGGAAACCTTCAACCAAACATTTTGACAGGGAGGCCGGATGGACTTTCCACGGGCACGATTATGTGGGAAGCAAGATGATCCCTTCCATTTTCAGAAAACTGAAACTTCCGCTGGGAGAAGAAATGAAATATGTGCAAAAGCTGGTTCAGCTGCATCTGAGACCTATTGCCCTGGTCAATGAAGTGAGTGATTCCGGTGTGAGGAGGCTCCTCTTCGATGCCGGTGAAGACATAGAAGACCTGATGCTGCTGTGCAGGGCCGACATCACTTCAAAGAACCCGAAAACCGTGAGGCGTCATCTGGAAAATTTTGAGATCGTCAGTAAAAAACTGGTCGAAGTTGAAGAAAAAGATGCCATCCGGAATTTCCAGCCTCCCATTTCCGGAGAGGTCATTATGAAAACTTTCGGATTGTCACCGTGCCGCGAGGTGGGTCTTATCAAGGATTACATCAAGGAAGCGATCCTGGACGGAAAAATTGGCAACAATTTTGGCGAAGCCTGGGAAATGATGCTACAACGCGCGGCCGAATTGGGCATCAGTGAAGCAGGTGCATGAGTTCCTCCCTGGTACGTACATCTTTCAGGAACGTCCCCGTAAAAGCCGATGTGACCATTTTGGAATGCTGTTTCTGCACCCCTCTTATCTGCATGCACATATGTTCGGCTTCTATGACCACGGCAACGCCCATGGGATTGAGGGTCTGTTGAATGCAATCCCGTATCTGAACGGTCAGCCGCTCCTGTACCTGAAACCTTCTGGCAAAGGTTTCCACAACACGCGTGATCTTGCTTACTCCCGTGATAAAGCCATTCGGGATATAAGCCACATGGGCTTTCCCGTAAAAAGGAAGCATGTGGTGCTCGCACAGTGAATACATTTCTATGTCCTTCACAAGTACCATTTGCTGGTATTCTTCACGAAATCTGGCCGAGTTCAGTATGGCGGCAGGGTCTTCCTGGTATCCTTTGGTCAGGTATTGCATGGATTGAGCCACCCTAAGGGGCGTTCTCAACAATCCTTCCCTGAGGGGATCTTCTCCAAGGAGCTCCAGAACCTCTTTGTAGAGCTCTTCCAGTTTCTTTGTAGTTTCGGGAGTAAAAAGATCGTTGTTGGTATAAGACATGACTGAGAATTGAAATTAATGGACAAAAATACAAAAAAAGCAGGGATCTGCCTGCCTTTCTTAAACTTTCCTGACCGGCACCAGTCAAAAGGATGATCGCATGATCGGCTAATTATTATTTTTTGTACATTCGCAACTATGGAAAATGAAGTTCTTATTAAAATCAAAGGCATCAGGAAGATTTATCAGGTCGGGAACCAGGAAGTCAGGGCATTAAACGGTGTTGACCTCATCATCCGCAAAAATGAATACGTGGCGATCATGGGCCCTTCCGGATCAGGAAAATCCACCCTTATGAACCTTCTGGGATGTCTGGATACACCCACTGAAGGGTCGTATATCCTCAACGGTACGGATGTCAGCCAGATGCGGGATGACCAACTTGCCGAGGTCAGGAACAAGGAAATCGGGTTTGTTTTCCAGTCTTTTAATCTGCTGCCCAGGTACAATGCCCTGAATAATGTTGCATTGCCATTGATATACGCCGGCATGCCCCGGCAGGAAAGAGAGGAGGAGGCAAAAAAAGCACTCATGAATGTGGACCTGGGAGACAGGATGGACCATAAACCCAATGAATTGTCAGGAGGTCAAAAACAGCGGGTTGCCGTGGCACGTGCCATGGTTAACAATCCGTCAATCATTCTTGCCGATGAACCTACCGGAAACCTTGATACAAAAACATCCCTCGATATTATGTCCCTTTTCGAACAGGTCTATGCCAAAGGGAATACCATCATTGTGGTAACACATGAAGAAGACATAGCACGCTATGCAAGGCGTGTTGTACGTTTGAGGGACGGACTCGTGGAAAGTGACCAACTGAACGATAATCCCGTACTGTCTGACTCATGAACAGGATCTATACCGGAAAGGGAGACTCAGGAACAACATCCCTGTCCGACGGAAGCAGGATATCCAAGGCACATCCCCGGGTTGCCGCCTACGGGAAAGCGGACGAACTGACCGCATGGATCGGACTGATCAGAAGCCAGGCTGAATTTCCCGGTGTGCAAAAGCTGGCCGGCGTGGCCGGCTCGTTAAGGAAAATCCAGTTTCACATGATGCATATGGCCGGACAACTGGCCTCGGCCAATACGACTGATACAAAAAAACACGATTTTACTTCCGGCTCCCTATGGCTTGAAAAGGCCATTGACGACATGCAGGAACAGATACCCCCGCTCAGCTCATTCATACTTCCCTGCAAACCGGCGATCTCGGCACAAATTCATATTGCCCGTACGATTTGCCGTGAAACTGAACGACACATGGTTTCACTTGGCACGGATGTTGTCAGCGCAGATATGCTGACATATATCAACCGGCTTTCCGACTACCTTTTTGTCCTGGCTCGGTTCATTACAACAGCTACAGGTTGTGAAGAAGACTTTTTTGTATAACTTTGCACACATTTTTTTAACACGTTGCATCAATGTACTGGACACTTGAACTGGCATCAAAACTGGAAGACGCTCCCTGGCCTGCTACCAAGGAGGAACTTATTGATTATGCCACACGCTCGGGAGCTCCCCTGGAAGTGATTGAAAATCTTACCGACCTCGAAGATGACGGGGAGGTTTACGACAGTATTGAAGATATCTGGCCGGATTACCCGAGTAAGGAAGATTTTTTCTTCAACGAAGACGAATATTAGAATCATTGAATGAATATCATTATTGCAGGAGCCGGAGAGGTTGGTTTTCACCTGGCAAAAATGTTGTCCGATGAAAATCATCAGATCACAATCATTGACAAAAATGAAGCCCGTCTCAATCAGATAGCCGAGACTTCAGATGTGGTTCCTGTGCCCGGAATAGCTACTTCCATATCAACATTGGAAAAAGCCGGTGTGAGCCGTTGTGACCTGTTCATTGCCGTAAGTCCTGCTGACGAACAGGATGTGAACATTGTGGGGGCCCTCCTGGCAAAACAGCTGGGAGCCAAACGGGTAACTGCCCGGATCAATAACAATGAATATCTAAAAAATGAAAACCGGGTCATTTTCACAGAATTAGGTGTTGATCTTCTCTTCTATCCCGAGAAGATCGCGGCCCATGAGATCCTTGACCTTCTCAAGCAGTCCGGGACATCGGAATTTATGGATTTCTCCGGAGGACGGCTTCAGCTTATCGTGCTCAAACTCATGGAAAGTTCCTCCATAGTCAATAAGAGCATGAAACAGGTCGCCGAAGAAAACGGCGGGGATCTTCCGTTCCGTGCCGTAGCCATTGCCCGTGAAGGCACCACCATCATTCCGCGTAAAGACACCATCTTCCAGTTACAGGACCTCGTTTTTGTAATTACAAAAAGAGAAGCCGCACATGCCGCCATGATCCTGAGTGGAAAAGAGAACGTAATCGTGAAGAACCTGATGATCATGGGAGGCGGCAGGGTTGGTGAGATGGTGGCTCACAGCATGGAATCCAGAATAGAAAAGGTCCGGGTAGTGGAACTTGACAGCGACCGCTGTCAGGAATTGAGCGTATCTCTTCCCCGATCACTGATCATTCACGGAGATGCCCGCAATACTGACCTGCTGCTGGAAGAAGACCTTCCCCTGATGGATGCCTTTGTGGCCGTGACGTCAAGTGCCGAGGCCAACATCCTATCGTGCATGGCAGCCAAAAGAGCGGGCGTAAAAAAGACCATCGCCCAGGTGGAAAACCTGGATTACATAAAACTTGCCGAGAGCGTGGGAGTAGACGCTACGATCAATAAAAAACTCATCACCGCGAGCAGGATCTTTCGTTTCACCATGACCGGAGACGTTCCTTCCATGAAATGTCTGAACGGGTCTGACGCCGAGGTTATGGAATTCATTGCCAAACCCAGGAGTCTTGTTACCCAGAAAAAAGTACGCGACCTTGAATTTCCCCGCGATGCGATCATTGGAGGGATCACCAGGGGTAATACCAGTCTTATAGTCAAAGGAGATACCGAGGTCAAACCTTATGACAGGGTCGTGGTTTTTTCCCTTCCGTCCGCATTACAGACCATTCACAAGTTTTTCGTTTAATTCCCTCATTTCTTCACGTTCCGTAAATACTGCTTTGGAGTACAGGATTCTTTTGCCTTGAAAACTCTTGAGAATGAACGTACTGAATTGAATCCGCATTCAATCGCCAGATCAAACAGATCCATTTTTTTCTCCGGTCTTTGCCGCATAAGGCGTTTGGCTTCCTCAATGCGAAACAAATTGACCCATTTTGAAAAATTGGAGCCAAAGGTCCTGTGAATGGAACGTGAAAGATAGGCCCGGTTTGTATTCGTTTCCATACACAGTTGCCCGATGGTCAGATCCGGATTCTTGAAAAAACGCTCTTTTACCATCAGATCATTCATTCTTATCATCATATCTTCGGGATCTTCAGGATAGGCTCCGTCTTTCTTGACAAACAACACGGGTTCGGTCATCAGCCATCCTTTTATATACCCGGTCATCCATTTACCCGTATACTTTCTTCCTCTCATGAGCTATTCGGTTGATTTTTTTCTTTGACAATATATCCTGCACCATTCTCCCGGTGTCATTCCCACATGGGTTCTGAACGCCATGTTCAAGGCCGAAAGGGATTGAAATCCGGATTGAGTACACAACTCTATAAGCCGGGTCTCGGGGTGTTTTTTGAAATATTCCTGGGCATATCTGACCCTGTACGCGTTTACGAATTGCTTGAAATTCATGTCTGCGTGCTGGCTTAAGGCCCTGGATACATAGGTCGTATTGGTCCCCACGGCGGCTGCCATTTCCTCCCTGGTAAAAGTAGGTGAGAGAAAAGCCTGCTCTTGTTCCATATAATCGCACATTTTTCTATAGATATCCCTGTAAACCTCGCATACTCCGCGACTGACCTCCTGAAGAGCCGCAAAGGCCTGACTTTCATAGATCTGCGTTTCTTCTACCCACTTTGCCCCGCAAATCAGCGAGGCGTCTTTCATCAGGATCGCATTCAGGAAGCTCACATGAAGCGGCAAACTTACCAGGTAAAAGATCTTTACGGGAAGGTAAATCCCGAAAAGAAGAAAAAGGTAAGACGCCAGGGTAAGGACAAGGACAAGGAACATAAGCCTCCGAAGCGATCTGGCTTCCCCCGGTCTCATAGAATGGTGCATCACAAGTTTTTTATTCATTTTATAAAACAGCATGGCTTCGAACACAACACATGCAAGACAAATGGCTTGAAAAAAATGGGAAAGCAAAACGCTCACGCTAAATTCCCTGAAAAAGATCCCTGCTACAACGACGATCACCGGGAACAGGAAGGAAAATATCACCAATTCCCTTTTAAACAATAACTTCCTTGCCTCCCTCGATGTGATGGAGGACATAAACATACAACTCACGGGAAGAGAGGTAAGAACGATCCTGAAATAATGATCTTCCGTAATAAAAAGATTCAGGATATCAGATCTGTCAAATGCCAGGAATATTTTAAAAAAATAAAACATTCCCAGGGCGAGAAAAGCCGCAATAAGAGCCTTAAGCGGCCTGGAGGGATACAAATACGTAACGGCCTTGATCCTGGCCTTGGTTAACAAAAGGACTGCTGAAGAAAAATAGGCAACGCCTGCAGTCAAATGGGTAAATAAAAAAAACATTTTTAGTTTATTGATAATTAGTGAATTAGGTTTATTCAAATGTACAAAGGAATAGACTGATTTTCCAATAGTAAAATGGTCTTTTAATGGACAAAAATTGTCCTCTTTTATTGTCCTAAATAAAACACACATTATCAAATTGTTGCAAAAGCACAAATTGTAATATTTTTATTTTTTACCCCAAGAAACTTCTTACGCAAAAAAAGGGGAAGCAGGGCTGTTGATACCATCGTTTGTTTCAAACAGGGATGTCTTCCCCTGAACAAGGTTTTTAATTACCTTTGTGCCTTTAAAAAGAAAGGATCAAGATGGAATACAAATTTAAGGAAATTGAAGATAAATGGCAATCCTACTGGTCATCCCATAAGACCTTTAAGGTTGATACCGACCCTGAAAGACCAAAATTCTATGTTTTGGACATGTTTCCCTATCCCTCAGGTGCCGGACTTCATGTGGGCCATCCGCTGGGATACATTGCCAGTGACATCTATTCACGATACAAAAGGCTGAGAGGCTACAATGTGTTGCATCCCATGGGTTATGACGCATTTGGACTGCCTGCCGAACAATACGCCATCCAGACGGGCCAGCCGCCCCAGAAAACAACAGCGGACAACATTGCCCGATACAGAAAACAGCTCGACAAACTCGGCTTTTCTTACGATTGGGACCGTGAAATACGTACCTGCGATCCTTCCTATTACAAATGGACCCAGTGGGCTTTTCTGAAAATGTTCCAACACTGGTTCAACCGGGAATCGTGTAAAGCAGAACCTATTGAAACGCTTACAAATGAGTTTGTGCATAACGGTAACCGGCTTGTCAGGGCAGCCCACCATTGTCAAAAAGAATTTTCGGCTGAAGAATGGTTGTCATTCACAGACAATGAAAAAGAAGACGTTCTTATGTGCTACCGCATAGCATACCTGGGTGAAACATCCGTCAACTGGTGTGAGGCTCTCGGAACGGTCCTGGCCAACGACGAAGTGAAGGACGGCCTGTCCGTTAGAGGGGGATATCCGGTGGAACAAAAAAAGATGAAACAGTGGCAATTGAGGGTGTCTGCATATGCCGAACGTTTGCTTGAAGGACTGGAGGACCTTGCCTGGTCAGACTCTCTCAAGGAAATGCAACGAAACTGGATCGGAAGATCGGAGGGAGCCCAGATGGATTTTATGGTGAACAACGGTACGGAAACTTTTTCCATGACCGTTTTCACCACCCGGGCCGACACTGTTTTCGGCGTTACATTCATGGTCCTGGCCCCTGAAAGTGAATGGGTGGAAAAACTGACTGTTCCGGAAAAGGAAAAAGAGGTCAGGGAGTATCTTGATTATGTAAAGACAAAAACAGAAAGGGAACGTATGACCGAAACACACCGGGTTACCGGGGTCTTCACAGGGTCATATGCCGTCAATCCTTTTACAGGCAAACAATTACCTGTCTGGATAAGTGAATACGTTATGGCCGGTTACGGAACAGGAGCCATTATGGCTGTCCCGGCCCATGACAGCCGCGATTATATTTTTGCCAGACATTTCAACTTGCCTGTCATACCGCTCATTGAAGGATGTGATGTCAGCCATGAAAGTTTTGATGCCAAGGACGGGGTGATGTGCAATTCGGGTTTCCTGAACGGGATGCCTGTTGAAAAAGCCATACCTGCAGCCATTGAGGAAGTGGAAAAAAGGCAGCTGGGATCCCGGAAGGTCAATTACCGTTTGAGGGATGCCATTTTTTCCCGTCAGCGGTACTGGGGAGAACCATTCCCGATTTATTACAAAGACGGGGTGGCAAGGCCTCTTCCCGAATCTGCGCTGCCCCTGGAATTGCCGCTTATAGATTCTTTCAGGCCGTCAGGATCCGGAGAACCGCCGCTATCCAATGCCAAAAACTGGACATATGAAGGACATCCCCTCGAAAAGAGCACCATGCCCGGATTTGCGGGGAGCTCGGCTTACTATCTCCGGTATATGGACCCGGCAAATGCGGAAGCACTGGTCTCTGAACGTGACAACAGGTACTGGCAGGACGTTGACCTGTATATCGGAGGGACTGAACACGCCACGGGGCACTTGATCTATTCCCGGTTCTGGAACAAGTTTCTGTTTGACCTGGGCTATGTGTGCAAGGACGAACCCTTCCGCAAACTGGTGAACCAGGGAATGATCCAGGGCCGCTCCAGCTTCGTTTACCGCATAAAAAACACGAACACTTTTGTGACGTACAACCTGAAAGATAAATACGATACCACCGAAATACACGTAGATGTGAACCTGGTCCAGAACGACCGCCTGGACACGGACGCCTTCAAGGCCTGGAATCCTGAATACCGGAATGCGGATTTCATTCTGGAGAACGGAGAATATATTTGTGGCTCGGCCGTTGAGAAAATGAGCAAATCCATGTTCAACGTTGTCAATCCCGATACCATATGCTCCCATTACGGGGCTGACACACTACGTATGTACGAAATGTTCCTTGGACCGCTGGAACAGTCAAAACCATGGGACACAAACGGGATTGACGGAGTCCACCGTTTTCTTAAAAAATTCTGGAGGATGTTCTTTGACAAGAACGGCACCCTGCTTGTCACAGAGGAAACCCCACACGGAAATGAACTGAAAGTGCTGCACAACCTCATTCGCAAAGTGGAAGATGACATAGAACATTTTTCTTTCAACACGACCATCAGTGCCTTCATGATCAGCATCAACGAACTGACAGACCTGCATTGTCACAAACGTTCCATCCTCGAACCCCTCGTTATTCTGATATCACCCTATGCCCCCCATATTGCAGAGGAATTGTGGCAGATACTGGGGAACCAACCCTCTGTGGCAAATGCCTCCTTCCCCATATACAACGAGGAGTACACCAAAGAACACACCATGGACTATCCGGTTTCCTTCAACGGCAAATTAAGGTTTAAGAAAACACTTGATCTGGATCTGACCGGGGCGCAAATAGAACGGTTTGTTCTGGAAGATGAAAGGACTCTGAAATATGCAGGAGGCGCACAGATACGTAAAGTAATCGTGATTCCCGGTAAAATCATAAATATTGTGGTATGAAAACATTCTCATCTTTCCGATACAGTGCTGCCATTAAGGAATACCTGCTCATTACCGTCGGATTGCTGGTCTATGTTGCGGCGTGGACAACTTTTCTTATTCCCAATCACCTGGTGGGAGGTGGCGTTACCGGGATCTCAACCCTGATCTATTATGCCACCGGCATCCCGATAAGCATAACGTATTTATCTTTCAATGTCATTTTGATCATCATCGGGCTCAGGACCATTGGCTGGAAGTTCGGGATTAAAACCATTTACGGGGTCATCATGACTGCGATAGCTTTTCAGCTGATGCCCCGGGTGATTCCCGAGGACCTGATCCGGGTAATGGCGCTCGACAACGGGAAACTGATCTCCTCACTTCTTGGGGCAGCCGTAGCCGGAGCCGGTGTGGGGACGGTCATCGCTCAGGGCGGAAGTACCGGCGGGACGGACATTCTGGCACAAATAATTGGTAAATACAGGAACATATCACCCGGCCGTATCATGATGTCATGCGACCTTGTGATCATAGGGTCATCCTTTTTCGTTTCCGATGAACCGACTATTGGTCTTAAACTTGCCGTGGTACTGTATGGTTACCTGATCATCGGCATGTCAAGTTATACAGTTGACACCGTATTGTCCGGTGCAAAACGTTCGGTTCAGTATTTTATTTTTTCCAAACATCACCAGGAGATCGCAGACCGTATCTCGACGGACCTTCACAGAGGGGTTACGGTGATAACATCCCAGGGATGGTATTCCAAAACGGAACAAAAAGTACTGCTTGTAATAGCAAGACGAACAGAATCAAACACCATTGCGAAGATCGTTAAGGAGATAGACAAGAACGCCTTCATTTCAATAGCCAGCGTGTCGGGTGTCTACGGGGCCGGATTTGAAGTATTAAAAACCTGATATCACCGGACAGGCGCCAGTTCAAAATAAACCGGCACGGTGATCTTCACCCGTACTTTTTCCCCGTTCCTTTCACCCGGTTTCCATTTGGGAGAAGCCGAAATTACCCTTATTGCTTCCTGATCCAGTAACGGATGTACGGTCCGGGTCGCTTCCACGTTTGTTATCGTCCCGTCCTTTTCAATGATCATGGACACCATCACCCTCCCCTTGACCCCCTGAAGCACCGCCTCCCGGGGATATTTCAGGTAGGTGTACACCCACCTGTCGAGGAATGACTGTACATCACCATTCATAAAGCGGGGAGGCACATCCGCATCTGAATAAGTGTATACGGATTCCCTGTCCGTCCCGGATGACATGACATTCGGCCTGTTGTACAGATCCCCCGGATCGTTGGCTGCTTCCATAATAAACAGCGAAATGTACTGACAGAAGGCATCCATGCCCTCATAGTCCAGTTTATCGGGCGTGTCACGCAATGTCTGATGATGCGGATGAAGACCCGTGGTGAACATACAGACCGGAATTCCCTTTTCCATAAACGCCTGATGGTCAGAAGGAAAATAATCTGTTCCGTAAACCGCCACCTGTGGAAGAAAAGGGTTGTATGTCAGACGGGTAAGTAAATGTTCCAGTTCATAATGGGGCTGTCCGCAAAACGCCTTTGGGGGATCGTCAGCAGAACCCCTTCCCAACCGGTCCAGATTGATCATCATTTTAACCGAAGATGGAGGAAAAGCCCTGTTTACAAAATACCATGATCCCATAGCTCCTTTCTGTCCGGCGCCAAAAGCCACAAACAAGATACTCCTTTTATACATAAAGAACTGACCCTGGGCAGCCGCAGCCAATTCTATCAAAGCCGCCACGCCGGAAGCGTTGGCATCGGCTCCCGGATATATGCACAGGGAATCCTTTCCGTTGATGCGTATGGTATATGTTCCCAGGTTGTCGTAATGGGCTCCAACCACAATATATTCTTCCCGTAATTGGGGGTCGTATCCGGGAATCACGGCAACCACATTCTGAGAGAACAGGGTGTCGGCAGAGTTGTTATCAACAAAAGAAAAATCCTGATATCCCCCGGGATATAGAAGTTCAAGGCCTTTTTCGGAAAACTGACGCGAAATATAGGCTGCCGCATCCGATTCACCGGCTGTTCCTGTTTCCCGGCCCATCAGCTTAGGGGAAGTCAGTTCACGTACATGTTCAATAAGTGCCTTTTCAAAAGAATCCTGAGCCTGCACAGTGGCAAGACCCAGGATCATCATAATGCATGTAAGTCTGATCTTCATTGTTTTTTATAAAACGGGGGACGTACCACCACGGCCTTCAGAAGGCGGTCCCTGACATTAATGAACAACTCGGTATCCAACCCGGAGTAGGCCGGTTCTACGTATGCCATTCCTATGCCAATCTTCATCATGGGGGACATGGTCCCCGATGTTATGTGACCTATCCGGGTTCCTTCCGAGGTACATACTGCATATCCGTGACGGGGGACACCCCTGTCTATCATTTTGAATCCCACCAACTTACGCGGAACACCCCTGCTTTTCTGTTCCAGAAGGAACGTTTTGTCTATAAAATCTCCTTTGGATTCAGAAAATTTTGTGATCCAGCCAAGGCCGGCTTCCAGGGGAGAGGTCGTGTCATCAATGTCATTGCCGTAAAGACAAAAGCCCATTTCCAGCCGGAGCGTATCACGGGCACCAAGTCCCACGGGGATAAGACCGTATTCCTTCCCTGCCTCAAACAGTGCGTTCCATAGTTTTTCCCCGTCCTGATTGGCTACATAGATCTCACACCCGCCTGCCCCCGTATATCCGGTGGTGGAAAGGATCGCTTTGTGAATTCCCGCTACCGTGCATTTACGGAATGTATAATACTCCATATCCGTGATGACCTCGTCACAGATCTTCTGAACGATCTTCATGGCATCGGGACCCTGGATGGCAAGCTGGCAAATCTCATCAGACGCGTTATAAAGCTCTTTCCCTGGCGTAATGCCAAAGTCAGGCGCGTATTGACAAAGGTGGTTCCAGTCTTTTTCGATATTGGCAGCATTGACCACCAGCAGATAAGTGAGTTCGTCTATCCGGTAAACCAGCAGATCGTCCACGATCCCGCCCCTGCCATTGGGAAAACAGGTGTACTGCACTTTCCCGTCCTGCAATACGGACGCATCGTTGGTGGTAACATACTGAACGAATTTCAGCGCATTGGGTCCTTTAACCCATATCTCGCCCATATGACTCACATCAAATACACCTGCCTGTTCCCGCACACGGACGTGTTCGGCGTTAATACCCTGGTATTCAATTGGCATGGTATATCCTGCAAAGGGCACCATCCTGGCACCCAGTTCTTCGTGGAACCGGGTAAAAGCAGTTCTTTTCATAGATCAGAAATGGAGGTTTTGTTGCGTATCATAGACCCAGACATCGTGTGGTGTGATATCCAGGGCAAACATTTTGTACATCCTGTTGTATGCATCGGGAAGTGAATTTGTCTGATAAGCCGATATAACAGAATACCCGTTCTTGAATTGCAGACGTACCGGTTCATAACCGATCTGGGGCAGGGTCCGCATCATCCTTTCGGCATTGTTATCCATAATAAAACTTCCCAAAACCACGTGGTATCTCTTAAGGGCCGATCTCTGCGCCTCAATGAGGGCGAGGGAATCCAGTCGCAACTGTTCCAGCTGTGCGGCTTCCTGCTCTTTGGCCGCCTTCTCAAGAGAATCCTTTGTGATCTGCTCCTGCTTCTGTTTTAATTCTTCAGATGTAGGCATTCCTAATCTGGAACGGATCCAATCGCAGGAATTCAAACTGCCCAGCAGCATGATCCCAATGAGCAACGGAAATATTTTCTTCATAATAAATATATTAGATAGTTTCGTATCACAAATATACGTGAAAAAAACGGGAACTGTAAAAAAAGGGGTAACTTGCATCCTCCAATATGAATATCAGGTGCAGGATACTGCTGCTATGTCTTGGTGCGTTGTTCCCTCAATGGCTTTACCCGGGTGAAGAAAACCGGATCAGGTTTTTTTTCGCAGGAGATCTCATGCAACACGGAGCCCAGATCCGGTCTGCGAGGCAGGCAGACGGGCATTATGACTATGACACGTGTTTTTCCTTTATCAGGGAACGGGTGCGCGACTCAGACCTGGCCGTTGTGAATATGGAAACTTCCTTTAGCGGCCCCCCTTATACCGGATACCCTTCCTTTTCATCTCCCGACGTCCTGGTTTCTGCCGTTCTCAGGAATGGGTTCAATGTATTTCTGACAGCGAACAATCATATTCTGGACAAGGGTTCTGCCGGTGCGCTCCGTACCATAGCATTGTACGATTCCATGGGTGTGTCCCACTGCGGGACCACCCCTCCGTGGATCATGCTCGAGAAGAACGGCATCAAAGTTGCCATCCTCAACTATACTTATGCCAGCAACCGCCATGTGCCCGCAAACATATTTCCCGTCAACAGAATGGATACCCTTCTGATTGAAAAACACATTCGTGAAGTCCGTGAAAAAAATGCAGCTTGCATTATCTGCTGTATGCACTGGGGAACGGAGTACCAGCTACACCCTTCGGGACAGCAGAGGTTGCTCGCAGACTGGCTCTGCAGCAAAGGGGTCACTGCAGTCATAGGATCACATCCTCACGTTCCGCAACCCATTGAAATCCGAAAGAGATCTGACGGAAAGACCGCCTTTCTTGTCGCTTATTCCCTGGGCAATTTCATTTCAAACCAGCCGGAACCGTTTTCCAGAATGGGATTGATCCTGTCCTTCGATGTGGAAGTTACACAGGAAGGCCCGCATATAGCCTCAGCCTGGTATGAATGGATCTGGACCTGGCGACCTTCAGAGGACGGTAAAACGATCTATCATGTACTGCCGGTATCAGATCCGCGTCTTTACCGGAATGTTGTTAAAAAACCAGACGATACGCTTATTATCTGTAAAACTGTAAAAACACTTCGTAACTTTATGCGTGAAACATCTCCCGATATTAATGAACGAAGACGCTATCCGCCCTATGAACGAGAAAATCTTTATTTTGGAAACCATCCAGCCTTCGGCCCTTTATGGGCCCGGCAGTCCGTTAATCCCCCTCTTAAAGAAGGCATTCCCACAGCTCAAAATTGTTGCCCGGGGAGAACAAATCAAAGTGCAGGGGCCACCCGAAGCGATTGAAAAGTTTGAGGAAAAACTGGACTGTCTGGTAAGCCTGTACGAAAAGAGGCATCATCTTTCAGAAGAAAGTATCCTGTCCGTGCTCAGCAATGCAGCCTCTTCCGGCCGGGAAAAGGAGCAGGAGAACGATGATGTCCTGGTATACGGAAACAATGGAAATCTGATCCGGGCGCGTACCGGAAACCAGGAGATCCTGGTAAGGTCATACGAAGAGAATGATCTTGTGTTTGCCGAGGGCCCGGCAGGAACGGGCAAGACATACACTGCCATTGCCCTTGCCGTCAGAGCCTGGAAAAACAAGGAAGTCAAAAGAATCATACTTACAAGACCCGCGGTCGAAGCCGGAGAACAACTGGGATTTCTTCCAGGAGACATGAAAGAAAAACTAGACCCTTATCTGCAGCCTTTATACGATGCGCTCAGGGACATGATCCCATCCAAAAAACTGGAATCTCTTATGGAGGAAGGGACTGTACAGATCGCTCCTCTGGCTTATATGCGCGGAAGGACACTGGACCATGCCTGTGTGATCCTTGATGAGGCCCAGAACACCAGTATTTCTCAATTGAAAATGTTCCTGACGCGCATGGGGAAAAACGCTAAGTTTATCATTACGGGAGATACAAGTCAGATAGATCTCATGCGAAAAGGCGACAGCGGACTGGCTCGTTGTATGGAGCTGCTGAAAGACATCCGGGGGATCGCATTCGTACGTTTTGATTCAGGTGATATCATAAGGCATCCCCTTGTGAAAAAGATCGTGGCTGCATTCGCTTCCTTACCAGCTCCCGGACGCGCCCCCGCCCCCGCCAAGTCCTCCTCCAAAACCACCAAAACCTCCGCCTCCGAAACCTCCTCCGCCGAATCCGCCACCAAAGCCTCCTCCGAAACCGGTACCACCCCTGCTTCTTCCTCCTAACAGGTTTGCCAGGATCATTAGTTCCAGTATGCTGGGCCCCTTCCGGTTGGTTCCTCCCAGATTCGTCGGGCCTTTGCTCTTATTGGCAATGTAAATGATCAGGACGAAAAAAAACAATATGAAAAACAAGGTAAGGACAACAATTACCCCGGCCGGGGTATCATCTCCCTGTTCCCTGGCCGTGTTATACTCTCCTATGGCTACTGCTTTTATGGAAGCCACACCGGCATGTACCCCTTCGTAATACAAATTTTCTTTGAATCTGGGAATCATGTCATAAGTAATGATGCGCTTGGATAAAGCATCGGTCAGGACTCCTTCCAGCCCGTATCCCACAGAAACGGCCACCCGTCCCCCACTGTTCCCCGGAGCATGTTCAACCAAAAGCACTACCCCATTGTTGTTGACCGTACCAACGCCCCAGTTTACCAATATCTGATAAGCTGCCATATTGATGTCCTCCCCCTCCAGATCAGGGACAGTGACTACACATATCTGATTGGAAGTGGTGTTGTCAAAGTCTACCAGTTCCGCCTCAAGTGCCTCTGTCTCCGATGGAGTGAAAAGACCGGCCATATCGTTTACAAGCCTCTGCACAGAAGGCCGTTCCGGAATCTGGGCCCATGTCGGACGAGGTGAACCCAAAAGCAAGACCCCGAACAGCAATATGGAATAATACTTTTTCATTCTCCAAAAGATATTTCATTGGACAACTCATCCACATCATTTTTGTCATACGGAAAATAGTGCGCAAGTTTTCCTCCTATCTCCCGCACGGCGGCACATATTCCTTCGGTAAAGAGCCCGGAGACAAATGCCTGGCGCATAATCTCCCTTACCGAGTCCCAAAAGCCTTCAGGAACTACCGCGTTGATGCCGGTATCTCCCAGTATGGTGAATTTCCTGGATTCGGTAGCCAGGTATATCAACACCGAATTTCTTTCACGGGTTTTGTACATCTTCAACTGGTTAAACACAAATACAGCCCTGTCAAGCGATGAAGACGGGCAATAACTTTCCACGTGAAGTCTGATCTCACCGGAGGTTCTGAGCTCGGCATCTGTAATGGCGGCGACTATTCTTTTTTTATCCTGTGTCGTAAAAAATTTTGACATTCCTTAATCTGCTAGGGGATTATCATTTACCTTCCTCACACATCTGACAGATGCATATACGGCGGATTTGTCTGCAGTTGCACAGGAAAACCTGTTCACTGCATAGTGGATCAGCCGGTAATAACCCTGATTGCCGTCGGCTGTTGAAGACCACCAAAAGGATGTCTGCCCATTTCCGGAAAAACTTTCTCCCCCAAGCACGGCATACCCCGCAGGAAGCGCGTTCCATCCTGTCGTATTTGTTTTTTCATTGTCAGGATGGTATTTCCAGAGCTTTTGGCCATTCACTTTTGCGTCGACAGAGAACACTTCTCCCAGCCCGTCCCACGGATCAAGGAATCCCATTGCCGTTCCCTGAACGGAAGAGGCAAGATGGGCCCAGTCGTCTGCCGTAGGGATCGTCCAGCCGGGAGGACAGACACCTTGCGGACCTGCTCCGGCACCTTCAGAGGAATGAGGCGGATGTGCGGGTGCATCTTCTCCAGATACGGCCTGATTCCATGTATAGAGCCCTCCCATCATGTTGCCGAGGGCAGGCGTGTTGGAATAAGTTATGCCGGCTCCGCTGAAGTTCAGATTCTGTACAAACCATTCCAGGTCGCCGTATCGCTTGTAATAATAAACCCTGCCGTCCCTGGGATCGGCAATGGAATCGGGAGTGGCTTGAAAGCCTTCAATCATGACGGAAAAGATCCTGTGAATAACAGTGGTCGTTCTGGATGTAACACTTTTGGCATATCCTTCTGCTGCTGCGGTCAGCGAAAGGGTAAACGAACCCAGGCTGTCCGGGACCGTGATCTGCACGGAATTTGCCACAACAGAATCGGGAATGAAATGAGCGCCCTGGAAGGTGTATGTCACCGAGTCTGGCCGGGGACTTGTTATCCCCGAAGCTTCCAGAAGGAACGTTTCTCCGGGATATGAATACCGGGGAAGATCAAAAGTCAGGGTACCCGACATATAAAGGGTTTCCGGGTCTTCTTTTTTACATCCCTGCATCAGGACCAGGAATGCCACGAAAAAGAAAAAAGGGGATATTGAGCTTTTCCTTACCATATCAATTATAATCTGCAAATGTAGGTAAAAATTTGTAGCTTTGTGTTTATGATGAATAAAGCATTTTCATTTGTCATCGTGTGCCTTATGGCATTTGCCACTGCCGGCTGCAATACCGGTAATGATTTCATCCGGCTTGAGGGGAGTGCCCTGGGAACCACCTATGCCATTACATTAAAAACCCCGCCCGGAGCGCCATCAGGTTTCAGGGCACTTGCCGAACAAACCGTTACTGCCGTTCTGCAAAACATCAACAATTCTCTTTCCATATACAACAATCATTCCTTAATAAGCAGGATCAACAGAAATCTTACACAGGAAACTGACAGCCTGTTCAGGATTGTATTTGAGAAGGCTGTCGAAATCTCTGACCTTACAGACGGAGCATTCGATATATCTGCTGCTCCGCTCTTTGACCTCTGGGGTTTCGGATTTGAACGAAAAGACAATGTCAGGACGGAACATATTGATGAGCTGCTACCATACACCGGAATGGACAAATTCCGCCTGGTAGGAACATTGATGTTCAAGGAAGACCCTCGCGGCAGCCTGAGCATGAACGCGATCGCAAAAGGATTTGCCTGTGATCTGATGGCACGGGAATTCACTTTACTGGGCGTCACAGATATGCTCGTGGAAATTGGCGGAGAGATCGTATGCAAAGGTCTGAACCCCGGGAAAGAACCCTGGCGCATCGGTGTTGACAGTCCGGTTGACGGGAATGTCCATCCCGGAGAGCACATAGAGGTCGTCATACGGCTTACAGACAAGAGTCTTGCCACATCGGGCAATTACAGAAATTATTATATACGGGACGGAGAAAAATACGCGCATATAATCGATCCCCGCTCAGGGTATCCTGTAAACCATAATTTACTGAGTGCCACAGTCATAGCAGACGATTGCATGACTGCTGACGCTTTTGCGACTGCCTTCATGGTAATGGGACTGGAGGCCAGTAAATCGTATCTGCAGGATCATCCCGGGCTGGGTGCTTTTCTGATATACGATGAAAAAGGGAAATTCAGCACTTTTGCTACAGATAATATCATAACCGATTTATGAAACGTATCGTATTGCTTACCATTTGCCTGGCAGGATACTTGGCCGTGTTGACCGGTTGCAGCCCGGCCGGAAAATACAGGACCGTCAACGGTGTAGTAATGGGTTATTCCTTTAAGATCGTATACCAGGCACCTTCATACGTACCCTGGACGTTTGAGTCTGATATCAGAAGAGCCGCGCGCAGATGCACGCAGGAAGTAGACAGGTCTCTGTCTCTTTACCACAGGAACTCCATTATAAACAATATCAATAACAACAAAGACCTTAAAACCGACACCATTTTCGAAACCGTCTTACTGAAGGCCAAAGAAGTTTCGGAGCTGACAGGTGCTTTCCTCAACACAACGACCGGTCCCTTACAGGATCTGTGGGGGTACAACATGAGCAATTATCAGCATGTTTCTGCTGAGGAAATCGCCAAAGTACTGGATTATACGGGGCTGTGGAGGGTCCACCTGAAAGAAGGATTCGTAGAAAAGGAAGATCCTCGTATACGGTTGAACCTTAATGCGCTGGGCATCGGCTATGCTGCTGACTACCTTGCTGATATGCTTGAAAGGAATCAGGTTGTCAATTACATGATCGAGGTCGGAAAAGTGGTAAAATGCAAAGGTGTTAACCCGGCAGGCACACCCTGGCGGATCCAGGCAGACCAGGCTTCGAACGATGTGATCTACCTTACCGACAAAGCCATGTCCATTTATGGAAGTCTGTTTAACTTCCGGGTCAGGGAAGGCAAGATCTTCAACAACCTGTTCAATGCAAAGACCGGCTACCCTATTGAAGATCCCTTACTCAGCACACTCATCGTTTCAGGAAATTGTCTGGACGCTGCCGCATACAGTGTGTCTTTTTATTCCATGGGGCTTGAACAAAGCATTTCCTTCCTTGAATCCCACAGTGACATTCAGGCCATCCTGTTTTATTATCAGGACGACCAGATAAAAACCCATGCAACAACCAACATAACTCCTCGCAATGAAATCCAATATTTCCCGTAGAACGTTCCTCAGGCGAAGTGCGCTGCTGGGCTCCGGCCTGGTTGCGGCTGCAGGCGGCCTTTCAGCTGCCGGTTCAAATTTCAGGGTTTCACAACCCTTTGAAACGATCATTGCCAATGGCCTGATCTACACAGGGGACGGAAAGCCTCCGTTTCGGGGAGATGTGGGTATTAAAAATGGAAAGATAGCTGCTTTGGGCCGTCTTGGAGACTATGCAGATCGTATGGTTGATGCAGCGGGAATGGCCGTAAGCCCGGGGTTTGTGGACATACATACACACACAGACACCAACCTGTTCCAATGTCCGGAAGGTGACAGCCGTATTTTCCAGGGTATCACTACCGATGCCGGCGGCAATTGTGGCGGATCTCCTTTTCCTGACGGTCCGTTTGAGAGTGCTGCGTTATTTCTGGAAGCACTGAGAAAGCAGAAGACCGGGATCAATTATTGTACCTTTACCGGCCAGGGATCTATCCGTTCGGCGGTCATAGGAGACTGGAATGCCCCTGCCGCCGCTGCACATACCCGGGCGATGAAGGATCTGCTGGAAAGACAAATGGACGAAGGGAGCATTGGCCTGTCATGTGGTCTTGAATATGCTCCCGGGGCATATGCCTCCAATGAGGAACTTGTGGAGCTGCTGCAAGTCGTGGCCAGACACGACGGGTTGTTTGCCATTCATATGCGGAATGAGGATGACCGGGTGGAAGAAGCCATTTCGGAAGCCATATCCATGGCCAGAGAAGCCGGGGTCAGACTCCAGATATCTCATCTGAAAGCTCAGAATTACAACAACTGGCATAAAGGACCGGCCATGCTACGTCTGATAGAGAATGCAAGCAAAGAAGGTCTGGACATAGCTTTTGACAGATATCCCTACATTGCATTTTCAACCGGTCTGACAAGTTTCATCCCCCTGACAGGCAGACAAGGTTCGGTGGAAGATGTTCTGGCCAGACTCCGGGACAGAAAAACGGCCGAAGAATTCGGGGCCTATGCCCGATCCCGCTTCGAACGTCTGGGAGGCTCCCGGAACGTGGTCATTTCGGCCTGCACTTTACCTGCAAACAAAGAAACCTACATGGGCAAAAACCTGGAGGAATGTGCACGCATATCGGGTAAAACCGAATGGGAATTCGTCAGGGATCTGCTTGTTGAAGAACGGCTGAAACCCGATATTGTTGCCTTTGCCATGACAGAAGACAATGTCCGGACATTCCTGTCCCATCCCCTGGGCATGCCGGCCTCTGACGGAAGTGTTTATTCACCTCGCGGACCGTTATCCGCCACCATTCCCCATCCCCGCTCCTACGGGACATTCCCGCGTTTTCTGGGCAAATACTGCAGACAGGACAAGATCATGGATTTTGCGGCAGCAATCAGAAAAATGACCTCGCTACCGGCTTCCAGGCTGAAATTAAAGGAACGTGGGATGCTGGTCCCGGGGTATTATGCCGATGTGGTGGTTCTTGATCCGGCATCTGTTATTGACACCGCCACATTTGAGAACCCCCACAGCTTCCCGCAGGGGATCGCCCATGTCTGGGTAAACGGAAAACACACCATAAAGAACGGGACCCATACGGGGGCACTGGCAGGCATGGTGCTCTAAAGTTTTACGTAGATCACATGTCCTTCCACAGAAGGATACCCCATGCGTCTGAGTGCTGTCACATATGTTTCCATTTGCCGGTTGTGTGACCGGTCGGGATTCCCGAATTTGTAATCCAGCACCACAACCTTGCCCTCCTTTTCCATGACCCTGTCTGGACGGATTTTCCCGCCGGGACCCAGGATCGAAGCTTCGTTCCTTACTACCCATGAGCCGTCAAACCATTGGTTGACAGGAGGTTCAGACAAGGTTTTTTCAATGGCCCTGGCATAGTCTGCTATCGTTTCATTGTTGCCGGAAAGTGCTCCCTCCAGTACCAGGTCTTCCAGGGCTACAGCCACATCTTCCTTTTTTTCGATGCGTGAAAGCAGCTTGTGCAATACGATACCCCATTGTCTTAACGAATCGTCGGGGGAATAATCAAACGCTTCATCCCTGTAGGAGATCTTCAGCTCATTACTAAAATCAGCCGAGGGATATTCTTCCATTCTGTATCCGGGGGATAATGCGGGCTCACTTGCGGGAACGGGAAGCTGTCGTCCGTAACTCCATGTTTCATCCGTGGGACTTTCGCCGGAGGCCAGTGCTGTACGGACATGGTAAGAGATTTCACCCCGGGAAGCGTTTTTCCCAAAGGGAAGAAAAAGGTACAACTCGTCCCTGGGCCGGGTTACGGCTACGTATAGCAAATTGAGCGAATCAAGTACCCTTTGGGCATATTCCAGATAATAATCCCGTGAAAATAAAGTATGCTTCAAACGGTCATTATACTGTACGGGGACCTGTTTCAGCCGGTTGAAAGGAGCTGCGTCCGTACCTGTCCAGATGATCTGGCTCCCGGAACGGGAATCCAGAGGCCAGTTGCAAAAAGGAACGATCACCACGGGAGCCTCCAGTCCCTTGGCCTTGTGTATTGTCAGCAAACGGATTGCGTTCAGCGGTGGATCTGATGTCAGCATTTTTTGCTTTCCCCTGTCATCCCACCATTTCAGAAATGCATACACCCCTCCGCTGTCCCTGGATGCAAATTGCAGAATGGTATCATGAAGGTCCTGTAAATAAGGCAAAGCCCTGACACACCTTGTCCATTCCATTTTTTGAACTATGGCTTCAAAAGCGTCTGCCAAAGGCAAGAACCGGAGCCGGTTCAGAAAATCCCTGTCGTTGACGACGCCTGCCCTGCCATACTCCCGGGAAAGCCTGACAACTGTTTCGGCAACACAAGAATTTTCGGGAAAATGACATAATTTAAGCAGGGAAACGGCAAGAGAGACGTACGGCGATGAGGCCAGGTACAGGGAATCCTCTGAAACCACATCGGGGCAATACATCCCGTCTGTCTGATGCTCCCTTCTGTATTTGAAAAAATAATGCGAAACAGTACGGGCATTTTCCTTCGAACGTACCAGGATCAAAATGTCGGAGGGCTTAAAACCTCTCTCCTGCAGTTCAACCAAAAGGTCTTTCAGGGCCCGGAGAGATTTTCCGGCAGCATCTGAATGCATGTCGGGGAAAAACGTATTTACACGAACGTACCCCCCCGTTTGTTCGAATGGCTTTTCAGCGACTTTCTCTTTGTGAGCGGAATAGGCTGTCTGTAAAAGGTCCTCAAGATAATTCCGGTCTTGCGGATTATCGTATTCCTGTATCTTATCCCGGATCTCATCCTTTAGGGATCCCAGAACATTATCGATCAGCAAGTTGACAAAAGACACAATTTCAGGACGGCTTCTCCGGTTAGTGTCCAGGGTAAAAAATTCCACACCCAGATTTAACAATACAGGATCATTGGCGATCTGTTCACCCAGGATCCTCCAGTCACTGTTCCTCCACCTGTAGATGGACTGTTTCACATCCCCCACGATCAGGGAATGGGCTCCCTGGGCAAGTCCGTTCAACAGCAACGGATACATATTTCGCCACTGGAGAACAGATGTATCCTGGAACTCATCCAGCAGAAAAGACTCATAACCGGAACCGGTTTTCTCGTAGACGAACGGGGTGTTCCCGTCTCCGGTCAACCGGCTTAACAGATAGGTTGAATCACCAATATCAAGGGTGTTGTTCTCTTCCTGTATTTCCCTCATGGTAGTGATCACATCTGCCAGAAGGCCCATCAGCGGCAATTGTTCCAAAACCGATACGGCCGTGGCATATTCACGGAAACAGGCCTTGTAAAGATCCAGTATCCGGTGCAACACGGGCATCAATACCGCCTGCATACTTTCCAGACCCGGAGGGGAATTCTTGTTGAACCAAAGGCTTTCCTTGCCCTGGGCTGCCTCCGTGACCCGCTTTTGGGGAATGTAATCGTCCGGAATCGTTTTCCTTGCCGAGATTTTTTCAAAATAACGGGCAAAAGAGCTTGCCCTGTTCGGAAAATCCACCGGTGAAAAACCCTGCATATCCATCAACCGGAGCGCCTCCCGGCCCAGGGCATGCATCCGGGTCTCGAATTCCTTGGTGATGCGCCTGATCTCTTTCATGAACTCCCTGAGAAAGACCCTGTCTGATATCTTTTCCGCAAATGCCTCTCCCAACGTCCTGAACGATTCACTGCCTGCCTGATAACCCACCTGTTTCAATATCCGGTTCACATCCCAGCGATCGGCCCTGGAAACTTTTTCGGTGATCAACTCTTTGATCCATTCCTGCAAGGATGCGTCTGTAGGGACTTTTTCAATGATACGGCCTGCTGTTCTGTCCAACAGCAAATCCGTATC
>JAEAME010000165.1_pt1 | contig 87711 bp, 77 predicted proteins | sample 8958731 | NCBI WGS metagenome assembly JAEAME01 (sample SAMN16933194, study PRJNA681113) | bioreactor sludge metagenome | isolation source: anerobic bioreactor sludge (Control) | place: India:Bengaluru | collected 2018-10-24
TTGGCGACGGGCGGCGCCTCCGGCGTCACGAACCGGACCGAAGGGGAATCGGGGGGCACTATGGTGGCCCCTCTGGCTGTACGACCGCGGGCGGGCGCGCGGCGGAAGCCGCGCGCCCAGTCTAGCACGGCCGCCCCCACTTTCCGTCGGGCTGAGCGCTTGTCTTGTGTACAATCCACGACTGTGGATCGCCCCAAGACGCATCCGACACGGCCGGTGCGACCGACGCGGGCGGAACCGCGTGAAGTTGCCGAGCTCAAGCGGCTCAGGGTCGATCAGCCCGAACTGGCGGATGCGGTCGACTTGCAGGTCGAGTTGCTGGCGCTGCAGCACCGCGTGCAGGCGCGGATCCCGTTGCCGTGGATCGAGGTCGACCCCGCCTGGTTGAAGGACCGCTTCGAGCAGGGGCGTCCCATGCTCCGCTTCGAGGAGGTCGCGGTCGAGTGGACCGAACTTCGCCTCATGTTCCGGCAGACAGCCGACCTCCTGCACCGGCACGATGCGCTAGATGAACCGGATTACCGGGCCTTGCAGGCCCTCAGCCGTACGTCGCACGCGCTCGAGCCGCTCTTTGTCCGGTGGTATGCCGCAACGGCCGCATCCGGCCCGCGGGGACCGGCGATTCCCGCCGGCGCGGGGATTCCGGCGGCAGAGCCGCCGTCGCCGGCCGTCAGCCCCGACGCGCTCGAGCAGGTGCTGGGCCTTGCGATGCGCCCCTTCCTCGAGCGGTGCGCGGAGTCGCTGCAGCAGCGCATCGACCTGTCGGCGTGGCGCGAGCCGTTCTGCCCGCTGTGCGGAGGCGAGCCGGAGTTTGCGGTGATCACGCCCGCCGCCCAGCGCGTCCTCGTCTGCAGCCGATGCGCCGCCCGCTGGCCGTTCGACCCGCTGGCGTGCCCCTTCTGCCTCAATGCCGATCGTGCCCGCATCACATCGTTCGCCAGCCGTGACGGCCGATACCGCCTCTACGCCTGCGACAGCTGCCGCCGGTATGTGAAAGCGTACGACGGCCGAACCGCCCAGCGCCCATTCATGCTGGCGCTCGACAGCATCGCCACGCTTCCACTGGACGCAGCCGCGATCAGGAAGGGCTACCGGGCCTAGCGGGTAGGACCGGAGGAGGGCGGGCGGGCCGCCGCGCCATCCGGGTGGAACAGGTCTCGAGCTTTGACGGACAACCAGCTGATGATGTTACGGGTTTCGAGGAACCGCCCGGTGTTCGACCGCGCGCCGAGCACGACCACGGCCACCTGCTGCCCGAACGCCGGCAGGTTGAGCAGCGTCGCAAAACAGTAGCCCGACTTCGAGGTGAAGCCGGTCTTGCCGGCCCGGACTTCCAGGTTCCCCAGATCGGTGCGGCGCAGGAGCATGTTCGTGCTGCGGGCCGTCACCGTCCGTCGCCCCGTCCACACGGCCTGCTCCGGCTTTCGCATGATGTCCGAGATCAGGTCGTCGCCGGCGGCGTACGCAATCAGCCGGGCCATGTCGTACGCCGACGACACGTTGGCCGCCAGCAGCCCCGACGGGTCCGCGTAGCGGGTGTTGTGCAGGCCGAGCTCCCGCGCTTTCTCGTTCATGCGGTTGACAAAGCCGGCCGCGCCCCAGGGCGAGGTCCGGGCCAGCGCTCGCGCCGCAACGTTGTCCGAGGCGATCAGGGCCAGATGCAGCAGGCCGCCGACCGTCACCCGGTCACCCGCCCGCAGCATCGTCGTCGACGCGGAGCGCGTGTCCGCCCGCTCGATTACCACCTGCCGTTCCAGGTCAGGGTGTGTCTCGACGATGATCGTCGCGGTCATGACCTTCGTGATGCTGGCAATCGACCGCTCGTTCCGCGAATTCTCCTCCCAGAGGATCTCATCGGTGTCGGGGTTGTAGATGATGGCTGCCGCGGCGCGGAGGTCCGGCACGAGCGAGCCGCTTTCGTCGATCCTGTAGCGCGGTATGGGGGGGTCTGGAACAGGCTTCCTGCGCTTGACGACGCGCTTTGCAGCCGCCGGCTTGGCGGGCGTGGTCTTCTTGACGGTCCCGCGCGGCGTCGTGGCGGGCTTCGCCTGCGGCACGGCACCCGCGGCCGTCACCGCTGTGGCCAGCGTCAGGCCGCACGCCAACACGAGCCCGTGGAGAATTACCGATCCCCGAGGTGTTCTAGCCAAACGGTTCGTCCCCCGGCCGAGGAATCAACCTGTAGGGATTCTCGGCCTGTAGGTCTTGTCACTCCAGGCTCCAACACGCTCAGTCGTCTATCGTGTTGTGCGTCGAGAACTTATGTCGGCCTCGGGGTCGGTGTCAAGCTCCGGCAGCGATTTAGCCGCCCCGCCGAGCGCTTCATCCCACCTGGCCGGGTCGAACCCGATAGCGACCTCGTTGTCGACGACGAGCGAGGGCACGGTTGGGGCGCCTGCCAGCAGCAGGAGGTCCGCGAGTGCCTGTCGGTCCGATGACACGTCGCGCAGTCGCGGTGCCAGGCCCCGTTTCGAGAGCCAAGCGTGAGCCGCCTCCACGTGGGGCGCACCGGGCGCCCAGAACAGCGTGACAACACGCGTGTGCAACTGTGCCTCCTCGACGGCGCGAGCGCATCGCGCCCAATCCAAGGTTTTGGCGTATACGATCCAAGCGTGCTGCTTTTTGACCGGGAGTTGACGTTTCCTGTCAGCAGCCCTGGCAACGCGCACGACCGTCCGAATCGTACCATGCAGTAATTACACAGGAAAGAGCACAGTCCCTGTCGGCGCTCCCGGATTTGCCCAAAATTCGCGCCCACGTCGGTCGGCATGCTAGTTGCTTGCGCTCTGTTCGGAGGCAGTCGATGAGTCTCGTACGGCTCCTCGGGTTCGCGACGCTCGAATGCGGATGTGTGGTCGGACGGTACCGCGAGGTCGGCACCACCCGCGAGGTCGTGTACATCGAGGAAAAGGGCAGAACCTGCGACGCGCATCATCACCGGCGCAATCACACGCTCGTCTCCGAGCGACTCGTGCCCGTGGTGGCGGTCCCTGAGGTTGCCAGAGCGTCATAGCACACGGCGTTGGTGGTAGACTGGCCGCCAGCGTCGTGATCTCTCTTCCCCACCCCTACGCGGAACTGCGGTCTTCGTCCTCCCGGCTGCGTTTCTATCGCGGCGACTGCCTCGACCTGCTCCCGCGGCTGGAACCTCATTCGGTGTCTGCCGTCGTGACCTCGCCTCCCTACAACCTCGGCATCCGGTACCGCTCGTACGACGATCGACTGCCCCGGGAGGAGTACCTCGAGTGGACGCGCGCGTGGGTGGCCGCCGTGGTCCCAGCGCTCGACGCTCAGGGGTCTCTGTTCCTGAACGTCGGCAGCACACCGCGCGATCCATGGGTCGCTTTCGACATCGCCCAGGCCGTCCGCCCGCTGCTCCACCTGCAGAACACCATCCACTGGGTCAAGTCGATCGTGATCGAGCAGAATGCGGCCGGCGCCGCGGCCGGCCTGACGCGGGATCTCGCCGTAGGGCACTACAAGCCGATCAACAGCCCACGATATCTCAACGACTGCCACGAGTTTATCTTCCACTTCACGCCGAAGGGCACGACGCGCCTCGACCGGCGGGCGATTGGCGTGCCGTACCAGGACCACACGAACATCACGCGGTGGAAATCGGCCGCGGGCGGGCTGCGGTGTCGCGGGAATGCGTGGTTTCTGCCGTACGACACCATCAACAGCCGCGAGCGGGACCGTCCCCACCCGGCCACGTTTCCCGAGCGCCTCCCCGAGTACTGCCTCCGGCTTCACGGGATCGATCGGCTGTCGCTGGTGGTTGACCCGTTCCTCGGCCTCGGGTCGACGGCGCTTGCCTGCGCCGCCCTTGGTGTCGATTTGATCGGCATCGACATCGACGAGGAATACCTGGAAGAGGCAGTCGAACGGACGCGGCGTAAGCTGGAAGCGCCCGGCGCGGCGCCGCCACGCCGGCCGCGCGGCGGGCCGAGCCAACTCCCGCTGCTCGATGGCCCGCCGTAAGGTGAAGGTTCCTCGTCTGCCGAACCTCGTGCCTACTTCGCGCGCGGGGGCCGCTTGAGCGTGTAGAACCGGCGCGCCTGGACGCTGACGCCCGGCCGCTTCACGTTGACCGTGATCTCACGCGTGCGGCGGAGCGGATCCGGGTTCTTCGAGTAGTACCCGATCATGTAGTAGTCGCTGGTTTCGGCGTCGATCCGCTTGAGCGCCCGGTCGAAATCGTTCTGATTGACGACCGCGATGCCGCCGGTCAGCTCGGCCAGCACGCGCAGGCTGTCAACCGACTTCTGCACGTACTTCTGCCACTCGACCATGTCGAGGTTGTACTCGATATCCGGCATGCCGACCAGGCCCCGCGGATCAACCGTGTGGATGGAGACGTTCGCGCGGTTGGCGGCGCGCGTCAGGTCCGCAAGCTGCGCCACGAGGTCGGCTTCGGCAAACTCCTGGCCGTGCTTGATCCAGGGGTCGTAATCCTCCCCCCGCTGGATGGCCTCCTCTTCCGGCGTGAGATTGCCGGTGCCGCCCGTGCCTTCGCCGCTGGGGTCGTCCGTTCCGCTGTTGTCCCGAATCCGTTCGCTGATCTGGAAGCGATCGATGCCGAAGCGCGAGTTGTAGAACGGGTTGAAGTCGTATCCCTCGCTGATGTAGACGAACGCCTTCCGCCGGTCGCGCACCTGCTCGAGCGTCTGGATGGTCTCGTAAGCCGTCGCGAAGGCGACGTTCGCCCGATACCGGACCTCGCTGGGCCCCTCCCCGCTCTGCGGCCCCTCGATGATGTCTTTCGGCGAAAGCCCCGAGCCGGAGAGCTTCTTGATGGCTTCGTCAATCCGCTTGCGGTCGTACGTCAGGTCAATCGCGATCGACGAGGGGCCCGTCGACTGGATGGCGAACATGTCCCCTTCGTGGATGAGGTTGGTCGCCACCGACTTGACGAGCTCCCGCAGCCGCCCCGTGTTGCGGAACGACAGGTGCAGATCGTCGACATACAGGATGAAGATCCGCCCTGAGGTGTCCACGGTCGGCCTCGGCGGCGGCAGGATGATGCCCTCGCGCTGAGGCGGTGGCGGTGGTGCCAGCTGATTGTAGGCGCGGCCGCCCTGGATCAGCGTGAAATTCACGATATCCTGCGGGACGCCGTCCTCGAGGACCTCGAAGTCCTCCACCTTCAGATCGGCCACGAACTGGCCGCGGCTGTCGCGCGGGATAACATCGTTCGTCACCATGTCGACGGTCACGACGAAGGTCGGCTTCCCCGGAGGCGTCTGCGCCTGCTGGCTCGGCGCGGTCTGCGGCGGCCGGCCCCCCGGCGGAGCCTGGGCGGCCAGGGCAGCTGTGGCTAACATGCACCCGAGAGCCGCCTCACGGATCGCCTTCATGCTCATCGTCTTATCCTCACGCTCGCTGCGACGTCTCCATTGTAACTCGACTCGTCCGATCGGAGATGCTTCCCCCTCACCATTGGACGCAGGAGCAGGACGGCTGGCCGGTAATCGTCAGCCTGCGGCGGGATCCGACCCCTGGCTCGAGGGCCCCCCGTGTCGCTGGGACTCTTCGCTCCGGTCAGGCGTCGTGAGGCGGCGGTGGCGGATGCCCCCCCGCCTCGAGCGCCGGCGGCGGCCGAGCAGGCTGCGCAAGTGCTGCTCCCGGTCGTCGAAGGCCGCGACACCCGAGCGGACTTCGTCGGGGGTGACCCAGGCATCGGGATTGAGCGCCTCTGCTTCAAGCCTGAGGGCGTCCGCACGAACAGCGTCGCTCACCCGTTCGGTGATCCGCGCCAGGAGCGCTGCATACCGCGCGCGCAGCCTTGCCACGTCCTCGTGGCTGACCACGCCGGCAGCCGCTTCACTCGCTGGACGGTGTTCCGCGCCGGGCTGTTCAGCGGCAACCGCCGCCGCGCCAGCCGACGGCGCGGCTCGGCTGTCCCCCGCCAGTGCAGTCAGCAGGTCGTCTGGCGCGTCCGGCAGTTCCGTACGAAGGTCGAGGGGGTGCTCCGGCTGTGGCCGGCGCCGCGCTGGCCGGCTTCGCGGTTTCTGCTGTCCCGCGCGCGGCCGCGAGGCACCCGTCGTTCGGCGGCCGGCCACCACCTCGGGGCCGGCCCCGTGCAGGATGCGCGTCCAATCGAAGACCACATCAGGGTGCGCTTCCTCCAGAAGGCGGATGGCGTGCTCGTCAAGCGCCGTCCTGCCGACGCGCACATTCGGGGGCGTACGGTACCAGTAGAGGACGCGCGGCCCCCCCTTCCCATGACGACGGGACTGAACGACGAGAGACGTGATTTCGTTCCCGCGCTTGTCGCGTGAAAACCGAACAGACGGCACGGGCTACTTCTTTCGGGCCGAAGGGCGCCGGCTCCGCGAGGGGGGCTTCGTCGCCTTCTTTCGCGAGCGTGCGGCCGATCGGGCGGGGCGCCGCGGCGCAGGCTTTCGCACGCGCGACGGTGCCGGACGTGCGCCGCTCGAGGCAGGCAGCCGCCGCGACGGCCGCGCGGGGGCCGGAGCCCGATACACCATCGTGAAGTGCATCTGGTCTCCGATGGGATGGTAGCTCCAGATTTCGTGGACGCCGATGTTGTGGTCGGCGCACAGGCGGCGGGCGGCTTCCGCCGACCCGGCCGGTACGTACAGGTGGAAGGCGGTGCGGAGCTTGGCGAGCCGGCTCCATTCGGACAGGGCTTCCAGGCTGTTGACCGACTCGCCCGTTTCAACCTCCACCACGGCTTGAAGCCGGTGTCCCCGCTCCAGCGAACACAGCACCACGTCGGGATAGATGGCATCGGTGCCGGAGCCGGCCGGCGCGTTGAGCTCGGACCCCGGGTTGATGGCGACCTGGAACCGGCGCTTGGAACGGGCGCCGAGGAGCCGGATGACACGGTCGTGCTCGAGCTGTTCGCGAACGGGCCGGAGCAGTATGGGTGACACGGAGCCTCCTTCCGGACGCCGCGGGACTCGAACACGGGAGGCGAACATGTGATTATAGCACCACGATTCCTGAGTCCCGTAGTACCATTCGACCCGACAATGCCGAAACCGGTTGTGAGGCTTCTCGTGCTGGGCGGTCTCATCGCGCTTGCGGTGATATTCGCTTATTGTTTGCCTCCGTCGGCCCGCCACCGCCGGGGTCAGACCTCCCCTCCCGCCGACGCCGGTACCGGCCAGATCCCGCACGAGGCAGCCGACGTCCTGGCATCCATCCGGGAGGCAGACCGAGGCCAGCTGGCAGTGTCGGAGGAGGACGGCCGGCTGCTTCGGATTCTCGCCGCCTCGACCGGCGCGCGTACGGCGCTCGAGATCGGCACGGCCAGCGGCTACAGCGCCATCTGGATCGGCCTCGGGCTCCGCGAGACCGGCGGCCGCCTCGTCACCATCGAGTACGACGCGGGCCGAGCAGCCGAGGCGGCGGCGAACATCGCGCGCGCCGGCCTTTCGGACATCGTCAAGTCGATTGCCGGTGACGCCTTCGTCGAGATACCCCGGCTCGAGGGGACGTTCGATTTCGTTTTCCTGGATGCGTGGAAACAGGACTACAAGCGGTTTTTCGACCTGGTGTTCCCCCGCCTGGCCCAGGGCGGCCTTCTGCTCGCTCACAACGTCGTCAACAAGCGCAGCGAGATGCCGGACTTCCTGCCGGCCATTCAGGAGCATCCGGATTTGGTCACGGTGATTGTGACGCCGTCCGGCGAAGGCATTTCCATCTCGTACCGCCGCAAGTAACTGCGCTCGTCGGTTGCGGAGCCGTCCGGCCCGGGGAGGCGGTCAGCAGGCGGGGGCGGGAACGAGCATGCCGCGCAACGTCTCGATCAACACGAGCAGCGACTGTGGCTTCTGTACGAGCCGGGTATGGGGGCGCAACCGCTCGAGCTGGCCGGACTCGTCCGGGACGCCGGAGAAGATGATGACCGGGATCGGCTGAGGAATCGACACCACCACGTCCCGGCCTGATCCCTGCGTCAGGTGCAGATCGACGATGGCCGCTCCGAGCCGGCGCGTGCGCGACACGGTCAAGGCCTCGTCGGCAGTGTCGACTGCCACCACGGGGAATCCCTGAAGTCTGAGGAACCGCGCGAGCGCCTGCTGGAGGCGTGCGTCATCTTCGACCAGAAGCACGACCGTATCGGCCGGTAGACCCCGCATACCAACGGTCTATCGGCGTGAGGCAGGCGCCGCAACATCGTGCCGGCGGACAGCGCGGTGCGTCAGCGGGAAGGCCTGTCTGCTGGAGCCGCAGGCGAGCAGGCGTGGCGGGCGGCGGCGTGCGTGGTGGGCCGCGTGGGGATCGAACCCACGACCCCGTGATTAAAAGTCACGTGCTCTACCACTGAGCTAGCGGCCCCAGGCGGCAAGCGGATTGTACCACGGCGCGGCCTGCCGGCCGCAATCCAACCCACCGGTGCTCAGCGCGCAGCCAGACTGCATCGTGTCGCGCCGTCTTCGGTCTTGCGCCGAGGTCGCACCTCGGGCGAACGCGGCCCTCCCCTGCTATGATTACCGGCTGGCCCGACATCGCGGGGCTGCGTTGCTCACGTCCCACTCGGGAGGACACCATGGCCGTGACACGACGAGTCGGCATCCTGACCGGGGGCGGTGATGTGCCTGGGTTGAACGTGGTCATCAAGGCTGTCGTCACGCGCGCCGCGGACTATCACATCGAGGTGCTCGGGCTCCGGCGGGGTTGGCAGAGCCTGCTGGAGATCGATCCCGCTGCCCCGGCCTCGGTCGATGCCTGGACCATGCCGCTTCCCGTTGAGCGCGTGCGGACCTTCGATCGCACGGGGGGAACGAATCTCCACACCTCCCGCGTCAATCCGAGCAACGTCGCTCCTGCCGTCGTGCCACGATGCGTTCGTGCCGAGGATCGCCTGAGCACGCCGGCGGGTCGGGTCGATTGCACCGGTCACGTCCTTCGTGTCGCGGAGTCGCTGGGGCTCGATGCGCTCATCGCCGTCGGCGGAGATGACACGCTGAGCTTCGCCAACCGCCTTCATGACGCCGGCTTCAAGGTGATGGCGATTCCGAAGACGATTGACAACGATGTGTTCGGCACCGATTACTGTCTCGGTTTTTCCACGGCCGTCGCCCGCTCGGTGGACGCCATCACCGCGTTTCGGACCTCGCTCGGTTCCCACGAGCGCATCGGCGTCGTCGAACTGTTCGGCCGGTACTCCGGAGCGACCTCGCTGCACGCTGCGTACCTGGCGAGCGCCGACCGGGCCATCATCCCGGAGGTTCCCTTTGACGTCGAGCGTCTCGCAAGGCTTCTCGTGGATGACCGGCGGATGAACCCCTCCAGCTACGCCGTCATGACTATCTCCGAGGGCGCCCGCGCGCAAGATGGCGCTGTCCTGGAAAGAGGCGACGCGGACGCGTACGGGCACCGCAAGCTCGGAGGTATCGGGCTCCGCGTTGCGGAGGACATCACGCGGTTGACGCGCGTGGACTTCATGTACGAACAGCTGACCTACATCATGCGGACCGGGCCGCCGGACTCGCTCGATCGGATGGTTGCGATCTCCTTCGGGAGCCTCGCACTCGATCAGCTCGCCAAGGGGATCACCGGGCGAATGGTGGCGCTGCAGCAGGGGGTGTACACGACGGTCCCGATAGGGATGGTGGTTGCCGGGAAGAAGTGCGTCGACGTCGCGGCGCTGTACGACAGCGAGAACTACCGGCCGAAGGTGCACGACGTCGTGGGCAAGCCGATGTTCTTGTACTGACGAAGGCGGGAGGCCCGCCGGCTGCGCGCACGCGGCACATCGTGCTTCGTACTTGGTACTTCGCCCTTGATGCTGTGAGCCTGGTGCGCCGTGCGTCGCTGACCGCGCGCTGACCGCGCGGTTGCCGCTCTCAGGTGGCGGAGCCTATAATAGCAAGTTCATTCCGCACGTCCCCATCGTCCAGAGGCCCAGGACGCGGCCCTTTCAAGGCCGAAACACGGGTTCGAATCCCGTTGGGGACGCCACGTTGCCAGCCAACACGCCCTTCGCCTTGCCGGGGCGAGACAGCTCGCCGGACCCCCTACCAGTCGTATCCGGCGCGGACACCGCCGTACAGCGCCGCCTTGGTGCCTGACTCGCCCGTGCCCGCCAGCAGCAGCCCCATCTGCGGCCCGGCCCAGAACGCGCCGGCAAGCATGACCTTCGCCCCGCCGACGACACCAACGGCCCCCGCCGTTGTCCGAAATCGCGCCGCCGGGTCGTGCCCCGGACCCGGAAACATCGCCCCCCACGGGGTGCCGGAGTAGTGCATCATCCCGGCTTGACCGGAAACGAACGGCTGAATACGCGAGGTGGCGAATCTGTACGTGACGTGCCCAAGCACGTAGGTTGCCGCTCCCGCCAGCGTGCTGTGCACGGCGACCACCCCTTCACTCGGATGGCCAGGCACGTCGTAGTAGGTCAGGTCTCGCCGGTGCGCCAGGCGGACCACTTCGACTCCCGCCGACACCTTGCGGCTGAGACGGTACGCAACACCACCGCTGATGCCGGCTCCCTTTCCGATGTTGCTCTCGTCGTCGATCTGCGAGTTGTAGTCGATCGACACGAACGCCGTCGCGCGAGGCGCGCCGCCTGCCCCGAAGCTCCCATCCTGCTGTGCACTGGCCGAAGCGGGAGCCAACAGGACGCCGACGAAGGCTGCCAAGACCGTTCCGAGTGCTCGCCGGTAACGGATTGTCATGTTCACCTCGTTGTGTCTGCCCCGAGGCTGGATGGCACTACCCTCTATGCGAGAAACGGCCTCCGACCGGCTCACGGCCGTGCGGGACGTAACGTTCCACCGAGGGCCGCGGCTGCGGGACGAGCGCAGGCCTCGCGTGTTGTCCCGCTCGGGGTTGCGCTCTGCGTTGCGCCGCCCAGCCCCACCAGCCGTGTGGTAAACTCACCCGGCGTCCATCGCTGGTCCGTTCAGGTCCCTCAACTTTACGGAAGGCACAGCATGCCCGACTTCTTCGAAGTGCTCAGCACGCGCCGTTCGGTCCGCTCGTACACATCCGAGCCCGTTGCCCGGGAGGACATCCAGGCGCTCATCGACAGCGCAATCCTGGCCCCCAACGGAATGAACCTTCAGCCCTGGGCGTTCACGGTGGTGACAAGCCCGGCGATCATGCAGAGACTCAACTCCATCGTCGTTGAGATACTGCGGAGCGCCGAGGTGCAGGCACACATGGGCGACCGCATGAAGGAGATCGTCAACGCTCCCGGCTACAACATCTTCTACGGGGCGCCCGCCCTAGTGGTCATTCAGGCCAACTCGCAGGTGCCGGGCGCGCCGGTGGACTGCCAGTTGGCCATGGAGAACATCCTGTTGTCGGCCCACGCCAAGGGCTTGGGAGCCTGCTACATGGGCTTTCTGCTCTTCGCGGCCGACGTGCCCGAGGTCCGGCAGGCGCTTCGGATCCCCGACGGGTTCAAGATCGTCGGGGCCGCGATCGTCGGGCATCCCAATGTCCGCCCGGAAGGCCCGCCCCTCCGCAACCCTGCGCGCGTCGGCTGGGTGGACTGACGGTAACTTCAGGGTCCGTCTGCTTCTCTTTCCGGTGGAGGTCAGCGATGCCGACGCGCCGGAAGTGGTCTCGTGTGCTCGTGATTGTCGGGCTTGTCGCCATCCTGGTCGGCGCCATTGACCCCCTGGAGGGGTCCCTGATCATTCTGCCGGGGGTGGGGTTGCTCGCCTTCGCAGGCTGGCTCGGCAACAGCCGGCATCGGAGGTGGCTCTACGCCGCGTTCGTCGCAGTCGCGCTCGGCGTGGGACTGATGTTCGCGATGAGCGCAATGGGCGGCATCGGTGGCAGCACCGGCCGCTCGATGTGGTGGGCGCTGCTCCTGCTGCCCTATCCGGCCGGCTGGATCATGGCGCTTGTCGGCGCCGTCCGGAGCCTGCGCGAGGCTCCGCTCGCCTCGATTCCGTCTGCCGTGTAGGTTGCGCGCGCGAGCCCTTCGCGCGAGCGCTACTTGTGCGGCGGGACGTAGTCGCTGCGGCGCGCGGCGGCTTTGTCGATTTCCTCGGGCGTGACGAGGACGTTGGTCCTGATCGTCGCGCTGCCGCCCGCATTGACCACCATCGCGACGCTGATGGCCGACACGTTGTTCGGCAGTTGAGCCACGATAAAGGCGTCGTCGTTGCCAAGCGCGTAGTCGAACAGCTCCAGCCGCCCGCCGAGGCTTTCGACCAGCTTCTGAACGATCTGCCGGCGTTTCGAGCATCCCCCTTTGAGCAGACCTTCAATCCCGTCGGGGGTATAGGACACCTGCCACAAGTACCTGGGCACCGGGCACCTCCTCTGCAGCGATCGTCCGTGCGGACCTTCCTGCGGCGGCACGAATGTAGGCCGCCCGGCAGCCCGCCGTCAAGTGGAGGTGCAGGCGTGCGCGGGCGAGAGGATCCCGGCTGAGCGTGTTCACGAGCTTCGCCCTCTGTGGTACGCTTACGCGGATCGAGGACGTTCGCACTCACTTCGTCCGCGTGACGGACACGCGAGGAGCGCTGACCGACCATGGCCAAGACCGGACGCACCAACCGCCGCTATCGCGCGGATCTCTCCGAATTGCCCGACTGGGTGAAGAAGAAGAAACTGCCCAACCGCGAGAAGTACCTCTCCGGCAAGCGCATTCTGCCGAAGAACCTGACCGGGTGCGAACCGCTCTGCGATGTCGTCGACGAGGTGTTTCTCGCCTACAACGCGGCGCGGCTGAAGGAGGGCTGCCGGCTCTTCGTCGAGAAGATGCTCGAGCCTGACGTCACAATCGGCATGAGCCTCTCAGGGGCTCTCACGCCGGCCGGCCTGGGCTGTTCGTCGATCGTGCCGCTCATCAAGGCCGGATTCGTGGACTGGATTGTCTCGACGGGCGCCATCCTGTACCACGACCTGCACTTCGCGCTGAACTACCCTGTTCGCGTCGGCAGCTTCCAGATCGACGACACGGAGCTCCGAAACAACGACATCGTCCGGGTCTACGACGTGCTGCTCGGGTACAGCGACTGCCTGATGGCGACCGACGAGATCCTGCGCAGCATCCTCGTACAGCCGGAGTTCCAGAAGGAGATGGGCACCGCGGAGCTGCACCACCTGCTGGGCCGGTACGCAGCCGAGTGGGAGCGGCAGGCGGGGCTGAAGGACGTGTCCGTGCTGGCGGCGGCCTACCGGGCCGGGGTGCCGTGTTACACCTCCTCGCCCGGCGACTCGACCATCGGGATGAACGTCGCGGGCGTCGAACTGCGGGGCAACAAGCTGCGCGTGAATCCATCCATTGATGTCAACGAGACGACGGCCTTCGTGCTGGCGGCGAAGCGCGCCGGAGGCAAGAGCGCAGTCGTGCTCTGGGGCGGCGGCAGCCCCAAGAATTTCATGCTGCAGACCGAGCCGCAGATCCAGGAGGTGCTCCGGATCAAGGAGTACGGCCAGGACTACTTCTTTCAGGTCACCGACGCGCGCCCGGATACGGGCGGCCTGAGCGGTGCGACGCCGAGCGAGGCCGTGAGCTGGGGGAAGGTGGATCCGGACCGGCTTCCGGATGCCGTGGTCTGCTACACCGACACGACGATCGCCATGCCCATCCTCACCCACTACGCCCTGGCGCGACACAGGCCGCGCAAGCTGCGGCGCCTGTACGACGCGCGGCCGCGGATGCTGAACGCGCTGGCGAAGGAGTACTTCCGGCACACAAAGGTCAAGATGGTGGATGGATCCGAGCCGGTTGTCGACGAGGCTCGACCCGGCGCACGCGGCGTCCAGAGAGGTTCAGCGCGAGGGAGGCGAACGTGACCGCGAGAGAGCTCCAGGCGATCGCCAGAAAGCACGGCACACCCGTCGTGGTGATTGACCACGACGTCTTGCGGAAGAACCACGCGACGTTCAGGAAGTACCTGCCGAAGGTCCAGGCGTACTACGCGGTCAAGGCCAATCCCGCGCCCGAGATCGTCCGCACGTTCTACCGGGCGGGCGCCAGCTTCGATGCGGCGTCGCTCCCCGAGTTCCTGCTGGTGTACGAAAACATCAAGGATCTGCCGGCCAAGGAGCAGCAGGACTTCATCTGGGATCGGATCATCTTCGCCAACACGACGAAGACGAAGGAGACGCTTCAGGCGCTCGACCGCTACAAGCCGCTGGTCACCTATGACAACCGGGACGAGCTGCACAAGATCCGCCAGCACGCCCCCCACGCGGGCGTCGTGCTGCGGCTCAGGGTGCCGAACACCGGCTCGATGGTTGAGCTGTCCTCGAAGTTCGGATGCGATCCGGGCGAAGCGGTCGACCTCATCCTGGAAGCCTTCCGCATCGGCCTCGAGGTCGAAGGGCTGAGCTTCCACGTGGGCAGCCAGTGCACGAACTTCGAGAACTACGTGCAGGCGCTCAACATCGCGGCTGCCGTGATGAACGAGGCGCGCTCGCGCGGGTACGAATTGAAGATCCTCGATATCGGCGGCGGCTTCCCGGTTCGCTACGACCGGCACGTCCGGCCGTTCAGCCAGCTTGCCAAGGTCATCAACACGGAGATCAACCGGCTGTTCGCGGGCGACATTCAGATCATCGCGGAGCCAGGCCGCTTTATGGTCGCGACGGCGGCAACGCTGGTCGCCCGGATCATCGGCAAGGCTGTCCGCGACGGGAAGGTCTGCTACTTCATCGACGACAGCGTGTACCACACCTTCTCGGGGATCATCTTCGACCACTGCCAGTACCACATCAAGGCGTTCAAGAAGGGACCAACCGAGGTCTCCGCCGTGTTCGGCCAGACGTGCGACGGACTGGACACGATCTCGCAGTCGGAGCCTCTGCCCAATCTGGAGATTGACGACCTGGTGTACTCGGAGAACATCGGGGCGTACAGCAACGCCTCGTCGACGTGGTTTAACGGGTTCGCACCGGCCCAGGTCGTGCACGTCAACGAGTAGGGATGCGGTGTGCTGCGCCCCTGCCCGCAGCAGCCGGCCTCCATGCAGAGGTCACACAGCTTCAGGCCGTACAGGGCGCAATGATCGAACAGGTCGGCGCCGGACGGCCCTGCCCCGCACCGTGCGCATTCCATCGTCCGCCCCCCCCGTGACGTCCCCGGCCCCTGCCTGCCGGCAGGAGAACGGCCCCCTTCGACGCTGGCACCGAGTTGCCGAACGGAGGCCGGTCCTGTAATACTCGGCCCACCACGCGAGCCCGGAGGGCCACGCTCATGTTCAGGATCGAAGAGTCACTGGACGCGCGCATCCTTGCTGCGCAGGCGGATCGGCCCGCGGTCGCCATCACCGAGCCGCTGGACGCCCGCGTGCTCGAGGCGCTCTGCCACCTCACACGCTACATCAGGCCGGTTCTCCTGGCCAGCGAGGAAGCCGTTCGCGCCGTGGCCCGCGACCACCTCGCCCACCTGGACGCGTCGCGGATCGAGTTCAGCCTCGGCGAGTGCGCCTTTGTCGACATCGCCAACCGCCCCGACCTCGTCGACGAGTTCGCCGACGCCTACCTCACGCACCCGCCCGGCGTGCACGGCGCGCGCAGCCTCGCAGAGGCGCGACTGGCGGTCTCCGAGCCCGCGCTGTTCGGCATCTACGCCGTGCATCTGGGCCATGCGGACATCGTGGTGGGCGGGGCCCGCCACAGCCCGAAGACCTACTTCCGCCCGATGATCGCGACGCTCGCCAACCGGCCCATCGTCTGCGAGGTGGGCATCTTCGTGCTCCCAGACGACTTTCCTGAGGGGTACCACCCCCAGAACATCGTGGTGTTCGGCGACGTCGGCGTCAATGCCGTCATGACCCCGGACACGCTGGCGGAGGTGGCGGTCGGGACGTGCGCCGTGGCGCGGGACATCATCCCCGAAGAGGTGCTGTCCGAGATCCACGGCGCGCTGGTGTCGTACTCGCACAAGGGGTCTGACGAGGGGCCGTCACCGGAGATGGTGCGCCAGGCATTGCGCCTGATTCCCGACCTGCTTGCCGCCCGGGTGGCGGCCTCCCCGAGGTACGCCAGCATCCGCATCATCGGCGAGGTGAAGTTCAGCTCGGTCATCTCGCGTCGCTCCGCCGCGCTGTACGGGTTCGAAGAGCAGATGGGCGGCTCGAACGTCATCATCTGCCCCAACCTCGAGACGGGCAACCTGCTCTTCCATTTGTACGCCACGCGCTTCCCCACGGCGAAGAAGTTCCCGGTGATTTTCGGTCTGGCGTTCAGGGGCGTCGATCTGGCGATTGACTGCACGCCCGAGGACGTGCGGCTGGGGATCAAGGCCACGGTGCTCCGGCGCCACCGCGATGCGCGCTGGACCCGGACCCCGAAGGACACGTTTTTCAGGCGGTACCGCGTGCTCGTTGTGAACCCCGGGTCCACCTCCACGAAGATCGCCGTCTACGAGGGGGACCAGGTGACCGACATGCGCGAGATCCAGCACAGCTCCGCGGAGCTCGCGCCGTTCGCCGGCCGGAAGATCACGGAGCAGTACGGCCTCCGCAGAGACGCGGTGCTCCGGGCGCTCTCGGACTTCGGCCTCTCGGTGGCGGATCTCGACGCGGTGTGCGGGCGCGGCGGCCTGCTGCGTCCGATGCCGCACGGCACGTACCGGGTCGACGCTGCCATCATCGAAGAGCTGCGGGCAGGCACCTATGGCGACCACGCCTCGAACCTCGGCGGCCTCATCGCGCACGAGTTGGCGTCGCCGGCCGGCAAGCCCGCCTTCATCGTCGACCCGGTGGTCGTCGACGAGGCGCCGCCGCGCGTGAAGGTGACCGGCGTCAAGGCGATCCGGCGGCGCGTGATCAGCCACGCGCTCAACCAGGTCGCCTGCGCGCGCCGCTACGCGCGGGAAAGCGAGACGTTCTACGACCAGGTGAATGTGATTGTCTGCCACATGGGCGGCGGCATTTCGATCGGCGCCCATCGTCTCGGCCGTTACATCGACGCCAACAACGCACTCGACGGCGAGGGACCATTCAGCCCCGAACGCTCGGGCACGCTGCCCCAGGGGCAGCTCGCCGACCTGTGTTTCTCGGGACGCTACACCCACGCTCAGGTCCGGAAGCTGATCAAAGGCGCCGGGGGCTTGCTCAGCCTGCTCGGGACCTCTGACCTCCGGGAAGTCGAGAGGCGTCTGGAAACGGGCGACGCCGAGGCTGCCGAGGTATTCGACGCACTGGCCTATCAGATCGCCAAGGCGGTGGCGTCGCTGCTGCCCGCCTTCGAAGCAGCGCGCCTGGATCGCATCATCTTGACTGGGGGCATGGCCCGCTCTGAGCTCCTGATCGAGCGGCTCACCAGGTATCTCACCGGCCTTCCTGCCGGGATCACGGTGTACCCGGGTGAAAACGAGCTCACCGCGTTAGCCCGGGGCGCGCTGCGGGTGCTGTACGGCAAGGAAGCCGTGCGCGAGTATCAGCCGCAGGAGGCAGACACCGGCCAGCAAACGGCCCTGTAGCCAAACCGTTGGCTCGCTCGCGGGGGGCCGAGGACCCCCTGTCGGACAGGCTCAAGCCGCATCGCCTGGCGGCGGCGCGCCCCCAGGGGCGAGGGCTGTCAGCCGCCGCTCGGACAAGGCCCGCCCTGAGTCGCCGACGACGAATCTGGCAGATGCCATGCAAAACGAGGCCATTTGGCGGCGCTCTTCGGCTCGTTTCGCGCCGTCTCCATGCCCATCCGTCTGTGGCGCACCTAGCGGGCCTGCCAGAGAGAACGCGCACCGGGCAACAGGAGACAGTCCTGTCATCACGTCCCGTGCAGCTCTGCACGCAGTCTATTGACGGGTGGCGGTCCATCGGCACGGTATTTGCATAACGAGGATCACGTTCGCTGCCGTCTGGCGCGAACCGTCGATAGCCATGCACCCCGACATCCTGCGTGAGCAGGCGCCCGTTCGTGGCCCGCTGAGCCGGGACGACACCAGCGAGATCAGTCACGTCGATGCCGTCCGTCTGCTCCTCGAGCGCACCGACCGGTACCCCCGGTGCCCGCAGTGCTGGCGGGCATTGGTCGCTGACACGCCGAAGCGGTTCTCCTGCCCCGATGGCCACGTCACCATCACGCTGCCGGCACACTCACCCTGGCAGGCGCTCTGGGACCGCGTCAAAGGGGTCGTAGGCGGGAGCCCGACCGGGCAGCCCCACCACCGAGAGCACGCCGGGCTCTGACCTGCGCCCGCCCGGTCGCCCAGCAGCCGCCACCGGAGTCACGCCTGTGCCTCTCGCGCAACTGTACCTTGCTCTCTGCGCAAAGCCGACCTACACTTCCTGACACTCCAGTCTCCGGTCGAGTGCTTCCTCAGGCTCGGTTCGAAGGGCGGGATTCCCCTGAACTTGTCGGCTCACCGGCCGGCCGCGTCTTTCGAGGTGTGACAGATGAATTCGCGCCGCATTCCCCCGTTCCTCCTGCTGCTGTTCGTGGCCAGTGGTTGCGCCGCGCTGGTCTACGAAGTCGTCTGGTTTCAGCTGCTTCAGCTCGTGATCGGATCCTCGTCCGTGTCACTCGCGGTGCTGCTCGGCACCTACATGGGAGGCCTGTGCATCGGAAGCCTCGTGCTGCCTCGTCTGATCGCGGCTCGGTACCATCCGCTGCGCGTCTACGCAGCGCTCGAGGTTGGCATCGGTGCCATCGGTCTCCTGGTCCTTGTGGGCGTGCCGCTTGTGTCGGGCGTCTACTCGGCGTGGGCCGGACCGGGCTTCCTTGGCCTCCTGCTCCGCGGGCTGGCTGCCGGCATCTGCCTCCTGCCGCCGACCATCCTCATGGGAGCGACGCTGCCGGCCCTCGCGCGGTGGGTCCAGTCGACGCCGTCCGGCGTCTCGTGGATGGGGTTTTTCTACGCCGGGAATACGTGCGGCGCGGTGCTGGGCAGTCTGCTGGGAGGCTTCTACCTGCTTCGTCGCTTCGATCTGACGACGGCCACCTTCGTCGCGGTTGCGCTGAACGTGAGCGTGGCGTTGGTGGCGCTGGGCCTCGCGCGGCTGGCCGCCCACGCGCCGGCTGACGCGCCGCCAGCCAAGGTGGAGCGGGCTCCCGGGGCTGCGGTCATCTACGTCGCCATCGCGGTGTCCGGCATGACCGCCATGGCGTCCGAGGTGGTCTGGACCCGCCTGTTGTCGCTGCTGTTCGGGGCCACGACCTACACGTTCTCGCTGATTCTGGCCGGCTTTCTGGCCGGCATCGGCATCGGCAGCGCGATCGGCTCGGCAATCGCCCGCAGCATGTCCCGGCCCAGGCTCGCTTTCGGGTGGTGCCAGGCGCTCATCTGCCTGGCGACGGCGTGGGCCGCCTACATGCTCGCCGACTCGCTGCCGTACTGGCCGGTGGAGCCGTCCCTCTCGCAGAGTCCTTGGTTCAACTTCCAGCTCGACTTCGTGCGGTGCCTCTGGGCGGTGCTGCCGGCGTCGATCCTGTGGGGCGCCAGCTTCCCTCTCGCCCTCGCGTCGGTCGCCGCTCCCGGCGACGACCCGGGGCGCCTAGTGGGGGGCGTGTACGGTGCGAATACCATCGGGACCATCATCGGTTCGCTGGGCATCGGCCTCCTCTTCGTGGCGTGGATTGGCAGCCAGCACACGCAGCAGATCCTGATTGCGGCCAGCGCGATCTCGGCGCTGCTGGTGTTGTGGCCGGTCAGGGCGCGCGGCGCCGCGCCTCGGCCCGTGACGGGCTTCGCTGTCTCCGCCCTGGCCGTCACTGCCGCGGCCGTGCTCCTGATCACATTGGCCGTGCCGCGCGTGCCGGCGCTGCTTGTCGCCTACGGCCGATACGCCGCCACCCGCGTCGGCCAGGCCGAGTTCATCTACATGGGTGAAGGCGTCAACTCGTCGGTGGCAGTCTCACGGCTGGCGAACGGCACCTTGAACTACCACAACGCCGGCAAGGTGCAGGCCTCCAGCGAGCCGCAGGACATGCGCCTCCAGCGCATGCTCGGCCATCTGACGACGCTCCTGCCGGCAAAGGCCGACTCCGTGCTGGTCATCGGCTGTGGCGCAGGCGTCACGGCTGGCGCGGTATCGGTCGACCCCCGCGTCAAGCACCTTGTCCTCGCGGAGATCGAGCCGCTCGTCGTGCGCACGGTCTCCACGTACTTCAGCGACTACAACTTCAACCTCATCAAGAACCCGAAGGTGGAGGTGCACCTCGACGATGCGCGGCACTACCTGCTGACGACCAAGGAGAAGTTCGACGCCGTGACCTCGGATCCTCTCGATCCCTGGGTCAAGGGCGCCGCCATGCTGTACACGCGGGAGTTCTTCGAACTCGTCAAGCAGCACCTCAACCCGGGCGGCGTCGTCACGCTCTTCGTGCAGCTCTACTGGACCAACGAGGAGGCGGTCAAGAGCGAGCTGGCGACGTTCTTCGAGGCGTTCCCCAACGGCATCGTCTGGGCCAACACCCAGAACGGTGAAGGGTACGACCTCGTGCTGCACGGGCAGGTGGAACCGATTCAGATCAACCTCGACGAAATGGACGCGCGGCTGCGCCAGCCCGAGTACGCGGCCATCGCGCAGTCCCTGTCGGAGATCGGGTTCAGCTCGGCCACCGACCTGTTCTCCACCTTCGGAGGGCAGGCGCGCGATCTCAAGGACTACCTGAAGGACGCGGCGATCAATCGCGATCGGAACTTGCGGCTCCAGTTCCTGGCCGGCCTGGGAGTGAATCTCGCGCAGGCGCAGGCGATCTACGCGAACATGGTCGCGCATCGCCAGCCGCCCACCGACGTGTTCACCGGCTCGGACGAACTGAAGACATGGCTCTGGGACGCGATCAACAACCGGCGCTGGTAGCCCGCGCGCGGCGGCAGCGGGCTGAGCCGTCATCGACAGGCCGGTCACCGGGGGACGCCCTGTGTCTGTACTGCTGTACGGGTGGAGGTTCCTGCCACTCCTGACGGCCCTCATCGCGCCTGCTGGAGTGCAGGGCACTCCCGTCGCCGCGCAACATGCGCAGGTGGACCGCGGCGCCGAGGCTGTAATCTCGAAGGTCATCGCGTGGCGCCGCGACTTCCATCAGCACCCGGAGCTCGGCAATCGCGAGGTGCGGACCTCCGGGATCGTCGCCGCCCACTTGCGATCGCTCGGCCTCGACGTCCGCGCGCCCGTCGCGCGGACCGGCGTCGTCGGGGTCCTGCGCGGCGGCAGGCCCGGCCCTGTCGTCGCCCTGCGCGCCGACATGGACGCGCTGCCGGTGACGGAAGAAACGGACCTGCCGTTTCGATCGACGGTCCGGGCCGAGTACAACGGCCGCGAGGTCGGGGTGATGCACGCCTGCGGCCACGACGCCCACACGGCGATGCTGATGGGCGCGGCCGAGGTCCTTGCGGGCCTGCGCGCGCAGCTCGCGGGCACCGTCGTGTTCCTCTTCCAGCCGGCCGAAGAGGGCGCGCCGGCGGGCGAGGACGGCGGCGCGGAGTTGATGATCCGGGAGGGCGCCCTCGACACCCCGCGGGTGGACGCCTTGTTCGGCCTTCACGTCTTCCCGTTCGAGACCGGCGCGATCCGCGTCCGGCCCGGCGCGTACATGGCGGCCGCCGACACCGTGACGATTCGTGTCCGAGGGCGCCAGACGCACGGGGCGCTTCCCTGGGACGGCGTGGATCCCATCGTCGTGTCGTCACAGATCGTGCTCGCCCTCCAAACGATCGTCAGCCGGCAGCTCAACCTGACGACGGCGCCCGCCATCATCACCGTCGGCCGCATCGAGGGGGGCAATCGGACCAACATCATCCCCGACGAGGTGGTGATGGAGGGCACAATCCGAACCTTCGACGCCGCGATGCAGGACGACATCCACGAGCGGATCACGCGGACGGTGGCACTGGTCGCCCAGTCGGCCGGCGCGACTGCAGAAGCGCGGATCGTCCGCGGCAACCCCGTCACCTACAACGATCCCGCGCTGACGGCCCGCATGATTCCATCGCTCAGACGCGTCTCTGGGGGCACGTGCGACGCGAACGCCCCGGCCACGACGACGGCAGAGGACGTGTCCCTGTTCCTGAGAAGGGTGCCGGGCATGTACTTCTTCCTCGGCATCACACCGAAGGGCGCCGACCCCGCGACGGTCTTCGCGAACCACTCACCACGCTTCTTCGTGGACGAGGGCGCGCTGCTGACCGGCGTACGCGCGCTCGCGAGTCTCGCGGTGGACTACCTGTCCGGCGAGCTCGGAACCTCCACCCCTCGTTGAGGACACGCTCACGGCAGGCGGCGTCGGCGTTGCGGGACGGAGGTAGGCCTTGCTCCGGCGTCCGAAGACAGCTACGATGATGGAAACAGAGAAACCCCGCCAGCGCGCACCCGCGTCAGAGCCGACTGAGGCTGTTTTGCAGACTCGATCCCTCCCGGCGAGAGTTGGGCGGAGTGGAGAGGCCACTCGGGCGAGTTTCCCCAGTTCACCCGCTGTCAACAGCGCGGGGCGCGTTCCCTCGCGGGACGCAGGAGTCAAGGGACATGGGTCGTAAGCTGTACGTCGGCAACCTTCCGTACGAGACGGGTGAGGCGGATCTCCAGCAGATGTTCGAGGCCATCGGGCCGGTGGACTCGGTGCAGGTCATGCGCGACATGGCAACCGGGCGCGCCCGCGGGTTTGCCTTCGTCGAGATGACGAACGAGGACGACGCGCGCCGGGCAGTGACTGAGCTCAATGCGAAGCAACTCGGCGGGCGATCGCTCACCGTGAACGAAGCGCGTCCGAAGCCTCAGGGACCGCGTGGCGATTACGGGGGCGGCGGCGGTCGCAGGCGCGAACCGCGCTGGTGATCCGGCCTCTCCAGCCCAAGTGGACCTTGCGGGCCGCTCTTCGGCGGCCCGTCCTTATCTGCCTCGCCAGCGGCGTACCGCCGCAGGCGCCCGTCTATCGGTCCCGGCGAGCGTCAGCCGTAAGGTGACAGGGTGCGAGTGGCTTTCGTGTCTCGCCGGGGCGGCGTCGCGCAGCGGTGGCGCGGCGGTCTGCGTTGTCTGCGGTATTCTGTGACAATGCGCCTCGCAGGACGGCCTACGGCGAACCCGCTCCCGTCCGGCTTCCCGCCTCGGACCCGAACGCTCACCTCCCGTGCTGCCGTCTCGGTAGCGCTCGCGCTGGCCGGTCTCGCGCACCCGCCGGCGGCCTCTGCCCAACCTGGCGAAGACCCCGCGAGAGCCATGCTCTTCGTGCGGGTGGTGGGAGACGTCGAGCCGGCACCCGGCCAGGAGGCGAGAGCGCTGGCTGACCTGGGGGCCTTGCGGCGGTCCAACGCGGAGATCGCGACGGGCTCCGCGTTCTTCATCTCGCCGCTGGGCTACATCCTCACGAATCATCACGTCGTCGCGGGTTCGAACACCACCGGTACGGCCGGCGGGATTGAGATCACCCTCAAGACCACGGTGCGAACGGTTGAGGTCATGCTGCCTCAGGAGGCTGGCGCCGGAAGCCCGAACGGCCTGGCAGGGCGACTGGAGGCATCCGTTGTTGCGACGAACGCTGAGCTTGACCTGGCCGTGCTGTACGTCGCCGGTTCGAACGTCCCCTATCTCCCGCTCGGCGATTCGGATGCGCTCGAGACGGGGGATCCTGTCACGACGCTCGGGTTCCCCTTCGGGCGCCGGGTTGAGATAGGACGAGAGGCTGGCGCCCGGACGGTCGCGCCGGAGGCCAGCATGAGCCGGGGAGACGTCGCGGCCTTTCGCACCGACGCTCAGGGCGTGAGACGGTATGTGCAGACCACTGCTCCACTGAACCCGGGCAACAGCGGCGGACCGATGCTCGACCGGGACGGATTCGTGGTCGGCATTGTCAGCTCGGGCATCCGGCGTGCGGATACGCCGACGAGCGTGGGATTCGCGATTGCCGTCAACGTCGTACGCGACTTCCTGGAGCGCAACGGCCTGGATACGCAACTGCCCGCGCGCCTCACGCTCGGGGGCCTGCAGGCGATCGAGGGCAAGGCGATGCGCCTGCGGCTCCCATTAGGTGTCAGGGACAACTCGCCGCGCAGGACGGCCGTCGACTCCGGTGAACCCGGTTCGGACGCGCCCGTGCTGCGGGTGGACCGCGTCGTCTCGCCGTGGACCTCGTCGCAGGTGGCGGATACGCTGGCCAGTGGCGCGTTTGATGCCGTGACGACCGCTGCGCGACCGACCCAGCGTGTGCGGGCGTCAGGGAGCCGCCGGGTGGTGACGGGGTACTTCACGGGGAGGATGCCCGAAGCTGCCGCCGACGCGCGGGTCGAGTTCGCCGTGGTGGATCTCGGCGCTGAGAAACTTGTCGCCCGCTATCTCGGCGCACCTGAACAGGTGGCCTTCAACGCGTCGGTACTGCGTGCGTCGCTGTCGAGCCTCGACGGGGACATGATCGGCCACGGCAGGGCTGGTCTGCCGTGGCCGGCCGACTGGTCTCCGGTGGCGCTGGCCCCTTCCGGCGTCACCTCCCGCCATGGCTGGCTGCCTGCTGGCTGGCTGACGGAGCCCCTCGGGCCCCTCGGCTGCCCTGGGCTGCCGCTCGCCGTTGCGGGCGTGTCAGCCTCGCCGGCTGCCGACTTCACGACGGCCCTTCGCATCGGTGCGTTCCGCCCGGCGACGGTGTCCGCGGAGGCCGCCGCGGCGGCGTGCGGCGGCAACTCGGATCAGAGAGACGCCGGCGCGTACGAGCGACGTATCGACTGGCTTGGAGTGTCCTATGTCGTGGCCGGCCGGTTCGTCCAGGTCGGCCCCGGCGAACTGCTGCAGTTGGAGGGGATCGCAGCCGGCGATCTCGCGGAGGCGCTGCGGGCGCTCGTCGCACGCTGGCAGGACACCTTCCGACAGTAGACACGCCCTCAGATCAACCTCCCGCACAGCTGCGGGTGGTTGAGCACGATGGACCTCACCGTCTCAATCCAGCGAGGACGTTGCCCGTCTTCGAGCCGCTCGTGAGCGAGCTTCTTCTCGAGCAGCAGCGTATCGACGAGGTGATCGATCGACCGCATGAAGAACTCGTCGGTGTCGCGGACCCCGTCTGCCTGTGCCGCGCCCGACAACGGGACCTTGAAGAGCAGGTCGTAGGTCTTCATCCAGTAGTCCACGAACCGCTCAATCGCACGCTGGCGTCCGCAGGCAAACGACATGTAGGCGTAGTTGTCGAGCACCGCACGGTCGCAGACCACGACCTCGTGGTGGGCTGACGAGCGGATTTCCTCGGCGACCTGGGTCATCAGGATCCAGGTCTGGGCGTCGAGCGAGGTCTGGCGGTTGATCGGCAGAGGCGACAGCCGCGCCACCTCCTTGACCATATCGACGTTGAACCCCTGGCGTTTCAGGAGCGACGCCAGGTCGTAGCACAGCGTCGTCTTGCCGACGCCGTGAGTCCCGATGAAGGCGATCTTCATGAGGCGCCCTACCGGGAAGGCGCGTCGGACCCGTCTGACTCCGGCAGCGTGCTCAGCAGGGCCGACAGCCCGCCCCAGACGGCGGCGTCCTGCACGAGGAGCGTTGACAGGTAGAGGCGGACATCCTGCGCCGGGAAGTGATCGGCCAGGTCGGCCACCGCCTTCTGCAGCAGTTTCGGATCGGGCGGCTTCAGCTCGGCCGGCGCCGCGATGACGCCCTCTTCGTTTGCGACGTGCAACGAGTCGAGAAAAGCCCGCATCATCGGACGCTGCGTAGCGAGGTGGTAGGTGACGAGCACCTGCCCGGCAACCGAATCCGACAGGTTCGCGAGCGACGCGAGGTGCCGCACCTTCTTCTCGGTCGGCAGGGCGCTCATGCTCTGCGGCCGGAACTTCAGCAGCCGAGCCATCTCGCTGACCGCCTCGGCATGCTGCGCCGTGGCTTGGCGATCGGCCCAGAATGCACGCGCGGCCGCGAGCCGGCGTTCAAGCGGCACGTGCCGCCACAGCTGGCCGGCGGAGGCGAACTCGGGTTTCGGGGGGTACCCCCGGGCAGGACGGAACGGTTCAGTGACCATGACTCCAGCACCTCGTCGTGCGTTCATGGTAGTCTGCCGGAAGCTCGGGGTAAAGAGAGGATTGTCCATGGCGCTCGGATCCCGATGCCTGTGGTTCGTGCTGGCCGTGACGGCCGCGATCGTGCCGGTTGGCGCCGCAGGCGAGATCAGTCCCGCAGACCGCCCTGTCGCGCAGGAGCAGCCCGTCCGACCCGCTGGGGGGACGGCTGTGCCGGAAGACCTGATCCGTCTGGCCGACGAGGTGGCCAGGGAGGTTGAGGCGCTGCGAGGATGGACGTTCAAGGAACCGGTCCGAAAGCAGCGTTCATCGCCTGAGCAGATGCGGGCGTTTCTCGAGCGGCAGATCGACATCTCCTTGCCTGACGGCCGGCTCGCCGTCGTCCAGGCGTTTCTGCGGACCATCGGCCTTGTCCCGCCCGGCTGTGATCTGAGGGCGACGTTGCTCGACCTGCTGGAAGAGCAGGTCGCCGGGTACTACGACCCGGCGACGAAGACGTTGCATCTGGTCGAACGGGCAGCAGCGATGCCCGCCGCCGTCGAGCGGCTGCTGCTCGCGCACGAACTGACCCATGCGCTCGACGATCAATACGTCGACCTGCGTTCCTTGATCGCCCCGTCGCCGACGCGAACCGAGGACGCGGAGGTCGCGATCTCGTCGCTGGCCGAAGGCTCCGCGACGTCCCTCATGATCCAGTTCATGATGCGCGACCAGAAAGCGAACCGAGTCAGCCTGCCCGAGCTCACGCAGTACGCCGAGCGGGAGCTGGAGCGGAGCCGGGCGTTTCTCGACGCGCCCCGCTACTTCTCCTCGATGCTCGCGTCGTACGTCTGCGGCATGCGGTTCCTCGCCCGCGGCAACGTCGAGGCGGCCTTCGCGGCGCCGGACAATCGGGCGATCGGTGACGGGCTGCTCGTGGCCGCCAGAGACGTGCCGCGGTCGAGCGAGCAGATTCTCCATCCGTCGAAGTACTGGGATCCCTCCGAGCGGGACGAGCCCGTGGTCGTGGATGACGAAGCTGTCGAAAAGTGGCTCGAGCGGCCCGGCCGTTGGATCGTTCACAAGAACACGGTTGGCGAGCTGCTGACGGGCATCCTCACCACCCCTCCGGACCGTCCGCCCGTTCTGGCGACGATGCAGAGCGCCGATGGCTGGACCACGCCCGCCGCGGAGGGATGGGGGGGCGATCGTTTCTATCTGCTGGCAAGGGGATCCAGCCGCGCCGAGGCTGCCCGTTCACTGACCGGCGTCCTGGGCGTCTGGGTCACGGCGTGGGACTCGCCTGGAGACCGTGACGAGTTTGTCGCAGCGCTGCCGGGCGGCTCGATCCCCTCAGGATTCTCCGTGGAGTTGCTGGGAACGCGCGGGGCGGTCGTGCTGATCGGCTTTGCGGGGGCCGACCGGGCCGAGGTGACTGCGGGGCTCACGCACGGTCTGCCCCTCCGCCTGTTCGCCCGATGACAGGGGTCGGGTCTCACTTCGGCGATTGCGATTCTGTATTAGCAGGTCTGTAACTACCGAAATGAGACCCGACCCCTAGCGAATGGGTGCGACGGTGAAGATCAACGCGCTCCAGACCGCGTGCGACACGATCAGCGCCAGCAGATCCCTCCGCCACGCGTACAGGGCACCCCACCAGGCACCCGCGACGAGCGCCGCCAGGATCAGCATCAGGTTGCCTGAGAAGACGTGCACGACGCTGTAGAGCAGCGTGGCTGCCGCGAATCCGCGCAGCCGGCCGAGCCGCTGCGCAAGGCGCTCCTGCAGGAACCCTCGCCAGAAGATCTCCTCGCCGGGCCCAGTGACACAGAAGAGCAGCAGGAAGACCCACACCATCGACGAGTTGGCGCCAAGGCCGTAGATCCCGCCGACTTGAGCCCGTGCGCCGCCGACAACATAAGGGGCAAGCGCGTTGCCAATCCAGAAGATGCCGTACAGCACGGCAGCCGAGCAAAGGCCTGATCCGATCGATGCCCAGCGAAACGTGACGCGCGGCCTCTGCCAGAACATCGCGTACGCGCAGACGGCGGACACCGCAATGCCGATCTTGATCCAGAAACTGCCCCACGGCAGGCCGAAGGCGAAGGCCCAGCCGACGACCGCCAGCAGCACTCCGCCTGTAATCATCCCCGACTCACCGCGTCGAGCGCGAGGCCCGCAATGAACAAGAGTCCGAACAGCGTGTCGAGCTTGGCCGTCAGCGCGTCCGCCGCGTCCGGGATTGCCGTGCGGAACTCCCGCACGAGGCTGACGGCCTGCGGCACCGACAGCAGCACCAGCAAGACCCACGGGCTCAGCAGGCCCGCAGCAATCACCATCACCGTGTAGGCGTACGCCGCAACGCCGAACGCGACGAACATGTTGAGACCGCCAACGCGTCCGAGCACCGAGCCGAGGGTCCGGATCCCGGCCTCGCGGTCCTGATCGGCATCCCTGAGATTGTTGGCAAACAGGACCAGCGCCACCAGGACGCCAAACGGCACCGACGCGACCAGCACCTCCCACGCCAGCTCCTGGCGCTGGACGACGTAGGCCCCCTGGAACATGAGCGGGCCCCAGATGAAGAACACCGCGGCCTCACCGAACGCACGGTACTTGAGCGTCACCGGGCCGCCCGAATAGAAAACCGCCAGCAGCAATCCGGCCAGCGCAATCCACAGGACGTGGGGCGATCGCAGGAACACCGCCGCGATGCCGACCATCGCAGCGGCCGCGAACAGCGCGATCGCCTCGACGAGCACGGTCCGCGGCGCCATCATCCCACCCACAATCGGATGAGGCCGGTACCTGACGGTCGCAGAGTCCTCGCGGTCGACGCGGTTCCGTGTGTCGAAGTAGTCGTTCAAGACGTTCCCCGCGGCATGGCAGCAAATCGTGCCCGCCACGACTGCCAGGTACCAGCCCCAGTGAACTGCGCCGCGTTGCCACGCGATCAGCGTCCCCAGCGTCACCGAGATCGCCGACATGCTGAACGACCACGGCCGCGTTGCCACGATGTAGTCTCTGACCCTTGCCATCGTCTTGCGCTCCCTGCGCCGGCACCACGCGCCTGCCCTCCACCTGCACCGCCCCGGCACGCCGCGCCGGCCCGTGCTGCCGGCCGCGCGCCCCATGCACCAGTCGGCAGCACCCAACGCCCGAGGTCAGAAACGATACAGCCGTGCGACCACAGACTGCGCGACGGCGTGCGGAACCAGGCGCAGGAAAAGCGCAATCGCCCGTCCCATGTGTCCGGTGGCGACGCGCGGCGGAGACCGCCGCCGCAGGACGAGCTTCTCCACCGCGCGCGCGACGCACTCCGGCCCCGGGCTGGTCTGTTCCTCGCGCTCGACGGCTGCCAGAGACCGCCGGGCCCTGTCGGCGTACACCGAGTCATCGTTCGCCACGATGACGCGCGCGCTCGTGAAGCCGGTTGCCACGTCGCCCGGCTCGACGCAGCTCACAGAGACGCCAAGCGGCTTGAGCTCCATCCGGAGCGCGTCGCTGAACGCCGCCGTCGCGGCCTTCGTCGCCGCGTAGGCTGCCTGGAACGCGAGGCTCTGACGCCCCGCGAGCGAGCCGATCCAGACAATCCGGCCGCGGCGGCGCCGCAGGCCCGGCAGCAGCCGACGCGTCAACCGCAGCGGGCCGAACAGGTTCACCTGGAACTGGCGGGCGACCTGGTCCGCATCGACGTCTTCGACGGCCCCGTACACCCCGTAGCCGGCATTGTTCACCAGGACGTCAATCCCCCCCCCAGCCTCCAGGCCGGACGCCAGCGCGTCGATCTCGTCCGGCGAGCCGAGATCGAGCGCCCGGTACTCCAACGCCAGCGCGGCGCGCTGCGCATCGGAGGTGAGGTTACGCGCCCGCTCGGGGTCGCGCACCGTCGCGACCACCGAACACCCGCCGCGGGCGAGACGCTCGGCGATCGCTCTGCCGATTCCCGAACCCGCCCCCGTCACGAGCACGCGCCGGCCTGTGGGTGTGGAGATCATCGACACCGCTCCTCGTAGCCGTCCTGAGCGCTCACCGCCGCCGCCGTGATTTGTTACGCGCCCCTGCATCAACCTATAATGTGCCTTCTACTCGATGGAACCCGCTCAGGAGCCACGATGGATATTTTCTCACCCTGCTACGCCTACAAGGAATCCCAACTCGTCAAGGCCACCGGATTCTACCCCTATTTCCAGGCGCTGTCGGCTTCCGAGGGCCCGGTTGTGACCGTCGGCGGCCAGTCGGTCATCATGCTGGGCTCGAACAACTACCTCGGGCTGACCCATCACCCGGAGGTTCTCAAGGCAGCCCATGACGCCATCGATCGGTACGGCACGGGCTGCACCGGCTCGCGCTTCCTCAACGGCAACCTCGACATCCACGAGGCGCTCGAGACCGAGCTGGCCGAGTTCACGGGCAAGGAGGCGTCGCTCGTCTTTTCGTCGGGCTTCCTGGGCAACTGCGGCACCGTCGGCCTGCTCGCGAACGTCGAGGGGGCGGTTGTGTTCTCGGCGAGTGAGAATCACGCCAGTCTCATCGACGGGATCCGGATGGCTCGACACGCACAGGTGCGGGTGTACGAAAACCCGGAGGATCTCGCGCAGCAGCTGGCTGAGCGGCCTGCGTGGCCGAACGCGCTCGTTGTCACCGACGCCGTCTTCTCGATGACCGGCCGCGTGGCGGATCTGCGCGCCATCGTCGACCTTCGCCGCCGATACGGATTCCGGCTCTACGTCGACGATGCCCACGGTATCGGCGTCCTGGGCCCGCATCGGGAAGGCACGGCCGCCAGTCAGGGCGTCAACGACGGGGTCGACATCATCTTCGGCACCTTCAGCAAGTCGCTCGCCAGCGTCGGCGGCTTCGTCGCAAGCGAACGTCCCGTGATCGAGTACCTCCGGCACAACGTCCGCACGTTCATTTTCTCGGCGGCGCTGCCGCCGGCTTCCGCCGCTGCCGCCTTGGCTGCCCTGCGTGTCATCCGCGGGGACGCATCGCTGACCTCGCAGCTGTGGGAGAAAGTTGCATTCTTCCGCGAGGGCGTCGAGAAGATCGGCTTCCACACGATGGGATCGACAACGCCCATCGTCCCGCTGCTGGTCGGCTCGGAGTCGCTGGCGCTGCGGATGTGCTGCGAGGCGCTGAAGATGGGCGTGTTCACCACGCCTGCCGTTTACCCGGCCGTGCCGTACGGCCAGGCGCTCATCCGCACGGCGGTCACCCCCACGCACACCTACGACCACCTGAAAAAGGGGCTGGAGGTGTTCACCGAGCTCGCGAAGCGGTATCCAGTCCCGCACATCGAGGCCGGACAACTGCCGGTCGCAGACCGCATGGACCTGACGTACCTGATGGGAACCCCGCCCCAGCCTCCACGATAGTCCGCGCGGACCGGCGTCGCTCCCTCAGACGCCGGGTCCCGCCGCTGCGTGACGGCTCGACCGGCCACCACCAACGCCGAGGCGACGCTGCTTCGCCCGAACGTCTCCGGCTCGGGTAGCTCCTCGGCGCACGTACGAAAGCTGTAATCGTCCCGACGGAATCGTAATCTGCGGTTTGGCCGCTACGCGAAGCCCGCTCATCAGATCACGTATAATCTGCCACTCTCGGCGAGCGGTTCCGGCTGGGCGCTCGGTACGCACCTTGCGAAGCCGTCGAACGGATCCGTGCACATGCATCCGCCTCACACACGCGGGATGACGTTGAGAGTCGCGCTCGTCTTCGTGTGCCTGGCGAGCGTGCCGGCTGTCGCGCGAGACGGAGGGCCGCTGTCGGTTCCCAGCCTCGTCGACGAAACCAACGGCGTGCGGGTCCGCTCGGGTCTCGGTAGACTGGCGCCGAACTCCCTCCTGTCAAGGGCAGCACAGACCAAGGCAGAGGACATGGCGTCGCGGGGGTACTTCGAGCACGCGACCCCCGAAGGGCACCAGCCCTGGGACCTCATGGCCGCCGCCGGCTACGAGTACCAGGCGGCTGCGGAGAACCTGGCGGTCGGCCTGGCTGCCGACGAGGCGCTGATCACAGCCTGGATGGCCTCTCCGGACCACCGCCACAACATCCTCAACAAACGGTACACGGACATCGGCATCGGCATTGCCCGGGGCCGGTACAAGGGGCAGGACACGATCTTTGTCGTGCAGCTGTTCGGCGCGCCTCGGCAGACCTCGATCAGGCCATCCGCCCGCTGACGTCCCTCGTCCTCCATCCTCTTCTCCTCACCAGTGTCCGACCTGCGGTAGACTGCGATTGTCGAGGTGTACGGTCTCAATCGAGGTGAGGTGTGAGCAAACCGCTCCGTGTTGTGCTGGCGTCGGTGCTGGCGCTGTCGGCGGCCCTCGTCATCGGCGCCGCGCCGCCCGCCGTCCGTCTCACGATCCTTCATACGAACGACACCCACGGGCACCTGCTGCCGTTCAGCTATCCGCAGGACACGTCGGCGGACCTGGAAATGGCCGGTCTCAGGCAGCGCACCAACATCGGCGGCATTGCCCGCCGCGCGGCGCTCGTGCAGCGGATTCGCAGGGAGGTGTCATCGGGCCGCGGGCTCGTCTGGCTGCTCGACGCGGGCGATTTCTCGGACGGCACGCCGTTCTCGACGGAGTACCAAGGCGAAGCCGACGTGGCGGCCATGAACGCCACGGGCTACACGCTCGCCACGCTCGGCAATCACGAGTTCAACTACCCGCTCGCCCACACGAAGAAGCTCATCGGCCTGGCGAAGTACCCCATTGTCTGCGCGAACGCGGTCGAGACGGCGACCGGCACGCCGCTGACACAGGCGTACAGGATCGAGCGGGTCGGAAACGTCAGGGTCGGCGTCTTCGGCCTGCTGACGCGGGAAGCGGCTTCGTACCCGGCGGCCAAGGAGGGTGTGACGATCCTCAACGAGGTGGAAACCGCGCGGAAGATGGTCGCCACGCTGCGGTCCAAGGCGGACATCATCGTGCTGATCTCGCACTGCGGCGACGTGATGGACGGCCGGCTCGCTGCTGAGGTGCCCGGCATCGACGTGATCGTTGGGGGGCATTCCCACTCGCGCCTGCCGTCGGGCGAGTTCGTGTGGCGATCGGAGGATTTGATGGCCGACGAGGTGAACGGGACCATCATCGTGCAGGCCCACCAGTGGGGCGGCGAGCTTGGCCGGCTCGATCTCCTGTTCGCCAGAAGCTCCACCGGGCGCTGGACCATTGAGCGCTACCGCGCGCGCCTCATTCCGATCACTAGCACCATGCTGTCGGACGCCGCCGTCGCGGAGGTGGTCCAGCAATTCTGGGCGCCCCTGGCCCCGAAGTACGGCGACGTCGTCGGCACAGCCGCCGGCGACTTCACGAGCCGCGGAGACGATCGGGCCGAGTACAACCTCGTCAGCGACGCGGTACGGGAGACGTTCGGCACCGAGATCGATCTCGAGAACAACGGCGGCGTGCGTGCGCCGCTCGTCAAAGGCCCGATCACGCGTACGGATCTCATCTCGATGGATCCGTTCGACAACACGGTTGTGACCTTCTCGATAACGGGGCGGCAGCTCAGGGAGGTGCTGGTCAAGCACTCGCCTGCCGTGTCCGGGATCCGCTACCGGCTCGAGAACGGGGAGCTGGTCGAGGCGTTCATCGGGGGAGAGCCGATAGACGACGCCCGCATGTACAGCGGCTCGTCCAACTCGTACTTCGCGGGCTTTGCGCTCACCGGAATCGAACTGCGCCGAACCGGGCGCACGCGTGTGGATGTGCTCACCGACTACATCAGGAGCAAGGGCACCGTCCGCCCCTTGTACGACGGACGACGGGTCGTCACCAGGAACCAGTAGGGCGAGACTCCAGCCTCGCCCTACTGGAAATCGAACTCGGCCCCGATCTTCCTCGCACGCGCCTGCTGGTAGACGAAGCTCGCCGTGGCCACGTCCTGGATGGCCAGCCCCACCGACTTGAACACGGTGATCTGGTCGTCTCGTTCACGACCAGGCCTGATCCCCGCGACGACCTCCCCGAGATCGCCGCGGAGGTGGTCGCGGCTGATGCCCCCCTCCTTCATCGGCACGAGGATGTCACCCGCCTCGATCAGACACGCTTCGGCGAAGTCGACGAAGACCCGCGATCGCACGATCGCCTCGGTGTCCAGCTCGCGAGCGCCTGGCGTGTGCGACCCGATGGCGTTGACGTGCTGGCCCTGCTCGAGCCAACGGCCTTCGAGCACCGGCTCGCTCGCGCTGGTCGCCACCACAACGATATCCTGGCCGTCGACCGCCTGGCGGGCCTGTCGCACAACGCTTACGGGCAGGCCGAGCCGCCGCGAGGTCTCGGAGGCGAACGATGCCGCCCGCGCCCGATCCGTGTCGTAGACGACGGCCGCGTCGATCGCCCGCACACGGCACACAGCGGCCAGCTGCCACCGAGCCATCACGCCGGCGCCGATGACTCCCACCGTGGCGGCGCTGCGACGAGCCAGATGGCGGGTCGCCACGCCGGTTGCCGCTCCGGTGCGGATGGCGGTGAGCAGGCCGGCCTCCATGACGGCAAGCGGAGCGCCGGAACTCGGATCGGTGAGCAGCACCAGGCCGTTCGTGGTGGGCAGCTGCCTCTGCGACGGGTTCTCCGGGTAGATCGTGACGACTTTGAGGGCAAGTGCGCCAATCGTGCCGCCGACGTAGGCCGGCATCCCCAGGTGCACGCCGCGGTGCTCGAGCATCCGAATCACCGTGCGTTGCGGCATGACCACGTGGCCCAGGGCGAGCTGGCGGAACGCCTCCTCCACCACGCGGATGGCGTCGTCGATCGTCAGCAGCGCCGCCACGTCGTTCCGGCTGAGCAGGAGCGCCATGGTTCGTGTTCCTTCGCCCGCAGCATACACCAGCGCCCGGTCGGGGGTATGCTTCCTCGCATCTCGGACGGGAGGAGCCCGTGTGGACTCAGGTCTTTGATCCTGCAGGCCGGATGGGGCTGTCGGCGGCCGTTGCGGCTATTCCGATTGCCGTGCTGTTCTGGGCGCTGGCGATCGGACGACTCAAGGGGCACGTCGCCGGCCTCTTGACGCTGCTCGTCGCGGTGCTTGTCGCAGTGGTCGGCTACGGGATGCCTGTCGGCCTCGCGCTGGCGGCAGCCGCGCACGGCGCGCTCTACGGCCTGTTTCCCATCGGCTGGATTGTGGTGGCCGCCGTGTTCCTGTACAACCTGGCCGTCACGACCGGGCAGTTCGACATCATCAAGGACTCGGTGGCCTCGATCACGGAAGACCGCCGGACCCAGGCGCTGCTGATCGCATTCAGCTTCGGCGCGTTCCTCGAGGGGGCGGCAGGATTCGGCACGCCGGTCGCCATCTCGGCAGCCATGCTCGTCGGCTTGGGCTTCAAGCCGCTCTACGCCGCCGGCCTCTGCCTGCTGGCCAACACCGCGCCGGTCGCCTTCGGCGCCATCGGCACGCCGATCGTGGTCGCAGGCCAGATCACGGGCATCAGCGACCTGACAATCTCGCAGATGGTCGGCCGCCAGCTTCCCTTCCTGTCGGTTCTCATCCCGTTCTGGCTGGTCGTCACGATGTCCGGGCTGAAAGGGGTGCGCGAGGTCTGGCCGGCCGCGCTGGTATCGGGGGGGACGTTCGCGGTCAGCCAGTGGTGGACGTCGAACTTCGTGGGGCCTCTGCTGCCCGACATCGTCTCGGCCCTGTTCTCGCTCGTCTGCCTCGTCGCGTTCCTGCGGATCTGGCAGCCACCGACGGTATTCAGGTTTGACGGAGAGGCAGCGGCGACAGGTACCCGGCGCCGGCACTCACTGCCGGTCGTCATCAAGGCCTGGAGTCCGTTTGTCGCCCTGACGCTGATGGTGGCCGACTGGGGTATGCAGCCGGTCAAGTCGGTGCTCGATCAGGTCACCGTTCGGGTCCCGTTTCCGTTCGCGCACCACGCGGTCGTCAACCCCACCTCCGGTCAGCCGATTGCGTCGGTGTTTACGTTCAACTGGCTGTCCGCGACCGGCACCGCCATCCTCATCGCCGCCCTCGTCACCGTCCTGCTGTTCAGCGTACGGCCGGCACGGGCTGCGGCGGTCTTCGGTACGACGTGCCGCACGCTGCTGCGTCCGCTCGTCACCATTGCCTCGGTGCTCGGGTTCGCCTACGTCGGCAACGCCTCGGGCATGACCACCACGCTGGGCATGGCGCTGGCGCAGACCGGAGCGCTGTTCCCCGTCTTCTCGCCGGTTCTGGGCTGGCTTGGCGTGTTCATGACGGGATCGGATACCTCGTCCAACGCGGTGTTCGGCCGACTGCAGGTGGTGTCAGCCGAGCGGATCGGCGTCAGCCCCGTGCTGGCCATCGCGGCCAATTCCTCGGGCGGCGTGGCCGGCAAGATGATCTCGCCGCAGTCGATTGCGGTGGCCTGCGCGGCCACAGGACTCGTCGGGCGTGAGGCCGAGCTCTTTCGCTTCTCGATCCGGCATTCCGTCGCCCTCGTCGCGATTCTCGGGGTCATGACGATGTTGCAGGCGACATGGCTGGCGTGGATGGTCCCGGCCGGGCGTCCTCCGGACATCCTCTCCGGCGCCGGACCCGAGGCGCCGGCAGCTCTGGGATGGATCATCCTCGGCATCACCGCTCTCCTGCTGTTCCTGCTTGGATGGTCGCTGCGTCACGTGGGAACCGCCGGGCCCGCACGCGGCGCCGGGACCCGGCCGTAACGAGGCAATCGCGCCGGAGCGTTGCACGCTCGCGGAGCAGACCGTCGCTCCACGAGGATGGATGAGAGTTGCGGCGGCTCGACCGCCAACGTCAGGCCGGCGGCTACTCGTATCGCAGGGCTTCCACGGGGTCCAGGGCGGCCGCGCGCCGGGCGGGCCAGTAGCCGGCGACGATGCCGACCGTGAGCGATCCCGCCAGCCCGGCCACAATCGCCCACAGCGGCACGACCGCGGAGAAGCCCGAGACAAACAGCGTGATGAGGCCACCGAGCGCAAGCGCCAGGATCACGCCCGCCGCGCCTCCGACCAGTGACAGCATCGACGCCTCGATCAGGAACTGGCCGAGCACCTCGCGCCGTTCGGCGCCGATCGCTACACGCAGCCCGATTTCGCGCGTGCGCTCCGTGACGGAGATGATCATGACGTTGGCGATGCCGATGCCGCCGATAAAGAGGCTCACGGCCGCCAGCGCCCCCGTCACGAGCGCCACACGCGCGCTGATGTCGTCGAAGGTCCGGATGATCGACGCAGAGGTCGACAACGTGAAGTCGTTGTCCGCCTCCGGCGGCAGCCGGCGCAGCTGGCGCAGCACGGCCTCCATCTCGCGCCAGGCCTCATCGACCTGACCGGGCAGGGCCTGCGCGTACAGGACAGTATTCTCGGCCTCGGCGAACCGGCGGACCACCGTGCTGACCGGCAGGGCCATCACGTTGTCCTGGCGGTTTTCCCCGAAGAAGCCGCCCTTGCGGGGCGCCGTCTCGCCCACAACGAAGTACTTCTCGCTGCCGAGGACAATCGTCTTGCCGATCGACGAGCTGGTGCCGAACAGCGCCCGGGCCAGGCTGGAGCCGATCACCGTCACGTGGGCGGCCGCCCGCTCTTCGAGCTCCGTAAACGGCCGGCCGGCCGCAAACTCGGCGCCGCCAACCTCGAAGAAGTTCGCCGAGGCTCCCTCGACCAGCACCCGGTCCGATTCGTTGTCCCCCGCTCGCGCGGTCAGCGCTCGTCCGTTGACGATCGTCGGCACCACCAGCTGCACCGCCACCTGGCGAATGGACCGGCTCTTGCGCGCGACAGCCTCCGCGAACGCCGGCTCGAGCGGCTTGCGCTGCACCTCCTGCTCGGTCGCCGGCTGATACGGATCGCCGGTCAGGTGGTACGCAAACACGTTCTCCGTTCCAAGCTCACGAAACAGCAACGCGACCGAGTTGCGGACGTTCGCCAGCACGGACGCTACCAGCACGACCGTGATGATGCCGATGACGATACCCAGGATCGCGAGCGTCGAGCGCGCCGGCTGGGACCGAATTGAGTCGAACGCCAGCCAGGACGACTCCCTCAGCGCCCCTCGCCAATTCTTGACCCGAAGCTTCATCCAGGCTCACTCCGCTCGGATGGCGTTGATGACGTCCAGGCGCGCCGCACGCCTGGCGGGAAACCAACCCGCGACGAGGCCGCTCGCGCCGGCGGCACCCAGACTCCACAGGACGGTGCTCATTCTCACCGGCAACGGCAGACCGAGCGGCTGCGAGGCAATCGCCAGGATCACGCCGGCCCCTGTCATTCCCACCACGCCTCCTACCGCGGCGATCAGCGTCGCCTCGGCCAGCACCTCGAGGGTGACGTCGCGTCGCGAGGCGCCAAGCGCGCGGCGGATGCCGATCTCACGCGTGCGCTGGGTGACCGACACGAGCGTGGTGTTGGTCACGACGACAATCGCCGCCAGCAGCGCCATTATCGAGATCGGCGCCGCGGCAGCCCCGACCCGCTCGGCAAGCCGCTGCACGAAGCCCCTGGCGGCCTCCGGCGTCAGGACGTCGAAGTTGTCCGGGACGCCCGGCTCCAGGCGCCGCCTGGCGCGCATCGTCGTGATGGCGCGGCCCTCCGCCCGACCGACCTGTTCGGGTTCGGGCGCCCGGCCAAACACCTGCAGCGAGCCCGGCGCGCCGAAGACCCGCTCGAACGCCTGCAGCGGAATCCACACGTTGCGGTCAAGGGAGGTGCCGCCGGCGGTCCCCTGCCGAGCCTGGACGCCAATGACGACGAACCCCCGAAACCCGATCCTCAACTGGCGACCCAGCGGATCCACGCCGGGGAAGAGGGTGTCGGAGACGTCCGCGCCGATGACCGCCACCTGCGCGGCCCGATCTGCCTCGCCCCGGTCGATAAACCGGCCGCGGGCAAGGCCCAGATCCCGGATCTCGAACAGCGTTGCCTGGGTCCCCCCAATAGCTGCGTTTTCGTACTTCCGGCTGCCCGCCGTCACGTCAGCCGACCGCTGGGTCAGCGGCGCGTAGATGACCTCTCGGGCCGCGTATCTCTCGAGAAAACGCACGTCGCTTCTCCGGATCGGGGGGTTCCGAGCAAGCCTGTCCGCCAGCTCCTTGCGGCTGAGATCGCCCGCGACGACCTGAGATACGACGAACGTGTCGGAGCCGAAGGCCCGCGCGCTCGTCAGGCGCGTGTACCGGGCGAAGCCGTCCAGTCCTTCGATCACGACGGCGATGGTCCCAACCGCCACGGCAATGGCCAGCCCCCCCAGGAACGTGCGGAGGCGGTTCGCGGCAGCCGAGGCAGCGGCTTGGCGGGCTCCTTCAAGGTAGGGGCGCAGGGCGAGCAGCGGCGTCATCTCACTGTGCGGTCCGTCACGCGACGGTCGCCTCTCTCCAGCATATCAGCTTGTCAGCGCGGCCCGGAATGGCCGAGGCGCGCGCCGCTGCAGAGGGGGTCCTAGGGGTGAGCGGTCGGAGGCCCCACGACAGAGGATCCGATGGATCTCCATGAATGATCCGGGCTAGAGTGGTCGCATGAGCCTGAGACGATGGCTTGTGCTGGCGTTGGCGGTGCTGGCGACTGCCGTTGTCGGCATCGCGCTTGTCACCCGGGGGCCCCGGCCGACGTCTGTGGATCTGGCGACGGTCTCGAAGCAGGAAGTCTTCCGATCGTACGTGACCGCCTCGGGCGAGATCGTCGCCACGACGTACGCCGACATCGGATCGAGCGTCATGGGCAAGATCGTCAGCCTCACCGTCGCTGAAGGGGATCGTGTCAGAGCCGGGCAGGTCCTTGCGCGGATTGACCCCGTCCAGGCCCAGAGCGCTTCAGCCGCTGCGCTCGCGCAGGTGCAGGCGAGCGAGGCTGACGCGTCAGCCGCCCAGAAGGCCCTCGCGGCCGCCGCCGCCGAGCTCGAGCAGGTGCGCGCCCGCCTGGCGGAGGCGGACGCGAATTTCAAACGCCAGCGTGGCCTCGCAGACGAGGGGCTGGTGACCGCGGCGCAACTCGATACCGCCAGAGCGACGGCCGAGGCCACCGCTGCGCAGGTTTCCGCCGCCCAGGCTGCGGTGGCGCGGGCCGAGCAGGGTGAGGCCGCGGCCCGGCGTCGTGTCGCTTTGGCCCGCGCCCAGCTTCGAGGGGCACAGGACACTCTGTCCAAGACCGAGATCGTGTCGCCGATCTCGGGCATCGTCAGCCGTCTGCAAGTGCGTGAAGGCGAGATGGTGGTCGTCGGCATCCAGAATCAGCCTGGCACGACCCTGATGACGATCTCCGACCTCAGCGCGATCGACGCAGAGGTCAAAGTCGCCGAGGCAGACGTCCTGCGAGTCCAGGCGGGTCAGCCCGGGCAGGTCACGCTCGAGGCACTACCCGGCAGGGTCTTCTCCGGCAAGGTCGTCGAGGTCGGGGCCAGCGCCGTGCCGGTAACGGGCGCCGGGGCCGCGGCCCGCGAGTTCCGTGTTGTCGTGCGGCTGGACCAGCCCGAACCAGGCCTCAGGCCTGGTCTCACCTGCGACGCCGAGATCCTCACGAGCGAATCCCGCAATGTCCTCACCGTGCCGCTGCAGGCCGTAGTGCTCAGGCCCGATGCCGGTGGCGCCGGAGACCGCCGAGGCGTGTTCACGGTGAAGGACGGCCGCGCGCGGTTCGCGCCTGTCACGACGGGCGCAATCGGCGGCCTTGATGTGGAAGTGTCGGGAATATCCGAGGGCACGGACGTTGTCGCAGGACCGTTTCAGATCCTCCGCACGCTGCAGGATGGGGCGCCCGTGCGGCCGAATCGCTGAGCGCAACGCCCTCCGCTATCTCTGAGCCTTGATGATGTCCTCGATGAGAGCCCGATCCTCAGCAGCCAGGTTCAGAAAGTGGACGCCCATCCCGATGTCCGGAATCGCGTACCGGACGGCCGCCGTCACCTGGATCTCCCTGTCGCGGATGCGAAAGGCCAGCTTCGTGACGGCGCCCGGAGGCAGCGTGGTGCGGGTGTCGACAAACGCCCCGCTGGTGCTGAGGTCGGAAATCCGCGCCTGAGCCGAGTCCAGGCCTTCTATGGTGACTTCCGCGTAGTAGATCACCCGTTTGCTGCGACGGTGTTCCTCACTCGCCATCTCACGCTCCACGCCTGCCACCCCCAAGCGTCCCGCCACCAGGGGGCAGTCACTCCCCGAGGGCGACAGGCCTGCGGCTGTCCGCGCTGACCCAGTAGAGCCTATCAGATCGAGACCTGCCGGGAACCCCTATTTGCGCGCCGAGCATCGGCGCCCGCTCAGATCCAACCCCGCTGTCCGCGCGGGGTTGCGGCACGCCACGACGCTCAGCGAGCCACGATAACGAGATCGTGAGAGGTACGAGGCTCATATGGCTTGTTCTCCACCGCTCCGTAGACCTCGCGGTGGCGGAATCCAGCTGTCTCCAACGCGCCGTCCAGATCCTGCCGTGTCCAGCCTCGCAAGATGACGTTCCGGCTGGCGATCACCTCGAGCGGCGGGTTGCCATCGGGCCGATATCGCAGCGTTGAGGGCGTAAAGACGACCGTACCGTCAGCTCTGGGATCCATCAGCCGCAGGAAAACCACCTCGCCACCCGCCTCGGGTCGGAAGTTGAGAGGAAGGAACCGCTGTCTCTCGGCGCGTATCCGCTCGTAGTTCAAGACCTGCAGCACGAACGGCGCCCCGGCTTCGAGTCGGGCACGGAGCCCTGCCATCAGCCGGGCCAGCGCGAAGGCCTCTCGCACGTGCGGCAGGGTGTTCCCCAGGCAGATGGCCCCGCCGAAGGTGCCGTCGGTCAGCGTCGCCACGTCAGCGATGTCGCCGCCGACAAACGCCACGCCTTCGGCCGGCGTCTCGCGAGCCTTCTCCAACATGCTCTCCGACGAGTCGATGCCCACGACGGCAAACCCGTGCGAGGCAAGGAAGCGGGCGTGTTCACCGGTACCGCACCCGAGGTCCAGCAGGCGTTTGACCGGCGCCGACGCCAGCACGCCTTCGAGAAACGGCCATTCACGCCGGATGCGATCGGGCCACGCCACGAACCGACGATAATCCACGCGGGAATAGAGATCGTCGCTCACCTGCGTGCTCCAGCGGCCTCACGGCCACAACAGGGCTGCCGCCGCCAACACCATCGCCGACACGATCCACGGGTCAGCCCGCCGCCTCACGAGCGGCAGCGGGCGCGCCCGCTCTGCGGAGAAACCCCTGGCCTCGGCGGCGGCGACCACATCCTCGGCATGGCGGAGATTCCCGACCACCGTGGCCGCGAGCAGCAGGCGCGCGGCTCGCAGCCGGCGGCGGACGAAGCCCCCTCGAAGCCGAAAGGCCTGATAAACATTCAGCGTCGTCCGGCTGACGGAAGGCAGCATGTTGATGGCAACACCCAGTGCAAATCCCAGGCCACGCAGGCCGACCCGCTCGAACAGGCCCGACAACTCCGCGAGCGACAGGGTCGCAGCAAACGCGGCAATGGCTATCAACACTGTCAGGGCCCGCAGCACCATCTGCGCACCGAGCAGGAGCCCCTCTCGCGAGAGCGGCACCCCCGCCACGATCAGATCGTGAGGGCCTCCGACGAGCGCGGCCGGGACCAGCAGCAGCACCAGCAGGAGCCCCACGCGCACGTCGGCCAGCGACCGCACGGCGCGGAAGCTGGTCAGGAGCGCGCAGCACGCCACCACACCCAGTCCGACCATGGTTCGTGATCCGCCGGTCAGCACGCCCATCGCGATCGAGGCGATGAGACACCCAACCCGCGCGATCGTGCCGAGAGGAATCACAGGTCGCCCTCATCCGGCTCAGGATGGAGGCGGCTCTTGGCCGTCTGCCCCGCATCCCATCCGACGACGCCCGACACCACACCGACGGCAAGGTGCAGCGCAATCAGGACGCCCACGACAGGTGCCGCGGCTGAGGCCTGCAGCCCCAGGATTCGCGCGCCGGTCTTGATCAGGGCGACGAAGACCTCCACGAACGCCTGCCCGCCCAGCAGGCTGCCCACCACGACCGGATGCGCGAGCGTCCAGGTCGTAGCCAGGGCGCCGGCCGCCAGAAACGACAGGCGCGACGGCCGGTACAGGTCGACGACCGCCTCCGCGATCACGCTCTCGATCACGATGGCGAGCATGGCGTTGAGGACCAGGCCTCCCACGCTCAGCATCTTCAGAAACGCGCTCACCAGGCCGATCAGCACGATCGTGCCGGCCCGCGGGACGATGACTCGCCCGCAGAGCGCGATCGCGATGCCCACCCCGCTCAGGAACAGGCCGGCAAACGGGATGTTGAGGGCATGCAGCACGGAGCCGAGACTCGCCTCGACGGCTCCCCAGAGGGCGCCGAGGATGCCCACGTAGACGAGTTCACGGGTGCGGAACTGCATGCGCATCCTCCTGGACGGATGGGCGAAACGGGCCGGCAGGAGCGCCCTGCGCCGCCACTCGCCCCTGCTGGAGCACCATCACACGCTGCGCGTAGCGATGGACCAGCTTGTAGTCGTGGCTGATCAGGAGAATCGCGCACCCGGCGCGGTTGAGCTCCACGAGGTACTCCATGAACCGGCTCAGGTGGCCCCAGTCCTGCCCCAGAGTCGGCTCGTCGAGGATGATCAGCCTCGGGCGTGTCGCCAGCACGGCGGCCAGCGCCGTCCGCTGCTGCTGGCCGCTCGACAGGGTGTGCACCGCGCGATGCCTGAAGGCCGCCAGATCGGCGGCCGACAGCGCGGACTCCTTCGCCGCCCCGTCGGTTATCCCGAAGTTCTCCGGCCCGAACCCGACTTCCTCGTCCACTCGCACGCAGAAGAGCTGGTGCAGCGGGTTCTGGAAGAGCAGCCCGACGTCCCGTCCGGGAACCAGGTGCTGGCGCTGCCAGCGGATCGCGCCGCGTTCGGGCTTCATGAGCCCGGCGAGCAGGCGTGCCACGGTGCTCTTGCCGGCGCCGTTCTCGCCGACCAGCGCCGCGAACTCACCTTCATGGAGCACGAGGTCGAGGCCGTGCAGCACGCGCCGGCCGCGATAGCCGGCCTCGACGCCCTCCACGGTGACAATTGGTGTGCCGCCGGGTGCCGTCTGCGGCACGAGCAGCGTGCTCCAGTCGTCGAGCGTGGCTTCGCTGGGCCTGCGGACGCCCAGGCCGCGCAGCAGGTCCCGGTTCGAGAAGACGGCCTCGGTCGGGCCGTCGACGACGACGCGGCCTTCCTGCATGACCAGCGTCCGGGCCGCCAGCCGTGCAACCTCTCCGAGCCGATGCTCGACGACGATCACCGTCATGCCGAACGTGTCGCGGAGCGACCGAAGCGTCGCGATCAGGCCCCCACGGGCGTGCGCATCGAGGCTCGAGGTGGGCTCATCCAGGATCAGCACGCGCGGCCGCATGGCCAGCACCGCCGCGATGGCCACACGCTGCTGTTCCCCGCCTGACAGGGCGTACACCGGCCGCTCGCGAAGCCCCGTTGTCGCGGTCAGGTCCATCGCCCACTCGGTACGCGCGCGGACGTCGTGGGCTGCGAGCCCGAGGTTCTGTGGGCCGAAGGCCACCTCCTGCTCGACGGTGAGATTGAACAGCTGGGTCGCCGGATTCTGAAACACGAGCCCCACCCTGGTCGACAGGTCCCCGACGGTGCGCGTGGTCGTCGGCGTGCCGTCGATAAGCACCTGTCCCGTGAGGTCGGCCGGGATCGTGTGCGGGATGACGCCGTTCAGGCACCGCGCGACCGTGGTCTTCCCGCAGCCCGACGGCCCGGTCACGAGGACGGACTCGCCGGCCCCGATCTCGAAGCTGAGGTCATCGAGGATACGGTGGCGCCCGTAACGGACCGAGAGATGGTCGAGCTGTATCATCAGCCGCCGGCGAGGTGCGCAACCAGGTCGCCCGGCAGGCCGTCCCGGTTGGATGGGGTAACGGTGACCATGATCGCCCGCCTGCCCTCGAGGCGGCCCAGGAAGGGCCCGACCAACGCGGGGCGCACGACAGCCAGGCCGACACGGTACGCGCCGGAGAGCAGTGCCGGCAGTGCCTGGGCCCATCCGGTTCCGCGGACGAGCTCGAGCGGACCGAGCTCGTCGACCACCAGCAGGTCGCAGGGGGTCGCACGGGCAAGAACGGCGTCTCCCCACTCGAGCCCCTCTCTGTGGAATCGCCAGGGCCCGATGATCGGCCCATCGGCGGGCCCCGCCGTCTCAGCCAGTGGCCGGCTTACTCCGTGCTGGATGTCCTCCACGTCGAGACCCCGCTCGCCGGACGGGCCGGGACGCAGGGTCGTCAAGATCCCGGCGACCAGGTACCCACGCGCGGAGGCAAGAGCCGCCGCTTTCCGGCACACGGTCGTCTTCCCTGCGCCCGAGGGGGCGGACAGGGCGATGATCAGTGGCGCAGACGCCTCAAGCGGCCGGCTCAGGCGTTCGGCGCGAGCGTGTCGTACGTCCTCTTGCGTCAGCGTCATGTACCGGAATCGTTCCGCCGTCCCGCTCGCCGCACATGGAACGACGCGCGGGTGCCCCTCGCGCCGGCATGACGAGAGGCCGGGAGGTCTCACGTCCGCCGTCGAGTGACGAACAACGCAGCAGCAGTCCACGTCGGGAACAGACCGACGAACGGAACCAGCTCGGCAACGAAGGTGGGAAGCAGGGCCGGATGCCACCCCAGCAGCGACACCATCACCACGGCGGTCACGACATCGATCACGTCGTTGACCGGCGAGACTACGCCTCCGAAGGTCGCCGGCACGATCAGAATCTGGAGCACGTCCGCGCCGAAGGCAATCCACCGAGCGGCGCGAACCCAGGTCGACCCGGCCGGCTCCGTCCCCCTGCTCCCGGCGGACGGAGGCAACGTTCGTCTCAAGGCGCCGTCGTCGCCCGCGGGCGACACGGCATCAGCCTCGTGATGGGTCTGCCCTTCCGTGACCTGGGGGATGTCCATGCGCTGTTCAGTCCGTGACGAGCAGTCTGCCGTCCTCCATGATCTTCAGGGCGTCGAGCCACACGGTCGGGCGCGTCACGAGCCCGTCGAGGTGGCTCGCGACGCGGACGGTGCCTCCCATCGACTTGTTGTCGCCGAAGGCGATGTGGATCGTACCCATCACCTTCTCGTCTTCGAGGATGATCCCCGTCAGCTTCGCGCGGTCATTCGTGCCGATGCCGAACTCCGCAACGGTGTAGGCGTCGCGCCCGTGCGGCTCGAGCAGCGCTCGAAGCCTCGTCGCCTCAGGTCCCCCGCTGATGTCAGTGGCATAGCCGCCATCCACGACGATTCTGATCGGCGCCTCAACCATTCCCACGCCTGCCATCGACCCATCCACCACGACGACGCCGCTCGACCGGCCCTCGAGCGGCGCGAGGTAGGCCTCCCCCGTCGGCAGGTTGCCCCACAGTCCCTTCTCGCGAAACAGGCCCGAGCTGGCGTGCGCCTTCCGGCCGGCAATCGGCATTGTGATATCGGTGCCGGCCGGTGCTGTGACGCGGACCGTTGCGGCCTGCTCGAGTAATGCGCACAACTTGAAGGTCCGCTCGGCAATCCGGTGGTAGTCTGCGTTCATGCACCGGATCATCACCTCCTCGGTGACACCCGGCAGCGTCGCGACGCGCACGCCGCGGGCCGACGCCGCCCTGCGAGCGTCGGTATGCGTGAGCGACTTCGACGTCGGGCACAACGCCACATCGACCATGCTCATCAATGCGGCCACGGCGCCCGGCGGTTCCTCCCCGTTGCTCGTCCGGGGGAGCATTTCCACGAGGAGGACCTCCGCTCCCAGGTCCTGCGCCGCCTCGCGGAGGGCATACCCAATCAGCCGCAGCGGCGCATCGGTGACCACGAGCACACGTTCTCCCGCCTGCGTGCCCATACAGTCGCGAACTGCGACCTGCGATGCCGAATACAGGTCCGACGAGATGTCCATGGCCTTCTCCGCGCCCCTCCGTGCCTGTCCCCTGCCTCTCCGCGCCTTATTCGTCCGTCCGCCCCTTTGCGGCGGCGGGCTCGATTAGTGCCGTGAGGCCTTCGGTGACGATGCCCTTGACGAGCGGGATCTTGTAGTCGTTCTTCTCGAGCGCCGTCGCCCCTTTCACAGCCGCCTCCGCAGCCTGGGCCACGATCTTCGCGTCGAGCCGCCTCCCTACGATCGCCTTCTCGACCCCTTCTGATCGCCACGGGATGGGCGCCACCCCACCCAGCACAACGCGCGCCTGCGCGATCCGCCCGGCGGTCACGACGACAGCCGTGGCCAGGCTGGCGAGCGCGAAGTCCCACGCCCCGCGGCCTCGCACCTTGCGGTACGCGCTCTTCTGGCCTGCCGGCGGCGCGGGAATCAGGACCTCCGAGATGATCTCGTTCGGCTCGAGCACAGTCTCCTTCTCCACCGACGCCGCCGGCAGCACGAAAAACTGCTCGAGCGGCACCACGCGCTCGCCCGCCGGCCCCACGACGCGGGCCTGCGCGTTCAGGGCCACGAGCGCCGGCGCCGTGTCCGACGGGTGGACGATGAAGCAGCTGCTCCCGCCGAATATGGCGTGGTACTGGTTCTCGCCGCTGACCGCGAAGCAGGCGTCGCCGCCCTTGCGCGCGCAGCGGAACTGACCCCGGAAGTACCAGCACCGCGGGCGCTGGCACAGATTCCCCCCGATCGTTCCCTGATTGCGGAGCTGCGGGCTCGCCGCCGCCGAGGCCGCCTGCGCCAGCGCGGCATACTGCTCTCTGACGAGCGGGCTCGCCGCCACCGCGGCCAGCGTCGTCAGCGCACCAATTCTGAGCCCCCCGCCCCCGGAAGGCGCGATGCCGCGCAGGCTGTCGATTCGGCTCAAGCTGACGACCTTGTCCGCCGTGAACACGCCGTCGCGCAGGCAGCCAAGCAGGTCCGTCCCGCCGGCGTGGATGCGAGCGCCCCGGGAGGTTAGCTGCCGGACAGCGTCACTAACCGACTCGGGCCTGACGTAGGTGAAGTGTGGCAGCATGGCTCACCCTCTCTTCGGCTTCTGCGCCGCCTCGGCCAGCAGACGGCAGAGTCGCGCCGGGTTCATGGGCGTGTCCGGCACCCGTACACCAATCGCGTGGCACACGGCGTTCGCGATCGCCGGCGCTGCCGGGACCATCGCAGGCTCGCCGATCCCTTTCGCCCCGGTTGAGTTGCACTCCGTATCGTGCAGGTCGATCGCCACGACGGTCTTGTCCGCCGGCACGTCCATCGCGGTCGGGATCTTGTAGTCGTGCCAGTTCATGTTCACCATCCGGCCCGTCCCGGCGCGATCGAGGATCCGTTCCTCCATCATCGCCAGGCCTGCGCCCATGGTGATCCCGCCGATGACCTGGTTGTCGTAGGTCAGGCGGTTCATGGCACGGCCGCTGTCCTGCGCCGCCACGAACCGCAGGATCCGCACCTCCCCCGTCAGGGTGTTGACCTCGACCTCCGCGAAGTGCGCGCCCCAGGGATTGATCGCCTTGTCCGCGATATTCGGGCCCCGATACCCGATACCGGCCACGACGCCCTGGCGCCGGATCCCTGCGATGGCGCCGAGCGCGATCTTCTTGCCCGGATCGCTGGTCGCCACCGCTTCCCCGTCCCGCAGCGTAATCTGAGCCGGATCCACCTTCAGCTGCTCGGCAGCCATGTCGAGGATCTGACGCTTGACCTCGAGCGCCGCGGCTCTGGTGGCGGGTGACTCGGTGGGAATCGTCTTGCTGCCGCCGCTGGCCGCCGAGTACTGCGTGGTGCCCGTGTCCGCGTGCTCAACCGAGATGCGTTCCAGCGGGATCCCCAACTCCTCGGCCACAATCATCGCCATGACCGTCTTGGTGCCACACCCGAGGTCGCTGGCCCCCATGTTGACGTTCGCGCTCCCGTCGGCGAACACCTTGACGATCACCGTCGAGGGCGGGCCGCCGTTGCCTCCCTGCCACATGCCGGCCGCCACGCCCACGCCGCGCCGCAGGTGCCCCGTGCCTCTCGGCCTTGTGCGCGCCTCGGCCCAGCCAAACGCCTTCGCCCCTTCCCGCAGGCAGTCCGCCAGACCTGCCGTTGTGTAGGGAATGTCCTTCCGGCTCTGGCTGACGGTCGTATAGTTCTTCAGCCGCAACTCCACCGGATCCATCCGGATCGCGTTGGCCAGCTCGTCCATCATCTGTTCGAGAGCCCACGCGCCCGGCGGGTGCCCTGGCGCTCTGAAAGGACGCTGCGGACCGGCGTTGATGTACACGCTCGTCGATTCCGACCGGACGTTCGGGCACTTGTAGAGCTCGCGGAACACGTAGTCCACGTTGTCGCCGCCCGAGTAGGCGCCACCTGTCGTCAGCGTCGTCAACTGCAGCGCCGTCAGCGTGCCGTCCTTCTTCACGCCCGCCTTGACCGTCATCCGCGCCGGCGGCCGGTTCCCCACCGAGAGGAACGTCTGCTCTCTCGGCAGGAGGAGCTTCACGGGCCTCGCGGTCTTCCTCGCCAGGATCGCCGCCATCAGGGCGTACTTACTGGCGCCGAGCTTGCTGCCGAACCCACCGCCCATGTAGTGGCCGATCACCCGCACCTGGGACAACGGCAGGCCGAGCGAACTGGCCACGGTGCTCTGGATTGGGAAGACGCCCTGCGCGGTTTCCCAGATCGTGAGCTGCTTGCCGTCCCACCTGGCCACGCAGCCGTGCCCTTCGGTGGGCGTGTGGATCTCGCACGCGGTCGAGTACGTCCGTTCGATGACGACCTCGGCGCTCTTGAAGCCTTCCTCGACGTTCCCGCGCTCGTACTTCGCCGGGGTCCCCGCGCGATTGCCGCCGGGCAGCACCTCCGGTGCGCCGGCCTTCAAGGCATCATCCTCAGCCGCCACGAACGGCAGGACCTCGTAGTCCACCTTGATGGCGCGAACCGCGTCCCAAGCCTGGTAGGGCGTTTCCGCCGCCACCGCGGCCACCTCCTCGCCGTGGAAACGGCAGCGGGAGTCGAACAGACGGCTGAGCGACTTGCCGCCCGCCCCCCCGTACCAGGGGATGTCCGTCTCCGGCGTGCCGCCGGTGATGATGGCGCGCACGCCTGGCAGTCTGGCCGCGTCGCTGGTATCGACCTTCCTGACATTCGCATGGGCATGCGGGCAGACGAGGATCGCCGCGTACAGCATGTCCGGCAGGATCGTGTCGCTCGGGTATCTCGCGGCCCCGCTGACGCGGTCGTAGGCGTCGATACGCGGGATCGGCCTCCCCACCACTCTGGTCTCGGTCCAAGGCTCCGGCTGTGCGGCTGGCTGCGGCGTGACGGGAGGTGGGCCCTGCAGGTAGTAGAGGTCATCGTCTCGCATCACGGGCCTCCCTTAGAGGCGCTGTCCGGCAGCGCGCTCAACAGCCTTGAAGATGTGGGCATACGCACCGCAGCGGCACAGGTTGCCGCTCATGCCCGCTCGGATCTCGTCCATCGTCGGGTGCGGCGTCGCACGCAGGAGCCCTTCAGCCGCCACGATTTGGCCCGGCGTGCAATACCCGCACTGAAACGCGTCCTCGGCGGCGAAGGCCTGCTGAACGGGACCCAACTCCTCGCCGTTCATCAAGCCTTCAATGGTCGTGATGGCCTGGCCCTCGGCTTCGAGCGCGAGCATCATGCAGGCGTAGCGCGGGGTGTCACCCACGAGCACGCTGCACACGCCGCACTCGCCGCGCTCACACCCCTGCTTCGAGCCGGTCAGCCCCAGGCGCTCACGGAGCACGAACAGGAGCGACCACCGCGGCTCGACGAGCAGGCGATGCTGCCGGCCGTTGATGAGCAAGGTCACCTCGGTCAGTCCGGTCGCCTCCGGCAACGCCTGCGACTGCGCCGTCGCGGCTGGCCCTGTAGCCACCGCCGTCGCCGCCCCGACAGCCCCGGTGCCGAGCGTGGTCAGAAAACCTCGCCGGCTCACCCCCGGGCCGAGCGGCGAATGCCGATCCTCCTGATCCTTTGCCATCGGAACCTCCGCTGACACCGTGTGGCCCCCGCCCTCATGCGGACACAGGCTACGCCGCGCACCAAACCGCCACACGCCGTTTGCCGCACGATTATACCGCGACGAGGTACGCCTTCCGCCTTCGATGATCCGCCCAGCTTGACACGACGCTCGGCCGGCGCATACCGTAGGTGGAGCGTTTGCGTCGCCCGAGCGCGTCAGCAAGCCGCAACTTCGGGGCGGGGTGAAAGTCCCCACCGGCGGTACAGCCCGCGAGCCCGCGAGGGCAGATCCGGTGAGACTCCGGGGCCGACAGTCACAGTCTGGATGGAAGAAGTTGAGGCCGGAATCGATCCGCCTGCCCGCTTCCCTTCCCCGCCCCGCATCGAGGGACTCCGTGATCGTCGACCCCACGCCGGATGACCATCGGTTCATGGCGGAGGCGCTGCAGGCCGCCTCGCGCGTGCCGCGCCGGCCGTGGCCCAATCCGCCCGTCGGCGCGCTCGTGGTCCGCGGCGGCCGGGTCGTCGGCCGCGGTGCCCACCACGGGCCGGGCGAACCCCATGCAGAAGCGCTGGCGCTCGACGCTGCAGGTGCTGAGGCAGCCGGGGCTGTGCTCTACACGACGCTCGAGCCCTGTAACCACGCCGGCCGCACGCCGCCGTGCGCGCCGCTCGTCGCCCGTTCCGGAGTGAGCCGTGTGGTGGCCGCCATTGCGGACCCGAACCCCTTGGTCGCGGGGGGCGGCCTGGAGCGGGTTCATGCAGCGGGCATCGACGTGACGATCGGTGTGCTCGCGGAGGCCGCTCTCGATCTGATCTGGCCGTTTGCCGCCACGCGCGCCTTCACCAAACCCTTCGTCCTGCTCAAGACCGCCACGTCGCTCGACGAACGGTTTGCGCCCGCTGCTGCCAACCGGCCAGTCCCGCCAGCGCCGGCCTATCTCACCGGCGAGGCCGCGCGCCGTGATGTCCATCGACTGCGGCGCTGGTCCGATCTGGTGCTGGTTGGCGAGCGCACGGTCATCGCCGATCGTCCGCAGCTCAACGGGCGCCTGGCGGCCGGCGACGACTGCCCGGCGGCCGATCCTGTTCCAGCGTGGGCGGACACGGACTTGAGCCTCGACGAAGCCTGGCTCGAACGCGCGGCGTACGTTTTCGTAGGACGGGAGCGGGCGGGTGCGGCGGCGTGCGCGCGTGTCTCGGCGCAGGGGATTACCGTTGTCCCCTGCCGCGAACAGGACGGACACATCGCGCCCGAGTCGCTTGTCGAGGAGGCGGCGCGCTGCGCCGGCCCCGTCATCATGGTTGAAGGCGGCCCCTCGCTGGCAGCGTCGTTCCTGCGGGCCGGCCTGGTGGACCGCTGGGTTCGGTACACGGCGCCTGTGCTGCTCGGCGACGGTCCCGGCTGGCCGGCTTTCGCCGCGTCGTCGAGCCGCGCGGGCGATGGCGGCTTCGGCCTGACCCGTGTCGGCTGTCTCGGCCCCGACACGAAGGCCGTGTACGACCGCGTCGACTTCGGGGACCTGCTGCGTGAGCTTACGATCGGGCGGATTGACCGGTTTCGCGCCTGGAGGGACCGTCGATAGACATGTTCACAGGCATCGTGCTCGAGATCGGTCGGCTCGTCAGCAGGAGCAGCTGCGGCGGTGTGACGCGGCTGGTCGTCGACGCGCCGCGCTGCGCCCCCGGGCTTGTGCCCGGAGACTCCCTCGCGGTCAACGGTGTCTGCCTGACCGTGGCGCGCGTCGCGGGAACGCGCGTGGCGTTGGACGTGTCGCCCGAGACGCGGCGCGTCACGACCGTGCCGTGGTGGCGTCCGGGAAGCACCCTGCACCTCGAGCCGGCCTTGCGCGTCGGCGACCCGGTCGGCGGTCACTTCGTGCTGGGCCACGTCGACGGGATCGGCCGCATCGCCTCCCTCCGCGGTCGCGGCCGAACGGCCACGATGGCCGTCACGCTTGACGCCGCGCTCTCCGCCCAGCTCGTGTCGAAGGGGGCGATTGCGGTCGACGGCGTGAGCCTGACCCTCGATGCGGGCCCCTTCCACGGACGCTTCACGGTCACACTGATCCCCCACACGCTGCTGGCCACCCGGTTCGCCGCGGCTCGCACCGGCGAACGCGTCAACATCGAGCTGGACATCCTGGCCAAGACGGTGACCCGCCCCGTCACCTTCGCGTCGATTCTCGCGCGGGGCTGGGATCGCACCGACGAGTCCGGGGGGAGCCGGACACCATGACGCCGACGACACTCGATCCGATCGATGACGCGCTGGCTGCCCTCCGGGCCGGGGAGATCCTCGTCGTAGTCGATGACGAGGACCGGGAAAACGAAGGCGACTTCGTCATGGCGGCCGAGAAGGTCACCGCCGAGGCCATCAACTTCCTGAGCAAGCACGGCCGCGGCCTGATCTGCCTGGCCGCCGACCGTGAACGGCTCCGGGAGCTGGAGCTTCCGCCGATGGTCGCCCGGAACACCGCGCCGCTGGGCACCTCCTTCACGGTGTCGGTGGATGCGGCCGCGGGCGTCTCGACCGGCATCTCCGCCCACGACCGCGCGCGCACGGTCAGCGTCTTCGCGGATCCGAAGGCCACACCTGCCGATCTCGTGCGACCCGGCCACGTGTTCCCGCTCGAGGCAAGGCCCGGGGGCGTGCTGCAGCGCGCGGGACACACGGAAGCTGTCGTGGATCTCTGCCGGATCGCGGGGCTCTACCCCGCGGGCGTTCTGTGCGAGATCCTCGATGACGACGGTTCCATGGCGCGCGTGCCGCAGCTCCGGCAGCTGGCGGACCAGTTCGGGCTCAAGCTGATCTCGATCGCGGACCTGATTGCCTACCGGCGTCGCCACGAACGGCTAATCCGCCGGGAGGTCGAGGTGGACTTCCCGACCCGGTTCGGCTCGTTCCGCCTGGTTGCCTACAGCACCTCGGTGGACAGCGCGGTGCACCTGGCGCTGGTCAGAGGTGCCGTACCGCCCGATCAGCCGGTGCTCGTCCGTGTTCACTCGGAGTGCCTGACCGGCGATCTGTTCCACTCGCAGCGATGCGACTGCGGCGAGCAGATGGAGGCGGCACTTGCCGCGATCGCCGCCCGGCAGTCGGGCGTCTTTCTCTACATGCGACAGGAAGGGCGGGGGATCGGCCTGCTCAACAAGCTCAAGGCGTACCGGCTTCAGGATGAAGGCAGCGACACCGTCGAGGCGAACCGGCGTCTCGGATTCCCCCCGGACCTGCGCGACTACGGCCTGGGGGCACAGATTCTCGCAGACCTCGGCGTCACGAAGATGGAGCTCATCACCAACAACCCCAGGAAGATCGTCGGGCTCGGAAGTCACGGGCTCTGCGTCGTCGGCCGCGTGCCGCTCGAGGTGCAGCCGAACGCACGGAACCGTGACTACCTCGCCACGAAAAAAATGCGCCTTGGCCATCTCCTCGAACGGGTATGAGGGGCTGGCGAAAGGAGTGACCGATGGGAGCAACGTATCAGGGACAGTTCCACTCGCGGGGGCACCGCTTCGCCCTGGTTGTCAGCCGGTTTAACGATCTGATCACGAAGGAGCTGCTCGCTGGCGCTCGTGACGGCCTGCTCCGTCACGGCGTCGCAGAAACGGACGTCGATGTCGTCTGGGTTCCCGGCAGCTTCGAGTTGCCGCTGGCGGCCGATCGACTGGCCCGCAGCCGCCGGTACGGGGCCATCGTCTGCCTCGGCTGCCTCATCCAGGGCGACACGCCCCATTTCCAGTTCCTCGCCAGCGAGGTCGCGAAGGGCGTCGCCCAGGTTGGGCTGCAGCACGCGACGCCGGTCGTCTTCGGCGTCATCACCGCCGAGACGCTGGATCAGGCCATCGAACGAGCTGGCACCAAGGCCGGCAACAAGGGCTTCGCGGCGGCGCTTGACGCGCTGGAGCTCGCGGACCTGTACGCGCAGATCGACGCGGGCCTCGCGGCAACGACCGTCCGCGCCTGAGCCCTGTCCGGGCGTCACTTGTCTTTGTCTCCCCGGTCGGCCTACGCTACGCTCTTCGGTCGGCTCGTGCCAGGTCTCCGGGAGAATCACGGATGAAGAGACTGCTGCTGGTCGTCGCCGTCGTCGCCTCGTGGGTTGCGGCTGTCCCAAGCCAGGAACGCGAGGACCGCACGCTGCTCAGCTGGGAGCAGATGCGGGCCATCATCAACGAAGCCTCGGGTGAGCGGGCGCTGCACGCCGTCCAGGAGATGGTGCCGTACCCCAGGGTCCGTCCCCGCGAGGAGTATCTGGGGCACTTCAGGGAAAGCGAGGTCATGGCCCGTCTCGCCAGAGAGGCCGGTTTCGAACGCGTCGAGATCGAGTCGTTTCCGTCCGGCGGGCAGATGTGGAACCCGATTCAGGGGGAACTGTGGCTGACCTCGCCTGAGACGCGGAAGCTGTACGACATCAACGACCTCGCGCTCGCCATCTGCTCCGGGAGCGAAACCGGCGACGTGACGGCCGATCTGGTCGATGTCGGTGTCGGCGCTCGCGCGGCGGACTACGCTGGCAGAGACGTTAAGGGAAAGGTCGTGCTCGGATCCGGATCGGCCGGCTCGCTGCAACGGCTGGCGGTCTTTGAACGGGGAGCGGTCGGCGTGCTCAGCTACAACCCGCTGCATCCGTCGCTCGACCCGGAGCAGATCGGCAGCCAGAGCATCTCCGCGAGCGTCCCCCAGGGCGGACGAGCCGGCTTCGGCTGGTCGATTCCCCCCAGCCTTGGGCGCGAGCTGGCCGCGCGGCTCGGACGCGGCGAACGCCTGACGCTCCGCTCGATAGTTCGAGCCGAGACATTCCCCGGCGAGATGGAGATCGTTCACGCGGTGATCCCCGGCGACGGTACGTCGGCGCAGGCGGTCGCCATGTCCGGGCACCTCTACGAAGGCTACCTCAAGCAGGGCGCCAACGATGACGCGTCCGGCTGCGCCGTCACGCTCGAGATGGGCCGGGCGCTCATCCGGCTTGTCGCCGAAGGGCAGCTGCCGAGACCCAAGCGAGACATCCACTTTCTCTGGGTGCCGGAGATCAGCGGCACACGCGCCTGGCTCGGAAAGCACCAGGAGGTCTCCACACGCCTGATCGCCGACCTCAACTTCGACATGGAGGGGCTTGGGCTTGCCGAACACGGCAGCATGTTCATCATGCACCGCACGCCCGACACCTTCCCGACCTGGCTCAATGACGTCGGCGAGAGCCTGATTCGGTTTGTCGCCGAGCTGAACCGGGAGCGGGTGCGGTACCGGAGCGCCGGCTACGACTACACCTGGCCGGTCGTTGCTCCGACCGGAAGCTACGACCCGCTCTACTTCGTTATCGACAAGTTCTACGGCGCCAGCGATCACGTGGTGTACATGAGCCAGGGAATTCCCTCCCTCATGTTCATCACATGGCCCGACCGGTATTACCACTCCTCGCACGACATCCCGGAGAAGCTGGACCCCACGATGCTGAAACGCGTCGCCGTCATCGGGCTCGGATCCCTGACGGTCGTCGCGACCGCAGACGACGTCATGGCGGCTCGGGTCGCCGCTGAGACGCTGGGACGAGGGACCGCGAGGGTGGGCGAAGCGCACCGGAAGGGGCTGTCGTACCTCGCCGACGTGAACGATGGCACCAGGCTGACCGAAGCCTACAAAGAAGCTCGGAATGCCGTCCGCCATCAGGTTGCGGTCGAGAAGGCAGCGCTGAGGACATCCGCCGTGTTGTTCGCCGACCCTGCCGAGGCCGACAAGAAGCTCTCGGCAATGGTCACGGCGCTCGATCAGCGAGCAACCGCGCTGTACGGCGAGGTCGCCGCCTACTACCGGCTGCAGGCGGGCATTCGCGGCGTCCCGGCGGCCGAACCCGGCCCGACGGCCCTCGAGACGCGCGCCGCGCGCCTGATCCCGGAGCGGGCCGCCAGCGGCCGAGGCGCAGCCGGCGGCGGCCGTGCCGGAGGCGCCGGAGCGATTCCGGGGCACATGACGGCCGAGCTCGCCAGCCTGCTGGACCAGAAGAAGACAGTCCTCGAGATCCGCGACTTCCTCTCCGGCGAGTTTGAGCCGCTCCCGCTCGCGGATCTGATGGCATACTTCGAAGAGCAGCAGAAGCTGGGCCAGGTGAAGCTCACGGAGAAGCCCGAGGAGCCGAGGAAGCCGATTGCCAAGCCGGTCAGGAAGTAGATCGACCCGTTGGAGACGGAAGGAGACACGCCATGCCACACGCCATTGAGGGCCTGAAGCCGCCGCTTCTCTGGAAGTACTTCGCCGCGATCAGCAGGATCCCCCGCTGCTCGAAGAACGAGAGGGCCATCGCGCAGTACGTGCTGGACATCGCCCGGCAGCTCAAGTTGACCGCCCGGCAGGACGCCGTCGGCAACGTCGTCGTCAAGAAGCCGGCGTCTCCAGGCCGCGAGCACGTCGCGAGTGTGTGCCTCCAGGGACACCTCGACATGGTCTGCGAGAAGAATGCCGACACGGTCCACGACTTCCTCAAGGACCCGATCGAGCTTGTGCGCAAGGGCGACGTGATGATGGCGAACGGGACGACGCTCGGCGCGGACAACGGTGTCGCGGTGGCGACCAATCTCGCGATCATGGAGGATCGGACGCTCGTGCACGGTCCCCTCGAGCTTCTCTTCACGATCGACGAGGAGACCGGCTTGACGGGCGCCAACGCCCTCCAACCTGACTTCCTCGACAGTAAGATCCTCCTCAACCTCGACTCCGAGGAAGAGGGCGAGCTGTACGTCGGCTGCTCGGGCGGCAAGGACTGCACCGGCACGTGGACGGTGCAGGTTGAGCCGGCGGCGCAGGGGCTCGCGCCCATGGAGATCAAGGTGACCGGCCTCAAGGGCGGTCATTCCGGCCTCGAGATCGACAAAGGCCGGGGCAACGCCCTCAAGATCCTGAACCGGGTCCTCATGCGTCTCGCGTCGATCGGCGGCCGGTTGTCGCGCGTCGATGGAGGCAACAAGCGGAACGCGATCCCGCGGGAGGCGTCCGCGCTGGTCTTCGTCCCGAAGGCGAAGATCGGCGCCGCCAGGCAGATTGTCGCCGAGATGAACGATGTCGCGAAGGCCGAACTGGCGACGGTCGAGCCAGACCTCGTGGTCAGCGCTGCGGCGCCAAAGGGCGTCAGAAACCGCAAGGTCCTCAAGCGAGGTCTGCAGACCAGGCTGCTGAGGACGATCGCCGCGTTGCCGCACGGCGTCATCAAGATGAGCGCAGACATCCCCGGCCTCGTCGAGACCTCCACCAACGTGGCCATGATCACGACCGGCACGAAGACCATCTCGCTGGCGACGAGCCAGCGAAGCTCGGTCGCCTCCGAGATCGTCGAGATCAACGATTCGGTCCGTGCGGTGTTCGAGCTTGGCGGCGCAGCGGCAACCGGATCGGACGGCTATCCGGGGTGGAAGCCGAACCTGGAGTCGCCGATCCTCCAGCTGGCACAGGCGACCTACAGGGCCCTGACCGGCTCCGAGCCGGCCGTCAAGGCCGTCCACGCAGGTCTCGAGTGCGGGATTATCGGCGAGAAGTACCCCGGCATGGACATGGTCTCGTTCGGGCCGACGCTCCAGGGCGTCCACTCGCCCGACGAGAAGATCTACATCGACACCGTCGAGAAGTTCTGGAACTTCCTGCTGGCGCTCCTGAAGAACGTGACGTAGGGAGAGGTCATGCGCAACGTGTCAGTCCAGTGGATCGTCGCCTTTGTTCTGACGTGTGTCTCAGCCGTGTATCAGCGGATGACGGGGCCGACGCATCCCGTCCGCGGGTCCGTGACGCTCGGCGGCCAGCAGTATTCCCTGCGGCTGGCCCGCGATCCGGAGACCACCGCGGATCAGCTCATCCGGATTGAGGTCGCCGATCAGGTCGTGCAGGGCACGCTGAAGTGGCGGCGGTTTCCGACGAACGATCCGTATCAGACCGTCCTGCTCCAGCGCAACGGTGACGCGCTCGAGGGCGTGCTTCCGAAGCAGCCGGCCGCAGGCAAGCTCGAGTACCAGATCCTGTTGATGCGCGGCGTCGAGCAGCAACTGTTCCCGCCCCGGCCGGCGGTGACGCGGTTTAAGGACCCCGTGTCGACGCCGGTGCTCGTCGCGCACATTCTCGCGATGTTCACCGCGATGCTGCTCTCGACGCGCGCCGGCCTGGCGGCGCTCGTCGGAAGCCCCATGCGCGCGTTGACGCTGTTGACGCTGCTGCTTCTGGTCGCCGGCGGCGCGATCCTCGGCCCGATCATGCAGAAGCAGGCCTTCGGAGCCTACTGGACGGGGATTCCTTTCGGCATCGACCTGACCGACAACAAGACGCTCATAGCCCTGGCAGCCTGGGTCCTGGCTGCGTGGGCCGTCCTGGCCCGGAAGGCGCCGGCGCGCTGGGTGGTCGTCGGCGCGGCCCTCGCCACGCTCGTCGTCTTCGCGATCCCCCACAGCACCTGGGGCTCCCAGATCGATTGGAGCAAGACGCCGATGTAGACCGCCCTCTCTACACCTCCATCACATGGAGCGTCCGCGGCGTCCGCCACTTCCCGCGCGTGAAGTCGGGGAATTCGACAGCCCGGCTCTTCCGTGCTACGGACCTCTCGCTCAGCTCGACCACCGCGCTGATCGCCGCCGCATCGTAGACATCCATGTCGAGCGGCCGCCCGTTCCGAAGAGCGTCAATCAGCCGGTAGTCCTCAATGTAGTCCATGCCGCCGTGCCCCGCCCCGCGCGCCCGGTCCGCGTGCGTCGTCCAGAGGGCATGGTCGAACTCGGCGTACTTGTCGAGCGTGTCCCACTGGTCGTTCTCGCTGCGCCCTTCGATGTAGACGCGATCAGGGTACTTCTCGAAGATGCCCTTGGTGCCCTGCACGTGATGGATGCGGCTGTACGGCCTTGGCGTGTTGGTGTCGTGGTAGAGCGTGATCGCCTTGCCCAGGCTCGTGTGGATCAGGCTCACGTTCACATCGCCGAGCGCGTACCGCTGCCGCGCCCTGGGGTCGTCTGGGCCGAACAGCCTCGCCGCCATCAGGGTCAGCCCCCGAGAGGGACTGCTCATCGAGACGAGGTACGCGAACCGATCGCCGCGGTTGATGTCCATGCACTGGGCCACCGGCCCGAGCCCGTGCGTCGGGTAGAGGTTTGCGTTGCGGGCAACCGAGTGGGCTCGGCGCCAGAGCCCTTCCCCCTCGTTGCTGAACTTCAGCGCCCGCAGATCGTGGCAGTAGCCGGCCTCGGCCGCGAGAACCTCCCCGAGCAGCCCCTGTCTGACCAGGTTGAGGCAGAGCATCTCAGGGCGGTCGTAGCAGCAGTTCTCCATCATGATGCAGTGGCGGGAGGTCCGCTCGGCTGTTTCCACGAGCCGCCAGCAGTCGTCGATTGTCATCGCGGCCGGGACTTCCGTCGCCGCGTGCTTGCCCGCTTTCATCGCCGCCACGCAGATCGGCACGTGCCATTCCCACGGCGTCGCGTTGTAGACCAGGTCGAGGTCGCTCCGATCGCACAGCCGCAGAAAATCGGTCGGGCCCCGCGAGTATCCTTCCGGCTCCGGCTGCCCGGCCTCGACGACGAGCTTCTGAATCCGCGCCACCTTCTCCGGGACGATGTCACACACGGCGCGGATCTCGACGCCGTCGATCTTCAGCAGGTTCCCGACGTGGGCCGAACCCATGCCGCCGACGCCGACGTAGCCAATCCGTACCGGGTCAATCGGCGGGACGCTGAACTCGAGCTTCGCGTCGGCATCTCCCTCCCGCGCCCGCGCCGAGAGGCTCGCGCCTCCGAGCGCGCCGGCCAGCCCCGCTGCGGCGCCCGCCTTCAGGAAGTCGCGCCGCCCCAGTCCCTCCTCCTCCGGCGTGCACATCACATCCCCCTTCACCGCCGCGGGCAGTCGACAGGTGGTTCGACGAATACCTTGCCCCCGAGGGCGGCACGCCTCGCCGCTTGCCGGCTCCTCAGATCCCGGTTCCGGGTTCGAGGTCGCGGAACGCCCCGGAAGGCCCCGTGAAGCCGCTCAGCCGGACCATCCGGTGCGCCGTCGCATCCCAGTACTCCGCCTCTTCGACCTCGACCTTGATGAGCAGCAGGTCGGGGTCTGCAACGCCCCGCGGGAACCACTCGGCGTACGCCCTGTTCCACAAGGCCGCTACGCGCTCTGCGTCGGCGACCAGCGTGGCCAGCCCCGACACCGACACGTACCGGTCGCGGCCCGCGGAGACGTAGCACAGGTTCACCTGCTGGCGGTCGCGGACGTCGCGGGCCTTCCTCGATCCCGCCTCCGACAGAAACCACAACGTGCCGTCGAAGGGCTTCGACTGCGCCACCATCGGGCGGCTGCGCAGCCATCCGCGCTCGGTGACCGTCGTGAACATCGCGACCGGAATGCCCGCGATCATCTCGCCGAGTATCCTGATCGCCTCGGTCCGCCCTGGTGTGTCGGCCATCAGATCCCCCTCCCTCACGCCTCAGGCGCTGCGGGCCACAGGCGGAGGCTGTCGAGCACCGATCCCCCGATGAACTCACACAGGATCGAGTTGTCCGGCACCGGATCCCGCGCCCCCGGCCGGAACCACTGCAGGAACGACAGCAGCCGGTTCGCTTCCACGTACTCCGGCTCCTCGGGCCGCACCTGCAGGAGGAGCGGCTCGGCCAGCGGCCGGAGGACCGCCAGTTCGTGCACGAGCGCCGAATTAAAGATGGCGTCGCTGTGCTCCTGGAACGGGAAGATGTGCTGCTTCTCGCCCCGCATGACCGCATTCCAGCGATTCAGCGTCTGGCTGGCCGTATAGCCGCGGGTCGAAGCGTCGCGCACCACCCGCCGTACCAGGCGGCTGTCGGTCGTGCTCACCCGGTTGTGGCGGTCGAGGTTGAGCTGGGTGAGCGCGGAGACATAGACGCGATACACCCAGTCCGCCGGCACGGCCGGCACCAGCGCCGGATTGAGGCCGTGGATCCCCTCGATGATGATGATGTGCTGCCGGTCAATCTGCACCATCGGCCCGGCCTCGCGCCGGCCCGTGGTGAACGAGTAGCGCGGCAGTTGCACGAGCCTGCCGTCCATCAGCGCCAGGAGGTTCTCGTTGAACAGGCCGACATCGACCGCCTTCAGCCCTTCGTAGTCCGGCTGGCCGCTGGCGTCGCGTGGGGTGTGCTCCCGGTCGACAAAGTAGTTGTCGAGCTCGATGGCCAGCGGCCGGCGGCCCTTGGCCAGCAGCTGCACGGCCAGCCGCTTGGCAAACGTGGTCTTCCCCGACGCGGATGGCCCGGCCACAAACACGAGCACGACCTGCTTGCGCGTCGAGGTGATCTGCGCGGCAATCTGCGCCAGCTTCGCCTCGTGCACCGCCTCGGCCACGAGCGAGATCTCCGGCAGCCGTCCCGCGGCAATCGCATCGTTCAGCGCGCCGGCGCTGCGGATGCCGAGCCGGTCCAGCAGATCCCCGGCCTCCTCGTACACCCGGAACAGCTTCGGGTACTTCGTGATCGGCGAAAGCACGGTCGGCTGGCCCTGGTGCGGGAACTGCAGCATGAAGCCCGGCGGAAACGCGTGGAGCGCGAAGTAACGCAGGCAGCCGGCGGAGGTGACCATGTACCCCTGCAGGTAATCCTGCCGATGGCGCAGCCGGTACATGGTCAACATCGGCTTCGCGCGGTGCGCCAGCAGCCGGACCTTGTCTTCCTCGCCGCGCGACCGGTAGATCTCCACGGCCTCGGCCAGCGGGATTTTCGCCTTCTCGATCGGGGCGTCGGCCTCGACGATCTCCCGCATCCGCGCTTCGATCTGCTCCAGCTCCTGCACGCTGAACGGCGGGCGGTTGCGCACCTCGCAGTAGTACCCGCCGGCCGTCGTCGCCGAGTGCTCGACGCTGATGGCCGCCTCCGGAAACACCTCGCCCGCCGCCGTGATCAGCAGGAACGTCAACGAACGCCGGTAGATGCGCACGCCATCGATGTCCGCCGCACTGATCGGCCGCACCTCGGCATCGCAGGTGAGCGGGGTCCCCAACTCGCGCAGACGCCCGGCCACGAGCGCCGCAACGTCCGGCACCGTGTGGCCGGCCGCGCGGCCGTTGGCGCCCCTGCGCCGGACACCGCCGTCCGCCTCCGCAAGCCGAGCCGCGCGAATGACGTCTCCGACGGCCGTCCCGACCGGGGCTTCAAAGACGCGGCCATCCGGGAAGGTCGCCTGGACTGTCGTGCGGGGAGCGGCCGGACGGACGGCGCCTGAAGGGTCCATGCCTAATGCTACCATCTTGGCCGACTCTGGCCCGAGATGCGAAGGCCGGGTATGCTGGGATCGTGCACATCCCCGACGGGTTCCTCAGTGCCGGCGTCGCCGCCGTGTCCTGGGCCGGCGCAGGCCTCAGCGTGTCCGGCGCGTTGGCGGCGGAACACCGTGAGGCCCGCCCAATCTCAGCCGGCACGCTTGGTGCCCTGGCGGCGTTCATCTTCGCCGCGCAGATGGTGAACGTCCCGGTCGCTCCTGGCACGAGCGGCCACATCGTCGGCGCAACGCTGGCCGCCGTGCTGGTCGGCCCGTGGCGCGCGCTGCTGGTGATGGCTGTCGTCCTCGCCATCCAGGCCCTGCTGTTTCAGGACGGGGGCCTCACCGCGTACGGCGCGAACCTGATCGACATGGGCCTTGCCGGCGCCGCCGTCGGCTACGCGGTGTCATCACTTGTCGCCCGCGCCGTCAAGGGGCTTCGTGGCCTCGCCGCCGGCGGCGTGATCGGCGCGTTCGGCGCGACGCTCACCGGTGCCGCCGCGACCGCTCTGTGGCTGGGTCTGTCGGGCGTCTACCCGCTCCGTCTCCTGCTGCCCTTCATGCTCGTGACGCACGTCGCCATCGGTCTGCTGGAGGCCGCGCTGACCGGCGGCATCCTGGTGACCGTGTTGAGGTGGCGTCCCGATCTCGTCGCCGGGCCCGGTGACGAACCCGGATGGCACAGGCGAGTGGCAGCGGGCCTGGGGCTGCTTGGCGTCGCCGTCGCCGTGGCGGCGTTTCTCGCACCGCTGGCCTCGGAACTCCCCGACGGTCTGGAGCGGACGGCTGAAGCGCTGGGTTTCGCAGGCAGAGCGCAGGCCTTGTGGCCGGCTCCGCTGGCCGGCTACGAGCTTCCAGCCTTCGCCTCGGCCACGGTCGCTGCTGCCGTGGCGGGCGTCATCGGTACGGTCGCCGCCGGTGCGCTGGCGTGGGTCCTCTCGCGCAGTCTCCGCACAACCAACGATGACATACACCGGTAGGCATCCCGGCGTCCTGCTCGTCCTCGGCCTTTGCGTGGTGATGGCCGCGGCGCTGGCGCCGGCCGGCCTCGGAGGGCAGTCGATTCCGCCGATCGCTTGGGTGGTGTGGGCTGTCGTGTTCCTCGCCGCGTGTGCCCTCTATCGGGCCGCCGACTATCTGCCGGGTGAGGCGCTGCGGCGGGTGGCCTGGCTGCTCCCGTTCGTGGGGCTGCTGGCGGTGCCCGCAGGCCTGACGGCGAGCCCCGGCCATCGCGCGGCTGTCACCGCGGCGCTCGCGGCGCGGGCCCTGGCTGCTGCCGCCGCCGCAGCGGCGCTGGCCGCCTATCTGGGGCCGGCCGGCGTGCTTCGCGGCCTGCGCCAGCTTCGCGTGCCGCGCCGCCTTGTCGACATCACCGAGTCGACGCTGGTCAGCCTCACGATCATCACGAGACAGGCCGGCCGCATGCTGCGTGCGCGCGAGGCGCGACGTCCCGGGTTCGGCGCCTGGTCGTTCCTTGCCTGGAGGCCGGTTGAGACGGTGCGCGGATTCGGCCGGCTCGCCGCCGCGCTGCTGCTGCGATCGCTTGAGAGGGCCGAATCGACCGATCAGGCCCGTCGGGCCCGAGGCGGAGGCGAGCCGTGGTAACACCCCCGCGCCCCGCAGCCGTGGAGGTCTCCGGCCTGCGGTACCACTACCCTGACGGATCGCCGGCGCTCAGCGACGTGAGCTTCTCGATCGGCGCGGGCGAGCGCGTGGCGCTGCTGGGCGCGAACGGCGCGGGCAAGTCAACGCTGCTCCTGCACCTTGCCGGGCTGCTCCCCGAACGGCGCCGCTACCTCCACACGCACGATCACCACGGGCCCGCGCACCGGCACAGCCTGCAGGGAGAGGTGACCATCGACGGCATCAGGCTGGACCCGGGCACCATCCGCCGGATCCGCGATCGGGTCGGCATTGTGTTCCAGGATCCGGACGACCAACTCATCGGGCTGACCGTCGAAGAGGATGTGTCGTTCGGCCCCCGCGCCAGACGCTGGAGCGCTGAAGAGGTGGACCGTGCTGTGGAGGACGCCCTCGGGGCCGTACACCTCGACGGCTTCGGCAGCCGCTCGCCCCATCATCTCTCAGCCGGCGAACGGCGGCGCGTGTGCCTCGCCGGGGCGATCGCATGCCGGCCGGGCCTGCTGCTGCTCGACGAGCCGTCGAGCGGCCTTGATCCGCGTGGACGGCGGGAGCTGGCTGTGCTGCTCGCGACGTTCCCCTCCACGACGGTGCTCGCCAGCCACGATCTCGGGTTCGTCGCCGAACTCTGCCCGCGCACCATCATCATGGATCACGGTGTCATTGCCGCCGACGGTGGCACGGCCTCGCTCCTTGCGGACCGCGAGCTGCTGTTGCGGCACGGCCTCGCCTGAGACCCAGCCAGCGCCCCTCCCGCGCGCCTCCGTGGGCGCGGTGTCCCCTGTTGCGCTGGGAGACTCGTCGACGGCGTTCCTACAGTCCTTCGAACGGATCCGCGGCAGGCCGCTCCCCGAGCGCGGGTCCCCACGCCTGGCGGAACAGCTCCAGACCCAACAGGCGGTCGACGTCGGGCTGGCTGAAGAACACCCGATCCAGCGAGAGGTGCTGGCTCCGGTGCGCGCGAAGAGCGGCTGCCTTCTGCGCCACCCACGGCCCGACGTCGACGACGAAATCGACACCGGCCAGGTTCGGGAAACCCGGCGCTCTCATCATGTGCCAGGGCCGATCCGGCGTCGTCCACAGCAGCCGCGCGACCTGGTGAGGCCTCCCCGCGTTCGGGAACCACCGTTCGTCGGCCGCGGAGGCGACCGCATCAGCCGTGAAACGCGAGATGGCCACGTGGTCGGGATGCAGGTTCCCACCGCTCGGATCGAAGGTTGCCACCACACGCGGCCGACGGACTCTGATCAGGCGGACGAGGCGTTCACGGATGTCGTCGGGCGGCGCTGCCGCCAGTTCACGGTCGCGGTATCCGAGCACGACGACATCCTCCACACCGAGGATTCCCATCGCCGAGTGCAGCTCAGTCTCGCGCACGGCAGGCAGCTGGTCGGGCCTGCAGATGGGGGGATCCCCGGCCTTGCCCGCCTCGCCTCGGGTCGCAATCGAGACAGTGACGTCGATCCCCATCGTGACGCACCGACACGCGAGACCCGCAGCCAGAACGGTCTCATCGTCCGGGTGCGCATAGCTCAGGAACAGACCGTTCATCTTCGGCGCGCTCCACCGTCGCGCAACGTGCGGATCTCGTGCATGGTCGGGATGCCGTTCATGGCGCCGAGCCGCGTGCAGCTGACGGCCGCCGCAGCGTTGGCGAACTCGAGCACCTCATCAATCGGCCAGCCGTGCAGCATCCCGTAGATCAGGCCTCCGCGAAATACGTCGCCCGCGCCGGTCGTGTCCGCGACATCGACCCGGAAGCCAGGCGAGTAGTGGAGCCGGTCCCCCTCGAGGGCCATGGCCCCGCGGGGACCGAGCGTGGCGCACAGCAGGCCGGCGTGGTGTCGCCGCAGCCGGCGGAGGGCGCTCTCCGGATCCGGCGCGCCCGTCAGCCGTGCGGGCAGGTGCTCGTCGAAGATCGGCACGTCAACGGCGGCAATCAGCTCCTCGGTCCGATTGGTCTCGCGGTCGATATCGCTTGTGACCCTCACGCCCGACTCGCGCGCGAGGCGCGCCGCGCTGATGGCTGCCTCTTCATCGACATCGTCGACATGCAGGTGACGCGCGGATCTGATCAGGTCGGCGGGGATCTCCTGAGGTGTCAGCAGCAGACGCTCATCGCGATCCCAGACGATCACACGTTCTCCGGACGTCTCGTCCAGGATGATCACGGCGAACTGGTTCCTCGCCTCATGGGTCACCAGGCGGGTCGTGTCCACCGAGCGCGCCTCGAGCGCTTCACGAACGAGCTGCCCGTGGTGATCACTGCCGACCGCGCCGGCGTACGCGGCGCGAAGGCCGAGAGCGGCGCACGTCGCCACGGCATTGGCGGTCTGCCCGCCGCACGACAGGAACTGGCGCCGGGCTCTGACCTTGGATGCCGGGCCCGCCGGCGCCGGGTACTCCGACACGACGCTGACCAGATCGACGGCGTTGCAGCCCACGCCAACCACGTCCCAGGACCGCGCGAGAGCGTCAGACGTTCGAGTCATCTTGGTCCCGCCAGTATAGGGTTGAGCGGCACGGCGCGGCAATCACCGTCGCGGTCTGCGCCCGGTCACGCCCGGGCGGCCGACGGACGCTCGTGTGGTATAGTCCCACCGCGACCGAGCAACCTGGACCACCCCGTTTGACCTGATGCAGGCTGCCAACATCGGGCCGGTCGGCGACCACGAACGCACCCAGTCGCCGTTCGATCTGTTTCTCATCTTCGCGGGCGCGAACATCGTCGCCACGACGCTGCAAGCCGGCGCCACCCTGGCGCCGTCGTTCAGCTTCCGTGCGGCGCTGACCCTGATTGGCGCAGGCAGCGTTGCCGGCTCGGCGCTGGTCGCTGCGCTCGCTCCGCTCGGACCCCGCCTGGGGGTTCCCTCCGTCATTGCCGCGCGAGCGGCGCTGGGCACCCGCGGGGCGGGCCTCGTCGCGCTGTTCCTCTATCTGACCAACTTCGCCTGGATCGCCGTCAACAACGCGATAGCGTCGTCAGCATGCGCCACACTGGCTGGCGGGCCGGACTTTCAAGGGTGGTGGGCTGTCGGGCTGGGATTGCTCGCCACGGTCATCGTGGCTGGAGGCCCCGCATGGGTCGGCCGCGCAGACCGCGTGGCGGTCCCCTTGCTGCTGCTCACCGGCCTCGGCATGACGGTGGCGTGCCTGCGGCTGCCGGCGCCGTTGGTCCACGCCCCCGCCGCCCCCTCGTTCCGCTGGATCCACGGTCTCGACGTGGTCATCGCCTACCAGGCGTCCTGGATCCTGATGTTCGCCGACTACTCGCGGTATACGCGTTCCCCGGGGCGCGCCGCGGCTGCGGTGTTCCTCGGTCTCGCCCTGACGAGCCTCTGGTTCATGCCGCTCGGATTCCTCTCAGCACGCGCGGCGGGCGTGGCCGAACCCGGCGCGATGCTGGCGGCTGTCGGCCTCGGCCCCGCCGGAGCCGTGCTGCTGTCGCTTGCCACCCTCACGACCAACTTCGTGAACGTGTACCTCTCATCCCTTGCGCTCAAGAGCCTGTGGCCCCGGCTGAGCGAGACGGCATCGGTGTGGTCGACTGGCCTGATCGGGGCGGCGCTGAGCGCGTTGTCGATGGCCTGGCTCGAACGGTACGCGAGCTTCATGCTCGTGCTTGGAGGCGTGCTCGTGCCGGTGGGTGGCGTGCTGCTGGCGCACTTTTTCGTCCTGCGCGAGCCGGTTGATGTACCGTCGCTCTACGATGCGAAGGGGCAGGCGGCGGCCCGAGGCGGGCTCTCGGTCGCGGGACTTACGGCGTGGGCGGCAGGGGCCGCGGCGTACTTTGCGGCGTCTCCGTTGGGCGGGACCCTTCCCGGGCTGGCGGTGGCGATGGCCGTCTATGTCGGCGTTTCACGGCTGGGCCGGCGCCACGCCGCTCGCGGACGCTAACGTCCCGAGCTCCGGCCCGCCTCCCTACTGTCCTCGTCCCGGTCGGCGGGGTTGCCCCGCCGCACGATCCGGAGACGGATGCCGCTGCCGTTCGTGATCGCGCTGCTGCGCAAAGCGCTGGCACGCCCGCTGGAATCTGCGCGCCAGTGCTCGGCCGGCTTCGCCAGGCACCGGGCCCAATGTGCGCCAGTGCGCCTCCGCGGCGCCGACCCGGTCGCCGGCGTCCCGCCATTTCGCCTCCTGCGCAGCAGCAGCGGCCCGCCCTCCGATCGTGTTGGCCGCCAGCGCCTCCCTGAGCTGTTGCGCCAGCAGCGCCGCGGGCGACGTCGCCGTCTCCACGGCTGGCCTGACGGAGGCAAGCGCGCCCTCGACCTTCTCGCACAACTCGACCATGGTCCGGCGTGTCTGCTCCGGATCGAGTGGCGTCCCGGCAAACTGCGCCGGCTGGCGCTCGATCACGCGCTCGATCGCGCTCGTGAAGCGCACCCGGAACGGCGCCCAGGCCGATCGGGCGGCGTCGTCCGCCTTCTCGAGTTCCCGCCAGCGTTCCCACGCCCGCAGCACCGGCCCCGCGAGATCGCCCGGGGGTGCGGCCGGCGCCGATTCAGCCTGCCCCGGCGGCTCCGCGGACTCCGCGTCCGCACCCGCGCCGGCAAAGGCCTCGATCTCGGCGCACATCGCCTCGCGTTCGGCGCGCTCGGCGGCCAGCCTGACGTTGTCCCGCTCACGGTACCGCTCGTGGAACCGGTCGCACGCGGTGCGGAACCGCTCCCAGATCGCGTCGGCGCGCGTTCGCCGCACCGGGCCGGTCGCCTTCCACTCGGCCTGCGCCCGTTTGACTTCCTCAATCCCCGCGTCCCAGTCCGACGACTCGGCCAGCGCCTCGATGCGCTCGCAGAGCGCCTGCTTCTTCGCCAGGTTCGCCGCCCACTCCTCCTTTCGCCGCGCGAGATCCTCGTGACGGCGCGTGAAGAACTGGTCGCAGGCCTGGCGGAAACGTTCCCAGACCGCCCTCTCCTGGCCCCGCGGAAGCGGCCCGACGCTCTTCCACTCGGCTTGGAGCGCCTTGACCGCCTCAGCCGTCCTGATCCAGTCGGAGCTGCTCGACAGCGTCTCCGCCTGCCGGCACAACGCCTCCTTGCGGGCCAGGTTCGCGGCACGTTCCTCGGCCTGGCGGGCGAAATGCTCGGCGCACTGCGCCCGGACGGCGTCGCTGGCCGCCTTGTAGCGCGACCACAGAACCTGCGCCTGCTCGCGCGGCACGAGGCTTGCCCGGCGCCACTCCTCCTGGATGTCGCGCAGTTGGCGCGCCGCCTCCGCCGCGTCCGGGCTCCCGACCAGCGCTTCAACGCGGCTGCAGAGCTGTTCCTGGATCCCCGCGTTCGCCCACCGCTGCCACTCGTCAATCTCGCGAAGCTCCTGGACCTTCGGTGAAAGCGCCGCCTGCAGTGCCTTCAGGCGTGCCGTCATCTCATCGTGATCGGACTTCTGCGGCAGCGGCGGCAGATGATCGACCACGTCGCGCAGCTCCCGCAGTGCGCGCTCCGCGTCCTTCAGCGTCAGTTGCGGGTCGGCCAGGAGCCGCTCGACCCGATCGCGGAACCGTGTGATTCGATCCAGGTTGGCCTGACGCTGGCGTGCCTGGGCCTCGCGAGCCTCGGCCTCGCGCGCGTGGAACCGCACCTCCGCCTGCGAGAACCTGCCCAGAAGCTCCTGATCGGCCAGACCGGCGCCGAGGTGGTCCTTCCACGTGCGGTGGATGCCCGCCCAGGCGCCGTTCGCATCCGGGAACGGCATGGAGTCCGCAATCCGTTCAGCCGCCTGGCAGGTCTCGCCGGCACGCGTTCGAAGTGCCTCCAGGGCCTGCCATCGTGCGTATCGCCGCTCAGCCGCCGCCACAGCTTCCTCGAACTGCCGTGTACTGGTGAGCGCCTGAGCGTCGTAACCGGGTGGGAACGGCGGGAGCGCGTTCCATGCCGCCCTCGCCCGCTCGAGTTCCGAAAGCGCAGTCTCGCCGTCAGCGGATGCGAGACCATCACAGAGGGCCTTTCGCGCCGCCACGGCGACAGCCGTCTCTCCCGCAAGACGCTCCCGCTCGGCTTTGGCAGCCTCAGCTTCAGCCAGCCGCTCCCGGACCTGGTCGCACGCCGACACAAACCGCTGCCGGTAGTCCTCCTCGACGTCGTCGCCCAGTTCGGCCCACATACCTTCCGCCTTCTCGAGACGGGCGGCGATGTCAGGTCCTGCCGGCGCCTGCGCCAGCGACTCGGCCAGGCGGCACAGGTCCGCCTGTCTGGCTTCGCGTGACTGGACAGAGGGGGCGGCGGGCGCGGGAGGACCGGGCGCCGCACGTTCACGCGACTCGAGCGCCTCAAGCAGCGTCTTCGCCCGCCGCACGACGGCTTTCGTGGCCCCGCGAGCCGCCACGGCCCTCAGTGCCTCCGCCTCCGTCAGCCGCTCGACCGCTGCCACGCCGACGTCCTTGTGTTCGCTCTTCAGCGCGACAGCCAGGATCTCGGCGGCGTCCGACAACCGTCCCAGCGCGGCCAGCCGGGATTCCGCATCCGCGGCCCGCCGCGCCACCGCGCCGATCGCCTTGGGGTCGTCGAGTCTCGACAGGGCCTCGTTCCGCACCGACGCCAGTGACGCCGTCTCGGCTACGGTCGTGATCTGCCGGGCGTCGGTCAGCAGCGCCAGCGCGGCCAGGCTCTCTGCCTCAGTGGAGTTCTCGAACACCCCCAGCGCGACGTCGCGGACGATGCCAATCGCCTCTTCCCGTACGCCGTTATCGCGGTCCTGCCGCGCGATGTCCGCCAGCACTGCCGGGTCGATGATCTTCTTGACTGCCGCCAGTCGCACGCGCGCATCGTTGTCCTCGCGCGCAATGGTGATCAGCCGCTCCTGCTGGTCGAGCGGAAGCTCCTCAACCCCGGCAATCCGGACCAGCGGGTCCTCCTGCTTCCAGTTCGGTTGACGGCGGAAACGGTCGAGCAGCGGCATTGGTGCAACTCTCCAGCGTCGGGAGGCCGGAAACGACGCAGGCCGACGTCTCAGTGTACCGGAACCGCGACGTGTTCTGTCAATCTTCGACCCGCGGGACGCCGGGCCCGCTCACAGCGGCAGGGCGTCGCTGCGCTGAGCCCATCGGGGGATTGCCGGCTGACGACCGGCGACTGGCCTGCCGCCGGCGGGCTATGCTCCCTCGAGCCTGAACTCCCCGTAGTCAAACCAGAAACCGAGACCCGTCAGCGCATCGATCTCCGCCTGCACGATGGCCTCGTGTCCCTCTTCGATCTCCACGAAGCGGGCGAAGAGCGCCCGCTCTTCCGCTGCGAGTGTCGCAACCATCTGCTTGAAGAACCTCGACGCCTCGATCTCGAGTGCCAGTGCCTTCTTGAGCATCTCGAGCTCGGCGGTGACGTCTCTCTGCCCCATCTTCTGCGTCAGCGTGCGCACCCCGGCCTCGATTGCCTCCCGTGAGGGGATGGCGCTGTCGAGCGCAGCAGCCGTGATCCTGCCCGTCTGCTGCCATTGTTGCAGCCGGCTCTCCAGGTACTCGATGTGCCGCGACTCCTCGTCAGCGAGGACGCTCAGCACACGCCGAGCCGCAGGGTCCGAGAACCTGTTGACGGCATCAGCATAGACCCGCCTGACCTGCTGTTCGAACGCGATGCCGGTCTTGATGGCTTCTTCGATCGTCATCTGCCCCGCCCCCCCCGGGCGCTGCGCCGACGTGCTCATCCTACCATGCACGCGCGGGCGCCGCGGAGCAACGCGGCGCGTGGAGTCAGGTCTCAGCGGTGGTGTAGACTGCAGAAGGAGGGTACCTCGCATGAAGTCATGGATTGGTGCTGCGACCGCCGCGGGACTGGTCGTCGGGGCGCTGGCCTCGATCAGGGCGGCCCGCGCGGAGTTGAAGCCGGGCGATCCGGCGCCGCCGTTCTCGCTCGTGGGATCAGACGGTCGCACCTACAAGCTCGCGGATTTTAAGGGCAAGCAGGCCGTCGTGCTGGCTTGGTTCCCGAAGGCGTTCACCGGTGGGTGAACGGCCGAGTGCAAGTCGCTCCGTGAGAGCGGCAGCCAGATCAGGGCGTTTGACGTCGCCTACTTCGCTGCCAGCGTCGACACGCCCGACACCAACCAGAAATTCGCCGAGTCACTCGAGCTGGACTATCCCATCCTGAGCGACCCGGAGAAGAAGGCGGCGAGCGCCTACGGTGTGGTCGCCGGCGACAGGGCGAACGCGTCCCGGTGGACGTTCTACATCGGAAAGGATGGCGCCATCCTCTTCATCGACAAGCAGGTCTCCACGTCGACCGCCGGAAAGGATGTGGCAGCCAGGCTGGCCGCGTTGGGAATCGCTAAACGGCAGTAGGGCGTCCAAAGCGCCGTCGCCTCAGGCGCCGCGGTCGGCGGGGCACCAGCCGAGCATCGAGAGGAACTCGGAGAGAACCATCGCGGTGGCGCCCCAGACCGTCTCGCCGCCGACGTGGAAGAACGGAATGTCGTAGTGAACGCCGTCGCGAAGTTGCTCGTCGAAACCCAGGGAGGCCGGATCCAGCAGGTCTGCGACCGGCACCTCCAGGATCCGCGCCACCTCCCCGTCGTGGGCACAGAACGCCGGACGACAGTCCGCGACGCCGACCACGGGGTGCAGGAGGAACCCGCTGATTGGGATGTCGAGCGGGGTCAGGGCGCCGGCGATCCGCACCAACGACGGATCGATGCCCGCCTCCTCGTGCGCCTCGCGCAGGGCCGCCTCGATCGGTGACTCGCCGTCGACGATGGCGCCGCCGGGCAGCGAGATCTGTCCGCCGTGCTGCGCCAGGCGGTCCGACCGCATGGTCAGGACGATGGACGCGCCCGACTCGCCGGGATACACGAGCAGGAGCACCGCAGCGGGCTTCCGCCCGGCCGAACCGGCGGCAGGATGCCAGCCGCGCCTGGGACGTGGCGCCATCCGCTGCTGCGCAGCCGACCCCGGAAGCGGCCGGGCAAGGGCCACGCTCAGCCGGTCCTCCAATTCGCCTACGGTCATACTCTGCCTATCGTAACAAGTTGCCGCGGGCAAGTCGCTCCGGTTCGGCCTGGCGCGGCGACGAGCCCGTAAGCCGATCGGCTGCGGCCCGGGTTTCCCGCAACACGGCAACTGAGCCGGCGACAGGCTCTCCAGCTGACCGTTGAGATTCCGACGTCGGGGCAATCTGGGTTACGATCTCTGCACGGTGCGCCTGAAGAACCGTCACCCCGCCGCCCGTGTTTTCGAGACCGGAGGCCGACGCTCGTCGCCGGCCGTCCGCCTGGCCCGGGTCCTTGCGGCCGTCGCAGCCGCCGTGCTGATCGCCGAGCCGGCTGTCCGTGCCTTGCCGGGCGTCACGGTGCCGGCTGCTGCGCCAGTCAACCCGGAGGTGGTCCGCAGGCGGCTGCAATCAGCGCTCGATGGCTTTCAGGCCGCCGGTAGGTTCCCCGGCGCCACCGCCGGCGTCGTCCTCGCCGACGGGACCTCGTTCGGCCTGGCCAGCGGCTTCGCCGACGCCGACGCAACAACGCCGATGTCTTCTTCCGACCGGATGCTGATGGGCAGCGTCGGAAAGACCTACGTCGTCGCGGTCGCGCTGCAGCTTGTCCAGGAGAAGAGGCTTGCGCTGACCGACAGGATCGAGCGGTGGTTCGCCGCGGCTGACTGGTTCTCCCGCCTGCCGAACGCCCGTGAGATCACCGTCCGCATGCTGATGAACCACACGAGCGGCCTCGCCCGCTATGAACTCGATGAGCGCTTTTCCGCGGACCTGACACAGGAGCCGGAGCGGGTGTGGCGGCCCGAGGATCGGCTGGCCTACGTCCTTGACGCGGAGCCCCCATTTGCCGCAGGCCGAGGCTGGCAGTACTCCGACACCAACTACATCGTGCTGGGAATGATCATCGAACGTGTCACCGGCGCGCCTTACTACGAGGAGATGCGCCGGCGTCTGCTCGTGCCCTTCAAGCTCCGCGACACGGTCCCCTCCGACAGCCGCAGCGTCCCGGGACTGGTCCAGGGGTACGCGGGGCCGCAGAATCCCTTCGGCGGCACCGATGCCATGGTCCGGGACGGCAGGCTCGCCATCAACCCGCAGTTCGAGTGGACAGGCGGGGGTCTCGCGTGCACGGCGCAGGATCTCGCCCGCTGGGCCAAGGTGCTCTACGAAGGACGGGCGTTCAGCAAGGCGCGGCTGACCGAGATGCTGGCGGGCGTTGCGTCCGGCCTTGGCTCGGACACACGGTACGGCCTGGGCGTGATGATTCGGCAGACTCCACTGGGCGTAAGCTACGGCCACAGCGGCTTCTTCCCCGGGTACCTCACCGACGTCGCGTACTTTCCGGCCTCGAGAACCGCGGCTGCGGTTCAAATCAACACCAGCGTCAGCGACACCACGGCAAAGCCACTCGCGCGGTTCCTGGTCGATCTGGCGCAGGCGGCCGGCAGTCGTCCGCCGTCCTGAGCCCGCGCGGGGGCCCCCGCGACGCGCCGCGGGGAGTCTCGGCTGCGGGGAATTCCTTGACGCCAGGCCACATTAACCGTACGGTTGATGAGCGCGCACATGCCGTTGTGCTTGACCGGCAACCAGGTTGCACCGCGCTGCTGGCGGTGCACGGGGGGTTGCTGCGTCGTGGCGCCGGACAAACGGTCGTGCGGACCGCGCCCGGCGCTGGAGGACTGACTGGTGCAGACGCTCTCCCTGTTCGGCGACCGGGCCGTCACGCCGGTCCCCGGAGGATTTCCGTACCGCCGGCTCGTCGTGATCCTCGTCCGTCCCTCCAGGTACGACGATGACGGGTATGTCGTCCGCCACCTGCGGGGGACGCTGCCCAGCAACACCCTCAGCTGTCTCAATAGCCTGACGGAAGATGCCATCGAGCGCGGCGAACTCGCCGGCCTCGATGTGCACGTGAAGATCATCGACGAGATCGTCAGCCGCGTCGATCCGCGCAGGTTGAGCCGGAAGTTCCGGCGGCCCGGCACGAAGGTCGTGGTCGGGCTCGTGGGTGTCCAGTCGAATCAGTTCCCCCGCGCGTTGGATCTGGCCCGCCAGTTTAAGGCGGAGGGCTGTGACGTCATGATCGGCGGCTTCCACGTCAGCGGATCGATCGCCCTCGCGCCGACGCTGCCGCCGGAGTGCCAGGAGGCCATCGACGCCGGCATCACGCTCGTGCTCGGCGAGGTCGAGGAGCGATTGGCCGGACTGTTGCGGGACGCCGCTTCCGACCGTCTGCAGCCGCTGTACGACTTCCTCGGCGATCTGCCCGACCTGTCGGACACGCCGGTGCCGCGCACCTCAGCCCGCATTCAGGCGAAGTTCGCGCTCAAAAACAGCGGCACGATCGACGCCGGACGCGGGTGCCCGTTTAACTGCTCGTTCTGTACCATCATCAACGTGCAGGGACGGAAAATGCGGTGCCGGAGCGCCGAGCACATCCTCGCCCAGATCCGGGAGAACTACTACCTGCGGGGCCGGCGCAAGGGCGTCCGCCACTACTTCTTCACCGACGACAACTTCGCGCGCAACCCGGCCTGGGAGGCGATCTTCGACGGCCTGATCGAGTTGCGGCAGCAGCGCGGCATGGCGATCGACTTCATGATGCAGGTCGACACCATGGCCGCGGGGATTCCGAGCTTTGTCGAGAAGGCGGCGCGCGCGGGGTGTGTCCAGGTCTTCATCGGGATGGAGACGATCCGCGACGACAATCTTCAGGCCGGCGGGAAGCCCCAGAACCGCTCGGGCGAGTACCGCGAGATGATCGCCCGGTGGCACGCCGCCGGTATCGTCTGCCACGTCGGCTACATCATCGGGTTCCCGTTCGACACCTACGAGCGCGTCATGGAGGACGTCCGAACGCTCAGCGAGGATCTCGAGGTCGAGCAGGCTTCGTTCTTCCTCTTGACGCCGCTGCCGGGGTCTCGCGACCATCGGCGGGCCGTCGAGGCCGGCGTCCCGATGGATCCCGACTACAACAACTTCGATGCGTTTCACGTCACGACGCCGCACCCGCGGATGACGCGGGACGAGCTCGAACGGACGTTCCGCGACGCCTGGAAGGCGTTCTACTCGTACGAGCACATGCGGAAGTCGCTGCTGCGGCAGAACCCGCACACCTACTGGGGGGTCCTGAAGAACTACATCTGGTACCTCGCCGGTATCGCCGAAGGGGCGCACCCGATGGTGACGGGGTTCTTCAGGCGCAAGAGGCGGCGCGAGCGCCGGGGGACCTTCCCGCTGGAGGGGCGTCTCATGTTCTTCAGACGGCGTCTTCAGGACACTGCCTACATCCTGCGCGAGTACGCGAAGATCTTCATGCTCATGCAGGAGCTCTGGCTGAAGACGCGCATCCGTCGCGACGAGTACGCCTTCCTGGGCGACCTGCGCAAGCTGGCGTCGCACTCGATGCAGGAGGCCAAGCTGAACTGGGCCCGCGTGCACGCCGTGATGGCCGACAGGCTGGCCGTGGCGCGCGGCGCGGTCGGCGCCCGCGTGACGCTCACGCGCAGCACCACCGTCGAGCGACTCGAGGCGATGCGCAGCGCGATGGGGGCTCGTGTGGCGGCACTCGGCTTGTCGATCGGCGGGCGCGCCGGTGCGGTGAGAGGCTCCGTGGGGCTGTCACTGTCGCATGCGGGCCGGTCGCTGTCGCTGCGCGCGACCACGCTCCAGCAGTCGCTCAGCGACCTGCGCCTCCGTTACCTGCCGCCGATGAGGCGCCGGTCGCCGTTGGGGCGGCTCGTCAGCCGGATGAATGTGTTCTCGATGCAGCGCGTGGAACTGCGGGGCGAGGTATTGGGGTACTGGCAACGCACCTGGTCCCGCTGGCGACGACTGGAGTTCTGGCGGGTGAACCCCATCACCTTGACTCGCCGCGCGATCTGCGACACCCGCCAAGCCGTGATCTTCTTCGTGGCCATGGTGTTCGAGCGCTTCTGAGCCCGGACGGCCCTTTCCGCGGGACAGCCGTCGCGCGGCCACCCGCCCGTCCCTGAGACGTCGTGCATGACTGTCGACTGCCGACCGTCGACTGCGTCGTGCCTGTCCGCTCCCCTACACGTCCAGTTCGCGCGCCTCCTCCGCCCGCTCCATGATGAAGCGGAACCGCGCCGAGGCATCCTTCCCCATCAGCTCGTTGATCACGCGGTCGGTCACGAGATGGTCGGCAACCTCGACACGGAGCAGCCGCCGCGTCCGGGGATTCAGGGTGGTTTCCCACAGCACCTTGGGCATCATCTCGCCCAGCCCCTTGAAGCGCGTGATCTCGGGTGTCGCACGCCCGGTCGTGCCTCTGCCGTGCACCTTCAGGATGGCGTCGCGGTGGGCATCGTCCAGTGCCCAGTAGGTCTCTCTGCCGACGTCGATCCGGTAGAGCGGCGGCTGCGCGAGGAAGACCTTGCCCTGCGCGATGAGCTGCGGCATGTGCCGGTAGATGAAGGTGAGCAGCAGCGTCGCGATGTGATTGCCGTCAGAATCGGCGTCGGCCAGGATGATGATCTTGCCGTAGCGCAGCCGCGAGAGGTCGAAGCTCCTGCCCAGGCCGCAGCCGATCGCGGTGGCCAGGTCGCACAGCTCTTTGTTCTCCAGGACGCGGGAGAGCGAGACGCTCTCGGTGTTGAGCACCTTGCCCCGGAGCGGGAGGATGGCCTGCCGCGCCCGGTCCCGGCCCTGCTTTGCGGATCCGCCCGCCGAGTCCCCCTCGACGACGAACAGCTCGCTGTCCTCGCGGCCGGGAGCCGTACAGTCGCTGAGCTTCCCGGGAAGCGTCAGCCGGCTCGAGGCGGCCGTCTTCCTCGTCACCTCCTGCTGGGCGGCACGGCTCGCCTCCCGGGCCCGCGCCGCCAGGATGATCCGCGCGACGATGGCCTCGGCCATGCTGCGGTTCTCGTTCATCCACTGCTCGAGCGCCGGCCGCACCATCGCGTCAACGGCCGACGCCACCTCCGGGTTGTTCAGCCGATCCTTGGTCTGCCCCTGAAACTGCGGCTCCTGCATGAAGATGCTGAGGACGCCGATCAGCCCTTCCCGGATGTCGTCGGCCGTGATCGTGACGCCTTTCGGTGCCAGCCCGTGCGTGTCGATGAAGTTGCGCACGGCTTTGCCCAGCCCCGACCGGAGGCCCGTTTCGTGCGTGCCGCCGGATCCGGTCGGAATGCCGTTCACGTAACTCCGCACGTGCTCGTCGGTCGCTTCGGTCCACTGCAGGACCAGGTCCATCCGCAGGCCGTTCACCTTGAGGAGCGCAAACGGCGCCTCGTGCACCGGCCTGGCGCCGCGTTCCGACAGAATGCCTTTCTGGTAGTCCGCCAGTCCGTCGGCGTGCTCGAAGGCCTGCCGCGTTCCCCCGGTCTCGTCCTCGAAGACGATGCGCAGCCCCTTGTGGAGGTAGCTCGACACTTCGAGCCGCTCGCGGATCACCGCCGGGTCGAACTCGATCCGCGGGAAGATCGTCGGGTCCGGCCGGAAGAAGACGGTGGTCCCGGACCCGCGCGCCGGCCCGAGCCGCGTGATCGGCCCCGCGGAGGTCCCCTGCCTGAATCGCTGCTCCCAGCGGAACCCGTCGCGCTTGACCGTCGCCACCAGCTCCTTTGACAGCGCGTTGACCACGCTGGCGCCCACGCCGTGAAGGCCGCCCGCCGTCTTGTAGCTGTCGTGCTCGAACTTCCCGCCGGCGTGCAGGAAGGTGAAGATCACCTCCAGTGCGCTCTTCTTCGTCTTCGCATGCCGATCCACCGGGATGCCGCGGCCGTCGTCGGCAATCGTGATCGATGAGGCGTCCGCATGCAGCGTCACCGTGATGTTCGAGGCGTGGCCGTTCATCGCCTCGTCGACGCTGTTGTCGAAGATCTCCCAGACCAGGTGATGGAGCCCGGTCGAGCCCACGCCTCCGATGTACATGCCCGGCCGTTTGCGGACGGGCTCCAGGCCTTCGAGAACCGTGATGTCCTTGGCGGTGTATGAGGTCGACATGGGAGATCAACCCAGCAGGTCAGCTGTCGAGCGCGGCCTCCTCGAACGGGTCTCGCACGCGGAGGAACTCGAATTTGAGGAAGTCCTTGTTGTCGGTGTAGAGCGTTGTGACGCCGTGCTGCCGCAGCAGCGCCGCCAGATGTGCGTCGGGCACGAGCTGACCGCGGACGGGCAGGCGCCCGGTCACGCTGCGGTACACGTCCCAGAACCCCTCCTCCTCCGCCAGCAGGCGCACTTGAGGGAGCCTGAGCAGGGCCTCGATGTTGGCCATCGCCTCCTGCGGGGTCAGCGGCTCGGCGAACACGCCGGCGTGCGTCGCCAGGCGCAGGTACGCCATGACCGTGGTCCAGGCGATGCAGCAGACCTCGCGGGAATGCGCCCGGCCCGCCAGGAAGGCGGCGGCGCGCGGCATAAGCGCGCTGGCCTCATCGGAAGCGTGCAGCAGCACGCTGACATCGACGGCGTAGCTCATGGCCTGGCTCCTTGCTCGGCGTGACGGCCGGCATCACGTTCCAGGACCGCCTGCACCGCGTCCTTGTCGGCCAGATCGAGACGCGCGCGCATGGGGCGCGAGTGCCACTCGAAGGTCGGCGGGTGGGGCGGCGCCGAACGGCGGTTCCCAAGGGCTTCCGCCAGCAGGTCCGACACCAGCCGGCCGAGTGACAGCCCCTCACGCCGCTGCAGCCGCTTGAGGTCGCGCAGAAGCGGGGTATCGATGTCCACGGTTGTCCTCATGATGGCGTGATGCTACCCGCTGTATCATCTGATGTCAAGAGAAAAGATGCGTGATGTATGTAATGATGATGCGCGTGCATCACCTGGCGCGCACTCGGACAGATGAGGGGAGCCGGCCCGGCGGAACCAGCGAAATCAGGCCGGCAACCGACCTCTGGCGGGTCGCAGCCCAGGCGCAGCCGTCAGGGATGGACGCGGCGGGCGCCTACACGCCCGTCCCCGCAAAGGAGGGCATCTCCACCGCGGGCGGGACGATGCGCACGAACTGGCCCCGCTGGAGCAGCTCGCGTCCCCGCCCGCCGCGCGCCGTGACCTCGTACTTGGCCGTGCTGATCGTCTGCAGGGCGCCCCGGCTCGTCTCGACCGTCAGCAGGTCCCGGTCGCCCGTCGAGGCGATGAATCCCAGCACCCGGTCCGCCCCTTCCCCATCCTTCCTCAGCTTGATGACGATGACCCCTTTGCCCGGGCCGCTGAGGAAGTTGATCTCGGACACGGGGCACAGCATCGCCCGCGCCTGTTCCGTCGCGACAATCATCGTCTCGGTGCCCCGGACCACAGCGACGCCGACAACCTCCGCGCCCGCGGCCGGCCGGGCGAACCGCCGTCCTGCCCGCGTGCTGGGTTCGAGGAAGGTCTGCAGGCCGAAGCGAAGGCCGTACCCGTCACCCGTGACCGCGACGGCGTGCGTCGCCGGCACGCCGTCCTCCTCCACGGGTTCCAGGCCCGTCGCCGCGCGCGGATCGAGGCTGACCGCGCCCACCACCCGCTCGCCGTCCCGGAACTTGAACAGCCGCTGGATCGGCTCGCCGTAGCCGGTCGAGGCCGGAACGTCGACAAGACGGCAGGTGTACGCCACGCCGAAGTTGGTCAGAAACACCGCCGTAGCCCGCGTGCTTCCCGGCAGCACCGCCAGCACGGCGTCCCCTTCCCGCAGCCGCGTGGCGGCCAGGTCGCGGACCTCCTTCTGGCGTTTCACCCAGCCGTCCTTCGACACGATCACCACGCTGTCTTCCTCGACGATGAAGTCGTCCGCCCGGTACTCCACCTCGTCGGCTGCGGCGGCAATCAGCGTCCGGCGCGGGTCGGTCCGCGTCGAGCCGTACGTCCTCTGGATCTCCTCAATCTCGTCCCGCACCATGCGCCAGCGGGCCGGTTCGTCCCTGAGCAGGGCGCCGATCTGCCGAAGTCGCTTCCGCTTCTCATCCAGTTCCTCACGGATGACGAGGATCTCCAGCCGCGCCAGTCGGTACAGCTTCAGCTCCAGGATCGCGTCGACCTGATCGGCATCGAGTTCGAATCGCTTCATGATCTTCTGCGCCGCGTCCGGCTTGCCCTCGGACTTCCGGATGATGCGGATGATCTCATCGAGCGCGCCGAAGACCTTCTCGAACCCCTCCAGCAGATGGATCCGCTTCTTGAGGGCGGCGGACTCGTGCTCGAGCCGCCGCGTCACCACCTCGAGGCGGAAGTGCAGGAAGTGCCACAGCATCGCCTTGAGGTCGAGCCGCTCGGGCCGCCCCACGTCCGGGTTCTCCGTCGGGATGAGGCAGGTCAGGTTGACGATCACGCTCGTCTGCAGCGGCGTGTGCTTGCAGAGGTACGCCATCACCATCCGCACGTCGGCGTCCCGCTTGATCTCGAGCGCGATCCGGACCTCCTCGGTCGACAAGTCCTTGACGTCGATCAGCGGCGGCAGCCTCCGCGCGAGGACAATCTCGGCGATCCGCTCGACCAGCTGCGCCTTGTTGACGGCGTACGGCACGCTCGTGATGAAGACCGTGCGGGTCGCACGGCTGGCCGGCCCTTCCTCCCACGTGCCGCGCAGCCGGATCGATCCGGAGCCGGTGCGGTAGATCTCCTTGAGCTCCTCGGCCGTGTTGAGGATCTGCCCCCCGGTCGGAAAGTCCGGGCCTTTGACGTACCGGCAGAGCTGGGCCGAGCCCAACTCGGGATTGTCGAGCAGCCGGACGAGCGCCGCGCACACTTCACCGAGGTTGTGCGGCGGGATGCTGGCCGCCATACCCACCGCGATTCCGGTCGCGCCGTTCACCAGCAGGTTCGGCAGCCGCGCCGGCAGCACGACCGGCTCCGTTCGCGTCCCGTCGTAGTTCGGGCGAAACGGAACGGTATCCTGCTCAATCTCCTTCAGCAGCTCGTCGCTGAGCCTCGCCAGCCGGCATTCGGTGTAGCGCATTGCCGCCGCGCTGTCGCCATCGAGCGAACCGAAGTTGCCCGACCCGTCGACCAGGGGGTACCGCAGCGAGAACGGCTGGGCCATCCGGACGAGCGTCTCGTAGATGGCCGCGTCGCCGTGCGGGTGATAGCTGCCCATCACGTCGCCGACGACCTTGGCGCACTTGCGGTGCCGCGCGGAGGCCACGAGCCCCTGCTGCCACATCATGTAGAGGATGCGCCGCTGCACCGGCTTGAGGCCGTCCCGCGCGTCGGGCAGCGCGCGCGAGGTAATGACCGACAACGCGTAGTTCAAGTACCGCGCCTGCGCCGCTTCGTGAAGCGGCACCGAGGCGTGGCCCGCCTCGCCGGCGCGCGTGCGGGTGTCCCCCTCCGGCGCATCAAAGAGCGACGGGTTGTCGTCGGAACGTCGAGTACGCGCCACGCGGATCCCTCGTCAGCACTCCGCCCCTGCTTCCCGGCCCCTCGCGCGGTCAGGCGCAGCGGCCGTCGGACCTTCGCGGCCCGGGCGCAACGGGCGACGTGGAGGCCGCCCGGGTGACCATCTCGCGCAGCGTACGTGGCCCGCCGTGCGGCCGTCAAGGCCTCACGCCAGGCCGACTCGAACCGCGTCGCGTCGAATCGTCGCTTGTTCGGACCCGCGGGGCGTGTTATAAGGACGCCGTCTGCGGACAGCCATCGCGCGCCACCTCGCCTCGCCCCTCCCGCACCGTCAGCCGAACACGGGGCGCTGCCAGGCGCGGAGCACTCGCACCCGCACGCATCCGCGCTCACAGAGCGCTGACCCCGATGCCGTGAGAGGAGGACATGTGGGACAGACGCGACGCCGCTTCCTCCGGTCGGCGGCGCTGGCGGCGGCCGCGGCCGGCGCTCCGGTCCGGGCAGACCGGCAGGTCCCCGCGCGTGAGGGGGCAGGCGGCGCCGCGTCGGGGCGTCGCGGCGAGGCACCTCAATCGGCCGGGTCGCCTCCGCACGCCTCGACGCTCCAGGTGCCGAAGATGTTGTTCGGCCCGGCGGCGATCAGCCGGCTGATCGTCGGCTGCAATCCGTTCTACGGCTGGGCGCACTTTAACGCCGCGCTCGGCACGATCATGCGCGAGTACTACACGCCCGAGCGGGTGTGCGAGGTGCTCCACCAGTGCGCCCGGTTCGGCATCAACACGTACAACTACGTCAACCTCGGCCGCGCCCCGGCGGACCTCGATCGCTTCCAGGCCGAGGGCGGCACGATGCACCTGATCATCCAGGGCATGGGGGATCCATCGCCGCTGCACGCCGCGCGGAGACCGCTGGCGATGTACCATCATGGCGAACGCACGGACCAGGCCTACCAGAACGGCAGCATGGCGGCCGTGCGCGACTGGTGCCGGCAGGTCCGCGACCTCGGCTGCCTGGTGGGCGTCGGCACGCACAAGCCCGAGGTCATCGCACTCGTCGAGGAACAGGGCTGGGACGTGGATTTCTACGCCGGCTGCGTCTACAACCGCACCCGCACTGTGGAGGAGTGGAAGACAGTGTTACACGGCGAACTGCCGGAAATGCCCGGCGAGATCTACCTGCAGAGCGACCCCCCGCGGATGTACCAGACGATGCGGCAGACTCGGAAGCCCTGTTTCGCCTTCAAGATCCTTGCGGCCGGGCGGATTGCCGACAGCGCGCTGGACGACACGTTCAGGACCGCGTACGCAAGCATCAAGCCGATCGATGGTGTCTTTGTCGGGTTGTTTCCGCGGGTCAACGACGAGGTGCGGGACAACGCCGAACGGGTGTGCCGCACGCTCGCACGGGTGTGACGGTGTGCACGCTGCGACAGCAGGCCCGGCGGGACTTCCCCGCCGGAACGGACAGGAGCCAGTAGAGGAGGCAGACAGCATGAACGATACACCACGCGCACAGACTTCCATCCTCGCCCTGATGGCGGTCTTCAGCCTTGGCATCGCCTTCATCATCGTGGGCTCGATCTCCGAGGAGCTGAAGGTGGCCCTCGGCGTGACCAATGCCGAGATCGGCAACCTGACGCTGGCGCTCTTCCTGACCAGCGTCATCGTCCAGCTGATTGTCGGGCCCCTCGTGGACAAGGTCGGCCACAAGCCGCTGGCCATCGTCGGGTTTCTGGTTGCCAGCCTCAGCATGCTCCTGCTGGGCCTGGCCAGCACCCTGGCCACGGCCTTCGTGGCGTGCGTGCTGCTGGGCGTCGGCGCGATGTGCCTCAACACGGTCGGCAACACGCTCATCCCGGTCGTGCTGTTCGACGGCAAGGACCCGGCGCGCGCCAGCAACTTCGGGAACGCGTTCTTCGGCCTCGGCTACGTGATCACGCCGCTGCTGTTTTCGCTGCTGGCCGGCGCGGCCTTCGGCTACAGGACCGGCGTCTACCTGCTCGCCGGCCTGTTCCTGATCTTCCTGGTGCTGTCGCTCGGCGCCAAGTTCCCTCGTGTGTCGACCGGCTATCAGTTCTCCATGGCCCTCAAGCTGCTGGGGACGCCGGCCGTGCTCGTTGCCGCTCTGGCGCTCTTCTGCTACATGGCGCTGGAGATCAGCATGGGAACGTGGAGCAAACCCTACATGACCGAGATCTTCGGAGGGGCCGCCAACGAGGGAGCGGTGGCCAGAGCGGGACTGATCCTCAGCCTCTTCGGCGCCGCGATGATGGTCGGGCGCTTTGTGACCTCTACGGTGAAGAACCTCACGAAGATCGGCATCCAGGTGATCGCGGTGATGTCGCTCGTCGCGATCGCCGCCATCCTCGCGATGATCCTGACGCGGAGCCCCAGCCTGGCGATTGTCGCCGTGGTGTTCACCGGCCTGGTCTTTGCGCCGATTTTCCCCACGATTGTCGGCGTCACCTTCGCGAAGTTCGAGCCCAAGCTCTACGGCAGCATCTTCGGCATCATCTTCGCCGTCGGGCTTCTCGGGGCGACGTTCGTACCGCAGATCGTCGGCAGCCTCAGCGTCGGGGCCACGATTCAGCAGAGCCTGCTCATCGTGCTGGCGATGGCCGCGCTCCTGTTCGTCATTGCCCTCTTCCTCAAGACGGGATCAGGGAAGACCGGCACTTCAGCGTAGGCAGACCGGGCGCGATCCAGGCGTCCCGGCTCGCGACGTCGAAGCTTGGAAAGAGGATGTCGGGTCGGCGGAACTCACGCGGTTCCGCCGATCCGACGTCACATGGCTGCCGGCCCAACCGGACCTGGTGTCCCGAGTCGGAAGTCCGTCTGCGCACGCTGCACATCGTGCCGCGCGCGGTGATCAACAGCGTCCGGCCGTCCTTGCCGCCGAAGACAATCCGCATCGGCCTCTCCCGCGTCTCGATCGTCTCGATCAGCTGGCCGGCCGGACTCTACACGTAGAGCTCACCGCCGACTACTTCGCGCGCCACAGCCCCGGCAGGAAACGCGCGTACAGCAGGTGCCGCCACGTGGCCCAGTCGTGGCCCCCGTTGCCACCCACGTAGTAGTCGTGCTCGATCTTGTGCTTGTCGAGAATCTGGTGGAACACCACGCTCCGGTTCGTCGGCTGGTTCTCGTACGTGCCCAGGCCGACGAACAGATAGTCCACCTTCTTGTTGATCGCCGGGTCGTTCAGGAACTCCGGAACGGACTTCTCGGACTCCGGATCGCCCGCGCTCAGAATGCCGAACGACGCGAACAGATCCAGGCACTTGAACCCGACCAACTGCGCGTGCCGGCCGCCCATCGAGAGCCCCGCGATGGCCCGGCCGCGCGGCTCGGCAATCACGCTGTAGTTCTGATCAACGAGCGGCACGATGTGCTTGCGCAGATCCTGCTCGAAGATCTTGAAGGTCAGCTCGGTGTGCTTGGGGTCGCTCCGGTGAACGACCTGGTTGTTGGGCATGGCGATGATCATGGGTACGGCCTTGCCCTCGGCAATCAGGTTGTCCGCGATAAACGGCGCGCGCCCGTCCATGAGCGCCCAGCCGGAGGCCAGCTCGCCGCTGCCGCCCAGCAGGTACAGCACGGGGTACTTGCGCGAGCGGGTGTAGCCCGGCGGCGTGTACACGTACATCTCGCGCTCGCCGTTCGTGACGGTGGAGTGGTACACATGGCGCGTGACCGTCCCGTGCGGCACCGGGCGGGCGTCGTAGTACGCCGGGCCCGTGCCGTGGACGACGAGCTGGCTGTAGCCGGGCTGATCCGCGAAGCCCGTGAGCGTGTTGGCCGGATCGACAACGGCCACCCCGTTCACGACAATCTTGTAGACGTAGATGTTCGGCGGCACCGGCCCGATCGTCAGCGTCCAGATGCCATCGTCTCCCTTGGTGAAAGGCGGAAACGGCTTGTTCCCCATGCCGAGGCCGGCGGCGATCGTGCCCGCCGACAACGTCACCTCCTGCACGTTCGGCCCCCTGACGCGGAACGTCACCATCCCGTCGTCCGTCACCTCGGGCGAGATCACGTTGGCTCCATACGGCCTCAGGTTCTGTGTGTTCTTCTGCGGATTCCAGTCAAGGTTGACGTTCGCCTGTTGAGCGGCGGCGGGCAAGGCGATCGCGAGTGCGACCGCCACCGCCGCGAGAAGCCGACGAAGACTGCTGGTCACGGAAGTCCCCCTTTCACGTGCCGGGTGAGCATCACCCGGACGCCAACGAAACAGCATCACACCTGGTGTGCGTAAATTGCCCGGACTGAGCGTCTGTCAGGAACACAGCCGGCCCGACGCTCAGCCCGGAGTCTGCGAAGGTCGTGTACGGCAACCCGCGGCCGAAGGGGAACAGCGGCTCGATCTCCTCTCTTTCGAACCAGCGGTGCCCGACGGAAATTTCCTCGGAGTACGCCCCCTTGCCATCGCCCCGGGGTACCGTTCCGGCGGCGTCGAGGACCAATGATAACCTGCGGCCAGGTCCAGTGAAACCCGAACCTGCACACCGGGCGGCGGGCGTCATCTTGAAGACCCGGTATCGCCCGGGAGACCGCGGGCGCGGCTGAGCGGAAGGGAGCGGAAACGGTCGGAGCCAGTCTATTGGCGGCCTGCAGCGAGCTGATTCGGAAGGAAGTACGCCAAACGTCGCCGGGGAGGCCGCGAGTGCAGCCGGTGCGGCAGCGGGAGGAGTCGGAGCCGCCGCAGGGGTTCCGGGCTTGCACCGTGACCACCCCGGCCAGTTGATCCCGGGAAGTTGACGAGCGACTGCTGCAGGATGAACGACGCCAAGCTACGCGAGTCCTGCACAACCCGGTCTCACAGGGCTCATGACTTGCCTCGCCCTGCCGCCGCAGTCAGCAGGGCGCGCCCCGCGAGCGACGCGCATCTGAGCCACCGACCGGAAGCCTCCTCCGACTCCCTGGGCTCGATCGAACAGCCTGAGAAAGGCGCCGGCCAGGGGGCGTGTTGCCGCCCCCTGGCCAGTGACGCATCGCGCGTCAGAAGTTGAAGCGGAGCTGC